>JAEEGL011759904.1_pt1 | contig 44513 bp, 30 predicted proteins | sample 9134231 | NCBI WGS metagenome assembly JAEEGL01 (sample SAMN16246548, study PRJNA631951) | gut metagenome | biome: gut microbiome; feature: rumen; material: fiber-attached | host: Bos | place: Iran: Karaj | collected 2018-10 | reverse complement strand
GAAGGGCTGCTGCATGATGTAATACCCTTTGGTCAGATTCTGTTTAACAAATACCAGATCGTCCATCACATAGTGGTCGATCCTGGCAAAAAAGCATATGAATATAAGAAGGACAAATCCTGAAAGCGCATATCCCGTAAGCGTATGTTTTGAACGGGCCAGAGCGGTGTCAAGCGCATATGCTGCAGCAAGCGCCGGTACAGCCATCAGGAAGATGAGTCCGTATCTTACAAAAGGCGCGCTCACAAACCAGACGGTAAGATTGGCGGCGATCATCAGCGCAAACACTGCAATATCGGCCTTAAATCGTCTGTTGACCAGCGCAGTCACTGCCAGCAATACTATGCCCAGAACCACTCCGTACATGAGCATCTGGTCGTAATGTTCCTGTGCTTCCCACCAGATAGGAAGCCACTCAGACATCGGCATATCGATCTTGGAAACATCGAACAGGCATCTGCCCCACACCTTGATCTGTGCAGAATCGATCAGTGAATATTCGACCGGAACCTTCCATTCGACATTGAACAGATCGAGCGCCTCGAAAGGATAAAACAGCCAGCCTGACAAAATTACGTTTCTGATCGGATAAAATGCAAAGTTCAAAAGACCGAGTCCGATGTACTTAAATATATTACCCAAGGCTTTGGGGCGTTTCTTTGATACGTCGCGAATCAGGGATATGAGCGGGAATATCACAACGAGTACGCACATCGCCGCAGACAGTTTCATCGTAACTAAAAAGATACCGTAAACACTTAAGAGCGCGCACATATTCGTACGGTGTTCATCCGTAATGTCTCTTTCACATACGCTTAGCCATGCGCACATGAAGTATCCCGTCATGAGATTCGTTCCGTAGTCCGTCGCAGGGGACATCGCGCCTGTCAGATTCATAAACACATACAGGATTACGACTATATACATCGCATCGGAAAGATGGGATTTGTGCGCCCTGATATCCTTTAGGTGATACAGTCCGCACAGGGTAAAGACAGTCATCAGAAATCCCGTTGTTATATGAAGCGCGGAAGGAAGTATGCGGCTTAAGGTAAAAAGCGCAGCAAACCCGAGATAAGATGAATTGTATCCGTAGTGAAGCTGAACGTTTGCGATCCCCTTGACGATTCCGTATTCTTCATAGAGTCTGATCGCAGCCGCATGATAGATACCTGTGTCTGTATGGAATGATCCCCTCGAAGAAGCAAATGCGATGAGCAGGACAAACGCAGCGCCCACTATATAATCCCCTGCACCGAGCGATGCGCGGGTCTTCTTCAGGCATGTCAGTATCTCTTCCCTTGAAAACCATGCGCCCACGCCTGCCGCTATGAGCAGGATGATATGAACGACCACGCCGACCGGAGCAAATATGCTGATCCAGCCGACAGCCGTGCTTAAGGCTATAACACCCGTAACGATGCGTCCCGTAAGTCCTATCTGCGGAAGAGCAAACCATTTGGACATGGCTTTTAACACTCCGCTTCCGATGCAGAGCGTAAATACCGCTATATATGCAAATCCTATGACTACTTCAAACATGTTTTATATTTTAACACTTTCCCAGAATCTGCGCACAACATCCCCGACTTCATCGATCCTGACAGGCCTTATATCATCCCATTCGCGCGGGAACATGCGCCTGTTTGAAGGATAGGAAAACCGGTCGTCAAGAAGCGCGATAACACCCCTGTCAGATTCGGTACGTATGAGCCTGCCTGCTGCCTGCTGCACCCTGTTCATCCCGGGATATGCGTACGCGTGGTCAAATCCGCTTAATCCCGCTTCATCATAATAATCCCTGATCAGATCCCTTTCGCCGCCTATCTGCGGAAGTCCCGTTCCCATGATGATCACGCCTATAAGCGCATCGTCTTTTAAATCGATACCTTCGGCAAATATGCCGCCGAGCACGCAGAACCCAATCAGGGTGCGGTCCGTTTCCTCCTTGAATCCTTCGAGGAACTCTTCACGCTCCGACTCTTTCATGTGGGCTGTCTGGATCACTACATCCTCTTTTGACTCATCATGGTACATGTCCATGAAGATATCGTAAACCTGCTCCATATATGCGTACGACGGGGCAAAGACCATATAGTTGCCGCATCTGCACGAAGCTATGCGGTATATGTACTCAGCCATCCTGATATACTGTTCCCTGCTCCTTGACGAATACTTGCTGGTCACATCAACAGCCTGGATAAGCAGACGGTTTGACCTGTCAAAAACGGACTGCGCATAGACCTCGTAATCATCCGGAGTTCCGCCAATCAGCTTCTTATAATACTGGACCGGCAGAAGCGTTGCGCTGAAGAACATGTTCGCCCTGGCCTTGTCCGAGCAGGCGCGCAGGTTTCTCGCAGGATCCATGCAATACAGCTTTATATAAAAATCATTATCCGAAGTAAAGCCGTTATATACGTAATAATCATATCCGAGCAGATCATAGATGCTTAGGAAATCCCTTATCTTAAAATACAGATCGAGTATCTCTTCATGCCCCATGCCCGATGTATGTTCGCTTAAGTATTCTCCCATCACGCCAAAGAGCATATCCAGATGCCCCGTAAGAGCTCCGATCTCTTCAGGATCCATGACAAGCAGTTCACTGTCTTTTGCCTGACCTCTTGCTCTTTTTACGGCAAGCATATCCTTGTTGCATCGCTCTATCAGTTTGGCAATGTAGGGCTGCGGCTTTGCGCATGCTCTTTTGCACTTAAGAAGATCTTCCTTGACCAGGACTGCAGAGTACATCTCCCTGCCGCGGTCTATGAGATTATGGGCTTCGTCCACGAGGAAGATATAATCTCCGCCGACGCCTTCCCCAAAGAACCTGCGAAGGTATGCATTAGGGTCAAAGACATGGTTGTAATCGCCTATGATGCAGTCACAGAACAGGCTCACATCGAGCGCAAGTTCAAAAGGACAGACGTTTCCTTCTCTCGCATATTCTTCGATGGTCTCTCTCGGATACGCTTCCTCATGAGTGACCAGATCAAATAACACATCGTTGATCCTGTCAAAATGGCCTTTTGCATAAGGGCAGTTATCCGGATCGCAGATCGTCTCATCCATGAAGCAGATCTTTTCTTTGGCGGTCAGGGTTACACACTTAAACTTAAGGCCGCGGTCTTTTAGGATGTTCACGGCTTCAGTGGCAACGGTGCGGGCTATCGTACGGGCAGTCAGATAGAATATCCTGCCGCCCCTGCCTTCGCCCATGCTCTTTATCGACGGATAAAGCACGGACAGAGTCTTGCCTGTACCCGTCGGAGCCTCGATATATAACTGCTTCCCATGGTAAATGGTCCTGTATACATACTCGACCAGATCTCTCTGACCGGGCCTGTAGTCAAACGGAAACTCAAGCGAAGATATCGAATCCTGCCTTACGGACTGCCATTCGTCCTGCATGTCGACCCATCTGGCCATCGCATCACAGGTATCTTTAAACCAGCCGCGTATCTCTTCCGAAGTATAGGAAGAATCAAAATACTTAACATCCTCGGTATCCTGGTTCACGTAGGTCATGCGCACGCCTATGCCGTCCAGGTCTTCATCCATCAGATATATGGCCGCATAACAAAGAGCCTGCGCGAGATGCACAGGTTCCGGATCGGCCATGCGCTCCACATTTCTCACTGTGGTCTTGATCTCATCGATCACAACGGGATAAGAATATTTTTCCTTATGCTCATCACCGGTCATGATGCCGTCTGCGCGGCCCTCGAGCGTCACGGTGCACCTTTTGGTCTCAAAAGAATAAGACAGCGGATACTCAGCACGATATCCGCTCCCTGCAGCAGCCTGGATTTTGCGGTGAAGCCTGCTTCCGACCTGCATTGCATCTTCTCTCGACGCCCCTGTTCGATTGTCTATGTCGCCGTGCCTGTAGATAAACTCCACAAGCCCGCGCACCGAGATATGAATATCCATGTTAACTCATACCGATCTCATCGCGGTTCTTGTTCCCCGCGATCCTGCGCCACACGATAATGAAACAGATCATGTGCATGATGAAAGTGACGGACCAGCTCACCGGGTAGGTCACATACAGATACATGGGTTTATGAAACGGCTCTGTCCGGAAAAGAGTAAATATCCAGATGATACGCAGTCCGCAGGCCCCGATAAGCGATACTATCATCGGAAGTATCGAATAACCTATGCCGCGGAGCACTCCGACCATTACATCCATCATCCCGCAAAAAGCATAAAGCCCGCAAACCCACTTGATACGCTCAAGACCAAGTTCAGCAACCTCGGGGCTGGATGTGTAAAGCCCCATGAGTTCAATTCCGAAATAGTAAGCGCTTCGACCTAAGATCACGCCCGTTAAGATCACGCAGATCAGGGCATCCCTCATGACAAGAGGCACTCTCTTAAGTTTTCCGGCGCCATAGTTTTGGCCCGTAAAAGTGACCGCCGCCTGATGGAATGCGTTCATCGACACCCAGACGAAGCCTTCTATGCTTGCAGCCGCCGAATTGGCCGCAACTATTGTTGCTCCGAAACTGTTGACCGATGCCTGTATTATGACGTTTGACATCGAGAACAAAAGCCCCTGAAAACCGCTCGGAAGACCGATCTTTAAGATATCTTTGCATATCGATCCGTCTATTTTTAGCGCGCGGATCTCAAAACGGATCGCGCTCTTTTCTTTTGCAAGACACCTGAGCACGAGCGCCGCGGATATGGTCTGTGAGATTATGGTCGCAAGAGCCACGCCCGCCACATCCATATGGAGCGGGATCACGAAGATTAGATTCAATATGACATTGATGATCCCTGCGGCAAAAAGATAATAAAGCGGACGCCTGGTATCCCCGATGGAACGGAGTATTGCAGCGCCGAAGTTATATAGCATGTTGGGGATCATTCCAAGGAAGAATATCCTTAAGTACAAAGCGGACAATCCTATGACTTCATCGGGCGAACCCATCCATTTAAGTATCTGCCCTGCCCCGAGCGCGCCCACAAGAGTTAAGAACGCTCCGCTTATGATCGCAAGTGTCAGCGCGGTATGGACTGTCTTTTTGACTTCATCCTCTTTTCTTGCGCCGATATAACGGGCAACCATGACATTGGCGCCGACCGAAAGTCCGAGGAATACATTGGTGAGCAGATTGACCAGAGATGTCGTGGATCCGACCGCAGCAAGAGAATTGTCACCCGCGAATCTTCCGACCACGATGACATCCGCCGCATTGAACAATAATTGCAAAATGCTCGAGAGCATCAGCGGCAAGGCGAACAGAAGCATCTTGCCGACGATGTTACCCGAGCACATATCTATTTCATATCTTTTATTCATTGCTTCCCGTAAGCTGTTCTAAATAACCTGCTGACTTGGATGCCTTTTCGGTATCCGGGAATTCTTCCATGACTTTGCGGTACATCTGAACCGCATGGATCTCATCACCCGAGTGATTGTATGACTGGGCCAGATAGTAGAGCGCCTCGCCGTTGGTCGCATCATACTGGTAAGCTCTCGACAGATCTTCTATCGCAACCTCATAATCACCCGATGAATATGCTTCATAACCGGAATCATAGAATTTCTGGGCAAGCTGCGGGCCTGCCAGTGAAAGCAGCGTATTGTAAAGAGCGATCGGAGCTTCCTGAGAATCTTCTCCGAGCTGTTCTATATCGACCTCATCCAGATGTCCCGCAACGTCTTCAACGTTTTCGGGATCCGACAGATAAGCTTCGGCAGCCTGAATGAGCGCGTATGAAGAACTCATTGAGCCGTCATAATCCTCATATGAACTTAACTCGTCCTGCATAGACTGAGTCTGGCTCCTTGCGGCTTCAAGCTGGCTCTTTAAGTCTTCGGTTTCAGCAGTCTTAAGATCTAACTGCTCATTTACTGCTTTGATCCTGGCATCTGCTTCATCAGATGCCATCCTGACTCTGGCGGGCATGATTATGAACCATGCGCAGGCTATGCCAATGCACACACCAAGGAGCAGGTTTAGGATGATACCGAATCCTCCGGCAGAGTGGCTGTGTCCGGGCTGGATGATGAGTTCGTTGTCCTCGGTCACATACCTGATGGGTTCCTTGCTGTCACGGCCGCTTCTTCTTTTGCTCTTGCTTCCGTCAACGGGGGTTAGCATCTCGTCAACTTCCTGACGGTAACGCATGGTGGTCGTATTGCCCGTATCTATGAGCGAACATTTTACAAGCTGCGCTTTGGCCTCTTCCCATCTCTCGGTATTGATATAAAGAAGCGCAAGAAGCTGTCTGGCCCTGATGAACTTCTCATTGAGCGAAAGGACCTTCTTAAGCTGAATGATCGCCAGATCAAGTGAATCCATGTCGCAGTATTTAAGCGCCTGGTTATACTTCTTGATGGTCTGGTTGATCGTATCGAGTCTTGCGGGATTGGACTGTATCATCTCGATATAGTTGTTTGCAATGTTTTTCTCTTTGCGGATGTTAGTCGATATGACCCACTCACTTAAGGCAGCAACAACTTCACCCGTCTCAAAATAAACGAGTCCCAAGAGGTTTCTTGCTTCTATATTGTTTTTGTTGAATTTCAGGCACTGACGCAGTGAATTGACCGCGCCCGACAGATCTCTGACTTTGGCACATTCCAGTCCGTCGTTGTAGAAACGGTTGGATATGTATATTACTTTTTTGTATTGAGAAACATCAGCTCCGCAGCTGGTGCAGAAATCGTGCTCTGAAAGATTGCATCCGCAGTTATAGCATACCATCTGCAATCACCTTCTATATTTATCCGCTATGGGTTAATCATTCGTACCGGGTTTTTTGCGATTATCATCAACTTCCTTGATCATCGCAACTATCAGGTCGGCCATATCAGTCAGATCCTGATTGTATATGGCTTCACTTACGTCCTCAACTTCGAGAGAGGGGTGGTATTTCTTTAACTCCTCATCAAAATCTATCATTTCATGTATCCTCTCATCTCACCGATCAGATATAACGATCCGGTGATATATACCAAACTTTTCTTTTGTGATGCGGCTTTACGCGCAATGTTCACCGCGCCTTCTGCATCGGTCGTATGTACGTCCGATGCGCCCGCCAAAGTAAATTCCCGGGCTATCGTCTCTGCAGACGCCGCGCGTTCCGAATCGATATCGGATACGTATATCTCGTCAAACAGGCCGGAAGATACGAACATCGAAATCTCCCTCGCACGGTCCTTGTCCTTCATACAGCCAAAGATCAGCACTCTTGACGAGGCGCCGTCCTGTCTTACGCTGTCCAAAAACGCCTTTACTCCGGGTTCGTTATGGGCTCCGTCCGAAATGATACCGGGTTCGATCTCGTCCATACGCCCGGGCCAGCTCATATCCCTGACACCTTCGATCAGATCATCTTCCGTGAGCTCATCTTCAAAACAGCCCGATCTTACGAGCGCGCATACCGCCAATGCGGCATTTTCGACCTGATAGAGCGCAGTCGTCCTTATGTTAAGACAGATAAAACTATCATACTTATATTGCAGGCAAAAATCAATAGCACTAATGTTCCTATGTATGTCGCTGATAAGGCTTTTATCTAGTGCAATTTCCACAGAGCCGCGTTCTGCCGCGATCCGCGATATCTCACTGCGTCCCGGCGTATCATCCCAATAGATCACGGGGCGCTTGCCCATGATGATCCCTGCTTTTTCCGACGCTATGCTATCATAGGTATCACCCAGATATTCGCAGTGGTCGAAACCTATCGAAGTTATCACACTGAAGAGCTTGTCACGCACGGTGTTGGTCGCATCAAGCCTTCCGCCGAGTCCCGTTTCAAGGATCGCGATATCTACCGCTTCTTCCCTGAAGATCAGCATCGCCATCAGGAAGATGAACTCAAAAAACGTCGGCATGTACATCTCTTCGCCGAGCAGCTTAACTTCTTCAAATGCCTTAAGGAACGCCTCTTTGGTACAATCCCTCCCGTTTATCCTGATCCTCTCGCAGCAGTCGGTAAGATGCGGTGAAACAAAGCATCCTGTTTTTTTGCCCGCATGCATAAGTATAGACTCCATATAAACGCATACGGAGCCTTTACCGTTTGTTCCTGCCACATGAATGACTTTAAGACGTTCATCGGGAGCTCCCAGTTTATCCAGAAGCTCCCTGCATTCGCCTATCGTGTGTTTGTCGGTAAACTTAGGCAGATCGTATATGAAATTTACAGCCTCATCATATGTGAGTCCCATTCTGCCGAGTTCAGCCTAACTGACTTAAGCGCTCACGTACCTGTGTGAGCATCTGCGTATATTTCTGTAATTTCTCTTTTTCCTCATTGACCTTGGCTTCGGGCGCCTTGGAGATGAACTTCTCATTGCCGAGCATTCCGTTGGAGCGCTCGATCTCCTTGATAAGCTTGGCTTCCTCGCCTTTTAATCTCTCGATCTCTGCGGATATGTCAACGAGTTCAGCAAAAGGAATATATACGGTAGCATCGGGGATAACTACGCTGACCGCGTCATCTGCGATACCGGCCTTATCTGCCTGGACATGTACGGAAGATGCATAGGCGAGCGTTGCAAAGAATACTTCGCCGTCCCTGAATATCTTCTGTACGTCGTCTTTCTCACTTACCACATAAACTGCAGCCTTCTTTGAAGGAGCAACGTTCATCTGTGTACGTACGTTTCTGATGCCCCTTACTGCTTCCTGGATGGTTCCTATAGCCTTTTCCTCAGCTACAAATGCGTATTCATCGCGGTATACCGGCCAGTCTGATACCATGATGGATTCTTCATCGGACTGCAGGTTCATGAAGATCTCCTCGGTAACAAACGGCATGTAGGGATGAAGAAGCTTAAGGCCGCCGATCAGAACATTCTTGAGCGTCCAGAGCGCAGCTATATGGCTGTCATGCGAATCGGTGGCATAGAGTCTGGGCTTAACCATCTCAATATACCAGTCGCAGAACTGGTCCCAGATGAAATCATATACTTTCTGAACCGCGATACCCAGCTCGTAAGCATCCATGTTGTCGGTAACTTCCTGAACCAGGGTATTAAACTTGGACAGGATCCATTTGTCAACGGGCTCTAATTTATCTTTTACCTCATCAAATGACAGTCGCAGGTCGTCTTCAGAAACCTTCTCCATGTTCATCATGATGAAACGGCTCGCATTCCAAACCTTATTGGCAAAGTTGCGGCTGTTTTCAACGCGCGCATTGACGAAACGCATGTCGTTGCCGGGAGCGTTGCCCGTGATCAGCGTAAGGCGGAGCGCATCCGCGCCGTACTTGTCTATGATCTCGAGAGGATCGATACCGTTTCCGAGGGATTTGCTCATCTTGCGTCCCTGCTCGTCACGTACGAGACCGTGGAAGAGAACCGTCTTAAACGGTCGCTCACCCATCTGCTCATATCCTGAGAAGATCATCCTGATAACCCAGAAAAAGATGATGTCGTATCCCGTTACGAGCACGTCTGTGGGATAGAAGTATTTAAGTTCCTCAGTCTGCTCGGGCCATCCGAGTGTTGAAAAAGGCCAGAGCGCCGAAGAAAACCACGTATCGAGCGTATCGGGATCCTGTGTAAAGTGTGTGCCTCCGCATTTAGGGCATACTGAAGGCTCGCTGTGGGCAACAACTGTCTCGCCGCACTTATTACAGTAATATGCGGGGATCCTGTGACCCCACCAGAGCTGTCTTGAGATACACCAGTCGCGGATATTGTCGGTCCAGTTATAATATGTCTTCTCCATGCGCGGAGGAATAAGGGCGATATCTCCTTCCCTGACTGCTTTGACTGCAGGGCGGATGAGCTCGTCCATCTTGACGAACCACTGCTGCTTGATCATGGGTTCGATGGTCGTACCGCATCTGTCGTGTGTTCCGACATTATGCGTATGATCTTCTATTCCAACGAGAAGTCCCATCTCCTCGAGTTCTTTGACTATGGCTTTTCTTGCTTCATAGCGGTCCATTCCGACGAACTTGCCGCCGTTTGCGTTGATAGTAGCATCATCGTTTAAGATGTTGATCTCGGGCAGATTGTGGCGCTTGCCTACTTCAAAGTCGTTAGGGTCATGCGCAGGCGTGATCTTAACAACGCCCGTACCGAATTCCATATCAACATATTCGTCCGCAACGATAGGAAGTTCCCTGTCAACGAAGGGCAGGAAGAGCTTCTGACCGATGATGTCCTTGTACCTGTCATCGTTCGGGTTTACTGCCACAGCGGTATCACCGAGCATAGTCTCGGGACGGGTTGTTGCGAACTCAATGAATCTGGTCTTGGAAACCGATCCGTCCGCTTCTATGAAAGGATATTTGATATGCCAGAAATGTCCGGCCTGTTCTTCGTATTCAACCTCTGCATCGGATATGGATGTATTACATACCGGACACCAGTTTATGATACGGCTGCCCTTGTATATCCAGCCTTTTTCATGCATCTTGCAGAACACTTCGGTAACGGCCTTGTTGCAGCCCTCGTCCATAGTGAAGCGCTCTCTGTCCCAGTCGCATGAACTTCCGAGTTTTTTAAGCTGATTGACTATACATCCGCCGTATTCTTCTTTCCATTCCCATGCTCTTTTAAGGAAACCTTCCCTGCCGAGATCCTCTTTGTTGATGCCCTCTTCTTTGAGTTTGCTGATGATCCTTACTTCGGTAGCTATGGAAGCATGGTCGGTTCCGGGCTGCCAGAGCGCATTATAGCCCTGCATCCTCTTGTATCTGATCAGGATATCCTGCATGGTCTCATCAAGAGCATGTCCCATATGAAGCTGTCCCGTGATGTTCGGGGGCGGGATGACTATGGTAAAAGGAGTCTTGGAATGATCGACTTCTGCGTGGAAGTACTTCTTCTCAAGCCATTTGGCATATATTCTGTCTTCAATCTGTTTGGGATCGTATGTTTTGGCTAATTCCTTGGGCATATCTTATCTCCTCATATAAATACAATGCTAAAAGTGTATTGTATCACCATTCAAGGTCTATAACAAATCCGGGATCATCCGACGCGTAATCGGAAAACTCAAGCTCAACATAGTCTTTGTCGCTGTCAAGTCCAAAGGCCATCTGACCTGTAGTCTTATGTCCGGGAGACACCGACCTTATATAATCATGGTAAATCGGGTACTCGGACATAGCGTTTCCTTCCGCGTCATATAAGTCAAAATCAGATGCACTTACATAAAGCTCATCATTATAATAATCATCCCATGAAAGCGCGTATGAAACATTTTCAAAAGAATAATCTATGAGGATCACGCGCTTGGGATCGGTATCGGCATAATCGTTTCTCTCCGTGGTCTCGCTTATACCTAAGATCGTGATGTTGTAATCGCCGTATTCGCTGTGGACCGGAATGGTATCGCCGACTTCATATTTGGTCTTGGCGCGCACACCGAGGCTTCTTGAGTCGGTATCGGATGTGACAGCCGTATCATCGTCGATATCATAATCAGTGAGCAGATCCTCCTCGTAATTCGAATACGTATCCGTGATAACTTCGAAAACCGAATGGTCTTCTTCAAAGTATCCGTCCTGATTCATTCCGTAAAAGGCAAAGCCGTATACAAGAAGTGTAAGCAGAAAGCCGGCCGAGCCTACCGATATTGCGCTTATGCCCTTGCCTTTTCTGGTCTTGTCCTTGTTGATCGACAATGTACCCAAGGCTATACCGACTAGATCGAGTACCAGGCCGATTCCGAATATGCCTGTCAGGAAACCGCTGATCGAGGCAATAAGGCCCAAAGTTCCGTATGTCCTGGCAGTATCTTCTTCCTGCTCATAGTAAAGGCCGAGTCCGTTGTCGTCAGGCAGCGACATGTAGTCGGGTTCTGCGACGGCAGGCTGGTACGGAGGCATCTGCTGCGCTGGCTGTTGCGGCGGCTGCGCATACTGAGCCTGCTGCGGCGCCTGAGCCTGAGCCTGAGCCGCCTGCGCGCCGGCTGCTTCCTGTGCGGTCTGATATGCAGCTCCGCCCGTATTTATCTCATTGTTCTGATCGGATTTGTAATCCATATTAATTCCTCGTGACAGGTCCTAAGTATCCTGCGCTCCATTTGGTCCCGGACTTCCGGATCATGAGTCTTTCGGGTATGGCCCCGGGATCAAGCGCATACAGCCTGATCTTATTGTCCCCATAGTTTAAATGTAAGCTTACCGTCTTGCGGTGTTCCTGATCAAGTACGGATACGCACCACTCAAAGCAGCTGTTCTCTCCGCCCATGAATCCCGAATCCACCATAGACAGTTTCTTCATATGATTATCACCTGCCTGTAATCCTATGCACAGACGTCCGCTTCCGTCTATGGGGTTTGACGGCGCGGTTATGAGAGTGACGTCATAGTCGCCCTCTTCAGGGGCGTAAACATTATACGATACCGAAGGAGCAGATGCACTCCCGAAACGTTTCGTTACCGGATATGCCTTGATGGCTGTGCGGTATTTGCCATACGGGCTGATCGTTACATAACGTCCGTTATCAGTTTCGTTTGATTCACTGAAGCAATCCGCATCGATGACGAGACCCGTTTCATTGCATGTAAGTTCAGGCGGTATGCGTCCCCCGAACTTCTCTAAATATGAAGCGGGAACCGTCGGAATATATCCTTCCGGCGCTTCATGAGCCATATTCACAACCGGTATCACTATATCCGCATGTGAAAACCCGCTGTCTATCTTAACACGAGTTTCACATACTGCGCCATATTCAGGTTCATTTCCGTTTTCAGTCCGTATGCGGGCCCTGTCTATGAATACGGTCAGTTCGCACACGCTTAAAATTCCGTCCGCCGGATCCGCCTTGAGCTGTCCGGGCGCTACTTTAATCCCGCTCATGCATGATGAATCCTCAAGGGACCCTTCAGCGGCAGAAAAAGATACCCATTCCTGTCCGGAAGATGCAGTCCATGTAAAAGCACCTGTGCCGGCATTTTCTATGCGGACGGATATGCTGCTTATCTTCGGATCAAGGCAGGCTGCCGCGTACAGAGTCTTTCGTGTCCAGTCCTCACCTGTCGTATATCTCTCCGAATCCTTAAGGCTTACGACCATGCGCTTTTTCCTGTAAGGATAGACGTATGACCTGACAGGATAGCGTGATTCTTCTTCGTTCCAGTTGGCAAACCCGATATGCTCGGAGCTCATCATGCCCTTCCACTTGCCGTCTGCGAGCTTATGATACATATCCGTAAGCTCGGCATCATTCCTGAAGCAGGCATCTATGTACTTCGCATAAATATTGGCTGACGGCCTGATCGAAGAAGCAAGCGCAGCGTTTTTGCCTGCGCAAAGCTGCATGTACAAAAGATTGGCTGACGCCCTGACCGGATATCCGACCAGCTGCTCATATGCATCATGGAGCGGAGTATCGGTATAAAGCCTGCCCAGTTCATCCGCTTTCCTGTATAAGGCGGCTGCTCTTGAAAGCATCAGGTCGCTCTCACCGTAATTAAACGGATGATATGTGCGCTCGTTTAACGCTTCGGGCTTGCGGCAGAGATTCAGATATGTATATCCGTCGATCAGCTCTTCTATGGAAGATATGCATTCTTCTGCGGACATTCCCTTGATGTCAGTCGAACCAAACTGCTCAGCCACCCATTTCTTTAAGTATTCGTAAGGCGCCGAGGTATTGGATGCGCCCCATTTGTCATAGTCATACGCCAGATCCATGAAAAACGAGATCGGAAGTTCCTGAGGCTTAAGATCACCGGTATTTACGATCCAGATCTTTCGTACGCCTGCTTCATAGGCTTCACTCATCTGTTCCCATGTCTTGGCGATCGTTGTCGAGTTGATCCATTCGTAGGATATGGGGCCTCCGTGGTAGTCAAAATGATAGTACATTCCGAAACCGCCGTCCCTGTCTGCTTCGGATCCCGTCGGGAGTCCCCGCATATTGCCGTGGTTATCCTCGCACAGCATGCAGGTGATGCCGTCAAGTCCGTCCCAGTCCTTTAAGCCCGGAGTCGACTCATCTCCGTAGTAATACTGCTCAACTTCCTTATATATTGCGATCATGCGCGGAACCTTGGATAAGTCCGCGTTTATGGTCACTTTTATCAGGTCGTTCTGGACTTTTACCACCTCTTTTATATAATCTACATTTTCTTTTAAGGTGGCTTCATGGCCGAGGATCTCACTGTCCCTTTCGCCGCGCATGCCCATGGTTACGATGTTTTCAAAGACTCCGTTACGCTTTAAGCCGTCACGCCAGTAGTTGGTCAGGCCTTCTCTGTTTAGGTCAAAGTTCCAAGCAGAACCGTACGGAGTGTCATCCCCCTTGACCAGATCCCATTCCTCGCTGTGGCGGAGACAGGGCTCGTGATGTGAATTGCTCATGACTATGCCCATCTCATCGGCCAGGATAGCATTCTCAAGTCCCGGTCCGTCCAAAGAAAAATTGGAAGTCCACATGGCAGGCCAAAGATAATTGCCGTTAAGCCTTAGGATCAGTTCAAAGACATGCTCATACATCTGCGCGGTGAATCCGCCGTATCTTTCAAACGTCCAATTGCCGAAAGAGGGCCACTCATCATTAATGAATATGCCTCTGTACTCTACCGAAGGCTCTTTGGAAAGATAAAACATATCATCTGTTATGTATATATTGCTCCTGCGGGCAGGCTTAACATCGGCAAACCATACCCAGGGGCTTACTCCCATCAGTCTCGAAAGATAGAAAAGACCGTATATCGTACCGCGTTTGTCGCTTCCGGCTATGACGAGGGCATGGCCTGAGCCCGACATCGCACCCTGTCCTCCGTGTACGGATATCAGCCCGAAAGCAAATACTTCCCTGCGGCCTTCAACGCGTGATACATCGATCAGACCTTCTGAGACCAGATCGTCGATAAGCCCGCTGTGGCCGGCGGTTCCGGCATATATTAAATCAGGATTTAATGGTCTTGAGGGATCATATTCAAGTATCCCGGGCTTAGTACCTGTGACCAGCGTTACGTCCCCTGCTACCGCGTATGCTATCTTCCTTACTCCGGGCCATTCGTCTTCCGATAATATGAACTTAAGATCAGGATTGTCTCTTCCTATCGCAAAACTCATAATCGTCTTTTCCTGCAGGATGTTTTATTCAACCACACCGAATCCGAGTATCGTAAACTTTTTATGTTCAGCGCCGGGAGCCATATTGATCTTTACTTCATGCTCTTTTCTCTCAGTGCCGTCGCAGATGATCACGGCGTTGCAGTGTGTCCAGCCGATATCAAGGGGGTTATACTCCATAACCTTGTCGCCGTCCACATATACCTCTACGGGGCCGTATTCCGCCAGTCCCGAATCCTTGAACACGCCGAGGATCTTCGTACATGTACATTTGATGATGAAAGGAGCCGGAGCGTCTGATGAGCCGTCATAGTGCCAGTTATTGGGAAACTCGGGAACCGGAACGATCTCTGAATCCATCTCGACTCTCTGAAGATCTTCGTCCGTCTTATCAAAGCTCCCCGCTTCTACATATATGTCCCCGGACAACGGATTATCTTTTTTGTCCAGAAGTTCCACGCGTTCAAATCTTCCGCTTAAGAGCGCGGGCTTATCAAGCAGAGCGCTTACGGCTTTGGACCAGATTGCATCATATTTTTGATACTCGCTTCCCTTATCGGGGGCGCCGCCTTCTCTTTCATCTGCTTCCCTGTCACGTATGATCTCATTGGCAGCCTCTAAAAATACGCCCCTGATACAGTCGGCCATCACGATATGACCGTTGTTGCTGGGATGATACTGATCATAGAAGTACTGGTTTTTGGATATTATGCGTCCCTCCGCAGGTGTAAGCGGAAACTGCGGTGATACCGCGTCTTTTACGCTGACCATCGGCAGATTGTAGTGCATTCCGATAGGAGCTAAGCGCTCCTGCAGGTTGTAATCATTGGAAAATACCGCGAAAATAAGAAGCACAGCCGGATGCCAAGGCAGGGCCAGGGCCTTGCGGACCAGACTCTCATAGCATTCGCCCTTTGTCTCATCGCCTTCGTCGTTTACGGCGAATTCAATGATGATAATGTCGGGCTTTTTTTCATCGTATCTTAACACGTCTCTCGTAAACCTGACCATACCGAGCTCTGAGGGGGTTCCTCCGACGCCCGCTTTGACCAGATCGACCTTCGATCTGTCGCCTTCACAGAACATATCCGCAAATACATTGGCAAATGTACGCGCATAGCATTTCTCATGTATCGGTATCGCTCCCGCGCCCTGTGTGATCGACCCTCCGATGAACGCGAGCGTGATCTTTTCATCATTCGCGCTTTTAACAAGCAGTTTCTTGATACCGGACAGATCACCGAAATTCATCATTGCGTGTGATATCATCAGCTGATACGCGGCCGAATCTATATCAACGGGCGCGTCGGCGGTCTGCTCGGGTGCCGTGAACCCGTCATTTAGGTAAAGTCTCACATCGACCGTGGCAAGAACCCCGGGATGGGCAAATTCATATCTGATCTGACCTACCGTGTTATCGGTAGCAAGCCAGTCAACCTCAGACATATCTATGATCTGTTCTTCACCATTTGCAAGGAACGTACGGCTTATCACGGTTGCGGGATCGGCAGGATCGGCAGGATACATCTGAAGAACAAAAGTGACATTCTCTTTTTCCTTGACGGAAACGCTCACGCCCACGCTGTGTACGAGTTTGCGGAAGCCCGCGGTCGTCGGCATGAGGGACAAGATCTCTTCATCCGTCACATTGCCCACGAGGCGCGCGGAATCGGCAAATCTGCCGTCATTCTCATATATAAACTGGATGCCGCGTCCGTCTGCCTGGGGAGATGCGTATATCTCCTTATCGTGCATCACATAGAAATATGGTCTTTTGGCGGTGGGATCTTTGGGGGCCTTGGGGCCTGATACTGTTTGTGACATATTAATTCTCCTAAAAAAAATGACCTCGCGGCCTATACGGGCCACAACTTACATTTTAACTGTACAGGGCAGTGTATTCAACGATAATCATCGCCCCATACGCTGTCGCACAGGGATACGCAGTATTCGTATGAAAAAGAGGGATCCTGGGACAGGATGGCATTCTCACAGGCCAATTCTTCACTGTAATCGGCCAGTTTATAAACCCGGACACCGTCAGGGCCGGGACGAAGGTCTGTTACGAGAGCGGTTATGCCGTGATCGGAGATGACAACGTTGCCTGTATCATCGCGCGTAAGTGTAATATCCGCCATGCCGACTTCCAGGCGGGCGGATGTACCGGCACCCGTGCCTGAAGTCCAGTTTACGAAATTGCCAAGCGAATAATAGACTAAAGTACCCGTCCGGTCCGGTGAATTCGGATCCGATGCATCTTCATTACTCACCCACTCAATGGGTTCTATCACATGGGGATGGGTGCCGATGATCAGATCTGCTCCGTGTTCTGACATGAGAGATGCCCATTTAAGCTGGTATGAATCGGGTGTCAGTCTGTATTCGGTACCCCAATGCGGGCAGACTATCGTAAAATCAGCCATTTCTTCAGCGCGTTCAAGATCGGATATGACCCTGTCCTCAGAGAGAAGATCGACACAGTACGGCATGTCGGACGGGATCCCGATACCGTTTGTACCGTATGTGTAGTTTAGGATTGCTATCCTGATCCCGTTTACTTCAAGAACGCTGATAATATTCCTGTCTTCCTCGCTGTCATGTATTCCGAGGACTTCTATCCCGGGGTGGTTCTCCTCCCAATATGAATAGCAGTTCGTTAAACCTTTTGCGCCCTTGTCGAGCACGTGGTTCGTTGCATGTAAAACTACGTCAAAGCCCGCATCAACGAGCGCATCGCCTATCTCGAAAGGGGCATTGAATGCAGGATAGCCGCTCACGCCGAGGTTTTCGCCGCCGATGATGACCTCTTCATTGACGATCGCTATGTCATAGCCCGAGATGAGATCTGCGGTCCTTGAGAATATCGCGCTGTAATCGTAGCTTCCGTCTTCACGTTTCGCAGCTTCTTCCACGGGTGTATGGAGCAGGATGTCACCGACCATACAGATCGTGACGTTTTCGGAAAAATCAGGTCCGGCGGTATCGGTTGCATGAGACACAGAGTCAGTATCCGTGGCGGTATCCGAATCCGTCTCGGAGTCCGCAGCGGCATCAGTGGCAAAATCTGCATTTGTATCAGAGTCCTTGGATTCTGCATCGGGGGATATAGTTTCCGCCTGTGTTTCAACGACTGAGTTTCCGGCCGCGCATCCGGTGATCAGGCCCAAAGTAAGCATGACGCAGATACATGCTGCGGCGCGCCTGTGCATATTACCTGTCAAACGTGAATGTATCAAACACATATCTTCTATCAGAAACACTTGTTATGAATTCGAAGTATACGGAATGTTTTCCCGTTACGTACGCAGTCACGGGGGCTGAATACTCTTTTAACTCACCTGTTGTTGCGGCATCGATCACTGCGATCACGTCACCTTTATATGAATCGATGCGGACATTGATCTTAAGATCCGCAGAGCTGTCAGCAGCTGCCTCCGAAACATCTCCGTGCAGATCCATAACACGTACAGTGACGCTTGCAGGTGACTTGTCTCCAAACTGCAAATACTTAAATCCGATGGTTGCCCCGTTTGCAATGTTCATGATCGGAGAAGAATAAACGCCGGGCTCGTCATATATGAGCGTAGGCTTCTTATCTATGTCATATTCGGTAAAATCAGGACCTTTAAGTCCCTTGGAATGTCTTTCTTTCAGTTGGTCAAACATTTCCCTGCTCAGGCCGCTGTCAGGCGTAAACACGGGCACTACTATCATTTTGCGCCTGGCCGTGACTGCCAGAGCTTCGTCTTTATTATCACGGGCTACAGCAGAGATACCTCCGGGACAGGATACCTTATAGACGCTCTCATCCGTACCGTCATACATGTGGCAGGCATATCCCGCGGATATCTCAAGATATGCATCCAGACCGTTTAAGTTGGCGCCCTGTGAAGTCATCTCCACAGGTCCGGACGATACGGGCTCACCGTCCGCATCATATTCGATACGTCCGATATAAGGTCTTCCGTTCCTGTCGGCAGCAACTTCCACGGGCTCTATCATGGCCTGTCTGGTAAACTCATCGATACCGGTCTGTCTGTGATAGAAGATGTACCACCGGTCATTTACTTTCATCAAGGAGCCGTGGTTGTTGCCCCACTGATAGGTCATGAGCGCCTCGCCCTGCACGCGGCCGTCGGGAAGAAATGTCCCTTTTCCGGGCATGGGTACGGGTTCTCCGCCGTTAAAGCTTATATCGCCGCCTTTCTTAAACTCTCCGAGAGGCGTGTCGCTCCACATATATGATAAGAATCCGAAGCAGGGGCCGTATACGCCGAGTTCGGGTATGGGTTTCTGGTGTCTCTTTGAATAGATGAGCAGATATTTGCCGCAGACCTTGCGGGGACTCGATGCCTCAAAGAAAGCATCCTCATCCGAGAGATGTTCTCTTTCCTTGACCCACGGTGAATCCGCATGGCCTATCAGATGCTTGACCAGAGTACCTTCCTTGATCGTGGCCATGTCGTCATTGAGCTCAGCCGCATAGGATTCGCAAAATCCCCAATATGCATAGACTCTTCCGTCATCATCGACCAGAACACCCGGGTCGAACTTAAGATCCGTGAGCACGGGATCCGTAAAAGGTCCCCAGGGAGTCTTGGATTTGGCTACATATATGTATGTTCCGCGGTCTTCAGCCACGTACATGTAATAGGTTCCGTCCTTGTATACGACGTCGGGGGCATACATGGGCGTGTCATATGTGGCTTTGTAGCAGACACCGTGGCATTTCCAGTCGGTCAGGTCATCAACCGGAGCGCTCCATACGACATAATCAAATCCGCAGTATTCCGTATAGATGGAATCATGCGAACCGTATACATACACTCTGGTCTCTCCGTTATAGGTAAAAACCCTGGGTTCTCCGTCCGGAATATGCTCCCAGAGAGGCATATACGGATTGGCGCTTGTAAGCTTTGCTTTCATCTAAGACCTCCTTGATCTTCTTTTGCGGATCTGCTCTTCTTTTTTTTCAAAAATAAAGGAAAAGGGCCAGCCTTACGGCTGACCCTCGGTCACATACAATATAAGCATCCTATACGGATACGTCAAAGTTACCACCGACTGCGGGGTTAACTGACTGCTCCATCATCTTGACCATATCAGCACCATGGTCTTTAAAACTCTCAAGAGCCTTATCAAGTACTGCAACTTGAATGTCTGATGCTGCTTTGTTGGCTGCCATGGCCATAGACATAGACGCTATATCAGGTGTAACCATCATAGAAACATCCATTTTTCTACCTCCTATGTCCCTATCAAATCCTTTTGATAGTGCCAATATCATACCATTATTTTGCGATACATGCAAGGTCCAGATCACCGCTCGTGGTATCTACATCAAAAGAATATCCTCCCACGGATTCTCCCTCGACCTTTTTATCACCGCTAACGGTATCAAAGGATATCTCATAAGCGCCTAAAAGCGTTCCCTTTATGTCTCCGCTGGTGGTATCGATGTCGGTCTGCTCACTGGCAAATTCATCAACGTTTATATTTCCGCTGGTGGTATCGATATCGGTCTTCTTCATGGTGCTTGAGTTAAGATCAACATCTCCGCTGACGGTATTCACATCCAGTTTGTCTGATGCGCATCCCGAAATAAACACGCATCCGGATGTGGAAGAGAGCTTGATGTGGTCTTTTGCGTTGCATGTATCCAAATTTATCCCGCCGCTTACAGCGGTGATCTCAAGCTCATCACAGTCGATCGGACTCAGTTTCACATTGCCGCTTGTGACATCGACTTTTATATCATCATACTCAGCCGCGGGCAGATATATGTCCACAGGCTCGACCACATAATTGTCATCGCTGAAAATGCTGCCGATTCCGATATTCCATCTTTCGTACCACGCACGGCTCTGCTGATACTTGATGACGAGCGTATCACCTTCAGTCTTTACGATATTCTTATAAGTCTCGCCGTCGGTAAATTCCACATAGGCTTTTGACTTATCCGTAGGATGGAAGATTATATCAGAGCTGATCTCGTAGACATCTATATTCTTAAAGCTTCCGCTTATCTCCACGCTCTGTCTTTCATATGCGGTCTTTTCGCTGTCTTCATACATGGCTGCGACACTTCCGAATTTTGCCTTGGATATGAGCATCGCAATACCGCCCACTATCATTCCGAGTCCTACCAGTACACCTGCGGTTATCAGAATCACTTTAGTTGATTTAAGCATTTTTCCATCTCCTCCGTTTTATGATGCGCTCATATCCGTATCATTGTTTTTTCTGCGTTTGATGAATTTCATCTTGATCCAGGCGCCGAACCTGCCCATAAGCTCTATGAACCATATTACGCCCGCCTTGATCGGGATGAAAAGCAGTACCGCGATACCCATTGCAAGAAACGCTGCGCCGAGATCTATGAATCCCTTAAGGCCGCTGCCCATGAATATGCCGGCCAAAGCTCCGAATACTCCGAAGACACCTGCTATTCCGGTTGCTATGATCGTAACCACGATCGCAAGGATAACTGATATGATCACCAAGACGATCGTAAGTGCCAGTGCAAATACCATGATCAGTATGGGAAGCCATACGGGAGATCCGAGTATTATGAGGATTACTTCCCATGCTTTGATCTTCCTCTTGGGCTCTATGATGGGCTGAGCCTTGATCAGTGTGGGAAGAGGTGTCTCCATCAGGATCTTCTCGGATATCTCGGCGGGTGTTCCGACCTGCTCTACCGCTTCATCCTCAGTGAGCCCGTCCTCGATCCTGTCTTCCAAAGCTTCCGTATAAAAATCAATTGTCTTTTGTATATCCTCTTCGGGAAGACCCGTTAATCTGGATCTTATCTCGTTTAAAAATTCATTCTTGTTCATCTGCGCTCCCTTCCGCGATCAGGACCTGATCCGCATCTCTCGTAACATAATCGTAAATTGACATGATCTCTTTCCATTCGTCTGCAAAATCGGTCAGTTTGCGCTGTCCCGTATCGGTTATCTCGTAATACTTCCTGAGTCTTCCGTTATGCTCAACAGATTGTACTGTCAGGCTTCCTGCGTCCTCAAGTCTCCTGAGGATCGGATAAAGCGTGGACTCCGAGATGGTCAGATACGGCTTAACATCTTTGATGATCTTGTAACCATATGACGGTTCCGTTTTGATCGCTGCCAGAACACATATGTCAAGCAGTCCTCGTTTAAGCTGTGTATCCATGACATTACCTCCTTACGCGTAATACTATACGTCGCGAGGTATTATGTGTCAAGGGGTATTATTAAAAAAATATTTTTCTACGTAAAAAAGCTCCGAAGTTGCCTCCGAAGCCTTGTTTTTACTGCATTTATTAATTTTTGGTTATATCGGATCACCGTCTTAACAGTTCCCGGTTATGAACTCTCTCATGGTCAGGATATCCGCAGGTACTACCGAAAGCCCGTCCACACCCGTATCAAGAAGCCTCTTTGTATAACGCCTGTTACCTGCTATTTCTCCGCACACACATACGGGGATATCGGCTTTGTGAGCGGCCCTTACCACGCGCTCTATGCACAAAAAGAGCTTCTCATAATCATCGTCAATTGCGGACAGATCGCCTGAAGCTCTGTCTATTCCGTAGAGGATCTGAGTCAGGTCATTTGTTCCTATCGAGAAGAAATCCGAATATTCCGCAAGACGCGAAGCCATATCAACGGACTCGGATGTTTCTATCATGACGCCCTGAAGCATGCTGCAGGCTCCGACCTCTGATATTAAGTCCCACTTGACCTCTCCTAAGATCGTATTTGCTTTGATCACATCATCAAAATCAGTCACATAAGGATACATGATCCTGAGATTGCCCTTGACACTGGCCTTAACAAGCGCCCGAAGCTGAATCCTGAACAGGTCCGTATGATAGAGGCTGACCTTTAATCCCCTTAAGTCTCCGGGATCAAGGTATGGCAGTTTTTTGTCGCCTCCTATATCCATGGTCCTGACGGTAAAAGGCTTTCCTTTGCTCATAGACAGCAGTTTGGTATAGGCCGCAAGCTGCTCTTCCTCCGAAGGCGCTTCGTCTTTATCCATAAAGATGAATTCGCTTCGGTATAAGCCTATGCCCTCCGCGTCATTGCCCATAGCTTTCTTAAGATCCGGGACTGAAGCGATATTGGCATATAAGTCCACATGTCTGCCTGAAGACGTCAGGGTTTCTTTGCCTATCAGATGCTTAAGCTCATATCTGGAAGGATCGGTACTCTTGACAACTTCATCGCCAAAATCAACATCGGGACGCAGTATGACTTCTCCCGTGTCTGCGTTTACATATACGGGCGTTCCGTCCTCAATATCCTCTATGTTCAAAGGCACGGATACGACCATGGGGATATCCATCATATGCGCAAGAATGGATGCGTGGGATGCGGGAGATCCGTCTACGGTAACTATGCCGAGTACTCTTTCCTTATCCAAACCTACCACATCACTTGGCAAAAGATTATCCGTGATCAGGATATAAGGATAGTCATCATCCTCGTTTTGCTCTTCTTCCGGCTTGTTTTCCTCAGCAAGCTTGTCTAAAACCTCGTGCGCTATATCACGGACATCGTCTCCCCTTGCGCGCATATACTCATCATCCATGTTCTCAAACCTGGATGCCAGCACCTCTCCGACGTATTTGACGGCATCTTCGGCGCTCATCCTGCCCTCTTCGATGCATATCCTCGAGAGATTGATGAATTCGTTGCCTTCCAATATGAATTTGTGCATAAGGAAGATCTGCGCTGCTTCCTTGCCTGCCTTAAGGCCCGCATCCAGCACGATCTTGTCCATATGCCTCTTGGTGCGGTCCACCGCAGTTTCAAGACGCACAAGTTCATTCCCGATCCTGAACTGTTCTTCGGCTGCGGAGCCTCCTTTTTCTTCAACTGCAGGAGTTTTGTCCACGGGGGCCGCCTTAAATATGTACGCGGGGCCTATGGCAATACCCTGGCTGACCGGTTTTCCTTTATATGACTGTTTGTTATACATGGAAACGCCTTTCAAGCTCATCGGGGACTTTTCGGCCTTTAAATACGACAGCTCCGATGATCCCGACTATTCCGATCATAAAGCATATAACCCAGAGGACGCTTCTTTGGCCCGTAACAAGCATGCATATGATGCCCATCGCGATGCATAGAAAACTGCACCCCAGAAGATATGCCATTGCATTATGCGCTTTATCCACCATCATCAATATGAAAAGCGTTACTTCGGTAAGTATCGCTATTGCAGGCATTATATACCAGAAATAGATCGGCCTGATATCCTTGATTATGATAAATGTAAACATCACGAGGATCGCAGCCCACCATGCGTTTAAGGTAACGACCTTGGACGGGTTTTTGTGGCCGTGAATGACCGCGGCAAGCCAGATCTCACCGCCGATCACCCATACGCTTACGAGCAGGCTCCAGTGGAAAGGCGCCTTCGCATCAAGCAAAAACTCGCATGCGAGGCTCACTACCATGCCTGTAAGGGCGATGAACATTTGGATCTTATAAAGGACGGACTGCCTGCGGAGGGCCCTTGCGGAAGGATATACCGGATCCCCTTTATCACCCCGCAGGGCATTCTGGCACAACGGACATCTGTCCGCATCACCCTCTATTTGCGCTTTGCAGCTTGGACAATATAACATCAGCGTATAACCTCTGTGGCGTTGACCGAAACGGTCATCCCGCTTTCCGTCAGCATTCTTACGAAGGTTTTGATCATTCTTGTATCGTTATAGGCGTTTGTCACACCCAGTTTCAGTTTGCCATTATAGCTGTAAATAGTAAAGAACATCTCCGAATGCGCGCAAAATGCAGTGAAACTGTCTATGTAAGGACGAAGCTGTTCATCGGGCTTAAGTTCACCCATATTCGAAAGTATGAAAGACACCCTCTTGTTCTCCATCTTGGAAAAATGCCTTACGACGGGCTGTTTGAGCATGAGCGGCACCGCGCGTACAAATGCCAGTCTTTCAATATTCTGATATGTATCCATCTGCTCCGCGATCTTCTCGGGCTTCATGGCATCTCTCATATCGGCATCCATCTTCCTGGCAAGTTCATCCAGTTTTTCATCTTTGCCGGGGAAGCAGGTCACGTTGATGCTGTTAAAGAAATTCCTTGAAGTCTCGGAGGGATAATATTTCCTTAAATTCACCGGGATGCTTACCGTGATCGGAACTTTATGCATGATCGACGGCATATCCTTGTGCATGCTCAAAACCAGCATCGCGCCGATCAGGCTGGTGACGCTTACACCGGTCTCTTTGGCCCTGCGTCTTATCTCATCCGAATCCATGGATATCTCCATAAACTGGAGCTGATCATACGGAAGTTTGCGGCTGAGCGGATGATAGGCTTTAAGAGGGATCTCTTTCTGAAATGCCCTGTTTTCATAAAACTGGCTGAAGCTGTCCTGGGTCAGATCCCCGTCGGCGGCCCCGCTGCCGGTACTTAAGTCGCTTATTTTGTCCGGATGGGCAAGTTTAAGGTACTCGCCCAGCAGAAGATTGAAGAATTCAAATGCGCCCGTTCCGTCGCTTAACGCATGGAAGATATCCAGATCTATGCGTTTGCCGAAATAACTTACGCGGTAATGAAGGACACCGTTATATTCACTCCCATACAAAAGAGGACAGGGACGTCCGGTCTCTTCCACAACCTTGGGCAAAACATCCGTAGTCTCGATATAATGCCAGAAGAATCCCCTGCGTATGCGGACCTGAAACTGGGGACGTATATCTATCGTATTTAAGAGCGCTTTCTGCAGAAGTTCAGGATTGACTGTTTCGGTCAAAGTACATCCGACACGCATGGTACGCGTATCCCTGCGGTTAAAGGATGCCAAAAAGACTTTGGCAACATTATCGGTTTTGTACCATGTCGATTCGCTCATAGGTTAAGTTCCCTGATAAAGGTATCCACATCATCCAGCGCTCTGGCAGCCTTGGGCATTGGAAGCATCTGAAATACATGCCATCCGCCGCTGTATACCTTAAGATGCGTCATGCATCCGTTCTTGTGAAGTTTCTTGTACAGATCCTCGCTGTCACCTCTTAAAATCTCATTGCTCCCCACCTGGATCAGCGTGGGAGGCATCTCGACAAGATCCGCATAGAGCGGTGAAAGTGAAGGATTGGTAAAATCGGTCTCACCGCCTGCATACGCATTTCTGACTCCGTATACATATTCGGCTGTGAGCATGGGATCCGAATCTTTGTATTTCTCATAAGAGGAGGATGTTACGGTCATATCCGTCCACGGACTCATGAGAACAAGCGCCGCGGGGAGCTGTCTGCCCTGGGACTGCAAAACAAGCGTAAGTTCCAGTGCAAGGTTTCCTCCTGCGGAGTCACCGACTACAATTATATCATGCGCGCCGTATCCCATATACATAAGATGATCCCACATGGTCACGGCATCCTCAATAGCCGCGGGATAAGGGTTTTCGGGGGCAAGTCTGTATTCAAAAGAAAATACATCCAGCCCGGTATGCATCACAAGTTTGCCTGCAAGGATCCCTGCATATCCCAGTCCGCCGCAGGTATATCCGCCGCCGTGGCAGTACATTATGATCCTGTCATGCCTGTGCGGAAAATCGGCTCTTGACCACTGTGTCGGAATGCCATCTATCTCAACACGTTCATGAGAGACAGCGACCGCAGGGGTTATGAGCTTGTACAGCAGTTCCTGCGATGACCTCTGTCTTGCAAGGTTTTCGCTTCTTTCCACGTCGGATACCGAGATAACTGAATGAACGGCTTTGACTGCTTTCATGATCGGATCCATCTTGGCGGAAGTATCCTCTTTATCTTTTTTGGTACGCGGGATTATAGTACGCATCTGTCAGTTTGCTCCCATCAGATCAAATATACTAAGCTGTCCTGTTTCAGGCAATCCGCTTAAGATATCCAGTTCGGACAGTTTGTCCACATTGGTCTTGCTGGCCTTGGTCCTCTCCCTGAATTCCTGCTTCGAGAGGAACGGTCCGTCCGAAGCCGCGCGGGCGATATTCTCCGCAACTTCAGGGCCTATACCGTCTATGCTTGAAAGAGACGGCATGATGCGACCGTCGATTATCTTAAACAGTTTGGCATCAGCCTGCATGATGTCGATCGGCATGAACTCATAGCCTCTCGCATACATCTCCTGGGCGATCCTCATGTCCCTGTAAGTGTCTTTTTCCTTGGTACTTAAGGCATTGTCAGCTGCCTTGGCCCGAAGGTCTGCCAGATTTGCTTCAAGTCTGTTTCGTCCCATAGCCATCAGCTCATATGAAAATCCCGAGGCTCTTATCGTGAAATATGAAGCATAATAAGCCAGCGGATAATAAACTTTGCAGTAAGCAATCCTCAAAGCCATGATAACATATGCGGCAGCATGCGCCTTGGGGAACATATACTCTATTCGTCCGCAGGACCAGATATACCAGTCGGGAACGTCATGCGCAAGCATATCTTCTTTCCATTCATCCCATTTTTTGGCCTGGCCCTTGGCAACTTTTCCTTTTCTGACCTGCTCCATGATCTGGAATGATTCGGCGGGTTCCAAGCCCTTCTGGATCAGATATACCATGATATCGTCACGGCAGCAGATGGCAGTCGAAATGGTTGCCCGGCCTTCCCTGATCAGTTTTTGGGCATTGTCGCCCCATACGCCTGTACCGTGTCCGAGTCCGGATATACGGATCAGATCGGACATATACTGGGGTTTGGTCTCAAGGAGCATGCTCATCGCATTGTCAGTTCCGAATTCAGGGATACCCAGACAGCCTAATTTGGTTCCGGGGATATCATCGGGCGTAATTCCCAAGGCTTCGGTATTTCTAAACAACGACATGACGCCTGCATCATCAAGCGGGATCTCTGTAGGTTCAAGACCCGTTAAATCCTGCAGCATTCGCATCATGCTCGGATCGTCGTGTCCGAGTATATCGAGTTTTAAGAGGTTATGGTCTATGGAATGATAATCAAAATGCGTGGTTATCGTATCGGTATCCATCTTGTTTGCGGGATGCTGAACCGGCGTAAAGGTGTATATCTCCTCACCCATGGGCAGAACAACGATACCGCCGGGATGCTGGCCCGTTGATCTGCGGATACCCTCGCAATGGGAAGCTATACGCTCAAGTTCGCATCTGCGCTTTACTATATTGCGTTCTGAAAAATAATGACTCGCATATCCGTAAGCGGTCTTCTCGGCAACGGATCCTATGGTTCCTGCCCTGAAAGTCTGGCCGTATCCAAAGATTACCTCAGTATATTTGTGCGCTTTGGACTGGTATTCGCCGGAGAAATTCAGGTCTATATCAGGCTCTTTGTCACCTTCGAAACCGAGGAATGTCTCAAAAGGAATATCATAGCCGTCTCTGGCAAGCTCATGTCTGCATACCGGACACTTCTTCGGAGGCATATCCACTCCCGCCATACCGCCGAAAGCCTTGACTTCATCCGAATCAAAATCAAAATAATGGCACTCGGGGCAGTAATAGTGCGGACTTAGGGAATTAACCTCAGTGATCCCCGCAAGGAATGCAACAAAAGACGATCCCACCGATCCTCTCGAGCCTACCAGATAACCGTCTTCCACCGATTTCCACACAAGCTTCTGCGCAATGATATACATCACGGCAAACCCGTTTCCTATGATGGATTTAAGCTCCCTTTCCATTCTTTCGGATACCACGTCGGGAAGCTCGGGACCGTATATCTCGTGAGCCTTGTTTTCACAGATCTCCCTAAGCAGCGTGTCTGAATTCTCTATGACGGGCGGACATTTGTCAGGTCTTACGGGCGACATCGAATCGATCATGTCCGCAATATATCTCGTATTGGTAACTACGACTTCATATGCTTTTTTCTCGCCGAGATATTCAAATTCCTCGAGCATCTCATCCGTGGTGCGGATATAAAGCGGTGGCGAATCGTCGGCGTCATCATAGCCGTTTCCCGCAAGTATTATGCGTCTGTATATCTCATCTCCGGGGTCGGTGAAATGCACGTCGCAGGTCGCAACCACGGGTTTATCCCATTTTTCTCCCAGACGCACGATCTCTTTGTTGATGGCGCGTATATCGTCTTCGGAGTTGATGGTCTCATATCTGGGCATGTTTATGCCGTCGACCTTGGTCATCTTGTCGATCATGAAACGGTTATTTGCTACAGGCTGTATCTCCAGATAATCATAGAAGCTGACTATCCTTGCGATCTGTTCATCACCCTGCCTGTCCCTTAAGGCGCCGAAGAGTTCGCCTGCTTCGCACGCGCTTCCGACTATCAGGCCCTCGCGGAACTCATTTAACCTGCTCTTGGGTATACGCGGAAATCTTGAAAAATATTCAAGATGCGCCATACTCACGAGCCTGTAAAGATTGACACGGCCGACATTGTTTTTGGCAAGTATTATGCAGTGGTATGTCTTTTCGCCCCTGATGACTTCGCTTCCCTGCCCGGCATATTCGTTGATCATCTTAAAATCACGGATATCCTTGCCTTTAAGCATGTTCATGAGCTTAAGGTAGATATGTGCGGTACATTCGGCGTCGTCCACTGCCCTGTGATGGCTCTCAAGGACCACGTTAAGCATCTTGGCAACCGCATCGAGCGTGTATTTCTTATGCCCTGTTATAAGCATTCTCGAGAGATTAAGCGTATCGATATATGTATATTCAAGTTTTCTGTCCATAATACGCTTCATATTCTCGCGGATGAAGCTTACGTCAAACTCCACGTTATGGCCTACCAGAACTGTCTCATCACTCCCTATAAACTCAAGGAACCTCGGAAGAACATCTTCTATGGTATCCGCTCCCATGACCATATCGTCTTTGATGGAAGTAAGCTGCTCTATCCTGAATGGTATGGGTATCTTCGGGTTAACAAAGCTTGAAAAACGGTCTGTTATCTCGCCGTGTTCGATCTTGACCGCTCCGATCTCGATGATGCGGTCATTCACGGGCGAAAATCCCGTGGTCTCAAGGTCAAATACCACATAGGTCTGTGAATCTATGTCACGGTCCGTATCACCGGTTACTATGTCTTTTAAGTCATCGACCAGATATGCTTCCAGGCCGTAGATTATCTTGAAGAAATCCTGCTTGTCGGGAGCAGCCTCGCCGTTATCATTACGTTTCTTTTTCTCTTTTTCCCAGAGTTCCTGCCATGCGTGGTATGCGTCCGTAAAGCCCTGTACAACCCCGTGGTCCGTGATCGCTATTGCGGGCATTCCCCAGTCATAGGCGCGCTTTACGATCTCCTTGGGATCGCTCATGCCGTCCATCTCGCTCATCTTGGTATGGCAGTGAAGCTCCACGCGCTTAACCTGGGCATTGTCTTTTCTGTAAGTCCTGAAATCGGGTATCAGACGGATACCGGTAACCGAGCCTATGCTCAATTCCTTGTCATACGCATCCATCATGCATTTGCCGTGGATCTTGACAAATGCGCCTTTATGAAGATCGTTGCACAGTTCAAGGAGCTGCTCGTTGCGGACAAACAGTTTGACCTTGATACTGTCCTCAAAATCCGTGACCGTGAACATGACGATAGTTCGCTCATTCTTGATCGCCTGCGTCTCAAGGCTGCTTATCATGCCGCGGATCACGCAGTCGCCTATCTCCCCCTGAATATCGGATAACTGCATAGCGTCATCCGGGACATCGCGTCCGTATATGACCGAAGGATCCTCGCTGTGGCGCAGGGGTTTAACCTTGGAGAACGCATTTTTGCGCCTGGAGGATGATCCTGCAAAAGAGGATTTATCAGAATTTTCTTTCTCTGTATCATCAGGCTCTTCAGAAGAGTCACCGTCCGTGTCAGCCTCATCGGTATCGGACAATCCATCTTCGTCGCGTCCTCGGTCAACCCAGCTGCCTGTCCAGCCCTTAAGTTCTTCTTTTTTGTCCGTGCCTTCCGCAAAATGCATGTAAATTTTGGCATCCAAGCCGCACCTGTCCGTGAAGATATTGGTAAGCCACTCTTCAAGTTCGCGAGCTTTTGGCGAAATATACGCATTTTCGGCCACTCCCAGAGTGATATTCATCGTATCGCCCTCAGGGAATTCAACCGATGCATTATCCAAAAGGTCAAAAAGCACGTTATCCCGGGCTTTTAATTCGGACAGCAGGGATTCCTGATACATCGCATAAAGGTTTTTGATGTCATACTGGGCCGACAGATCAAACTTGCAGTATATCTGTACATCGTTGACACCCATTCCGGAAAGAGTTCTCTTGATCGCGCTCTTTACGGAGTTGATCTGGGTAAAAGAGATCAGATTTTCACTTGAAATATAGATACGGATAACAGACCTGTCACGGGGAGTTGACAGGCTCATCACGTTAACTTCGCTGAACAGATCCTTAACGGGCTCTTTTAATTCCAGGCCCGGAAATACATCAAAAAAGGGGTTTTTATCTTTCATGTTTCTTTATTTCCAATTCAAAAGTTCGTCTTTTAATGCATCTAAAAGTTCATTTTCGGGGACTTTGCGGATGACTTCCCCGTGTTTGATCAAAAGTCCTTCGCCTATTCCGCCCGCTATGCCTATGTCGGCTTCCCTTGCTTCGCCGGGGCCGTTTACTACGCATCCCATTACGGCGACCTTGATGTCAAGCGGTATGTCTGCGACCAGGGCTTCCACGCGGTTTGCAAGTCCTATCAGGTCTATCTGCGTACGTCCGCAGGTGGGGCAGCTTACGACTTCGATCCCGCCTTTTCTAAGGCCCAGGGTACGTAAGATCAGTTTCGCGCTCTTTACCTCTTCCACGGGATCTCCGCTCAAGGATACCCTGATCGTATCGCCTATGCCCTTTGAAAGTATCATTCCGAGGCCTAAGGCGGATTTGATGTTGCCGCTCCAGAGGGTTCCCGATTCGGTTATTCCGACATGCAGCGGGTAAGGTGTCTTGTCGGCGATCAGAACATGGGCGGCTTCGCACATCAGTACATCCGAGGATTTAATGCTTATGACTATCTCGTTATAGTCCATGTCCTCGATCATATGAACCTTGTCAAGAGCGCTCTCCACTATGCCTTCGGCGGTGACAGAGCCGTATTTTGCGATTATCTCTTTTTCAAGGGAGCCCGAATTTACGCCTACTCTGATCGGGATATTCCGCTCTTTGGCGCATTTGACCACCTCTGCGAGTTTGTCCCGTCCGCCTATGTTTCCGGGATTTATCCTGATCTTGTCGGCTCCGTGCTCCATGGCAGCTATGGCCATCTTATAGTCAAAATGGATATCTGCGACAAGCGGGATCTCAATGTTCTTTTTAATCTCGGTCAGAGCCTCTGCTGCCTCTATAGTAGGAACAGTGCATCTGATGATCTCGCATCCTGCGGCCGTCAGCTTATGGATCTGGTCTATGGTTGCCTGTACATCCTCTGTATGAGTATTGGTCATGGACTGGATAAGTATGGGATTTCCGCCGCCTATGACCTTATTTCCTATATGAATAACACGTGTTTTGTCTCTGTACATTCAGCCTGTCACCTCCATAGCGTATCTTACGGTCGCCATTGCATCCTTGGCATAAAAGTCCGCGCCTATGGCATCTGCATATTCCTGAGTAAGCACCGCGCCGCCGACTATGGTCTTTACACCGGGCAGGCGCTCCTTTATGAGCTTGATCGTCTCTTCCATCGCCGGAACCGTGGTCGTCATGAGTGCTGACAATCCGACTATAGGGGCGCCCGTTCTCTCGGCTTCTTTGACAACGTCCTCGGGAGGAACGTCCTTGCCTAAGTCAAAGACTTCAAAACCGTAGTTTTCCATGATCAGCTTGACTATGTTCTTGCCTATATCATGAATGTCGCCGTGAACCGTCGCTATCACGAATTTTCCTCTTGAAACTCCGTCCCCGGGGTGCTTTAGCATATCCTCTTTGATGATCTCAAACGCGCTCTGGGAAGCTTCGGCGCTCATGAGAAGCTGCGGCAGGTACATGGTCTTTTGCTCAAAGCCCTTGCCGACCGTATCAAGAGCGGGGATGACCTCTTCATTGACTATGTCGAGGCTCTTGGCGCCGGAAGCGATGAGTTCGCGGGTTATGGATGCCGCCTGATCCTTTAAGCCTTTGATGATCGCGCGCTTCAAAGGGGAGACATCACCTGACGCACTGCCGGAATTATCGCCTGATGCTGAGCCTGCGCCCGGATGGGAGGAAGAAGATCCCGATGCGCCGGTGCCTGACTGTGCAGCCCCCGATGCCGTCCCCGGCGCGGGAAGCGATGCGGCATATTCTTCCGCAAATCCGATATAGTCCGCGCAGTTTGGATCAAGGTTATGAAGAGCCCTGAAAGTATAATAAACTTTCATCATCTCCATGGAATGAGGGTTCATGATCGCCGCGCTTAAGCCTTCTTCGAGCGCGAGCGCAAAGAACGTGGATGTCACCAGTTCCCTCGAAGGCAGTCCGAAAGATATGTTGGACACGCCGAGTGAGGTATGGCATCCCAGGTCAAGTCTGATATCATGAAGCGACTTAAGCGTTGCAAGCGCTGCGTCGGTATCCACGCTTATGGTCATGGCAAGCGTGTCGAAGAGCAGGTCTTTGCGTCCGATACCGTATTTTGCGGCTTCATCTATGATCTTCCGGGCTATCTCAACGCGTTTGTCTGCGGATTCCGGTATTCCGTCCTCGTCAAGAGTAAGGGCAACTATCAGTCCGCCGTACTTTGCGGCCAGCGGAAAAATAACATCCATTATCTCTTGTTTTCCGTTGACCGAGTTGATCAACGGTTTGCCGTTATAGTGTCTTAAGGCCCGCTCCATTGCGATGGGATCCGTAGTATCTATCTGAAGCGGCAGGTCTATGACAGCCTGCAGTTCACAGGTCACGCGGTCCAAAAGTTCGGGTTCGTCTATCTCGGGAAGACCGACGTTTACGTCAAGCACATGAGCGCCCGCATCCTGCTGTCTGATGCCTTCGCCGAGTATGTAATCGATATCATTGTCCCTGAGGGCCTGTTTGAATCGTTTTTTGCCGGTAGGATTGATACGCTCGCCGATAAGTATCGGAGAATCCTTGAACTCGACAGCGTGGGTGTATGAGGATATGAAAGTGATATTCTTGTCTGTCAGCGGTGTGGCAGATACTATCTCATCCATATGAGGCGCAGTCGCAGCTACCGTGGCCTTAAGGTAATCGGGCGTGGTTCCGCAGCATCCTCCGAGAACACGCACGCCGCACCTTGCATAGCCTTCCATAAGAGATGCAAATTCATCCGGCAAAACATCATATACGGTCTCACCGTCAACCGCTCTCGGAAGTCCCGCATTGGGCTTAAGGATCACAGGAACCGAAGCATATTTGACCAGTTCATCGACTACGTCCGCAAGCTGTTTGGGGCCGAGCGAACAGTTGGCGCCTACTGCATCCGCGCCCAGGCCTTCGAGCATTGCGACCATCGCCGCGGGAGATGCGCCTGTCATGAGCTTGGCATCTTCGCCGTAAGCATTCGTAACAAAAACGGGAAGATCCGAGTTTTCTTTTGCCGCAAGAAGAGCCGCCTTGGTATCGTAGCTGTCGTTCATCGTCTCTATCGAGATCAGATCAACTCCGTATGCGGCGCCGATGCGGACCGTAGCGGCATATATATCCACCGCATCGTCAAAATCAAGATCCCCGTATGGCTTAAGAAGACGTCCTATCGGGCCTATGTCGAGCGCCACGAACTTCTCCTGAGTGCCTGTCGACTGCTCACGGGCTGCCCTTGCGTTGTCAATCGCCCCGCGGACTATCGCTTCGAGCTCATCCTGCGCGAATTTAAGGCTGTTTGCTCCGAAAGTATTGGTATATATGACATTGCTGCCCGCGGCATAGTAATTCTTCTGGAGCTCCGTGATGATCTCAGGGTGTGATATGTTCCATCTCTCGGGCAGTTCGCCGGGCTTAAGTCCTCTTTTCTGCAAAAGAGTACCCATTCCGCCGTCCAGATACAGAATATGGTCTTTGATGTATTCTCTGATATCGCTCATTTTCCTTGTATTTCCTTAAATATTCCGGTCTTAATCTTTATAAGCTCCTATCACGGCCGTCACGGATTTGGACGGGCTCATGATCATGCTTTCGTTCAAATTGATCCCTATCAGATGGGCGCAGTCCAAAAGTCTCATGAATTCCGTCTGGACTTCGAGGGGCAGATCACCGTATCCTGGGGAGAATCGGGGTTTAAGCTTATACCCCTGCGCCTCGTACTCCGCGCTCATATCCGTATTGAACAGGTCGCAGAGCGCTTCAACACGTTCAGCACCCATAGCCTGGAATATCAGCGCTTTGGATGGCGAGATGCGGTTGTATTTGGCGATCAGCCTGTCAAACCCGACTCCTATCGTTGCCGCGAACATGACTGCACGGTCGCATCCTGCCAGGTTGTGTGCAAGGTTTTTGGAACCGTGTATATCAAAAGGCAAAACCGGCATATCACCGTCCCAGGTGACCTGCACATGCCTGAAACAGACTTTATAGCTGATGGCCTTCCGGGCTTCTTCTGCGCACTCATCGATCAGAGCGAGTATGCTTCCGGGGTCCGCAAACTCCGATTCGGCTACCGGTGTCCTTGAGACCATCATCCCGCCGTAGCGCATGACCTCGTCTTTGTTTACGGTCTGCAGGCTCCCATGATCCGCGGGATCGTATGTTTTAAGCATTACAGCTGATTCAGGATTCAAAATTCTTACCCAAAATGTTTGAAAGGCTCTTAAGGATGCCCGCGGCAACCTCAGGTTTGTTCATTGAATATACATGGACATTAGTTATTCCGTTTGCATACAGATCTATGATCTGATCGGCCGCATATATGATGCCTGCCTGAGTCATGGCTTCGGGATCGGAGCCGAACTTATCGACCAGGCTTTTAAACCTCGTCGGCATGTACGAACCTGACAGTTTGATCGCGCGTTCCACCTGATTGGCCCTTGTGATCGGCATTATACCCGGAAGGACCGGCACATTTATGCCCATCTCCCTGATCTTGTACATGAAATTTAAGAAAAGAGAATTGTCAAATATCATCTGGGTGGTCAGAAACTCCGCGCCTGCATCAACTTTTTCTTTCAGATGGCGTATGTCCTCTTTCTGATTGGCGCTCTCGGGATGAACTTCGGGATAGCAGGCGGCACCGATACAGAAGTCTGCGCCCGATGCCTTGATGTCTTCAATGAGTTCAACGGCGTAGCGGTAATCCCATTTGCTTCGGTCCGTGCCCTCAAGTTCAGGCGTCAGATCTCCGCGCAGGGCCATGACGTTTTTGATCCCTGCATCCTGCAGATCCTTTATGCGCTCACGTACGGTAGCTTTATCGGAAGATACGCATGTAAGGTGCGCAAGTGTCGGAATGTTAAATCTATCTTTAATATTTTGCGCTATCTCAAGCGTATACTTACTCGTCCCGCCGCCTGCTCCGTATGTAACGCTCATAAAGGAAGGGCCGAGCTTTGCGATCTCTTCCGTTGCATGCTTTACGCTGTCGAATGAGCTTTCTTTTTTGGGCGGAAAGACTTCAAAAGATAGTGAGAGCCTGTCCTGACTGATGATATCGGTGATCTTCATGATATTGATCTTCTCCTGATTGTTTTTTAACTGCCGCAGCAGTCAGCCTCATATAAAAGGGTTATAAAATCTCGAGCCGTCCGCATAAGTTATGATTAGGGCCGCTGTCATGAACAGTATCGAGACGATTATGGTCAGGTAATCGTTTCTCTTAAGCGGCCTGGCCATATACCACGTACGTTTCTTATGCCTGCCGAAACTCCTAAGTTCCATAGCAGTTGATATTGTATCTATCCTGCCCATGCTGGAAAAGACAAGCGGGAAGATGATCGCAGTCGTTGATCTGATCCGGTCCAAAAGCTTGCCTTTCCTGCTCATCTCGATCCCTCTGGCCATCTGGGCATTCTTGATCTTGACGTAGTCTGCCTGAATGTCGGGAATATACCTGAGCGCTATGGCCACAGCATATCCTGCATTGTATCCGACTCCCACGCGGTTTAAGGATGCCGCAAACTCGGACGGATTGGTTGTCACGATAAAGATGAATATGCTCGGGACCACGGTAAAGTACTTAAGTATGATATTAAATTCATAGAAGAGCTGCTCCGCCCTTAGCGCATATCTTCCGGTTCCGTACAGGATTGTCTCTGTTCCGTAGATCTTGACCCCCTCTGCCGGGCTGAACAGATATATCGCTATGATATTGATGGTCAAAAAGAACATGATGAACTTAAATACGCTGCCCACCTGGCTCCATTCGGTGCGGCTTATCTTAAAGATGACAAGGCTTAAGACGAGCATGATAAGCAGTATCCTGGTATCATACGTCATCATGCTGGTTATGGACCAGCATAAAAAGAACACCAGCTTGCTCACGCCGCACAGCCTGTCTATCCATGTATCTTTTTGTTCATAACTGAGAAGTTTACGCCCCATCAGCCGTTACTCCCTGTCTTGCCTGCCAGTGCGTCAGTCTCTGTGCGCACGCTCATATCGTATGAAAGCCTCCGTAAATCCGTCGGCATCGTCTATCCCGCATGCCCTGGACAGATCATATAGGGAAGTTCTCTTAAGATATGCACGGTCTGAAATATCATCATCAGTCAGGATCGCCGCAGGTGTGTCGTCTGCAAGGAGATGCCCGTCAGCGATCACGACCGCCCTGTCGGTATATTCCAGCATCAGATGCATATCATGCGTTATCATAATAAGGGTGGTGCCGGACTTTTCGTTTATATCCTTAACAAATTCCATGATCTCGGTATAATGCCTGTAGTCCTGGCCTGCCGTAGGCTCATCGAGGATCATGATCTCAGGTTCCATCACAAGTATTGCGGCTATGGTCACACGCTTCTTCTGGCCGAAGCTTAATGCCGATATCGGCCAGTTCCTGAACGGATAAAGTCCGCATATCCTTAGGATCTTATTTACACGCTCTTTTATCTCGTCTTCGGGAACATTCCTGACCTGAAGTCCCAGAGCGACCTCATCAAATATCATGGATTTTGAGATCATCTGATTGGGATTCTGCATGACAAGCCCTATATGCTCGCCTCGTTCCTTTACCGATAATCCCGAGATATCGCTGCCGTTTAAGTCGATCGATCCGGTGATCGGTGTTATAAATCCGCAGATCAGATTGGACAGAGTGGATTTGCCTGCTCCGTTCTTGCCGACGATAGCCATCATCTCACCCTGCTTAACAGAAAACGTAATATCACTTAAAACATTTCTGCCTTCTTCATAAGCAAAAGACAGGTCACGGATGCTTAAAACCTCGCGGCCGGTAACGATCTTCTCCGGCTTGGGCTGGGCTTCGTACCATGATCTGACTTGATCCGCATAGGGGCCGATATGAAGAGTTTCTATCTGCCCCGCTTCATCTTCGGGTTTTATGGTGATGCCGGCAGACTTAAGCGCGGATACATACAACGGTTCCCTGACTCCGGCTTTTATGAGGACATCACTGCTCATGAGCTCGTCCGGCGTCATATCTGCGCTGATACGGCCGTCTTCTACCAGGATGATCCTGTCAGCGTCGCAGTAAAGCGCATCTTCGAGTCTGTGCTCAATAATAACGACTGTTTTGCCTGTATCTTGCTGAATCTGATCTATCAGGGCTATAGCTCTCTTGCCGGTAGCGGGATCCAGGTTTGCAAGGGGTTCGTCAAACAAAAGAATATCCACGTCCCTGACCATGACTCCGGCCATGGACACTCTCTGTTTCTGTCCGCCCGAAAGTTCTCCGGGATGGGATTCGAGAAAATCGCCGACTTCTACAGTCCCGGCTATCTCTTTTACCTTTGCATGCATCTCATCCTGCGCTACACAGTCATTTTCAAGGGCAAAAGCAATGTCTTCGCCCACAGTAAGACCTATGAACTGTCCGTCGGTGTCCTGAAGGACCGTCCCGACCATGCAGGATAAGTCAAAAAGAGAAGTATCGGATATGCTCTTCCCTTTTATGCGCACATCCCCCCGTATCTCACCCGTGTAGATATGGGGGATCAGGCCGTTGATACAGTTTGATATCGTAGATTTGCCCGATCCGGATGGGCCTATGATCAAAACCCTCTCGCCTTCATTGATCTTTAAGCTGATATCATGAAGGGTAGGGTCCACTTGGGTGCGATACTTAAATGTAAAATTAATAAATTCAATTATTGGGGAGGAATTCCCGGACATTTCAACTCCGATGTTCGTAACTTATAAATCCTCCCCTCCACTCTCACATAGGGGAGCGTCAGGGAGGATTCGATGCTCTTTACTCTATGCAGAAGATATCAGCTCTGTGCTTCGTCGTCTTTCGGCGCATCATCCTCTTCTTTCTTGAGGCTTGATGTTCCGGTGCTGATTTTGGAATAAGCAAAGCAGAGAAGTGTACCGAGTACTGCTATGATGATCGCATTGCAGATGAAAGCTACGGCACCCTGCCCGAATACCTTGTTGGCAGGCTCGGCATAGATCAGTATATCAAGAACGGGCGCTATAACGATCCATGCGATGGCATTGCCGATAACCTGAATGATATTAAACAGAGCTACCTGCTTACCTGCGAAACCGCCTTCGCGAATCTTAAACTTCTTGGCAAACAGGCCAACCAGGATACCGAATATTGCATCGGGGATAACCCAACTCCACCATACGCTGCCGTAGAAGAACGCATCTCCGAGCGCATGTCCGAGCAGACCTACGATACCGCCTACAACGGGTCCGTATACTGCTGCGATAAATGCAAGAAGCGCAGCTCTTACCTGAAGCGCAGTGTTGGGTACGATCACTACGGGTATCTGTGTCTCGGTAAGTACCACGAACAATGCGGTACCGATACCTGCAGCAACGACCTGCTGAATGGTAAATTTGTTATTTTTCATGGGATGATCCTCCTTAAAGAAAGTTTAAGATCCAACCAAAACTTACAAAATAATAATATCATTTCACTATTTTAAATTCAATGAAAAGTCATCGAATGTGGCCCATGCTTTGGAAATGCATTTTACGTGGGCTCCGACGGTTATGACATCCCCTGAAGATGCCTCAAATCCGTCGATCACGGGGTTTTGCCAGTTAAGCCACCCGTCAAGATGAACGGGATCTGAGGTAATGGTTTCCCCGTCCCCTGTGATCACATAAAGCCATACTTCGTCACCGGGACCAAAATCTCCGCCCTGCATCCACACGGATGCCGTATAAGAGCCCGTCTTTTCCACTGTAACCTGCTGCTCGATCTCAAATGCCATTTCAGAGGTATCCCAGAAATGAAGCGCATAGTCTCCCGTATATGCATCAGCCGATTTATTCTGATAATCGGTGGGGTCGTCTAAGCCGTCGAGTCCCTTGACCGTCCACATCGATCTGTCTTTTTCTTCAAAAGAGGAATTTATGAGAAGATTAACGTTTGCCACGGTAACGGTCGCAGTGACAGGGATCATACCTTCACCGTCAACACTTATACGGTCGGCGCATCCAGCATCCCCGGGATCGGCGAGCCCGCCTATTAAGTATTCGCCCGTTGATGATGAATCTGCGCCTGCAAGATCCGATTCGTTCCAGGTCACCTTGAGAGGATCCGTACAAGCGGAATCGTTGTAAACAGCCTCGATGGAATCGGGGAGAACGATCTCATCACCCGGTGAGAAGTTAAGCTTCGGTTCGGAAATCCGCTCCACCATGAGTTTTTCACCGGTCGAGCCGCCGTATATGTACTTAAAGACATTAACGGAATCAAGTACATGACCGTCAAAATCAAAGAATGCCTGATTATCCCAGGAGCACCCTCCGTAGTATTTTCCGGCATCATCGGGATCGTAGGCCGCCGAATAGCTCGAAGCCCAGCCCGATCCGTATTCCTCCCAGAGTTTTGACCTGCCGCCGTCTGTTTCAGGAACCGGGATCCATGCTCCTTCCCAGTAAAACACTCCGATCGCGCCTGCTTCAAAAGCCGCGGCGCACACATCCCTTACGGCATTGGCCTGCCCCTGGACACCTATGGGATATGCATCCATTTCATCGGGCGCGGACAGGGAATTGGCATTGTCGTCACCGTCTTCACCCGTGTAAAGATATGCCGTTTCCATAACGCATGTTTTTACATTGTGGGTTTCGGAAATATATTTCAAAACGTTGACCAGATTAGTCATCGAACCGTGCCAGTAAGGATAATATGACACGCCGAAAACGTCGTAATCAAGCTCACTGGCAGCCAGTTTATCGGATATTCCTTTTATCCATTCGGTATCGTCCACGGTCGTAAAATGAACTGCGACCTTGATATCGGTTCCGGTTTCAGATGCAATTTCCCTTACGGCTTCGCTTCCGCTCTTTAACAGTTTAATGATATGGGCGTAAGGATATTCACCCGCCATTCCGTTATTGATCTCATTGCCTATCTGGACCATCGATACTTTGGCGCCTGCGTCAATGATCTTTTTTAAGCTTTCCGATGTAAAGTCATGAAGCGCCTGCTGCTTCTCTTTCATGTTCAGGCCTTCCCACGCTTTGGGACACATCTGCTTGTTCGGATCTGCCCAGAAATCCGAATAATGGAAGTCAACGCAGGTATCCATCCCGTACCGGGCCGCTCTGGCCCCGAGAGCTGCCGCTGTCTCTGCTGTACAGTTTCCGCCCCCGTATCCGTGTCCTTCCGCATCAAAAGGATCGTTCCACACACGTACCCTGATACAGCTGACACCGGCCTCAGCCAGGATCTTTAAAGGATCTGCTTCGTTTCCGTCCGCGTCATAGTATTTGACGCCGCTTGCCTCTTCCGCAAGGAGTGAAGATACGTCCATTCCGCGGATGAAATCCCCGGACAGGCCTTCTATTTTCTGAACATATATAGATGATTCAGCCGGCTCGGTCGATATCACATTCATAACTGTCGAAACCGCATCCGGGCTTTCTGTTTCTGCGGTTTCTGTCACGGTTACATCAGCGTCCGTGCCCGGATCTGCGGTCTGCTCTGCAGTTCCTGCACATCCTGCAAGTAATCCTGCAGATAAGACGCCAACCAATATAAAACTCAATATTCCACGCCTGTTAACCCATAAATGATTTCGGTCGTTTTTCATCAAATTCGTATTTCTCATATTCTATACAGTGACCTCCCCGGCGAGCACACGCTTGTAGTCTTCAAGGTTCTTTTTAAGAAGCGTCGGTGTATCCAGTTCATACGGGCATTTGGACTTGCATGCGCCGCATTCAATACAAGTTTCAATCTTCATCATCTCCGCCTGCCAGTTTTCTGACAGCCAGTTGCCTGTGGGCGCCCTTCTGATCATCAGCGAAGTCCTTGCGCAGTTATTGATCTGAATTCCCATCGGGCATGGCATACAGTATCCGCAGCCTCTGCAGAATTCTCCGTCAAGTTCTTTTTTGTCTGCTTCAATGCGCGCCTTCATATCTTCATCAAGCACAGGCGGGTTGTCCATGTAGCTGAGCCATTCTTCAAGCTCGCTCATGCGCTGGATGCCCCAGATCGGAACCACATTATCATACGGCGTCATTGCGGCAAATGCCATGGCGGAATCCGTGATCAGACCGCCCGATAAGCCCTTCATGGCTATGAAGCCCATGTTATGCTCTTTGCAACGCCGGGTAAGCGCGATCTCACGTTCATCAGACAGATAGGAAAAAGGAAACTGGAGAGTCTCATAAAGCCCCGAATCAACGGCTTCTTCCGCAACACCAATCTTGTGCGCGGTTATGCCTATATGCCGTATCATGCCCTGACGCTTGAAATCCTCTACCTGCTCATACATTCCGGTCCCGTCGCCCGGCTTAAATACCTGAGAAGCGCAGTGGAACTGGTAGATGTCGACATGATCCGTCTTAAGATTGGTAAGGGACGTGTCGATCTGTTTTTTCATCTCCTCGGGATCCTTGGCCATGGTCTTGGTCGCGATATAGATCTTGTCCCTGACATCGGCCAGCGCATATCCCATCTTGACTTCGCTGTCGGAATAGGCTCTCGCAGTATCAAAAAAGGTCATTCCGCCCTCATACGCCCTGCGTAAGATGGCTGCGGCAGTCTCGAGATCATCCCTTTGGATCGGAAGCGCCCCGAAAGCGTTCTGCGGTGTTGTGATGCCCGTTGAACCGAGCGTGACCATGCGTACTTTCATACTTGTCCCCCTGTTATAAAAAAACAACGTCGTTACAGCAGTATTTCTTTTTTTATAATACAAAAAAGAGGTCCTGCATACAAACAGAACCTCTTCGTATCATACCCTTATGGATGTGCCAGTATCATCAGGTGGTCGAATCCCATAAAGAACCGACTACCGATGAATATGAACCCGTCTGCGTATAAGTATCGGCTCTGGCGGAGTCATAGTTGGCAGTAGAGCGGATCATCTCGGCTGATACCTTGACAGCAGAGCCGTATGAGCCTCTGTCGCCAAAGAGTTCCTGCATTTTGCTCTTATCGGCAGCCTTGAATGTATCCTTGTCTATGCTGAGCTTGCCATCGGTCCCGATACTGATACCGAGCTTGTTTAATTCTTTTTCGTTGGCGGCTGTTGTCGTCCTTACGGACGTAAGTCTGTTGGTTATGGACTTATCTGCCGTGGCAGACGCCGTATCCACCACGTCATTGTAGCTTTTTACATAAGCGCTTGCGGCTTCGTAAAGCTTATCATCATCTGCATCTTTATCAAGTTTTGCGATATCATCGATCGACTTGGTAAGCGCCTCTGCGCCGGATGCAGCCTGAGTATATGCTTTGGTCTCATCCGATGTCTGTTTTACGTTCGTATTGGTCAGTTTGGACAGCGTTGAAGCCTTGGTCTTGTCACCGCTTTCATCCGAAGCGTAATATGCTTTGATCAGCCTGCCGTATGCACCTGACTTGATCGATGCATAATCGGAAAGCCAGCTCATGTCGGACAATGCACCTGCGCCGCTGGACTTATTCATGCTGTTAAACAGATATGAATAATCATTTTTAAGTGAAATGCCCATATTCTACCTCCTTCACATCCATGTACGGGTAACGGATGACGCCTTTCATCCGCTTTGACAGGCCTTTTTGCCTTATCTGTAATAATTATCGGCTTGTTTCGGTGTTTTCATTATAATACATTTTAAACACACCGCATCAAAAATCTTTTATCCTGTCGTTTTTTCTGCTAATCTTATGGAAAAGACAGCTCATCAGGCAGATCGATCCGGGGGACTCTCATGAAGAAAAAGATCATAAGCATTCTGTTGATAATATCTCTTTCATCCGTCCTGATCTCAGGATGCGGATTCGGGAAGACAGACAGCGTTTCAGATGCCTTAAATTCGATAAAAGACTCGGCGGACGCTTCTTCTGAAAGCTCTTCCGGCAGTTCTTCTGACAGCTCTGCGGCAGCTGAATCCGATACGGAAGATCCGGTCGATATTGCTTCCTTGGGCAGTGATTCAGGTTTTTCTGCCGGATTCATGGCATCAGCCGATAACTCAGATAATGAAGATGAAGATGAGAACGTCTGGGACGGCGGACCTGATTTTGACTCCAATGCCGATGAGTTCTACGGAATCT
>JAEEGL010839207.1_pt1 | contig 44514 bp, 39 predicted proteins | sample 9134231 | NCBI WGS metagenome assembly JAEEGL01 (sample SAMN16246548, study PRJNA631951) | gut metagenome | biome: gut microbiome; feature: rumen; material: fiber-attached | host: Bos | place: Iran: Karaj | collected 2018-10 | reverse complement strand
CGAAGAACCCGTTTCCGGACAAAGTATTTCTGTAGGACCAATTGATAAAATCATATCCCCTAACCGCAGGCTCGGGAAGGATATAAGCTTCTCCGGTCTTTATCTTCATACTGTCTTCTTCAAGCACGTAGGTTTTGTACTCAAAGGGGGAATAATATATGTTTACTGTTTCTCCGCCTTTAAAAGATCTTCCCGTATCTCCTTTATCCAATTCTTCAGGATATTTTAAGAACGATGTGCTGTAGTCAAATACAACAGCCTGTTCATCCTTGTCCCAGACAGCATACAGATACAGGATCTCATCGTCACTGCCCTCAGGATATAAAGAAACCTTATCGCCCGGATAGTACTTTGTTCCCGTCCCCTGCCTGTTCGTTGTCCAAAATCCTGCGAAGTGATACCCGTTTTTGTAATATCCGCATTGGGATACGGTGAAAGCTCCGCCGTTATGCATGATACTGTTCCAGGTTGTTCCTCCGTCAGCACCGTTACCGGAGTAAATGATCCCCACTTCCGGATTGGGCGTCGGTGTATCGGTGGGTATATAGACCACAGGTGTATCGGTCGGCTTTTTTGTGGGGACGGGAGTATTTGTGGCCTTATTTCCGGAATCCGGCGGAGACGCCGTCGGCTCAGGTGCTTTTGTAAGATCCGGCATATAATCGGTATACCCGTCTATCTTATAAAGTGCAGTGTTTTTTACCGCGTTCTTGTCGCCCCAGGAGATCTCATTCAAAAACCTGTTCATTTCCTTTTTGGTCGATTTATCATCCGGATCCCTGAGGGACAGTTCATAATCACCGTATGTCTTTCCGCTGTTTGAGTCACCGGTCCTTGCATCGTAGGCTCTTATGGTGTTATAGGACGTGGCATATATCCTTGTGTTTCCCGACTCATATAATTCATGAATCTTATCACCGTGTCCCATATATACTATCGTATCGATTATGTCGTTAAGCTCCACGCTGTCCTTGGCTTTTGGATTGTTGTAATCGAATCCCGAGATGGTATCCGCCGAATTAAAATCCTTTCCCGTTGCCCTTGATATGTCTTCAAGGGAAACATCATAGTCCTCGTCTAGGCCTTTTATGTAAAAATATGTATCGGTCTCGTATTTGATCTCGGCGTTCGGATCGTAATCACTGTAATTGTTTCTTGTGTTTCCGTAAGCATCTTTCAGTACTCCGCTGTTACTGTCGGACACGTATGCTGCCATAACAGACACCGGAGTTTTCATGAGTACGCTTGACACTACAAGTGTAGAAACAATGATCTTGTTTATGATTTTTCTTTTTAACATGTCTCGTGTCACCTTGTTATTCCTGCTCTATTCAGGGATCCTTACCTGTATTGCCGTGTTTCTTGAGATCGTGAATATCTCATTTCCCGCCTTAATATCGATGTCGTTAAGGGAAATGTACAGTTCTATGCTGTCCTCGTCCTTTATTTCCTTGAGTCTTGAAGGTGCGCTCATCTCACCGTTTATGGAAAGAGACAGTTCTTCTACTATTGTAGAGTTGCTTATTATCTCATCTTTCTCAAGTTCATACAGGGCAAGTGAAAAAGAGTGATCAAATGTCTCGGAAACAAAAAGCATAACCTCGTCTTCATAAACATGGTCTTTGAGCGCTTTACCGGCGCATTCGGAGGCAAAGAGAAAGGCACTGTCGATCTCTTTGACCGTCCTTACGGCCTCATTCAATGTCAGCTTAAGATATGCAAGTCTAAGGAAGCACGAGATAAAGACTATTGAAAACAAGATCAGAAGATGCCCTCTTTTGATCATTTACTCATACCTTTCGTATATCCCGTAAGTCACGATCTTCATTTCTTCCTTCGCTATCTCATACTGAAGCTTCATAAAAAGCAGTGTTCCGAAGAACAGGATAACTGTATATGCGATGCGTGACAGAGTTTTATTCATCTTACAAACACCATCCTTCCGTTTCCGACAGGAACCGTAAATCCCGATAACAACATTTCTCTTATCTCATCATCATTAAGAATGTAAAAATGATCGGACATGACTTTTCCTTTTTCCGCTTCAAACGAAATGATCGATACCTTTCTTTCATGGCCGGGATCCAGTATTGCAAGTTCATTTTTCAGTTCGATGTAGGATTCCCCTGTCACAGCTTTTTCCTCTTTAACCGTCTGCTTAAACTCATCTGTCGCACGGCTTATCTCTCTTTCTTTTATGCGGTCGTATCTCTCGGAATTAAGAGAGAACGGTATTATCACCATAATGATGACTCCAAATATGATGAGCATAAGATCATCCGCAAATCCCATAAATACTCCTATATCATCACGGCCGTTATCATCTGTTCGTAAACAGAAGCCAGTCTTTTCGTGTAAAGCAGGATGAGTGCCACTGCGGCAAAGAACAGAATGACATCCGTGATCTCATCGAGCAGGCCGTCTCTCATATCACTCCTGTGTAAATGTGAGCTTTGAGATGCAGCCGTTCTTGTCTCTTTCAAGCTCACATGAAAAGCTTGCCATGGGGTTGATATAATTATCTGCTTTAGATCTGTCGGAGATCAGTTTGCACGACTCGGACCCGAAGGAATATTCTATTCCCGCGCCGCCGTTCTTACCGGCGTCCGACTCCTTATATGCTCCGTTCTTCACAAAAATGTGAATGCTGTCATCATCAAGTCCTTTTATAAGGCGGCTTACCTCAGAACCGGAAGCGGTGCTCCCTGCATTCTCGTAGAGAGCATATTCGATCTCCGAGTACTGGCTCACAAGCGAATCATACTGTGCGTTTGTGTTTGAGATCGAAGTCCTCGATTTGTTGAATATTGTCATTGCAATGGCTATAAAGCCCACCGTCAGTATTATGCCGACGGAAAATAATAAAATGTGTTTGGCGGTATCCATCTAATTTTCCTCCTTTTGTGCTATAACAACTCTTTGAAGCATGTCGTTGTCATCCTTAAGCACCTTTACCGTAAATTTTTTTAACGGGTTTATATAGTAGTCTGATGACGTATCCCTAAGGTCCTGCCAGCCTTCCGCATCTTCAAGCAGATATGTGAAATTCCTGTCAGAGTCTCCGTTTCTGACCGTTATATAAACATCCGTATCGTATTCGCTTGACAGTTCTTTTACGTATCTGACGATCTTACTTCCCGACACTTCAAGCCCCTCATATTTGGTAAGCTCATAGTCGGTAAGATCCTCAAATCGTTTTTGTTCTCGCTGCACAATGGCATTTCCCGTGCTTTCCGCGCCGCGATAGATCTTAAATCCCATCATGGCCAGGGACACCGTTATGATAAGTCCCGCAGCCATAAGCAAAAAATCTTTTACTACATTCATATCTGTTCCTTTCAAATTCCGGCATGTTCCATCACTTCAAACAGATATTCCAGTTCCGTGAGGGATGTCTTCACAAAGGGAGCCACAAAATATCCGAAGACCACAAGACATGCCGGTATCCATGCAATAATATCCACGATCTCTTTTTTTCTTTCACTGCTCATCTGTTTTTCGAGCTCATACATTTTTTCAAGACATTCCCTGTTTCCCGCTTCATCGGAAAAAGCCTCGTATATGCCAACGTCATCGATGGCAAGAAAGCCGTCGGCTATCTCTCTGAACCTTTTGTCCTTTTTTACTCCGTCTTCTTTAAGCTTCTTAAGCGCCGCGACAGGCCCCGAAGAATAGCTGTTGATACATGTTCTCAGTTCGGGCTTGAACATATCGGAAAACAGCTCAAGGTCTGTAAGAAGATTCGTGACGCTTATGGTTTTAAAATGTCTTTCCATTATGAGAACACTTTGAAAACGTTTGATCTCATCTATCGCTCCTTTTTTTCTCATGTCCGAATCAATGAGGAGCCTTAGTACCGGGAGCATGCCGAAAATAAGGGAAGTGATCAGGATAAGCATATATTCCGTAAAATGTATGTAACACCCATCGACTTTCTTTAAACGTCTCACAATCTCGGCAGCGGCATTATCCCTGTAATTTTTTGTGTTTCCTGTCATAACGCCGTCAAAGGTACTCTGTGCAAGTGCATAAAGAGCATCTTCATCTTCCGGTCTTTCCTTTGCTTCATAGATAGTCTTAACGGACTTTAATATCGCATCTCCTATTCTTACCTTCAGTTTCTCGCCTGCCAGCGTCGCCACGGAATCGATATTTGTTATTTCGTTGAACAACGCCTTCTTTTCTTCCGTCTTTCCTATAGCCGTAAACAATACACCGAGGGCAAAAACGATAAAAAAGAAGAAAATGCATTTTAAAACTACGGAAGACACACTTATGTTTCTTCCCGAATAAAGTATCTTCTCTCTCACAAAACCAAAAACTTTTCCGTTATTGTTATTCGCCGCTTCCCGTATCTTAGCGGCAAATTTCGGATCATGTTTTCTTAATGCGCCATAACCCAAGGGATCATTGGCACCACCGGTAAAATCCTCCCTGTTCCTGTCGGAAAGTACCGAATAAACAAAATACGAAAAAATGAAAGTCAGAGCGATCACGATATTTCCCGTGCTCAGATAGTAGGAAGAAAGTTCCGGAGAAAGTGAAATCCCGGCACGCCTCACAAGCGGAAAGATAAAGACCGGGAAAAGAGATACAAACAAATATCCCGAAAACATATATTTCTTTTTCTTTAAAGCATATATCTCGTTTATCAGTTCAAGCCTCAAAAGTTCAACATTTGCCGCAAATGCCGAGCCACCGTCTGGATTTTTTTCGTCACCGTTTTCCGATGTTTCATAGGCTTGTATCAGAAAAAGCTTCAAAAACCTGTTTTTACGGCGATCAGCGATATATGCTCTTACTGCCTCTCTTCTGTCGTCGGTAAGTAATATGGAAACTATCTCAGAAGCATTTTTGACTATCTCCGTACTCATCTCTTCGGCACCGTACAAACATGCATTGGGAATGTTACCGGTGTAAATGAATTTTCTTTTAACCGCCGCAAAATAAAGCATCAGATCGGAAAGAAGCTGTTCCTTTCGTTTTCTCACGATCATGTACGGAAATGAAAATACCACAAGATATAGGATGAACAGTGAGCATGCCACAGAATAGACCGTGATCTTTTTGTCCACCGCAAAACAGAAGAGCAGATCTGCTATGCAAGCAGTAAATGCGATGACATATGTTTTTAAAAGTGTTTTGTTCGTGAGGTTCCACGCTTCGTCCTTTGAATAAGGGCATACTTCAAGAAAACGTTCCCTTGTATTATGCGAAAGCAGCGTAAAGACATTTGATCCTGCCATTATCCACCACCTCGTTTATATATTCCACGAACCTGACCCCTCCGCGGCTTGCAAGATGAACATCATATTTCACCGTCCTTAACGCTTCCGCATAGGCTGCTTTCTCATCGCTGAAATGTCCTGCATTGATCCTTGCGCTGGCAAAGTCTGCTATCATATCGTCGGTCTTCCTGTAATGCGCCGTAAACAGTACTTTTGACGCTGTTTTTGAAATATTGATGACCATATTAGCCATCTCAGGAGAACAAACCTCACCCACAACGAAAACCTGTCCCGTTGTCTTTTTTGAAAATGCAAGTGTAGCATCTTCGGTGCATTCGTCATTAATCCTTAAAGTGAGTGAGTTTGCGTCCGGCAGATATTCTCTTACATTAAGTTCAAAGCTTTCGCTTTCTATCACACGAATGCTCTTCTGTTCCCCGGTCTTTAAAAGCATGGCACGAAGCAGCGTAGTCTTTCCGGTAGCCATTTCACCTGTAATTGCAACATTCCCGTCGGAAAGTGCGATCTCATTGAGCACTTTAACTGCCTTTTCATCGCATATCAGCTCTTCTATGGCGGTACGCTGCACATTATCGAACTTTCTGATGAGTCCGGCCCATGAATCCGTAAAGGGCGGTCTGGAAACAGATATCCTTCTTCCGTCGGGTGCTTCCGTTACGATCATCGGATTTTTTCTTGTGAGCTCCGGGGAAACGGAATTCTTTATAAGGTTTCTTAATATCCTTATCACTTCATCCTCTGTACCGAAGGTTATGAATGAAAGCCTGTAGGGCCTGCCTTCAACCAGGATGTGCACGCTGTCTTTTGATGAGGGTGCTTTCTTTCCTTCTTGTATAATACCTTGAAGCTCATCCCTGTAATCATAGATACTCTCTCCTTTTCCCGAAAGGCCCAACTGGATCTCTTCAATGCAGCCCTTCTGCCAGTTCAGGATGTCAATTGCCCCGAGCCCCGCGGTATAGATGTAGAGAAGTTCCGAAAGAAGTTTCATCCTTTCATCTTTCGTAATATCAGCGCCATAGACTTTAAACGCTTCCCTCATGTCAGATACGGTTATCTCTCTTCTTTCTTTTACTCTGTTCTTAAAAAACCGGTCCCAGAGGATCGAAAAACCGTAATTTTCCTTTTCTTTATCAAGCCTCATTATAAGCATGTAAAGCATAGTCACGGGATCTTCAAGGTCAGTGCATCTGCTCACTTCCTCATCTGTGAGCATCAGTTCAAATTTCATAAAATCGTATATGACTTCACAACATACTTCACGGGCGCCTTTTGCTCCGGAACAGCATTCTCTTATGCTCTTTGTGACAAGCCTTGTTGCCGCTTCCGTGTTTTCGTTGACCATGAACATTCCCGGGTGTTTTTCCGCAAAGCTCACATAGTCATTCAGCATCTCAGATACAAGAACCTTCAGATCTTCAAAGCTGTAACTTCGATTTTTACCTGTTTTTCTGCCGTTTCCCGAACGAATGGCGTATATGAGTCCCAAAAAAATAATAAAGAGCACTGAGATAAATACAATAAGATCCTTTACTCCGGTCACTTTCCGCACACCTCCAGAACAGCATCGGTAAGTTCTCTGACATCTGAAAAGAACTCATGATTTTTGTCTTTTCTTTTGATCACTCTGTTATCCTTAAAAAACCGGTATACATTTCCTTCCTCCGCCACATCCATGAATGCGGTATTATGCACGACCTTTTTAAGTTTCCTGTGTTTCAGCTCTTTTGAAAAATGCAGGGCAAGCTTTTGTTTTTTTGCAGAAGACCTTTCAAAATAGCCGTTTATCGCAAATACTGAATTATTAAAGACCATATCGTTTTCATGCTCAGAAAAGAATTCTTCGGTCTTTGAAAATGACTGGGGCAGAAGGCATACCACCGCATCTGATGCGGCAAGCACCGACAGAGTGTATTCATCCTCATCTCCGCTTCCTGCGTCTATAAGAACATGATCATAAGCTTTTTTCAGTTCACTGAGCACAAGCTGTGTCACTGCGCGTTTTGTCCTGTCATCATCCATATCCGCTTCCCTGCATCCCGGGAACAGGTCCGGGCCGTCGCCGTAAGTTTTAAGTGCACACTTTCTTACCTTTTCCCTGTCGGGTCTTTCCTGACGGAACATGATCCAAAGTGCCTTCAGTCCGCTTTTCTTATAGATCTCTTCCCGTATCTCCGAAGGAAGTCCCGCTTTAAAAGCGCCTTCAATACCGCTTTTGTGTCCCGGAACAATGGTGAGTGCCACTGTACTTCCTCGATTCAATGAAAGTTCACAGGCAACTTCCGCAGCACAGGATGTAACATGGGCATGTCCTTTGACAGGAGCCCAGAAAGCAATCAATTTACCCATTGGATCTACCTCTGATCATCATCCCCCAGTCGGACACCGGAGGTCTTACCGCACTTACCCTGCAATTATCATATTTAGCTGTATTTCTCGTAAGTTCCGTGTTTTCCGTCTTTAACATGAAAACTCTTATAACACGTTCCAGTTCGTTAAGATCTCTGAACTTAAGGAATTTAAGCTCACAGGGCTTCCTTCCTTTGTACGATACGCATATTGAAAGCAGATCCTCCGCACCTTCGTAAAGTGCGCAGGCTCCGGTATAGATCGTGTGATCCGTGAGATTTACCAGTGCCGAGATCTCTCCGTACTCATAATCCGAATACAGTTCCTCGGCTGCGATACGTACCACTTCGTCTTCGTTGAACAGATAAGATCTGTCCCGCATGATCCTGCAATAGCATTTAATGAGTTCTTCATGACTTATGGCATGTCCTTCATGGGTCATAAGTATCTCATCAAAATATGCTTTGTCTGCCTTAAGGATCAGCCTTAACATCATTCTCGGTGACATCCTTCCGCCGTTATCAAAAGGATAGACATACTTTTTTATGTCGCTTGCCGTGAGCTTCATGTCTTTAATGACCGCTCCTATGGAACGTTCTGACACGGAACACATGGCAAGATCCTCTCTTACACGTGCTTCAAGCTGTTCCCTTATGCCTCGGTGTTTCATCTGATCTTGGGATTTAAAAAAGAATATTACAGATTACTCAAAAGATAATGAGACCGTTTTTGTTCATCCGCATAAAATGATAACCCGTGATCTTTAGCTTGTAAAGACCTTTTCGATATCGGATGTGTAGAAAATGGCCCCCTGATTTTATACAATTTGCACAAAGTTTTTCAAATTTGTTGTTTTTTAACTTGCCATGAGATAGTATAATAGGTTTTATCGTAAAGATGGCTGTTTTTATGTGCGACATTGGTTTTAAGGAGGTTTTTGTTATGTCCGACAGTTTAAAAAAGGATTATATGCCGATTCTCCCATATGATGATGAGGCAAACGACCACTTTCTTATCTACGAAAACAGTGAATATATCTCAAGCAGGGACAGGATCGCGAACATGATCAACAAAAATTCCGGTAATGTTCTTAAATACTACAATGTGGAAGTTAATCCCGAGATAATGCGTATCGACTCGGAAACCGGTAAACGCACAAAGATACCCATGAACGCAGATACACAGGAAAAAGACGACGAATTGTCAAGCCGTCTCGATTCCGACACCGATCTCGACGACGAATTATGATTTTTAAAAGGAGCAGCAGAAAATGAAACTTTGGGGCGGCAGGTTCACTAAAGAAGAAAACGGCACAGTACACGCTTTTAACGAATCCCTTTCTTTTGACAACAGATTTTACAGACAGGACATAGAAGGCTCCAGGGCCCACGTTACGATGCTCTGCAAATGCGGGATCGTTACCGAAAAAGAGCGTGATGATATAATAAAAGGTCTTGATTCCATCGAGCGTGACATCACATCGGGAGCACTTCCCTTTAACGATGCCGAAGACATCCATTCCTTTGTGGAATCCGAACTCATCGACCGTATCGGTGACACCGGAAAGAAGCTCCACACCGGACGTTCAAGAAACGATCAGGTTGCTCTCGACATGCGCCTTTATGTGAGGGATGAGATCGATGCTCTCCTTCCCCTTATAAAGTCATTACTTGAAACTCTTCTTTCACTCATCGAAGAAAACACCACCACCTATATGCCCGGATTCACCCATCTTCAAAAGGCCCAGCCCGTTACGCTTTCCCACCACTTAAGCGCGTATTTTGAGATGTTCTCAAGAGATCATTCCAGACTCACGGATCTCAGGAAAAGAATGAACTATTGTCCTCTCGGAGCCGGCGCTCTCGCCGGAACGACCTATCCGCTCGACCGCGAATATACCGCTTCACTTTTAGGTTTTACAGGCCCCACTTTAAATTCCATGGATTCCGTGTCCGACAGAGACTATTCCATAGAACTCCTTTCCGCTCTTTCCATGATCATGATGCATCTTTCAAGGTTCTCCGAAGAGATCATCATGTGGAATTCCAACGAATATCGTTTTATTGAACTTGATGACGCATATTCCACCGGATCCAGCATCATGCCCCAAAAGAAAAATCCCGATATCGCAGAGCTTGTCCGCGGTAAAACCGGCAGAGTATACGGTTCTCTTATGGCTCTCCTTACCACAATGAAGGGGCTCCCTCTTGCGTACAACAAGGACATGCAGGAAGACAAGGAAGGCGTATTTGACGCCATCGATACCGTAAAGTCCTGCATTGAACTGTTTAACGGCATGATAAAGACAATGACCGTAAACAAAGAGGCCATGGAATCAAGCGCTTCCAAGGGCTTTACAAATGCCACGGATGCTGCCGACTGGCTCGTTAAGAACGGCGTTCCTTTCCGTGATGCCCATTCTGTCATCGGTGCCCTTGTTCTTAAATGCATCGAGCTTAATTGTGATCTCTCCGATCTTCCGCTTTCAGAGTACAAAAAAATATCTCCCGTTTTCACGGAAGATATTTATGAGGCTATAAAGATGAAAACCTGCGTCGACAAAAGAAACACTGTCGGCGCTCCCGGAGAATCCGCCATGGCGGATACCATCGGTGCATTTAAGGAGCGTCTTACTCAGATGCAGCCTTAACCTTGATCCAAAGCTCCGAAAGTCTCTTTCTTAAATATTCGCTGTCGTGGAAGATCTCATCGTTATCGTTTGATCTGGGATAATAAGCTTCGTTCTCGAAGTAATCCCCGTCTTCAGCGGTCATAGCTTCAATAACTTCAAGTACCGGAGATGTATAACCTACGCCTTCGGTATTTTTTGTTGCTGCTTCAACAGTGAGCATGTAATTGATGAACTTGTTTGCAAGCTCGGGGTTCTCGGCGTTTGCGGGAATTACCATTGAATCGCACCAGAGGTTCGATCCGGATTCGGGAACAAAGTAACCGAGGTTATCGTTCTCGGACATGATGTTAGCCGCATCACCGCTGTACATGATACCGAGATACTTCTGCTCGTTTAACATGTTATCGATGATCTCGTCGGTAACGATGGCAGGGCTCATTGTCTTACCGATCTGTACAAGCCAGTCAAATGCCGCCATGATCTCTTCTTCGTTCTCGGTATTTGCGGAATATCCGAGAGTCTTAAAAGCGCACATGAACATATCGCGCTCCGAATCGTATACGTAGATATGATCCTTGTATTTGGTGTTGAGGAGAATGCCGAAACCGTCCTTCTCAAGATCCGCGATATCAACCTTGTCCTTAACGTAAACGATTCCGACGTTACCCCAGAAATAAGGGATGGAATAGGTATTGTAAAGATCAAATGAGAGGTTCTTCACCTGAGGTGCAAGGTTATCAATATTGGTGATGGCATTCTTATCGATGGGCTGGAGATAATTCTCTTTTAAAAGTCTCTCGATCATGTAATCGGAAGGGATGAGCACATCATAGGAATCTCCTGCGGAGATCTTTGTGTACATCATCTCGTTGGAATCGAAATTCTCTACGATGACCTTGCAGTTGTACTGCTTTTCAAAGCCCGAGATAACTCCGTCTCCAAGATATTCACCCGGAAGGTAAAGTTTAAGCACCTCTTTGTTTCCGCATCCGGAAAGCATTGCGATCAGAAGGCCGACGATACAGAAAAAAGATAATCTCTTTTTCATCTAAAAAAACTCCTTTTATAAAATAATGATTACATATCTCTGTGACGCACTACCTGCTTTGATCTTGTGATCTTCGTAACGAAAGGCGGTACAACATTCATGAGAAGCAGGAATATTGAAATGATAACGATGATGAGCGTTGAAAGCGCATTTATGGAAGGATTGACGCGCTTGGACATCGTATAAACAAGTATCGAGATGTTCGATACACCGTTTCCCGTTACAAAATATGAAATTACAAAATCGTCAAATGACATGGTAAATGCGATGAGTGCGCCTGATACGATGCCCGGCATTATCTGGGGAACAATGACCTTCATCAGTGCCGTGAAGGGTGTCGCTCCAAGATCCATTGCGGCTTCCAGAAGGTTTGGATCAAGGCTCTTAAGCTTGGGAGACACGGAAAGCATCACGTAGGGAATACAAAACATGATGTGTGCCAGGAGCATAGTAACAAATCCCTTTGACGCATGTAATCCCGAAAACAGCATAAGAAGTCCTATTGCTGTGACTATATCGGGGTTCATGAGCGGAAAATTGTTGATCTGCTCCACTATGAGCCTCAGTATCTTCTTTGACCTTGAAAGACCTATGGATGTGATCGTTCCCACAACAGTCGATACGGCTGTCGCGATGACGGCAATGAGTATGGTGTAGAGCACGGCCTGCATCATATTCGAATCAGAAAACATCTTTTTATACCACTGAAACGAAAAACCGTCAAGATGTGTTAATGACCTTCCCGAATTGAACGAAAATACGACAGTATATATAATGGGCGCATAAAAGAACACCATAAGCACACCCATCAGAATTTTTAGTCCTGTACGTCTTCCTTCTTTCACTGTTTATCCCGCCCTTTTCTCCATTATTTCTGTTTTATCAACGCGTTTTGTAAGGTACATTGAGATCATGATGATGATTACCATGATGAGCGAAACGGCGCTTCCGAAATTCCAGTCACCGCTCGTAAGGAACTGTGATTCGATAAGGTTTCCGACCATTACGTACTGTCCGCCACCGAGAAGCTTCGGGATAAAGAAGGATGATACCGCGGGAAGGAACACCAGGGTGATGCCGGAAAGCACGCCCGGAAGTGACAGGGGAAGCGTTACACGAAGGAAAGACTTCACTCTGTCGGCCCCGAGATCGGCCGCTGCTTCCAAAAGGTGTCTGTCCATCTTTGTGAGGGACGTGTATATCTGCAGTATCATGAACGGCAGGAAATTGTAGACCATGCCGAGTATTACGGCAAATTCGGTATGGAGAAGTTTTACTGTCGGAAGTCCCACAGCTGAGAGCAGCGAATTGATCACGCCGCCGTCCTGCATTATGCCGAGCCATGCGTAAGTACGAACCAGCATGTTGATCCATGTGGGGAATGTGATGAGCAGTACCCATCTCATCTTAACCCCTTCGGATGACCTGGCGATAAAATAGCCCGCAGGATAACCTATCAGTATGCATAGTACGGTAGTCACCAATGCAACCCTTAAGGATCTTATAAGAACCTCTATAAACACCCTGTCCACAAAGAATTTCTTGAAATTTTCAAGGGTGAACATAAAGTTCGTTACCGAGTTTCCTTCCTTCGTAAACGCATACAGAAGGATAAGGAGCATGGGTGCCACAACTATCAGAGATATCCATACCACATAAGGGTATGTCATTTTCCTGAAACTATTCATGTGATTTCCTCATAATGTGAATGTCTTCGGGTGTGAACTTAAGTCCCACAGCCTGTCCCACTTCGGAATAGTCAGTGGTGTCGACTTTGTAAACGTAGCCCTGGGTCTTAAATGTCACATCATAAACACCGGGAGTGATGTTCTCCGGATCAAAATCGTAGATGACTTCAGTGATGGGAACCGGTGTTCCTTCCTCAAGATCGTAGGCGTATGCGTTGGCCCAAACCTTAAGATCGGTGTCGAGGATGAGGCTTTCCTGGATCTCGTCGACTTTCTTGAAGAAATTAACGGCGTAGATCTCCTCGCCGTAATCGGGGTCTTCAACCTTGTTGACATCCGCAACGATCATATTGACCGTAAAGCTTGTTCCTTCACTTGTGGAGAACGTAACGGGATATGTTCCCTTTTCCTTGCTGACTTCGTAACGAACTTCGGTTATGGAAATACGCTCCTCGGTATCGGGATTCCATGCTTGGGCATCCGCACGGTCTATGATAACGGAATCGGTGAGTTCATCGATATCCAGAATATCGATATAAAAATCATTGGCGGACATCATCTCGTTTGCGACCTCATTCTTAACGGGCTTATCCTCGGAAACCGTCATCTTAACGGTAATGCTCGTACCTGCGCTTGTCTCGACGATGGTCTCGTAATGAACGCCTTTGAAGAGTACGGATTTAACGATGCCTTTAAGCATTCCGTCCTTGGGAGCAACAATATCAAGGTCTTCGGGGCGGATGACAACGTCTACTTCCTCTTCGCTTCCGAAACCGGAGTCTACGCAGTCGAATTCCTTGTTTTCAAAGCGGACCTTGAAATCCTTTACCATCTCACCGTCGATGATATTGCTCTCTCCGATGAAATTGGCAACATATCTGTTGGCAGGCTCGTTATAGATGTCGACGGGGGAACCGATCTGCTGGATCTCGCCATCTTTCATGATAACGATCTTATCGGACATGGTAAGGGCTTCTTCCTGATCGTGTGTAACGAAAATGAAGGTGATCCCGACTTCCTGCTGGATCTTCTTAAGTTCCTTCTGCATCTCTTTTCTGAGCTTTGCGTCAAGGGCTCCGAGAGGCTCATCAAGAAGGAGCACCTTGGGCTCGTTTACAAGGGCGCGGGCTATGGCAACTCTCTGCTGCTGACCGCCGGACATTTCCTGGATGCCACGCTTTGCGTAGTCTTCAAGTCCCACAAGGCGGAGCATACGCATGACCTTCTGCTCTATGATGTCTTTCGGCTCTTTTTTGATCTTAAGTCCGAAAGCGATATTGTCAAAAACGTTCATATGAGGAAAAAGCGCATATTTCTGGAAGACCGTGTTGAGATCTCTCTTGTAAGGCGGTATGCCCGAAATGTCCTCACCGTCAAAGATGACAGTTCCCTGGTCGGGTTCAAGGAATCCGCCGAGTATGCGAAGAAGAGTCGTTTTTCCGCAGCCGGACGGTCCCAGCAGCGTAACGAACTCGTTTTCATAGATATCGAGATTGATCCCTTTAAGTACAAGGGTGCCGTCAAAATTTTTTACGATGTTTTTAAACTGGATAAGTTTTTTCATGCTCTCTCCGTTTTAGTTATAATGCGGTTCCTCTTACTTTCCGCTTAATGACATGATTATAATACCGGAATGATGAAATGTCATTAAAAAATTTGATTAGAATTAAATAAAGTGGTAAAATATCTATTTGTTCACGGCAAAGCCGTAATCTGATCACGATCGAAATACAGCAAGGATATTAAATACATGAATTACGGAAAATCTGATGTAAACAGAAAACTGAGACAAATGAAGACAAAAGGCACGCGCTTTCAGTCAAAGATAAACATATCACTGATGCGATTCCTTCTTGTTGTTGCCATAGGCCTTGTCACCATTCTCGGCTTTGCCGGATTCGGAGCTTTAAGCGGCATCATAGCCTCCTGCCCCGACATTACAAACATCGACATGATGCCTGAAGGCTACATTACCCGTTTCTACTATTCCGACGGCACCGTCTCACAGACCCTCGTAGGCGCAGGCGGTAACCGCGAATATGTTACCATCGATGTCATCCCGGACTATGTCTACAACGCTTTCATCGCCATTGAGGACGAACGTTTCTGGGAACACGACGGCATTGATGTAAGAAGTATATTCCGTGCCGTGAGCGAAGTCATCTCAAACGGTGTGCTCGGGAGCGGCGGTTCAACCATAACCCAGCAGCTCTTAAAAAACCAGGTCTTCTCCGGCGGTAACGAGCGTGGTTATGTCACCAAGGCCATTCGAAAGATTCAGGAGCAGTACCTTGCCATTAAGCTTGAGGGTGCTCTTTCAAAGGAACAGATCCTCGAATACTATCTTAACACCGTAAACTTCGGTCAGGGTGCCTACGGCATTCAGATGGCCGCGGAAACATATTTCGGAAAGCAGGCTTCGGAGCTCACACTTTCCGAGGCCGCTGTACTGGCTTCCCTCCCCAAGACTCCGACCTACATGAACCCTTACAAATATCCCGAAGACAACTCCGAGCGCCGCGCCGAAGTACTTAGGGAAATGCTTGAAAACGGCTTTATTGACAGGGATCAGTACGATGAAGCTGTAGCGGATGCTGCCGATGTTTACATCAGGATCAAGGACTATGTCGATTCCACCCAGAACTCCGACTACTATTCCTACTTCACCGATAAGGTCATAACCCAGCTTCTTCAGGATCTTCAGGCCCTCGGCTATTCTCAGTCCGAAGCGTCCGACCTTTTGTATACCGGCGGTCTTTCCGTATATACGACCCAGGACCGTGAGATCCAGGAAATATGCAATAAAGTCATAAACGATTCCTCAAACTACCCGGAAGTCGGAAAAGGAACCTATTACGACATAACCTACGCCCTCTCCGTTCTTAAAGCGGACGGCACCACAAAGCATTACCAGCTTGTTGATTTCCTTAAATACTTCAACTACTTTGACGATACGGACAAGGCCATGAGCCGCATCTACGGCGGTGTGTTCGACCTCATGACCACCGACCTCGACTACATCGAGAAGTGCATCGATGAGTTCTATAACGCAACCGTCGAAGAAGGCGACAAAGTCCTCGGTGAACGTTATGTTCATACGCTGGAACCTCAGATCTCCTTCGTTATGATGGATCAGTCCACGGGACAGGTTGTAGCTCTCGTCGGAGGCCGCGGTGAAAAGATCGGAAACCGTACATTTTCGAGAGCCACCGATTCTTTAAGACAGGTAGGTTCCACCTACAAAGTCCTTGCGGCATATCTTCCCGCCATCGACACCGGAAACGTTACCCTTGCAACAGCCATAGACGACAGTCCCTTTTACTACCCCGGAACCACAAAGCAGGTCAGCAACTGGTATAAGAAAGGCTATCAGGGACTTTCACCCGCAAGACTCGGTATCTCCTATTCAATGAACATCCTTGCCGTAAAGGTGCTTGAAAAAGTAACTCCTCAGGTCGCTTTCGGATATCTTCAGAAATTAGGCTTTACTACGCTTGTAGATTACATGACTGATTCCGACGGAAAGGTGTATACCGATATAGGTCTTCCCCTCGCCCTCGGCGGTCTCACAAACGGTGTTACAAACCTTGAGCTGACAGCTGCCTATGCAGCCATCGCAAATAACGGAGTATACAATAAACCTTACTACTACACCAAAGTCGTTGACCACGACGGAAATGTCATTATAAGCCATAAGACCGAGAAGAAGCAGGTCATGAAGGGCTCCACCGCATTCCTGCTCACTTCCGCAATGATGGATACCGTTATGCCCGGTGTCGGAACCGCATCTTCCGCAAATCCTGTGGAATACAAGATGACGGTGGCAGGTAAATCCGGTACAACTACCGATAACTACGACTCCTGGTTCGAAGGCTTTTCTCCTTACTACACCGCAGGCATATGGGAAGGCTTTGACATCTCCTACACCGTTGACAACAGCACCCACACAAACATCTGGCGCCAGATCATGGAACAGGTCCATGAATTAAAGCAGCTTGAAGACGTCGGCTTCCCGGTTCCCGATAACATCGTTGAAGCAAAGATCTGCACAAAGTCCGGACTTCTTGCCGTTGACGGTGTATGCGACTGCTACGAGGGCGGTTCATGCGTCCGCACCGAATATTTTGCCCTTGGTACTGCTCCGAGAGAATACTGCAAGATACACAGAAAAGTCACCATATGCGTCGACAGCGGAAAGCTTGCCACAAAGCAGTGTGAGAACACAAAAGAGGAAGTTCTCATCTACAAAAACGAGCCGGAGCTTTGGGAGCCCACGGATAAAGATATGACGATGCTCTCTCCCACCCCCACTCCCGAAGGTTATGTTAAGGAGAAGGATGAGAAAGACAAGAAAAAGATCGAATATACTACGGCAGACACAAAATACATAATCCCCAAGGAATACTGCGACAAGTGCGGTGATAACCACCCGACACCGACGCCGACTCCCACTCCCGGAATAGAACCGTAAACAAAAGGGACATCACTTTTCTTCATAAAATGTGATGTCCTTTTCTTTCTTCTTCAGGGGGAAGCGTCATATAATCCCCGTACATATGAGTAAGATATTCATGCACCATCTCGGGTGCGTTAAACTCTGTGCCTTCAAATGTAACCTTACTGCCTTTTCCGAAATACTTCTTCGGAACCGTCTCGTGAAACCCGTAATTTCCGAATATGGTACCCACCATACGGCACCTGTCATAGGAAAAGCGCCTTACATATCTGTCTGTCTTTTCACGGACTTTTTTGAGGTCGATAAGCTTTCCTACGGGAACGATCCTTCCGAATGCTATTAAGACCTTTTCCGCAAAGGAACGGTCCTTATCCCTGATCACATCGATATTTTTAAAGCCGGCCAGAGCTCGGAACTTCAAGATGTTGAACTTATACAAGAGAGCTTGCGGTTTTTTTGAAGGGATGCCGTCTATGGGAAGAACGTCTATATATACTCCCGACTCAATGTCTTTCACCTTTTCGACGGTTATCTTTTCTCTCGGATCCGTAATGTGCAAAAGATATTCGGTATAGCCTTTTGTTACGGAATAATGCTCCGGGATCAAAGGAGCGGGAAGTTCCCTTTGGAGAATGGGGATCAGCCTGTCATAATCCTTTCTCTGCACGGCAATATCAATATCATCATCCCAGGGGATAAAACCATGATGCCTGACTGCACCTATAAGCGTACCGCCGATAAGATAGTAGGGAATATCATGTTTATCGCATATATTCACAAATTGTTTCAGGAGTTCCAGCTGGATGAGCTGTACCCTTCTGATATCTGCCGGCTCCATACTTACATGCCCTTTTCTTTGGTTTCTTTCTTCCACTCGTTATATTTTTTGAGGAACATCTCATGCTCCTTGGAATCGTTTGACCAGGGGCCCGAAATATATGTGTTGGAGTAAAGATAGTAATCTATCTTACAGGTGGTGAGAGCTTCGTCAAAATAGTTAATGACTGCGGTCTTTACAACAGCCTTATCAAAATATTCCGAGACCGTAGTAACGGCAGCGGAAAGCGACAACCCGCTGTCAGCCGAATCATCCACTATGAGAACGCTTGAAACGTCTTTATATTTTTCCCAGTCTTTAATGTCATATTCGGTATATCTCTCTGAAAGGCTTTCGTGCTGTTCGAAATTGTTCCTTACAAACATCTCGGTACGCCTGAGCGCCGTCTTTACGCCGCGCGGAAGCTTTTTTAACATGGGATTTAACTTATCTTTTATCCTTCCGCCCTCTCTTGTGCATTTGATCTCGGAAAGAGGGCATGAAAGATCATCGGAAATGATCTTTCCGATCTGATATGCGCCTCTTGCTATGAATATGACAAGTTCGGGAGAAAAGCCGTCATCATTGATCTTTTTGGCGAGTTCCCTGCTTTTATCTTTTACATTTCGAGCGGATAATTCCATATAGTTCATCGAGGCGTCCTCCAAAGATCATTTTTAAAGCTTTAGCAACCTTTGTCCATTCGTGTGAAATGAAAAGACAGGGTTTCTTAACGAGCACTGCATGGGAAAGATTTTCTTTAATGCTTGATTTGTCGACAGACTTAAGCACCGTGATGTTTCGTCCCAGTTCAAAGAACGAATGGGAATCGCTTCCCACCACCTGCGGCAAGCCGTATTCTTCCGCAATGCTTCGCTGCATTTCCGAATACAGCGGATCTATGTTCCTTCCGTTATGAACTTCGATCATGTCAACGTCTTTAGCGACTGAGGCAAGAGCCTCTTTTGTGATAACGGTCCTGTGCCGCTTTTTATCAAAAGGATGAGGGATATATACAAGTCCCCCCTGCTCCTTTATCTGTTTCACGGTCTCCGCAGCGGATAATCCCGGAAGTATCCGCTTTTTAAGAAACAGACCTATGATCTCGCCTTCGGAGGTGAGCACTTCTTCTCCGGGGATAACGGTGATCCGGTATTTTTTTAATATCTTTGCATATTTAAGCGCAGTATCCAGCTCATTGTGATCGGTTATGGCAACTGCGTCGATATGACGAAGCCTGCACATAAACAAAATGAACGGCCATGTAAGCAAACTGTCACCAGAACCGCATGTATGAACATGGAAATCCACTCTGACACGTTTTTTCATAGCCGCTCCTCTCGTATCAACCCTTAAGTAACCTTATCTCATCGGCATACGGTGCTTTGTCATCGATATAAGGTGTTTCAAGGATCTTTATAACGTCTTTGAATTTTTCGTCATGAACTATCTTTTTAAGTGCTTCGGTACCGATAAAGCCGTCCCCGATGTTTGCGTGGCGGTCTTTTGCGGCACCCTTGTCATTTTTGCTGTCATTGATATGAAATACGGAAATGTTCTTTAACCCCAGGACTTCGTCAAATCTTGAAAATACTTTGTCCTGATCGTTTTTAACGTCATAGCCCGCATCCCATGTGTGGCAGGTGTCGAAGCAAACCTTAAGCTTGTCGTTAAGCTTGATGCGAGAAATGATCTCGTATAGTTCTTCAAAGGTCCTTCCCACTTCACTGCCCTTTCCGGCCATTGTTTCAAGGGATACGGTTATCTTCATGTCCGGGGTGAGGACTTCGTTTAAGCCTTCTACGATCTTTTCGATCCCTTTTTCCGTGCCTTCACCCACATGAGATCCGGGATGAAGAACTATGGTCTCTGCACCCATTGCCTCGAATCTTTTGATCTCGGTCCTAAGGAAATCCACTCCAAGCTCGAATATCTCGGGTTTAACGGTATTTCCGAGGTTTATTATGTACGGAGCGTGGATCACGAATCTGTCGATCCCGCTTTCCTTCATGAGTTTTTGTGCCTCAGGTATCTTTAATTCAGAAAGGTCTTTTCTTCTGGTGTTCTGCGGTGCTCCGGTATATACCATGAAGGTATTTGCCCCGTATGAAAGCGCTTCCCGGACGGACCCTAAAAACATGTCCTTTCCGCTCATTCCAACATGACTTCCAAGTAAGATACCCATAGATAAGTCTCCGTATATTAAATGTCTTATTTAACTACGATGTTTACGATCCTGCCCTTGACATAGATCTCTTTGACAACGGTCTTTCCTTCAACGAAGCTCTTAACGCCCGGAACTTCCTTTGCTTTTTGAATGGCCGAATCATTCTCTTCGTCCACAGCAAGAGTAACGGTACCGCGGAGCTTTCCGTTGACCTGAACGCCTATCTCAACAGTATCTTCAACAAGAGCTGACTCGTCAAGCTCGGGCCACTTTTCAAGCGCAATGCTGGAACTATGTCCCAGTATCTGCCAAAGCTCCTCTCCCATATGAGGACATACGCAGGAGAACATCTTTATAAAGCCTTCCGCATATTCTCTGTCGCACTTTCCTTCCTTCTGTGCGGCATTCATAAAGATCATGAGCTGGCTGATGGCTGTATTGAAGCCGAGAGTCTCATAGTCTGATGTAACTTTCTTTATGGTCTGATGATATACCTTTTTAAGTGTCTCATCGTGTTCGGTGATATTTGCGGGTTCGGTAAAGAAATTCCAAACACGGTTAAGGAAACGTCTTGCACCGTCAACACCTGTATCGCTCCAGGGCTTGCTTGCTTCAAGAGCTCCCATGAACATCTCATAGAGACGAAGTGTGTCTGCACCGTATTTTTCAACGATATCGCTGGGATTTACAACGTATTCGGGGAAACGTTTTCCCATCTTGATGCCGTTGGAACCGAGGATCATTCCCTGGTGAACAAGCTTTTTGAAAGGCTCCTTAACGGGTGAAAGGCCCTTATCGTAAAGGAATCTGTTCCATATCCTTGAATACATGAGGTGACCTACAGCATGCTCGGGACCGCCTATGTAAAGGTCTACGGGAAGCCAGTGCTTAAGCAACTCCTGATTGCAGAATTCCTTATCGTTGTCGGGATCGATATATCTCATGTAATACCACGATGATCCTGCGGAACCGGGCATTGTGGATGTCTCTCTTGTGCCCTTGATGCCATTGTGGTCATACTTCTTCCACTCGGTAGCGTTCTCAAGAGGAGCCTTGCCGTTCTTTCCCTTATAATCGTCAAGCTCGGGTAAAACAAGGGGAAGCTCATCATCGTCAAGCACATGGATCTCGCCCTTTTCATCATAAACTACCGGAACGGGTTCGCCCCAGTCAAGCTGACGCGCAAAGATCCACTCACGGAAATGATAGTTCACCGTGCGCTTTGCAACGCCCATATTTACAAGCTTATCTGTGATCGCTTTCTTTGCTTCTTCAACGGTAAGTCCGGTAAACTCCTCGGAATTGATGAGCTTGCAGCCCTTTCCGAGATAATCACCCTTTTCGAAAGCATGCTCGGAAACATCTGCTCCGTCGATGACCTGGATCATGGGGATGTTATGGACCACCGCATACTCAAAGTCTCTCTGATCGTGTGAAGGAACCGCCATTACGGCACCCGTTCCGTAGCTTGCGAGAACGAAATCGCCGAGATAAAGATCTACTTCACGACCGTTAACGGGATTTATTGCCTTAAGACCTTTAAGAGGACAGCCGGATTTACCCTTGTTGAGCTCGGTCCTGTCAAGGTCGTTCTTTTTCTTTGTTTCTTCGATGTACTGTTCTGCTTCTTCCCTGTTTTCGACTCTGGGAAGGAGTTCTTTTACGATCTCTCCGTCGGGAGCAAGCACCATAAAGGTGATGCCGTAGATCGTCTCGATACATGTTGTGAATATGGAGAACTTTCCGCCACCGACGATCCGGAATTCAACTTCAACACCTTCGGATTTGCCGATCCAGTGGCGCTGCATGTCCTTTGTGGACTCGGGCCAGTCGATCTCGTTTAAGCCTTCGAGAAGCTTTTCCGCAAAAGCGGGCTGATCGATGACCCACTGCTTCATGTTCTTTCTGATGACCGGGAAACCGCCTCTTTCGCTCTTTCCGTCGATGACCTCATCGTTTGAGAGAACGGTGCCCAGCTCTTCACACCAGTTTACGGGCATGTCGATGTATTTTGCATAGCCTGCAAGATAGAGCTGCTTAAAGATCCACTGGGTCCACTTGTAAAACTTGGGATCGCTGGTGGAAATGCACTTGCTCCAGTCATAATCAAAACCCAGTTCCTTTAACTGCTTTGTGAAAGTCTTGATGTTTTTCTGAGTGAAGCCGTTGGGATGGTTTCCCGTCTTTACGGCATACTGCTCTGCGGGAAGTCCGAAGGAATCGTATCCCATGGGATGGAGCACGTTATAGCCCTGCATCCTTTTCATTCTTGAAACTATATCCGTTGCGGTATAGCCTTCGGGATGACCCGCGTGAAGTCCCACGCCCGAAGGGTAAGGGAACATATCGAGAGCATAGAATTTAGGCTTCGAAAAATCCCACACATCGGTCTTGAAAGTATTGTTGTCTTCCCAGTATTTCTGCCACTTCTTTTCAATATTTTTATGATCGTATTCCAAAGACATATACACGTATCTCCTTCGATTACTATAAATATCCATAGATTTTACACTTAAAGCGCTGTTTTGTAAAGAAATATCGACTTAACCGATCATACTGTAAAATGAGGAAAGGGCTTCCCTGTTTTGTTCCGCGCCGTTATATTTGTAATCTGTCGGCACTTCGCCCTTCATAAAGGCTTTTAGTCCTTGAATTATCCCGTCTTTGTCGTTATGCACGATAAGCTGTCCCTTATCCAAAGAACAACCGGATACAGTGGAGAAATCCCCAAGAATGATGGGAAGTCCAAGGGCTCTGGCTTCCGGGACCACCATCGGCATCCCTTCGTGAAGGGAAGGCAAAATGAAGCATGAGCACTTCTTCATTACGGAATAAGGATTATTAAGGGCTCCGGACATAATGATGCTACCGCCACCCTCTTTTTCCGCAAGTTCCCTTTCTTCATCAAGATCCGGGCCGTCTCCGAGTATCATGAGGGCCGTGTTTTGGTATTCCTTATGGAATTCCGAAAAGGCCTTTATCAAAGTCTTATGGTTCTTTTCAACGCTGCAGCGTCCGACGGTGACAAACGTCACCTTGTCCCCCGGCACCTGTACTTCTGCGGCTTTCTCTGCCATCTCAAGCACTTTTTTATCATCGGAAAGATTGTTTACATAAACAAATCTGTCCTTATCGATCTTAAACCTGTCCGACAGCATTTCATGGTTAACCTTGGAAACGCCCTCTCCGCAGGAAACGACTTTGTCAAACCTGTTATAGACGGTAAAATTCTTTTTAAGCCAGGGAGACCGTCTCGTCATCTCGCCGTACATATCGTTATGGAGCCATAATAACTTTCTGCCCCGCATGGAAAGGAGCAAAAGGTCATAATAAAGGTTATAGCCGTCATAGTCTATAAGAGTGTCAAACTCCCTGTTACCGAAAAGACGATCCCTGTCCTTTTTCAGGAGCCCTTTGAAAAATGCGGTCTTCTCGAAGGGGATCCCTGTCTTTCTTATGATCTGTTCGGTGACTGCCTGAACAAATGACGTGTTCTTCCAAATGGCCTCTACTCTTTTATCAAGATCCGAAAGCAGCTTGCTCCCGTCGTATCTCCTGTCCCTCACAAGTAGCAGAGTCACATGGACCTTATCGTAGTCAAGCGCCTTAAGAAGGTTCATGAGGGATACCGTTATTCCGTTGTATTTGGGTTTTCCCCTGAATATCAGTATATTCATCTTCTTAAGCTGTCACCATTTCATCAACAAGATTGTAAAACTGAGAAACCGCCTTTTTATTGAATTCCTCATAGTCATATTCGTAACCTGCGGGAACTTTTCCTTCGGCAAATGCTTTAAGGCCCTCATAAATATCATCTTCCGAATGTCCTATGAGAAGTTGACCGTTTTCGATCTCGATGCCTTTTTCGGATGAGAAATCTGAAACAATGATGGGAAGTTTCAGTACTCTCGCTTCATGCACCACAACAGGCTGTCCTTCATGAAGGGAAGGAAGGATAAAGCAATCAGAGTTTTTCATGACAACATAAGGATTTGTAACGAATCCGGGAATGAAAACATGACCCAAAAGTCCCAGTTCCTCAACGAGTTTTTCAAGTTCTTCCTTTAAAACACCGTTACCGAGAATATAAAGATATGCATTTTTATGGTCGTCGTAAAACCTCTTAAACGCTCTTATGAGCGTAGCCTGATTTTTCTCGGGGCTCAGTCTTGCGGTATTGACGAACCTGATGTTTCTGACATTGTCATCGCCGAATTCCGGAACATATTCCATATACTCGGTATCATAATGCTGGATCTCGGATCTGCCTTTTTTATCGGTCACTTCAACATCGTATTCGGGTCTTACAAGGTAACAGGTCTTGCCGTCTGTCTCTGCAAGATTTTCGTCACCGGACATTTCAAGAACCCTGCCGAAATCTATCATATTGTCGGCAAAAGTAAGCTTACCGGAGTCGATATACTTTTCGCACATCTTCTCGCGGTTAACCTTCATTATCTCTTCGCCGCAGGCAACGACCCTGTCAAAGTACCTGTACAGCTTAAAAACATTTATGAGCCAGTCGAATCTGACCTTGCGCTCGTTCATCATGTCGTTATGAAGCCATACAGCCTTCGGGATATCGGTCCTTTGGATCTCCGTCAGCATATTGAAAGCATTATAGCCTTCAAAATCGACGATCGCATCAAATTCCGAATCACCGTAATCCCTGTACCATTCACGATTATATTCCGGTCTGAAAGGCCTTATGATACTGAATCTCAGTCTAAGCCTGTGGAATATGTTTTCAAACAGCGTCATGTTGAAAGGGCTGTTCTTATAAAGCACTCTCGCATTCGGGTTGATCTTTTTATATAGCGCATCGGAATTGTCCGAAAAGCACTTTTGTATCATTACCGTAATGTCGTAGCGGTCGTAAGCGATATTGTCCAGAAGGTTGATAAATGCCGTAGTTATGCCGTTTACCAGCATCTTACCGCGGACGATAAGGATCTTCGGCTTTGTCCTGTCACATTTAACGATGTCATAGCCTTCCTCTTTTCCGAAGAAGACAATATCGAGGATCTTCTTTGAAATGCCGCTTTTAACGCAGGCATTGGCATATTCTTTTACCTCTTTGAACTTTGCGGACCACTTTTCTTTTACGGTCGAAATATCGTTTATGTCGGAAGCAAGGGCTTCGATCGTCTCCGAAACCGGTCCCGGAAGATGATCCAGAGTATGATATGTTCCCCTCTGCTCCTTATATTCGGATGCATCTTCGATAAAGAAGAGCACAGGCCTCTCGAGAGCAAGATAATCATAGAAAATGCTGGAAAAATCGCTCACAAGTATGTCGGTCACAGAGAGTACTTCATTGGCGTCGATGTTTGCGGGAACAAAATAAGGCTCGATCATGTCTTCCCCCGCAAGCTGGAACACTCTCTGATGAGGCTTTATGAGTATCTGATATTTGTCTTTATCGATAAGTTTTTCAAGTCTGTTCTTGAAATCAACATAGCCGGAAATGTCGGAGTCCGCATTTTTAAAGTCTTTTCCGCGCCATGTGGGAGCATAAAGGATTATCTTCTTACCGGGCTCCGTCTTTACTCCGAGATCCGTAAGCTTACGGAGTACCTCTTCCTTTGAAAGCCTTGAAAAAAGATCGAGTCTGGGATACCCTTCTTCAATGATCTTCCCGTCATACAGTCCGTCAAGCTTATATGCGGACTTCAGCATTGTGTCGGTAAAGAAACGGGACGCTGACGTGATATAGTCGCATTTAAGGAAATTCCTGACCACATTTGCGCTCTGGATCACCCCGTCTGGCATATCATAGCCCATGTTCTTAAGCGGTATGCCGTGCCACGTGTTTACATAGACCTGTCCCTCACGCTTAATGTAATAGTCGGGGAAGGTACTGTTGTTTATGAGGTAACCGGCGGTTGCGAGCATCTTGACATATTTCAGTTTTTTAAATGCCACAAAAGAAACGTTTTTATGATCGCGGTAAAGCGCTTTAACCCTCTTTAGTTCAGCCGCATCGTCAATTACCCAGACATGCTTAAAGTCCTTGAAACGCTCATCCGAGACCGCTTCAAGAAACAGGGCATAAGGTCCGCAGAGCATGCCCCTTCCGTAGAAGGATTCGTAAAGTATCACGTTTTTCTTTACGTGAAGATATTTATAGTATAAAGAGTAGACAGTGCGGCGTATCATCCTGACATCAAAGTAATTCCTGAGGAATTTGAAACTGCCGCGGAGCATCTTAAAAAACCTTTTTATGAATCTCATTTTATATACCTTGCTTCTCTTCCCTCGATAACGTCGTAAAACTGTTCAACGGCCTTTTGATTAAACTCATGATAGTCGAACCTGTAGTCTGCCGGAACCTTGCCGGCCGCAAATGCATTGAGTCCCGAAAGGATGGCATCTTCATCATGTCCGACGATGAGCTGGCCGTTCGGTATCTCAACACCTTTTACGGAGGAGAAATCCGACATGACGATCGACAGTCCCAGTATCCTGGCTTCATGCACAACCACAGGCTGTCCTTCGTGAACGGAAGGCAGTATGAAGCACTCGGAATTTTTCATGATGATATAGGGGTTCTTAACAAATCCGGGTATGAAAACGGATCCGGTGAGTCCCAGTTCTTCGACGAGATCCGTCAGTTCCTTCTTTAAAGGCCCGTATCCCAAAATGTAAAGATAGGAATTTTCATGTTCGTCATGGAAACGTTTGAAAGCGCGGATAAGCACAGCCTGATTTTTCTCCGGGCTTAATCTGCCTATGGAAACAAAGCGCATGTTCTTTACGCCCTTTTCATCATATTCGGGAGTGAAGGGTGCATACTGTGTTCCTACGGTAACTTTTCTCCTCTTTCCCTTCTTCCGTTTCCTGTATGTCACATACTCATCCTTGGTAACGTAACACCTGTTACCCTCTTCGTCCGTAACGATATCCCCTTCGTTTCCAGCCATTTCGAGAACACGTCTGTAATTGATGGGATTATCCACGTAGGTTAGCTGCTCCGGTCTTATATAGGTGCCGCCGAGTTTTTCGGCATTGACCTTCATGATCTCTTCACCGCAGGCAACCACTCTGTCGAACATGGAATAGCTCCTGAACACATTTTCAAGCCATTCGTATTTGAGCTTACGTTCCTCAAGCATGTCGTTATGAAGCCAGATGGCTTTTTCGACACCTTCGTTTTGCAGCATGAGCAGGATAAAGAAATAATTATATCCGTCAAAATCGAGCATATAGTCGAATTTCATTCCGCCGTAGCTTCTGATCCACTCCCGCTTATAAAACTCTCTGCGGGGTCTCTTCGTCGTAAAACGGCTGATGAAACGGTGTGATATATTCTCGAAAAATGTCATGTTAAAAGTGCTGTTTCTGTAGACAAGTCTGACCTTAGGATTGATCTTTCTGTAGTTCTTGTCCGAATTGTCCGCGGGAGTCTTCTTGATCATCATCGTTATGTCGTATCTGTCATAATCGATCTCGTCAAGAATATTGATGATGGCGGTGGAAATGCCGTTTCCGCGCATGGGACCTCTGGAAATGAATATCCTTTTCTTGGAGCGGTCACAAGTTTTGATATTGTACCCCTCTTCTTTTCCGAGGAATGCGATATCTATGATCTTCTTTGAAATATTTCCTTCGGTATATGCGCATGCATAATCCCTGACCTCATCATATTTGGTCTTATATTTTTTCCATACGGCACCGATGGTGCTGATATCTGCGGCAACGCCGTAAAGTGATACTTCAACGGGGCCCGGAAGGTGTTCAAGGCCGTGATATGTGCCGCGGACTTCCTTATATTCCTCAATATCCGTGATATAAAAGATCACAGGACGCTCAAGAGCGAGATAGTCATAGAAAATACTCGAGAAATCGCTTACGAGTATATCCGTAACGCTTAATATCTCATTGGCATCAAAGATCGCAGGGATAAAGAAAGGAGCCTGCATCTTTTTCTTAGAGAGCTGGTAAACCTTCTGGTGTGCCTTTATAAGTACCTGGTACTCATTTGTGTCGATAAGTTTTTCAAGTTTTTCCTTGAAAGAATAGTAACTGTCTCTGTCTGTGGGGTCATTGAAAAAAGACTGTCCTCTCCATGTGGGCGCATAAAGGATGATCTTTTTGTTCCTGTCTATTGAAACGCCGGCTTTTTCAAGTCTTGAAAGAACATCTTCCCTTTTGTTCTTTATGAGAAGGTCAAGTCTGGGATATCCTTCCTCAATGATCTTCCCTTCAAACATCCCATCAAGCCTGTATGACTTTTTGTACATGTCTGTCATAAAGGGGGATGCTGAAACAAGATAATCGGTGACAAGGAAATTTCGCTGGATGTTGGCGGACTCTATGGCTCCGTCGGGCATATCGTAACCCAGGGTCTTAAGAGGGATGCCGTGCCAGGTATTTATGTATACCTGACCTTCCCTTTTCGTGTACATATCTATAAACGTGGAATTGTTTATGAGATATTTGACCGTGGCCAGTGCTTTTACATATTTGAAGGAACCGAACTTAACGAAAGAAACGTTGTCGAAGCCTTTGTAAAGCCCCTTTACACGTTTCAGTTCCTTCTTATCATCGATGACCCAGATGTGTTTGTAACCTTTGAGTTCAGGGGTTTCCAAAGCTTCAATAAAAAGCGCATACGGACCACAGAGCATGCCGCGTCCGTAAAACGCTTCGTAAAGTATACTCGTCTCTTTTAAGCGCGAGTGTTCGTAATGAAAAGAATACATTGTACGGCGGAGCATTTTGGAATTGAAGTAGTTTTTGAGGAATTTAAAACTCCCTTTTATCATTGCTGTGATATTCTTAAAAAGCTTCATTATCCCACCCACCGTACAAATGTAGTCTTGTTTTTTGTTTTTATCTTACTTTGAGAACCTTCTCAATAAAGCCTGCGGCCTCATCTATGCCGGGAAGCTTGACAGACTCCACAAGTCCCTCGTCCACAGCTTCTGCGATCTTAGGATTTGCTGGAAGCTTTGCAAGGCATTTGAGCTCGTATTTTTCGCATGTTTCATCAACATGACTTGTTCCGAAAAGGGAAATATGCTTTCCGCAATCGGGACACTCAACATAGCTGTAATTCTCGATGACACCGAGTATCGGAATGTTCATTGTCTTTGCCATGTTAACGGCTTTTGCAACTATCATCTGCACAAGCTCCTGAGGACTTGTAACGATAATGATGCCGTCAATGGGAAGGCTCTGGAACACGGTAAGGGGAACATCTCCGGTTCCGGGGGGCATATCCACGAACATGTAGTCCACCTCGCCCCACATAACATCTGTCCAGAACTGCTTGACCGTGCCGCCGAGAATGGGGCCGCGCCAAAGCACGGGAGTTTCCTCGTTGTCAAGGAGAAGGTTAACGCTCATGAGACGTATGCCGTTTGTAGTCACTGCAGGGAATATACCGTCGTCATTTCCGCCTGCTCTTTCTTTTACTCCGAAGCTTCTGGGTATTGAAGGTCCTGTGATATCGGCGTCAAGTATCGCGGTGCTGTAGCCCATTCTGTTCATTGTCGAAGCAAGGGTACTGGTAACGAAAGACTTTCCTACGCCTCCCTTTCCGGACACTACCGCTATCACCTTTTTAACCGATGAAAACTCGTTTGATGGTTCATGAAGATCCGCCGGATTTTTTCTTGATGAACAGGATGCTGAACATGTTGAGCAATTGCTTGTGCAGGATTCATCCTGTCTTAATTCTTCGTCTGACATTTTTTCCTCCGTTTTACATTGATGTACGTTATTATTTCAATAAACTGTATCTTTTACCGTTTTCAGGTGTTATACCTTTGTAATAGAACAGTTCACTAAGCGTTACAAAAACATACCCCTTTTCCTCCAAATAATCAAGTATATTTTCCACCGCTTCGGGTTCTTCGGCATAATTTACATGAAGGAGCATTATGCCGCCGTCCTGAGCATGTTCCGTAATGTTGTCGTAAGTCTGCTTTGCCTTTCTCTTATACATATCGTCTTTTGTTTCGCCGTCCTTTAAGTCTCTCTCTTCCCAGTCGAGAGATCCCCAGGTCCATCCGATATGAGGCATAGGAAGATTTTCAAGATACGATATGTTACAGCCTCCGGGCATCCTTAAGAATTTGGGGGCTTCTCCCGTGATCCTCGCAAGTACAAGGTTTGAGCGGTTCACTTCCGTCCATATCTTTTCCCTGTCGTAATCTTCCTTGTTGAAAAAGATATGGCTGTGCTCGTGGTTTGCGATCTCATGTCCCGATTCTTTAAGACTTAAGATTGACTGCTCAGCTTCTTTAGAACCGCACTTGCTGGTTATTATGAAAAACGTGGCAAGAGCGTTATGCCGAAGCAGCACTTCGTTAAGCTTTGCATCTATAACGGCATTCGGCCCGTCATCGAAGGTAAGGGCTATCATCTTTTTTGAAGGATCGAGATTCCTTATCTTCGCTCTGTTTACGGGATTTCCGTCGGTATCATAAAGCATGAAAGGAAGCGCTTCGGAAAGATCCACCGTGTAAGTAAAGGTCGGATGTTCCTTTCCCGTAAGAGTCTCCCCTTTAAATGTGAATACCACCTTATCTCCCTTTATCTCGTAATCTTCATAATCCGAAGCGTTATAAGGTGTTTCGTAAGATGCGAATGCAGACTTAATGAGGGTATCACCTATAACATCGTCGGTGTAGGTCTGAAGGCGTTCTTTTATGATGGCAAAGTATGATTCGAGGAACATCTCCGATGCGGGGATATGACCGGTCCTCTGTTTTTCGTCTTTAGTGATATATGCGGCTGCCTTTGCGGTATTTTCACTTTTTGCTTCACTTTTCGGTTCGCTCTTGGCTGCTATCGGTGTGTAAATATCCGGGTTTCCGGGAAGATCAAAACCGGTGCCTAAGAAAAAGCTTGTGAGGGCCCCCTGATTGTATGCGGTGTTCTGTGAAGCCACCTGGCACCTGTATTGCACGTCATGCATGAGGGTAAACAGTCTCACATCTGTAAGGTCTGTGGACACATAGATCCTGAGTTTCTGCCCGTCCCCGGTGGGGAGCATTATCTCTTCACGCCAGTCACCGAGTATGTCGGCCGTAAGGCAAGTATTTGCTTTTGTTCCGTTTATCCTTACACAATCTTTGGCGTCAAGGAGCACATCGCCTTCAACGGAATATACCCTTGTGCCGTCACCTATCTCATGTTCAAGATCCGCATCCCAATATACCGCGTAGTTGACACTTACGCCTTTGGGCCATGTGCCAAGGACATTTCCTTCGTAATCGTAGATGTCACTGCTTGCGGATGTGGCAAATTCGTAGCTTCTGTTTCCTTTAAAGAAATTTCCCGCTGCTCCGCGCCCTGTATCTCCGTTGGCATTTACTCTGTAGATGATCGTTGCGTCCAGCGGATCCCAGAGGACTCCGCCGAAGGTCGCTTCAAGGCATCCCCAGGCTTCTATTCCCTGACGATCAGGAACAAGGTCTCCCACATGCATCGCATCGCCGTGTCCGAGTCCGGTGCATGAAAGTGCCGTTCCGTCCTGATCTATCGTAAGCTGGCCGAAGCATATCTCATCATATCCGTCACCGTCAACATCGGCTACCGCAAGATTGTGATTGCCCTGTCCCGTATAAGATCCGTTTCCTTCATCATTCGTGTCAAACTTCCAGAGCATCTCCAGCTTCTTATCTACCACGTTATAAGCTGCGATGGCGGTACGGGCGTAATATCCCCTGCTCATTATGCAGGAAGGAGTGACGCCGTTAAGATATGCAACCGTTGCAAGATATCTTTCGGAGCGGTTTGCATAATCGTCGCCCCATGATGAGATACTTCCTCTTGCGGGTTCAAAGGGGATCGTGTCAAGCGCCTCTCCCGTCTCACCGTCAAAAAGGGTGAGATATTCGTTTCCGCGCATTATCCTTCCGGTGGTCATGTTAAGATAGACCTTAGTCTCGTCACCGATCACATTCCCTTTGCCGTCCACCGATCCGTCGGAAGTCTTGCAGATCATCTCAGCCTTTCCGTCGCCGTCAAAGTCGTATACCATGAACTGGGTGTAATGAGCACCGGCCCTGATGTTCTCTCCGAGGTTTATGCGCCATCTGAAGGTCCCGTCGAGCTCATAGCAGTCGATGTAAACTCTTCCTGTTATACCGTTATGCGCATTATCGTGGGAATTGTTCGGGTCCCACTTTAAAATGATCTCATACTCGCCGTCGCCGTCAACATCTCCTACGGAAGCGTCGTTAGGCGTATAGTCCGCTGTCTCGCCGTTTCTGAGGGTATCTGTTGCGGGCTTGTTCAGCGGTATCTCGAGATAAGGGGTACCGACTGCCACCGTTTCTCCGGAGACGGAATTTGCCGTAACGGATGACTTGGGAGTCAAAAAGCTGACTGTATATTTGTCTCCGGCCTTTCCGTCGGCGTCTATATAATTTGTTGCACCTGTAACGGCGCTTTTTATCATCTCACCATTCCTGTAAATGGCAAAACCTTCGCCCTCTTCATCGGTTCCAAGTACCCTCCAGCTTAAGAAAACTCCTTCGCTTGTAGTGATGGCAACAAGCCCGCGGTCAAGATCTTCGGCCTGTCTTGTAAATCGCTTTTCCTCGTAGAGCGTGGGAACCGGTGTAGGGGTAGAGACCGCGACCTCTTCTGCAGGTGTCACTTCAGGCACCTCCTCAGTCGGGCTTACTGTCGGTGTGGGAGTTTCAAACACCTCACCGTTCGGAAAATGTATGATTCCGTTATTATCCTCATTTTCTCCCGAAGCGCAGCCGAAAAATAAAAGTAATATTCCGGAAAGCGCGATCAATAATCCTTTTCGGACATAACGTCCCTTTATCATATTGCCTCCTAATTTCAGTCTTATGAATTTTTCATCACGATCACAAGCGTGACCTTTGCTTATCTATTGATTTTAGCATATTTAAAAAATAATGCAAATAGACCTGTGGGGTCCGCTTCGGATCCCACAGGTCATCTTCATCCCCGGGCTTTCTGTTTCTTTTATTATTCTCTTCCTCGTGCGGCCTTATCCGCATATTTCCCCGCAATGGCAAGTCCTATGGTTCCCGTAAGGACAAGCTTTGATGCGACTGCGATGATCCTGAACTGTTCTACATCTTCTCCCTTTCCGAATACGAAAATGAAGATAATGTCAAGTACGAACAATGCGGCGAACATATACCACGTATCGTTCTTTCCCAGATCCTTCCAGAAAGCGATAACGACCAGAAGCGCGATCTTTACCACAAGGAGCGCAAGATACGGTCCCGGGCCTCTTTCTGAAAAGGAATATACAGCGATGATAATATTGGGTATCGTGGTGACAAGAATAAATGCCTTATACCACTTTGCCGCAGCTTTTTCATAATTTCTGGAAACATATATGAAACCGCAGGCAAGAGCGATCATATTGAAGACATTAAGAAACACCTGAACAAATATCCCATCCATCGAGTTTATGATGGCCATTATCAGATTCAATGCCATAAGTATTCCCATGATAGAAAGATGCGCAACTTTTAATGCTGTCGGGATCGGCTTTTTCATACAGTCTACCTTCTCTGTGATCATATTTTGTCTAATTATAACTCTTTCCCCCGGTATCCAGTCAATAGGATGAGCCCCGATTACTGTTATATTTCAGAGAACTATATATAAAATTTTTATTATCCTTTATTCCCATACTATGCTATACTTTATGCTGTTTCTCGACTAAAAAATGTACATTTGATGAGGGGGTAAATATGCTGAGATCATTAAACAGCCCTGTTATCTATCTGATATGCGGGGTCATCATTCTGTTCGTTGCCGTAATGTGTGTTATTCTGCTCATAAGGTCATATCGTGCCGGCATAAAACTCGGTATGGACAAAGGAAAGCTTCGGCGTGCCATAACAAGCAGTGCCACATTTTCCGTCTTCCCGAGTATAGGGATACTGCTTGGTGTCATAGCGCTGTCGGGAAGCCTCGGAACACCCTGGCCCTGGCTTCGTCTTTCCGTAATAGGTGCCCTTCATTACGAGACCCAGGTAGCCCAGGCAGCAGCCGAAGCCGTGGGTATAGGCGGCTTATCTTCCGAAAACATGACTGCGGAAGCCTTTGCCACTATCGCCCTTTTAATGAGCATCTGCATCATGTGGGGAATGATACTCTCATTCTTCTTCAACAAAAAATACACCGATAAGCTTAAATCCAAGGACTCCGGATCGTCAAAAGAAAAGAAGCCGGGATTCGGAGACACCGCCATGGCCGCAATGTTCATAGGACTTATCAGTGCATATCTGGGAAGCTACATCGGTGGCTTTATCTCAGGCAAAGGTCTGTTTACATTCTCCGGAGATCTCACTCCCATCATCGTATCTCTCGTCTCCGCTCTCGTTATGGCTCTTTTCACGTTCCTTGCGGAAAAGAAGCATCTCGTATGGCTTGACAGTATTTCGGTAGCATGCAGCATGTTTGTGGGAATGCTGGCAGCGATCATCTTTTAGGAGGCGCGTAAAATGGATAACAATACAGAACGTGAAGCATATATTAAAAGCTTTCAGAAAAGGACACATATCATCGGCCGCATGATGTCCGCAGTAACGCTCATAATGCTTGTAGGCGCTCCTTTTGCCATAGGTGCATATCTCGGGGCATATCCCAATATCGGTGCGGTTGCAAAGGCATTTCTCTCGGTAGGTCTTGTATGGACCGTATCAAGCGTTGTTGAATTTCTCGTATACACCCCTATGCTCGGTTCCGGCGGCGGATATCTTGCTTTCGTCACCGGTAATCTCATAAACATGAAGATTCCCTGCGCCATGAATGCAAGGGATATCGCAGGCACAAAGACAGGAACTCCCGAAAATGAGATAATCTCAACTCTTTCCATCGCCACATCCAGCCTTGTCACAATGCTGATCCTTGCTGTCGGAGTTGCTCTCCTTGTTCCTCTCCAGCCTGTACTCCAAAGCGAAACACTTGCTCCCGCCTTTTCAAACGTGGTGCCTGCTCTTTTCGGCGCCATGGCTTATCAGTATTTTAGGAAAATGCCCGGCCTCGCAATGATCCCTCTTGCCATAATGACCGCGCTTTTCATATTTGTTCCGACCCTCTCGGGTTCCACAAGCATTCTTGTTGTTCCCGCAGGTGCTCTGAGTATCGGTCTCGCATATTTAAACTTCAGAAAGAAGAATAAGAAAGAAGGCGATAAATAATGCGTATCCTTTTACCGGTCATAGGTATCCTTCTTCTTATAGTACTTTTGCTCCTTGTGATCGCACTTATAAAGACATTGCTCACCCCATCCCTTGTTTCAACCTATAAGCCTAAGCCTTCTCCGGAAAGGGAAAAGAAATACGGGGATATCTTAAGCGCCATGGTTCGCTGTGACACCGTATCCCACACGGATATATATGAGCCGGAAAAATACCGTGGTTTTCACAAAGTCTTAAAAGATCTTTTTCCCCTCGTCTTCTCACGTCTTGAAATGACCGAGATAGACGGAAATCTTCTGTTTTACTGGAAAGGAAAATCCTCGGAGAAGCCTGTGGTCCTTATGAGCCACCAGGATACCGTTCCCCCTGAAGGCGAATGGAAGCATGAACCCTTTTCCGGAGACATCGCTGACGGAAAAGTCTGGGGCAGAGGCACAAGCGATACAAAATGCAGTCTCATGGGGTTCTTTCAGGCTGTTCAGGAACTGCTTGAAGAAGGTTTTGTTCCCGAGCAGGATGTCTACCTCTCTTCTTCATGCACCGAAGAATGGACGGGAAACGGATGTCCACGTCTCGTTGAAGAGTTGAAAAAGAGAAACGTTAAGCCTTACCTCGTATGCGATGAGGGCGGCGGTATAATAACAAGTCCCATAGCCGGTGTTTCCGGAAACTTTGCGATGGTAGGCGTATTTGAAAAAGGAAAGGCAAATGTCACCTTCACAGCAAAAAGCAAAGGCGGACACGCTTCCGCTCCTTCGAAGAATTCCCCTATCGCACGACTCGCTGCTTTTGTGACGGAGATTGAAAAAGGCAAAAAATTCAAGCAGAAACTCCTTCCCGAAGTTTGCTCCATGTTCAAAGTCCTGGCGCCTTATGCGGGCTTTGGGCTTAAATTTGTATTTTGCAATCTATGGCTCTTTAAGCCGATACTTCCCGGCATCTTATCAGCCGTATCCGCTCAGGCAGGGGCCATGACAAAGACAACGGTGGCTTTTACCATGCAATCCGGTTCGGAAGCCTTCAATTCACTCCCTCAGGAAGCAACTCTCGGTGCAAATATACGTTTTATCCCCCACCAGGGAATGGATGAAAGCCTTAAAATATTAAGAAAGACCGCAAAGAAATACGACCTTTCCATGGATATCGTGGAGGCCAGGGATTATACGTCCCCCGCAAACAAGGACGGCGACGCCTATAAGCTGTTTTTAAAGGTAATATCCGAAACATTCCCGGGCATCGTCTCAAGCCCCTATGTTATGGTTGGCGCTTCAGATGCCAGATTCTATCAGGATATCTGCGATACGGTCGTAAGATTTGCTCCCGTTGTTTACGGTAAAGAACAGATGGACGGAATACACGGCATCAACGAAAACATAGAAACCATATGCCTCCCCGGCTGCGTGGATTTCTATAAGAATCTCATACATGCACTTTAAACTCAAAGTGAAAGGAACCGACGATCCATGAAAACTCCGGGGCAGATACTGAAAGACTATGAACCGGCCCTTCCAAAGCGTTTTTCAAGAGACCTGACCATATTTGCGGCACGGATCTATAACCTTTTCCACCCCGCAAAATTCATATATAAATTTGATAAAAAATGGGCAAAGGGCCGTCCGGTACTCCTGCTTTTTCAGCATCTGTCTGTCACTGACCCATATCATGTAATGCTCGGATACCCTTTTATCATGCCGAATGTCATCACGGGACTTCACAACATGCTTGTTCCCGGTTTATTTGAGTTGCTCCTGGGTGACGGCGTGATCCCCAAAATGCTCTATGTAAATGATGTGAGGGCAGCCCGCAGCATATTAAAGCTCCGTAAAAAAGGAGCGTCCATCGGAGTGTTTCCGGAAGGCATTCAGTCCATGGACGGCGCCGCAAGTCCCCTTGATCCCTCAACCGCAAAGCTTGTAAAAAAGCTGGGGCTTGACACAGTTCTATGCAGCGGGCACGGTTCATACCTGTCACGCCCGCGTTTCGACTCGCATATAAGAAAAGGGCACATTGAATATACTTATGAGATCCTGTTCAGTAAAGAAGAGCTTGTATCATTAACCGAAGATGAGATATACGAAAAACTGCTGGAAAATTTCAAGTTTAACGACTTTGAGTGGAACAGCAAAATGCACTGCCGATACAAAGGAAAAGTCCCGAATGCCACGGGACTTGACAAGATACTGTTCATATGTCCTTACTGTAAGAAACAGTTTACCATGAAGGTCGAAGGTGAAAACATTAATTGCACCTGCGGAGAGAGCGTGCATGTGGATGAATTCTATGATCTTAAGCCGGCCCGCTCTCCCCTTCCTTTCAAACGTATAGACGAATGGTATCTGTGGCAAAGGGGTATCATCGAGGAAGAAGTTCAAAAAGACGATTTTTCCATGAGTTTTCCTGTTGAGCACAGGCTTCTTTCGCTTGATAGATTAAGATCCGAAACAACAATAAAAACAGGCTCCGGAACTGTTACCCTAAATAAAGAGCAATACATTTATTCCGGAACCGATAACGGTGATCCCATCGAATTAAGATTTGATATTTCAAAAATGCCCAGCGCACCGTTTGTATCCGGCACAGGCAGCGAATTTTATTATGACAACGTCTACCACCGATTTGTCATAACAAGCGATGAGCGGCTCTCCGTAAAAGTGCTCATGGCAGTTGAGATATTGCATAACATGAATGACGAAACAAGAAAGAAAGCCTACCTTGACAGCGTAAGACATCGTGTAAACCGGTAACACATTTTATTGTTTAAAGAGGTCCCTGCTGTCAAGGATTATGGTGACAGGTCCGTCGTTTACGGATGATACCTTCATATCCGCTCCGAACTCACCCGTTTCCACCTTAAATCCTCTTTTTCTGCACTCTTCTATCACAAGTTCATATAAAGGGATGGCTTTATCCGGTCTTGCGGCATCGGTAAAGCCGGGTCTTCTTGAACTGCAGTCGGCGTAAAGCGTGAACTGGCTTACAATAAGTAGTTCCGCACCTGCGTCTTTGGGCCCCACATTCATTTTCCCTGCTGCGTCTTCAAACACTCTGAGGCCGCATATCCTGTCTGCGATCTTTAATGCTATATCTTCGGTATCATCCACGTGCACACCGAGGAGTACAAGAAAGCCTTTATCTATGGCTCCTACGGTCTTCCCGTCTATTTTAACATCTGCATTTTTTACTCTTGTAACTACCGCTCTCAAAGTCTTTTTACCTCCGCGATCAATGCTTCCTGAAGTGTCTTAGAGAAATTGATCTTCTTTTCACGGGCAATTTTATCAAGCCACGCCGGAATCGTCAAAGTTTTTCGTACAGATTTCTCGAAATGTTCATGAGCGTATGCATCAACATCAACGGAAACCATATTAACAAAAGACTCGTTAATATCTACGCCCAATTCCTTTGCGATCTTTTCCGTAGAAACACTGTTTCGATCCGAACTTTTGGGGATCTTGTCTCCGTCCTGTTTAAGTGTAAATAAATAGCCGGCAAGACATTCAACAGCCATTCTCATTGCTTCCTTTTCATTTTTTCCGGATGTAGCCAGATAATTAAGATCCGGAAAAACAACCGAGTAACCTTTCTTTTCTTTTATAAAACACGCCGGATATATTGACAACATATGTGCCTCCCTATAATCATTCAAGTCCTGCCTGCTTTCTGATCGATCTTTCGACAATCTTACTCAATTCTTTGCTATGAAACGGTATAGTAACCTTTCCCTGCTTTATGGGATGAACATAATGTCTATGTGAACCCTCTTGATTTTTAAAGATCCATCCGTCAGCCAGTATTTCTCTTTCCATTTCCTTTGGTTTTAGCGGCATTCTAATGTCCTTTCTGTAAGTATATTCGTGAATGCATATTATGTCAATATGCATTGGAATTATATGCATAGTTTTGTCATTTTAAGCCTATCACCATTGCCCCATCCTTGTCCGTACGGTGTACAAAAACGCCGCAGTTTTCAAGAAGATCCAGTGTTTCCCTGTGCGGATGTCCGTAGGAATTGTTCCTTCCGCAGGAAATGACTGCAATGTCGGGCTTCAGATATGCTATGAATGCTTCGTTTGCGGATGTACGGCTGCCGTGGTGACCTGCTTTTAAAATAACGGTACGGCCGTCACCGAAAGACATTTTTGCTTTTTTAAGTGAATCGAGCACTGAGTCAAGTTCGGAAATATCCGCGTCTCCGACGAGCATCACCTCTGTCTTTCCGGTTTCAAGCAGGAAACAAAGTGATGTTCCGTTTTCGGAAGTAACGGCATCTGAAGGCGCAAGGCAGGTCAGTCTGACAAAACTGTCGTTACTTTCAAAACAAGTCATTCTGCCGGAGTCATTCTCATGTTCAAGCACAAACCCTTCTTCAGCATATATGATATTCACGTTCTTGCTCTTTGCCGCATCTTCAAGAGCAATATAAGCATCGCTTTTTTCTTTGACTTTCGGCAAAACAAGAGTTTTTACGGATATCTTTCCGCTATATAATGCCTTCTGCCAAAGATCATTCCTGAAGACAGGCATTTCATCAAGGATCTCTTTAATTCCGTTAATATGGTCGCTGTCCGTATGGCTCACGATAACGATATCTATGACCGTCCTCCCGTTGATCTTTAAATACGGTGTCAGCACGTATTTCCCCACCGAGCCCCTGTCACTGCTCCCGCAGTCATTCACTATGCAAAGATCCGCGTCTGTAAAGCAAAAGCAATCACCCTGCCCGACGCTTAGAAACGCCGTCTCGCGAACGTTCTTCTTTAAGAACAAAAGTACAGTGCCGAGAAAAACAAAAAGGACCGAACAAGCCGCTCTCAGCGCGTTTTTCCTGTATTTTCCCCTTATCTCATAAAAAAGCAGTATGACCCAATGTTTCTTCCAAAGAGGAATTCCTTCCGTATAAAGCCTATATGCTTCATTTTCAATATTCTCTCTTGCTATACAGAGAAGCCTTACGGCGAAATATAATAAGCAGTAATACAGAACTATCCTTACAGGCTGCGGTCTTCCGGTACATACATATGAAAAGGGCAATGCGCCGAATACTTTCGAAGAAAGCTTTACAACAGAGAGATTCAAACTCGTTATCCCTGCCGCCATCCCGCCCAAAGGCAGTGCAACGTATCCCAACATGACCGACAAAAAGCCTGTGGTCATGATAAGTGAAGAAAGCGGAATGACTACCACATTTACAAGTATTCCGATAAGCGATGTCTCATAGTAAAAGTACAAAACAAAGGGTAACGTGAAAAGAGTTATGAACATTCCTGAAGCGTATTTAAGACCCGTTTCCGAAGAACAGGATATCCCGACAACCGCAGAAAATGACAGTAAAAACGCCGGGTTGAAGATGTCATGGGGAAACAGCAAAAGTATCACGAGCCCCGCAGTACAAAGCCCCGAAAGCATATCATATCTCCGCCTGATGCTTTTTGAGAGAAGCAGTATAAGGCTCATGATCCCGGCTCTCACAGCAGACGCTCCGGCCCCGCCGAAAGCCACAAAGATCACCGTAAAACAGGCTGTTACAAGGCGGGACTTATGTATATCAAGCTTAATTTTTTCAAGTATCCTTAAAATGCCGAAGCAAAAGAAAGAGATATGAAGTCCCGATATTGCAAGAATATGGCTTATCCCGGCATTCCTGAACAGTTCCTTCATGTCATCCGAAAGAAGTTCCCTGCTTCCCGTGAACATTGAAGAAAGTATCCCTGCATTATCCTCATCGTAAAGACTTGATAATACTCCGTTCATTCCCGCCTTTATATCACCGGTGAGCATACGGATAGGATCTCTTTTTTCATCTATAACCCATAGGGAGCTTGCAAATACCGAAGCATACAGCCTGTTCCTTATGTTATATTCCGCCTGATCGAATTCCCCGGGATTACTGCTTTCAAGATAAGGCCTGAAAGCTCCGTAAAACTTAACTCTTTCACCGGGATAAATATCATCTTTAACATTCGATGAATCTATATATACCAATGCACCGCCCGCATTAACACTTTCCTTTTCATATTCGCTCCTTATGCTGCAGTCCCGGATCTCTATTTTGTATCTGTTCTCTTCTTTAATGATCTTCTTTATGTTCCCCTCGATGACCACCTTTTCTGTTCCTTTGTCGTAAAGCTCCATATAAGGCGTTCTTTCTCTTTCGATACTTTTGTCGAAGCCTGCTTCTCTTATATATCCCGTAAGGAACATGACCGGGATCAGTCCCACGACAAATAAGGCCCCACCATAGGCGGAAGGCCTGTAAAACCTTGAGATATCAATTTTGTCATAAGCGAAAGCTGATAACAGTCCTGTCAGGGTGCAAAGGTATACCACAAAAAACAGCCATACCGGTATCTCATGATATCTGAACAAAATCCCGGCGACCAGTGACAGAAAAACAGCGATCATCGGTCTTCTGATCATATCATTCCACTGTTATGTAAGCCTTAAGCCTTTCAAACATCTTGTCGCCTATACCGCTCACATTCTTAATGTCGCTTATCTCCCTGAAAGCCCCTACATTTGTCCTGTATGACACTATCTCCTTCGCTCTGGCTTCTCCTATCCCGGGAAGTGCGGTAAGTTCAGAAATGCTTGCGGTGTTTATATTGATCAGCATTTCCGTGCTTCCGCCGGAAGAAACTGCGCTCTGCCCCGTAACACTCTCTTCGTTTGTGATCTTAACCCCTGTTCCTTTAATGTCTTCAACGGTTGAAAGGCTGTTGGTTTCCGATATTGTCGGAACATATATCCGCTCATTGTTTTTTATTTGTCTCGCAAGATTTAGATAATCCCGGTCCGCCGTTTCACTAAAACCTCCCGCGGCATTTACGGCATCGATCACGAGGCTGTCTTCGGGCAGTGAAAACACGCCTTCGCAATTAACCGCTCCGCAAACAAAAACATTTATTAACGCAGAAGGCACAGGCGTAGATGTCACAGGCACAGTTTCAGTATCATCTTTTACAACATCACTTATCTCGGGGATATCGCCGGAACCGGCATCCACAACAAAAAAGACATACCATAGACCGCAGAGTACTGCGATAATGATAAATAACAAAATAAAGATCTTTTTAAGATCGAATTTCATTTATGCGCTCCTGATCAAAAGAAAACGCATTCGTTCGCGGAACTTATTTTACAATCCGAAAAAAGATTATGCAAGCAATTTTTCATTTTTTCAAAAAAAGATGTTGACAATAAATAAAGATAAAGGTATTATAACACAGTATGTTTTACAGGAACGTCCGTGTCCGGATCCCGTAAAACTGTCATGCAGAAAGAAATAAAAATCATCGCATGGGAGGTGTTATCAAATGGCAAACATCAAGTCAGCAAAGAAGAGAATCCGTGTCATCGAGACAAAAACATTAAGAAATAAGATGATCAAGTCAAGACTTAAGACTCTTGTAAAGAAGGTTGAGAGCGCTGTTAACGCAGGCGATAAGGCTGCTGCTACCGCTGCTCTTCAGGAGGCTACCGTTGCAATCGACCAGGCAGCATCCAAGGGAATCCTTCATAAAAACACAGCTGCGAGAAAAGTTTCCAAGCTTACCAAGGCTGTTAATTCAGTTGCTTAATTTAACCCATAAGCATCGGAGCCGCATTGGTATGCGGCTCTTTTTCTTTAATCACCGAAAGGAGTCCCCATGAAGATCAATTCCGTTAAAGGTACAAACGACTATCTCCCTTCCGAGCAGCGAATCCGCGACTACGTTCAGGGGAAGATACTCGAAACATATATATCCTGCGGGTTTGAAAGGATCACAACTCCAATCATTGAAGATATGGAAAACCTTTCAAAGAGCGAAGGCGGCGAAAACTTAGGCCTTATGTTTAAGATACTTAAGCGCGGTGACAAGCTTGATGAAGCTGTTGCTTCAGGAAATGTTTCCGAACTTTCCGATATCGGTCTCCGCTACGACCTTACCCTTCCCCTCTCCCGCTTTTATGCAGCACACCGCGCAAATCTCTCAAATCCTTTTAAGGTTATCCAGATAGACCGTTCTTTCCGAGCGGAGCGTCCCCAGCGCGGAAGACTTCGTGAGTTTGTTCAGTGCGATATAGATATTCTCGGAAGCAGTTCAAAGAACTGTGAGATCGAGCTCATCGACACCACAGCAAAGGCACTTTTAAATGTTGGTATCAAGAATTTCAAGGTTCGCATAAACGACCGCCGCATCTTAAAAGAGCTCATTTTAAGCGCAGGCTTTAAGGATGAGGACTATGAGTCTGTATGCATAAGCTTCGACAAACTCGATAAGATAGGCATCGAAGGCGTTAAGAAGGAACTTCTCGACAAAGGTTACGGCGAAGACATCACCGAAAAGTTCGTTCTTATGATGCAGAAGAAGCCCTTTACCCTCGACGATGCAAAGAAATACTGCAAACAGTCCGAAGCGGTCGACTCCGTAAACGACATCATTAATAAAGTCCGTCTCTTAAACGGCGAGAGCTACGCCATCGAATATGACTGCTCTCTCGTTCGCGGCCAGGGCTATTACACCGGTACCATCTTTGAAGTTGAATCACTCGAATACGGCGGAACCATCGCGGGCGGCGGAAGATACGACAACATGGTCGGTAAATTCATCGGCGAGACAGTTCCCGCTGTAGGCTTCTCCATAGGTTTTGAGCGCATATTCTGCATCCTTACGGAAAACGGCTTTAAGATCCCCGGATCAAAGGAACGTCTTGCGGTGATCTATCCCGAGAACGATATTGTTGAAGCAGTTCGTACCGCCGACACCTATCGTGAAAAGTATGATGTTACCCTCTTTGAGAAGCCCAAGAAGATCGGAAAACTCTTCGGAAAACTTGAAGAAGCAGGATTTATGGGCTGTCTCATCACAGATGAATCAAAAGACATAAAGGTTTTCGGAAACAAGTGATCTTTCACTTATCACCGGATAATAAAAAAGGCGGGATGTCCCGCCTTTTTGTTTTGATCTTATTT
>JAEEGL012546789.1_pt1 | contig 44515 bp, 41 predicted proteins | sample 9134231 | NCBI WGS metagenome assembly JAEEGL01 (sample SAMN16246548, study PRJNA631951) | gut metagenome | biome: gut microbiome; feature: rumen; material: fiber-attached | host: Bos | place: Iran: Karaj | collected 2018-10 | reverse complement strand
GAATATGCAGTTGAGGTTAATGAATTAGATAGGCTGGTTAGAGGATAATGAAACGTTTTAATTACCGAGCAAAGGAAAAGGATTCCAACAAGCTGGTTCGCGGTAGTATCCAAGCCGAGAACGAGCGCACTGCTGGAAAACTTTTGGTTGAGCAAGGTTATATCCCTGAGGACATTAAGGAAGACGGGGTTGATGGCTTCCTCGCAAAACAAGCGAACAAGATTACGACCAAAGACCGCATTATGTTTACACGTCAGTTCTCGACCTTGATTGGGGCGGGTCTTCCGCTCTCAATTAGCCTTCGTACGGTGGCTGATCAGACGAACTCTAAGGGCATGAAGGCAGTGATCGAGGAAGTTCTTGCGCTGGTTGAGTCAGGTAAATCGCTTCATGAGTCGATTGCACAACATCCGGATGTGTTTAACCGTGTTTATGTAGCACTTATCTCTGCTGGTGAAATGTCTGGTACGCTCGATCTTGCTTTGAAACGTCTTGCTGATCAGGAAGAGAAGGATGCTGCACTCCTTTCGAAAATTCGTGGCGCGCTCGTTTATCCGGCTATCATCTTGGTCGTGATTATCGCTGTGCTTGCATTTATGATGATTATGGTGGTTCCGCAGGTTGGGCAGCTTTATGATGACCTTGGGGAAGAGCTCCCTGGTATCACGAAGTTCCTCGTGGGTATGACTGATTTCTTTGGCCAATTCTGGTGGCTAGTTATGTTCTTCCTAGTTGGTGGCATCATTGGCTTCTCGATGTTTATTAAGACTCCAAGGGGAAGAAGCATGATGGATAGCTTTAAGATTCACGTTTTCTTGTTTGGCAAGCTATTCCAGAAGCTCTATGTTTCACGTTTCGCTCGTACGGCGGAGATGATGCTTGCGACTGGCGTGACGATGATTGACTCTGTGAAGATTGCGACTGAAGCAACGTCTAACGTAGTTGTTGAGAAAGAATTCGCAAAGGCAATTGAGATTATTAAGGCTGGTAAGCCACTGTCTGAGGCGCTTGAAGATAGGCAATATATGTTGCCACTAGTCCCGCAGATGGCGTCAATTGGTGAGCAGTCTGGTAAGATTGATGAGATGCTTGGAAAAGCTGCACAGGTTTATGAAAGTGAGCTTGACGAGCAGGTTGCCGCAATCTCAACCATGATTGAGCCAATCCTTATGGTGATCATGGCTGGTCTTATTGGCGTGGTGGTTGGTGGTACTTTGTTCCCGATTTACTCGCTAGTGAGCTCTATCTAATATATATATTATTGTGTTTAGGATCGCCTCAGCAATGAGGCGATTTTTGTGGTGCTAGGGTTTTGTTATATGCTGGAGACGAGGTGGGGTGAACGTGGTGGAAGAAGTTGGGGGTGAACGTGGTGGGAAGAAGTTGGGGCGGGCATATACGAGAGGAAGGGGAATAGCCGAACATAAAAATATCGCCCCGGAGGGCGATATTCTTGTTTCTAATCTAGGATTAGTTAGTACCGCAGTATCTACCTGCACCACCAAGTTTGTAGACGAAGGCGATGTCACGGTTACCGGTGCCTTTGATGACTTCCTCACCATCACACTTTGCGTTTTCGTAAACGTAGATGATGTGGTCGAAGGTCTTTGCATCGTTGGCTGGGTTCACACCTGCACCACCAAAGGCGCCCTTGTATGAGACGGTGTATTCAGTACCGTCTGGATCGACGAATGAAGTACAGCTGCCTGCAGCTTTTCCTTCACAAAGGTAATCTTTGATGAAGGCTGCCCATCCATCACTTTTTGGGACGCGGCCGCGGTTGTTGGAAGAGTAGTTCGCAATCTGAGAAGAGAAGCGAGCTAGATCATCCTTACGTTGGGTATCTTGCTGACCAGTACGGAGGGCTGGATAACCAATGAAGACCATCAAGAAGATGAGACCTGCGATAGCAAGCACGAGCACGACTTCGATGATGGTAAAGCCTTTTTTAGAGTTGTTATTTTTTGACATTACTATCCTTTCGTAAATAGCTGTTACTGACTTTAATATAAACGAATTTCAAAGAAAAATCAAGACGTTTATGGTAATATTAAGATATGCAAATAGTTTTTCTGGTGGTGATGTTTGTACTCGGTGCGGCGATGGGTTCGTTTTTGACTTGCCAATCTTGGAGGTATCATCTTTGGGACCAGAAGAAGAAAAGTCCGGGCAAATGGTCTGTCTGTATGCGTTGCAAACAGAGGTTAAAATGGTATGATAACGTGCCAATTGTGTCTTGGATTTTGCTTCGTGGAAAGTGTCGTTATTGCGGAAAGAGAATCGGTGTGGCGGAAATACTGGCGGAGGTTTTGATGGCGCTGTCATTCCTTGGACTGGGAATTGTTGCTGACTTTAGTCAGCACACGGATCCGGCTTGGTGGGGAAATTTAGCTATTATGCTAGCGCTTATTATAAGCCTAGGCTTTTTGGCAATTTATGATGGCATGTGGGGCGAGCTGCCAGTTTTTGCTTTGATTTTATCTGGGGTAATAGCATTAGCGATATTTATTCCTCGCACGTTTTCCTCAGGTTTTGAGATGGTTCGCATCTGGGATACGGTCGGTGGAATAGCGATTTTGGGAGGTTTATACCTTGTACTCTATCTAGTCTCTAAGGGTAAGTGGGTAGGGGATGGAGATTGGATTCTTGGTGCGATTCTGGCTTTGGCGCTAGGGTCGTCCTGGCTTTCTCTCATTGTGCTATTCTTGGCGAATTTCCTAGGTACGGTGATTATGTATCCGATGGTGAAGAACAAGAAATCGCACAAAATCTATTTTGGGCCGTTTCTAGTTATCGGTTTTGTGATTGCGCTGGTTTTTTCTGAGCAGTTTTTGGCGCTTTTGTCGTAACTATTTGGTTTCGCTATGGAAGCGATCATGAATCTCTTTGAGGTGTTGGTCTGTTACGTGGGTGTAGATTTGGGTGGTTGAGACATCGGCGTGGCCGAGCAAAGACTGAACCGAGCGGAGATCGGCTCCGTTCATAAGTAGATCGGTCGCAAAGGAATGACGCAAGGTGTGAGGACTGACGTGTTTGGTAATGCCGGCCATGCGGGCATATTTTTCGACAATACGCTCGACGGAGCGTGGGGTTAAGCGGCGATAATTTCCGGACGTATCAGCGGTATTTAAGTTTTTGCTGTTGTTCAAGAAAAGGGCCGGAAGGGAATCTTCGCGAGCGCCAAGATATTCGGCGACGCGGTCGGCGGCGGATTCGGAAATGAAAATTGGGCGGTCTTTGCTGCCTTTACCACGAACAACAAATTCACGTCGTTCAAGATTGATGGAATCGCGGTTTAATGCGATAAGTTCGGAAACGCGGAGGCCGCCAGAATAAAGAAGTTCGATGATGGCACGGTCCCTAAGTCCGGATTCGGTTGAGGTGTCAATTTGGTCGAGCATGTCTTCTACTTCGTCAAAATGGAGGAAGGTGACTTGCTTGCGGATGATATGTGGCAATTCGATGAGGGAAGGATCCATGGAATCGATTTGGCGTTTAGCTAGATATTTCAAAAAGCCACGAAGAGCAATAAGGTGATAAGACTGGGTGATAGTGGTGAGGTTTTTATCGTGGGCTGGCGACTCGTAACGATTGAGCTTTAGACGATATTTTCTAATGAGTTCAGGATTAATGTCGGCGGCCTTGATGTCGCGGTCAAGAATTTCGGTGGCAATTTCGACGAAACGATAAAGATAAAGACGGTAGTTTTCGATGGTCTTTTTTGAACGGCCAGACTCGATTTCGAGGTGTTCTAGAAAGTCTTCGATAAGATCCGAAACATACATATGATTATTATAGCACTAGAGATGTGGTATAATAGCGAAAAGCTAAAAGGAGAAAATATGGCAAGTACAAAAGACTATATTCAGCGTACACTTGTGGTTTTGAAGCCAGATACAGTTCAGCGTGGAATTATCGGTGAAATTGTGCAGCGTTTTGAACGTGTTGGTCTTAAAATCGTCGGTATGAAGATGGTCATGCCTAACGAGGCACTTTATCGCAAACACTATGAAGATATTGGCAAAATGATTACCCGCCGTGGTGAACAAGCTTTTCGTTATAATGTCGAATACATGATGACTGGTCCAGTTATTGCGATGGTCCTTGAAGGTGTTGAGGCTCAACCACTCGTTCGTAAGATTGTTGGCCCAACCGAGCCAAAATCTGCTGAGATGGGTACCATCCGTGGCGACTTCTCACATATGAGCTTTGGTTATTCTGATGCTAAGGGTGTTGGCGTGCCTAACCTTGTTCACGCATCTGGCTCACTCGAAGAAGCAGAGCAGGAAATCAACCTTTGGTTTAACGCCAATGAGCTTTATGATTACTCTGATTTGAACGAGAAATATACTCGCTAAGATTGTACGGAAATAGCTCTGGAATCAGGGCTATTTTTGTTGACTTTAATCTGTTTTTGTGGTATAATAAGAGGATACTCATTAATACAATGAACAAGGGGGTGATTCGATGAAATACATATGTTTGGGTCTTGATGAGTATGTTAATGGTACTGTGGCTAATCCGCCGCAAATATTTTACAAATTCAAGGATGAAACAGGTAGGGTTATTCGCCAGGATTTCTACACGGACATCAAGAGGCAATACGCAAGCCTTAGGCTTGGCTTGGTGACAGAGAAACATGCGGAAAAGATTGGTGAATATCTTTGCACACAGTCTCCGCTGGAGCTGACTGGCAATCCGGATGTAAAGCTAACACTGCCTTTAATCCCGAAATTGTATGATGTTATCCATTAATAACGCACATTAAAAGGAGGGCAAACCAATGGACGAAGTGACGTGCCAGAAAGAAATTGAAGGAATGATTCCTTCGGAGAAAGATGTTGTTGTGGCTTATCGGTGCGACAACGAAAGACCACTTGTTAAGCTGATCCCTACGATTGCAATGAGGGTGAAGACTAACGAGAACATCGGTTCTTGCAATGCGTATGGAGGCAACTACTTCTTTCTTAATCTCAAAAAAGCTAATCGAGAGTCAGTGAATGAATTTCTCGATATGATATTTGGGACGGTCGATACGGTTGACCGAGTGATTTGCTTCTAACAAGAATGTCCCCGAAGAATCGGGGACTTTTTTGTGGTGCGAGTTTGGCCTCGCAAGCTCGGCCAATTCGCCTTCGGCGAGCGAACTGCGTTCTCCTCGCCCCCGAGTATTGTCAAAAACAAAATAAACCCCTACGGGGTTTCCTTTGTTTTTGGTGATCCGGGTGCGAGTCGAACGCACAACCTCTTCCTTAGGACGGAATTGCTCTATCCATTGAGCTACCGGACCTTACCTATGTTATAATTATAACATGAAACTTTTTGGGTCTAAGAAGACTGATAATAAAACTGATCTCGAAAAAGTGGAGGAGCGTCGCGAGGAGGTTCTCTCAAAGGGGCGCAAGTTTAAATATCCTCTTCAGTATACGAAGCATCGTATCGTGGTGAACACAATTTTGATTTCCATTGTGGTGGCGGTGTTTTTGGCGGTGGGCGGATGGTTGGCTTTGTATCGTTTCCAAATGACCGATGAAATTTTGTATCGTATGACAACGATTGTGCCGGTATCGGTAGCTAACGTGGACGGGGAACAAGTCAGATTCTCAGATTATCTGATGCTCTATAGAAGCAGTATGGCTTCAATTGGTCAGAGGTCCGGAAACCTTGATGATAACGAAAACGCCGAATGGACGCGCGCGATGTATAAACGCGCGGCACTCACGAGCGCTGAAGAATATGCGTATGCGATGAAGTTGGGGCGTGAGATTGGCGTGACGGTTTCGGACGAGGAAGTTGATAATGAATTCGAGAGACACCGCCAGGTTGGTGGTATCGATAGAAGTGAAGAAGGGTTCCTCAAGGTCCTCAAGGATGACTTTGGGATGTCTCGCAGCGAATACGAGCGCATGCTTTATCTTAATATCATGAAAGCGAAGGTTTCGGCGGCAGTTGATACTGAGGCGAGCGAACTAGCTGATCAGGTTGAGGCGGCACTTAGCGAGACCAATAATGATTTTAAGGCTGTGGCCGGACGATTCGACGGGCGCGTGCTTTATGAAGAAACTGGTGGACTAGTTGCGAATAAGAATATCGATGGTGGTCGCGCAAGCGAAGCTTTGAAGCTTGAGGCTGGGCAAACGAGCGGTAGGTTCGTCTCGATCAATGGTGATAGTTTTTACTTTGTAAAACTTGTTAATAAAACAGACGCAGAAGTGAATTTCGTATCGATTGCAGTGCCGTTTAAAGAATTTGATAGGCGTTTTGAAGAAATCAAGAACACCGAAGGCGGCGTTAACGAATATATTACCTTGGAATAGTGTGGTATAATTAAGGGGTAGGCGGGTATCGTATAACGGCTATTATGTATCCTTCCCAAGGATGAGACGAGGGTCCGACTCCCTCTACCCGCACCAGGGATTTTTTATGGACGAAATAAAAACACAACTGAAGAACATTATTAAAGATCTTTATGATCTTGATTTTAATGTGGTCGTGACGGTGGCGCCAGAGAATGCGGGCGCTGATTTTTCGTCTAACGTCGCGATGCAACTGACGAAGGATTTGCACAAGAATCCACGTGAGATTGCAGGAGAAATTGCTGAACACATTTCTGGTTATGAAGTTGAAATTGCTGGGCCTGGATTCTTGAATTTCAAAATTAGCGATAAGTATTATGCTGACAAGCTCGTTAGTCTTTCTTCTGATTTTGAAACTGATGTCTCTTGTGATGATTTTGCTGGGAAAACTGTGATTTGTGAATTTTCTGACCCGAATCCATTTAAGGTGCTTCATGTGGGGCATCTTTATACTTCGATTGTTGGCGATTCGATTGCGAGATTATTTGAATATGCTGGCGCAAAGGTGATTCGCGCAAACTTTGGTGGTGATGTGGGGCTTCATGTGGGCAAAACCATGTGGGCACTTCTAAAGAGCGGCATGAAAGATTTTACGATTGAAGATATTGCTTCGAAGTATGTCGAGGGAACTAGGGCCTATGAGGATGACGAGGTTGCAAAGGCTGAGATTGTTGAGATTAACAAAAAGGTCTATGAGATTGCAGAAAAAGATTTGCACGACTCAGAGCTTGCCGAAATCTATTGGAAGGGCAGAGAGCTCTCATACAAATACTTTGAGGATTTTTATGCACGAATCGGTGTGAAGTTTGATAAGTATTATCCGGAGTCGACGGTGGCTGGGCGAGGTCTTGCTGAAGTTAGGAAGGGTCTTGAAGCTGGGGTCTATGAAGCGTCGGATGGAGCAGTGGTTTATCGTGGCGACACGAAGCTCGGACTTCATACACGTGTCTTCATTAATAAAGAAGGTTTGCCTACTTATGAAGCAAAAGACGTGGGGCTGATCTTCACGAAATGGGATGACTATCATTTTGATAAATCAGTGGTGATTACAGGGAACGACATCATTGATTACATGAAGATCGTGCTTGGCTCGGTTGGCGAGATGAATCCTGAACTTCCAAAGAGGACCACGCATCTGACGCACGGGCAGGTCAAGCTTCCTGGTTCCGTGAAAATGTCTTCGAGGAAGGGTAACTTCCTCAAGGCGGTTGATGTCCTTGATTTGGTTTCTGAGGAGCTTAAGAACAGCTACAATTCGGAAGATTTTGATGTTGCGCTAGGTGCAACAAAGTATGCGTTCCTAAAGTATAAGGTGGGTGGAGACATTATCTTTGATCCGAACGAGTCCGTGAAAATGACTGGAAACTCGGGGCCTTATCTTCTTTATTCATGTGTTCGTGCAAAGAAAGTGCTCGAAAAAGTTCAGTCGTTACCTCTTATAAAGAACACTGATTTGTCGTTTGATGTCCACGAGCGAAATATGATCAAAAAAATTGTTCAGTATAAAGACGTGCTTACGGAAGCAGTGGAAGAAATGGCTCCGCATAAGGTTTGCGGTTTTCTATATGAACTTGCGCAGGAGTTCTCGAGATTCTACGAGAATTGTCCGGTGGCGGGGAATGAACGTGAGATAGTACGCGGAACAATCGTGGCAGTTTATGAGAAGGCCATGGAACATGGTCTCAATATTCTTGGTATTAATATTCCGGAGGAAATGTAATGAAAAAAGCAAAGTTTTTGTGGATTGATCTTGAGATGACTGGGCTTTTTCCTGAGGAAGACCGTATTCTTGAGGTTGCAGCGATTGCGACGGATTTGAAACTTGATGAAGTGGCTAGGTTTGAGGCGGTCGTGAAGGTTCCTGAAGAATTGATGAAGAAGCGTATGGTGGGTGAATTCTGGGAGAAGAACAAGGAATCACGCGATGGTCTGATGGCTCAGAATGAAAGCGGTAAGCCGGCAAAAGAAGTTGAAAAAGAGTTGATTAAATTTGTGAAAAAGAATTTTGGCAAGGAAGTTTATCTTTCTGGTAATTCGATCCACCAAGACCGTAAGTTCATTGATAGGGAATGGCCGGAACTATCCAAGATGTTGCACTATCGTATGCTTGATGTGTCAGCATGGAAGATTTATTTCGAAAATGTACTTGATAAGCATTTTACAAAACGTGAGGCACATCGTGCGCTTGATGATATTGAAGGGTCAATTGAGGAGCTAAAATGGTATACGACGTTTCTAAAGTAAGTGGCATTGGAGAGTTTGTCGAGAAGAAAGAAAAAGAGCGTACGCTCTATCTTGTTAACGAAAAAGTATTTCTCGTTGTTAACAAAAACACGATTGAGCTTCGTTCGGATTCGAAATTGTCGAAACTTCTAGCTGAGGAGTATGAGTCTGTGATGATGTCTCGATATTTTGGCAGGGGAGGAATTGAGATTGTGATGAGTGGACAACTCGAAGATAGTGAAGTTGAAGACCTAGTGAGACTAAGCTACAATCTCTCAAAAGAAATGGAATAAAAAAAGAGGCTCTTAGGAGCCTCTTTTTTGACTATTTTTTCTTTTTCAAGGAATCGCGAATTTCGCGAAGGAGAACGACGGTTTCGTCGACCTTTTCTTCGCCAGCTTCTTTGGCTGCTTCCTCTTCTTGTTTCTTGAGTTTTTCAGCGCTCTTTTTGAGGCCGGTCATGAACTTAATCATGAGGAAGACCACAAAGGCGATGATGAGGAAGTTAACGATGTTTTGAATGAGGTTGCCGTAGTTTAGCGTTGCGCCAGCGACGTTGACGCTAAGAGTCGTGAAGTCAAAACCACCGCCGACAAGTGAGACTAGTGGCATGATAAGGTCTTTGACGAGGGAATTGACGATGGCTGTGAATGCTGAGCCTACGACAATACCTACGGCGAGATCCATGACGTTGCCGCGATTAATAAACTCGACGAATTCTTTACGAAAGCCGCCGATTTTTTTGAGGCCTTTTTTAGCTGCCCCTTTGGTATCGATTTTTTTCATAAAACTCCTTTTGTCAAAATTATATCATTTTGGAACGGAGTAAACTAGTTGTTCTCGGAAAAATCAGAGAATGTGTCATGGAGGACCATGAGACTGTTAGCGGATGAGGATAGGTAGGATTTTAAGGATTCATTTCTGGTGGCCTTCTTTAAGGTGTTTTCGTAGTTGATGAGATTTTGAGTTTCGTAGATCATTTTACGGGCGAAAGTACGATCGAGCAGGCCATTGATCTTGGCTTCGAAGAGTTCGTTTTTTAGTTCTTCGAGTGCGGAGGTTTCTTTATCGACAACTTTTTTGGTGTATTCTTTTTGCTTCACAGAAAGGGTGCTAGTGATGTAGGTTTCTAGGGTGGAGGAAACATCACTTAGGATTCCGGAGAGGGAAGTGTTGGTCGAACGGAGGTCTGAAGACTTGATGGATGTGTTGTAGTCGGTGATGACGGTTTGGATATTGTCGGAACGAAGTTTCAGGGCGATGGCGCTGTCCTTTTCGGAGATACGGTTTGCAGAGATGATGCCACCAAAGATGGCAATGAGGGCGAAGAGGCCAACGGCAATGCCGAGGGCAATGAAAATCTGTTTCAAAAATGAGCCGTTACTATTTTTGGTTTTTTTGAGGCTTGTTGGTGTAGAAATTTGGTCCAAATAAGCTTGATTATCCATATGCTTATTATAGCATAGAACGGTTTTTAAGATATGGTATACTTACAATATGAATGATGCGAAGGAGGAGATAAAAGCGCGCCTTCCGATTGAAGATGTCGTTTCACAGTATATGGAGCTGAAGCGCGCAGGAAGAAGCCTGAAAGGCCATTCTCCTTGGGGTGTTGATAAGCATGAGAGCTTTATGGTGTCTCCAGAAAAAGGCATCTGGCACGATTTTTCAGCGAACAAAGGTGGGGATATTTTTACTTTTGTGATGGAAGTTGAGGGAATCTCGTTTAGGGAAGCGATGGAAAAATTGGCTGCGCAAGCTGGGGTGGAGCTAACACGCTATACGGGTGGAGACCAAGAAGTTGCCAAGAAAAAAGCTAGGGCAAGAGAAGCTTTGGCGCTTGCTACAAAATACTATCAGATTTGTCTTACTAAAAGTAAGCCAGTTTGTGAGTATGTGTTTTATAAGCGAAATCTAAATCGCAAGACCGTGCAGGATTTTAAGATTGGTTATGCGCCGGCCGGAGGGAAGGTCCTAAAAGAAGTGCTGATGAAACGAGGTTTTTCGGTTGCGGAGCTGAGGACGGCGGGGCTTCTTAATCAGTATGATGGTGACATGTTTAGGGGAAGAATGACAGTGCCATTTATTGATAATTTTGGGAATGTGATTGGATTTACGGCGCGAGTTTTGGATAAAAGTGAACCAAAATATTTGAACACTTCAGATACGTTGCTTTTTAATAAGAGCCGTTTCGTGTTTGGTCTTTATCAGGCGAAGGAAGCGATTCGTAAGAACGGATTTGTGGTGATTGTGGAAGGGAACATGGATGTGATTTCATCGCACCAGGCTGGGGTGTGTGAAGCGGTGGCGACTTCCGGAACGGCCATGACCGAGCAGCATCTCAAAATTTTGTCTGGGCTCACGTCTGATATTAGGCTGGCGTATGATGGTGATGATGCTGGGGTGAGGGCGGCGGAGCGTGCGATTGAGATGGCGGGGGATTTGGGGTTGGATTTGTCGGTGATATCGAATTACCATGGCGCAAAGGACCCGGATGAACTAATCCAGAAGGATCCAGAACTTTGGCGACAGGCGGTTGAGGAACGGGTTCCGGCGATTGACTGGTTGCTCTCTAAATATGAAGAAAAAGTGGATCTTGAAAGTGGTCCGGGAAAACGCAAATATTCGGATGTTGCTTTGAAACTTCTTGATAAGATTACAGATGAAGTCGAGAGGGCAGGGTACGAGAAGAAGGTGGCAGAAAAACTTGGAGTTGAGGTTGAGGATTTGCGAAAGAAAGGCAAGCGCCTCGAAGAGAAGCTGGAGAAGAGCAAGAATCGTAAAATCTATAAGAATGCAAAAACTGAGGTTAAAAGTGATAGGTTGAAGCAGCTGACTGAGAGTCTACTTGCGATTAAGGTCTATGGTGGGGTTAAAACGAAAATTCCATTTGAAGTGCCGGATGACGAAACAAGGTTAATGGAGCTTGAAATGGTTTTTAATCATGAACATGAGGGGATGGAGCCGGATAATTCTGAACTAGAAGAAGAAGCCGAGGAGCTACTTGGAAGATATGATGCGGAACTTAAGAAGGAGCGCAAGGCAGAGCTAAATGCGAGACTTGCGGAAGTTGATGAGGACAGCACAGAGTACGAAGAGATCCTAAAAGAGCTTCAAACCTTGCAAAAATCGTAGTTTTTAGTATACTGAGCTTAATGAGTATTGACAAAGACGATATTTTGGATGCGAACGATTTAGCGCTCGATATTGACGAGCCAGAGTCCGCAGATCTTGCGGGGGAAGAAGAGCTTTCCGACGAGGAACTCGCGATTACTGCAGAGAACGTTGATTCTTTTGCAGATGATTCCGTTAGGCTTTATCTTCGCGAAATTGGTAAAATCCCACTTCTTTCTCAGGAAGAGGAACAGGAGCTTGCTGCTCGCATTGTGAAGGGTGATAAAAAAGCTAAAGACAAAATGGTCGAATCTAACATGCGTCTCGTGGTTTCGATTGCGAAGCGTTATGGTGGACGTGGTCTTGATTTTCTAGATTTGATTCAAGAGGGAAACACTGGTCTTCTTCGTGCTGTTGAAAAATTTGATCCAGAAAAGGGCTTTAAGTTTTCAACTTATGCAACTTGGTGGATTCGCCAGGCTATCACTCGTGCAATTGCCGATCAAGCTCGTACGATTCGTATTCCAGTACATATGGTTGAGACCATCAACAAGGTTCTCCGTACAACTCGTAAACTTACGACTGAGCTTAACCGCGAGCCGACCAACGAAGAGATTGCTAAAGAGCTAGATATGGAACCTGAGAAGGTTGATTATGTTATGCGTATCAAGCAAGATATCGCATCGCTTGATGCGTCTGTTGGGCGTGAAGGTGATGATGAGGATTCTGTGCTTGGAGATTTCGTCGAGGATGAGGAGCGTGATTCGCCAGAAGAATCTGCTGCTAACCAAATTTTGAAGGAGCAACTTGCAGAAATTCTTTCCACTCTTTCAGAACGTGAACAAAAAATTATTCGCCTACGTTTTGGCATTGGCGGCGGACGACCACATACCCTTGAAGAAGTGGGCAACGAATTCGCCGTGACACGTGAACGCATTCGCCAAATCGAGGCTAAAGCTCTATCAAAACTTCGTAAGAATAAAGATACGAAGAAGTTGCATGAATACCTAAAGTAGGAGAAAATATGAAGCACCTGTTTAGAAATATTATGATTATCGCAGCACTCGCTTTTGCTCCTTGTTTTGCTGTTCTTAATACTGGTATGGCTTTTGCTGAGGGTGAGCAAACGGCATCAGTTCTTAAGGATTGTGGCAGCAAGGCCTCCGGCCAAAATGGCGAAGGAATTTTCTGTTTGCTAGATACAGCTGTTGATATTCTTTCCGTTGGTGTTGGTGTGCTCGGCGTGCTTGGCATTACGATTGTTGGTATTCAATATCTTACGGCTGGTGGTAGCGAGGAGCAAACTCGCAAAGCAAAGCGTCGTATGTATGAAATCGTGATTGGTCTTGTGGTCTATGTGCTGATCGCAGTGATTCTAAAATGGCTCTTGCCATCGATGAATGCTAATATCTAGCATGAAAAGAATTATTATAGTTTATAATCCTAGATCTTCTCGCTTCAAGGATGTGGAGCGGGAAGTTTTGGTTGAAGCGCGTGGGCTTAAGGGCTACGCGGTGGGGAAGTATGAAGTCAAGGCAACGGATCTTGAAGACAATGTAAAGAGTTTGGCGCGAATCATTCAGGATGATGACTTGATGATAGCGGCCGGTGGTGATGCGACTGGCGTGATTGTTGCGAATGCCGTGATGCTGTCATCAAAAGATGCGTTTGTTTCGGCGCTACCGTTTGGGAATTTTAATGATTTTTCGAGAACTTTGGGGCTGCCGAATTTTAAAGACATTCTTTCTGGGAGACTTGCGACTTATTGGCCGCTGGAAATCTTGGTGGATGGGAAGCATTTTCGATATGCGACGTGCTATGTGTCGATGGGGATGACGGCAGAATCTGTGAAAATTTTTGATGATAAGAAGATTCGAAAGAAGCTTCAAAAAGGGCACAAGAGCTCTTGGCGTAGTTATTTTTATCTTGCGAATTGGTATTTTAAACATCGTCATAAGAAGAAGTTTATTCCGGAATTTCTATTGAACGGGGTGGCGGTTCGAAAGGGAACATCGGATTATTTTGCGATGAATGGTGCATCAATGAGTCGCGTGATGAAAACGCGTCCGCATTATAAGAAAAGCAAAATGTTTATACGATTTGTGGGGAGGTTGGTGAGCTTTCCAAGATTGTGCGATTTTATGGCGAAAAGCATGTTCTCGAAGGTTCCGGGACGAGTGGTGGACGGAGACACGATTTTGTTTTTGAAACCGGCAACGGTGGAGCTGCAGGCGGAAGGGGAATATAGGACGTTTAAGAATATTTCGAAGATTGAAATTCGCAAAGCGAATAAGCCGCTAAAAGTGGTCATGAAAAAACAGAAATGATATACTAGGAATTATGGAAAATGTGAAGATTTTAGCGGTCGTGGGCATGAGTGGGAGCGGCAAGTCCGTCGTGGTTGATCATTTGACCGAAAAAGGCTACCCGAAGGTCTATTTTGGGGGAATGATTTACAAAGAAATGGAGAAGCGCGGAATTGAGCGCACCGAGGATGGTGAGAGCGAGAAGAAATTCCGTGAAGAAATCCGCGAAAAAGAGGGGAAGGATTGGGTGGTTCGCCAGGTGATTGCTGAAACGAAAGATTTGATCTCAGCAGGGCAGAAGAGAATTATTCTTGACGGTGTTTATTCTTGGACTGAATATCGCACGCTGAAGCATGAATTTCCAGGTTGCCTGACGTTCTTAGCTGTAGTGGTTGATAAGAAGCTTCGCTATAAGCGTGTGGCTGAGCGTCCGGGCCGTTCGTTTGATACGGCAGCAATCCAAGAGAGAGATCGCTCGGAAATTGAGAATCTTGAGAAAGGTGGCCCGATCGTGGCGGCTGATTATTACGTTCTTAATAATGGTACAGTTGAAGAACTCTGCGAGCGCACGGACGAAATTCTAAAAGAGATTGAATTTTAAGAGAGTTCGTGATATAATCTCCCCTATGATAACAAAAGAGAATAAAGACAAAGCTATTGCCAGTGTCGCTCGTAACAAGAACGACGTCGGTTCTCCTGAAGTTCAAGTTGCTATTCTCACCGCTCGTATCAAAGAAGTTACCGAGCATGTGAAGAATAATAAACATGACTTTATGGCTAAAAGAGGTTTAATGCAGATGGTGGGGAAGAGAAAGAAACTTCTGAAATACCTCGAGACGACCGACTTCGAACTTTACAAGAAGACTGTCGCAAAGCTTGGCCTAAGAAAATAATAAAAGCCCCTTCGGGGGCTTTTTTGATGCAAAAGAAAACCGCCCCCCGTTAAGCTGGGGAGCGGATAAGGTACTAAGGATGTTTTTTAAGCTCCTGGTAGTACTCTTCGTACTTTAAGTCTGCTTGCCAAACTTCCTCCGCACGCTCACGGAACCACGTAACCAGCTCCTCTCCGGCCTGATTATTTTTGTAGTTCATGATGTGCTCTTTTGAACACCACTCATCCATTGCAGTTGTTCTGACCTGGAATTCGACGGTAACCATCTTAGTTCCGTTCGAGGTTGCAACGGCCACGCCCATGATGAGGTGGATTCCGCGATAGCCAGATTCTTTCGGCGTTTCAACGTAATCACGTTCTTCATAGAGGACGAAACCGGAGTTCTTTTTCAGGTATTCTACCACTTCCTTTATATTATGAAGGAAAGGTACGATTATCCTGAAGCCAGCAATATCTTTTATATTGTTAGCAACCGCTTCTTTGTCATTGGGATCAATGCCTTTTCTTTGACATTTTTCGAGGAAACTGTCCTCGGTCTTGATCCTGTTCGTAGTGCTTTTAATTGGCCAGTCAAGCTTTGGAAGACTAGCCTGTTTTTCTAATCGATAAATCTCTATATTTGTATCGACGTTTTTGATTGCCGAGCTATATAGAAAGTCATCAATATATCGGTTTACCAATCACATCACCTCCCTTATAGTTTTGGTTCACCATTTATAATTATAGCATACTTTGGCCTTTTTGTAAAGAGCATAAGCATGATAAACTGGGGTGGGGAAAAGCCCGTTTCGCCCCTTAAAAATTCGCTAACTTCATGCTATAATGGGGGTAGTAAATTAACAGGGAAGACGGCAGATACGAGATAGGGGCTCATATCTGATGTTTTCCCAGAAAGGATTTTTTCGTGGATATTATTAATCCAACAGGAAAACAAACACTTCGTGTTTCGACTGAGTGGCTTGGCCGCGAGTTGACGCTCGAAGTAAACCGTGTCGGGTTCCGCACCACATCGTCAGTCATGGTGACTTACGGTGACACCGTGGTTCTTGGATCGGTCGTAGTTAGCAAAAAACCAGTAGTTCAGGATTTCTTCCCACTATCAATTGATTACGAAGAGAAATTCTATGCTGCAGGTAAGATTTCGGGTTCGAAGTTTATCAAACGCGAAGGCAAACCAGCCGATGAAGCAATTCTCGTTGGCCGTTTGATCGACCGCCCAATTCGCCCACTCTTTCCAAAGGGCTATCGTCAAGAGGTGCAGGTTGTCACGACCGTGCTTTCAATGGATCCAAACTTCCGCCCAGACTGTGTTGCTATGCTCGCAGCTTCTGCCGCTCTCATGAATGCTGGTGTGCCATTTGATGGTCCAGTTGCTGGTCTTCGTATTGGTCGTCTTGGTGGCGAGTTCAAGGCCTTTCTCACCCCTGAAGAACGTGAAGAATCTCCACTCGATCTCGTGGTTGCCTGTAAAGATGGCAAGGTGATGATGGTTGAAGCTGGTGCTAAAGAAGTTCCAGAAGATACTATTATCGAAGCTATGCACTGGGCAGTTGCTAATGTTCAACCAGCGCTTGATCTTCAACGCGAACTTGCCGAGAAGGTTGCTGCTCCAGCTCAAGAATATGAACTACTTCTTCCTAATGAATCTCTTCAGGGTAAGGTTGATGAGTTCTGGGCTCGTGAGGGAATTGGCGAGAAGGCTCGTGGTAACGTGCTTGAACGTGCTGCTATTCTTGAAGAGTTTGAGAACAAAATGCATGCCGAATTTGCCTTGGAACTTGGTGAAGGTGAAACTGATGAAGAAAAGGTGGCTGACTATGATGCTAGACTCCGTGCTGACTATTCACAAGCCTTTGAGCTTGCTAGGAACCACGAAGTTCGTCGTGCCATTATTGAGGATGGTGTGCGCCCAGATGGTCGCGCTTTGATTCAAGTTCGTCCACTTTCTTCACAGGTTGGTATTTTGCCACGTACACACGGTTCATCTTTGTTTACCCGTGGTCTTACTCAGGCTATGAACATTGTTACGCTTGCTCCGCTCTCTTATGCACAAGAGCTTGATACGATGGAAGTCACCGACGGCAAGCGTCGCTATATGCATCATTACAACGCTCCTTCCTATACGGTTGGTGAATGCGGTCGTCTTGGTTCTCCTGGACGTCGTGAGGTTGGTCACGGTTACTTGGCTGAGCGCGCACTTATTCCTGTGCTTCCTTCTGAAGAAGAATTCCCATACGCAATCCGTTCAGTTACCGAAATTATGTCTCAAAACGGTTCAACTTCTATGGCTGCAACTTGTTCATCATGTCTTGCATTGATGGACGCTGGTGTGCCTTTGAAGCGCCCAGTTTCTGGTGTTGCCATGGGCCTCATGGTTGATGTGCCTAAGGGACAGGAAATCACTTCTGATGATGTTGATAAAGCCTATGTCCTTACCGATCTTATGGACGCTGAAGACTTTGCTGGTGATATGGACTTCAAGGTTACTGGTACAACTGAAGGTATCACAGCTCTCCAGATGGATATGAAAGTTCACGGTCTTCCTGTTGAAATCATGGAGAAAGCTATCAAACAATCTCATGATGGGCGTATGTTCATTCTTGAACACATGCTTTCAGTTCTTCCTGGTCCAAGGGAATCAATTTCGAAGTATGCTCCAATGATTGAGAAGTTGATGATTAATCCAGACAAAATCGGTGCTGTGATTGGTAAAGGTGGTGAGATGATCAACAAGATTACCTCCGAAACCGGTGCCGAAGTTGATATTGATGATTCTGGTCTCGTGACGATTTCTGGCAAAGATCAAGAGAAAATCAAGAAAGCCCTTGATTGGGTAAAGAGCTTGACTGAGGAACCTGAAGTGGGGAAGATCTATGAAGGTACCGTCGTTACGATTAAAGACTTTGGTGCATTCGTGAATATCATGCCTGGTATTGATGGCATGCTCCACATTTCACAAATTTCAGATAAGCGTCTTGAGAAAGTTACGGATGCCTTGCACGAAGGCGATAAGATTCGTGTCAGACTCGTAGCAATTGACGACAAGGGACGTTTGTCACTCTCGATGAGAAATCTAGATTAGTTTCTGTGATACAATTGGGGTATGAAGAGACTCGTAATTATTGATGGAAAGTCGGTGTTCTATCGGGGATATTATGCGATGGGGGCATTATCGCTGCCCGATGGAACACCTACCGGAGGTATTTACGGGTTTGCCGCGATTGCGATGGAGATCGTAAAGCGGCTCAATCCTTATCAAGTGGTGGTGGCTTGGGACTCGAAGACATCTACTGCAAAGCGTAAAGCGATATTTGCTGATTATAAGGCTGGGCGCGTGAAGCCGGGCGCGGATTTTTATGCGCAGATTCCGTTACTTAAAGAGCTGATTGAGAATCTTGGCTGGGCATTTGTTGAGGTCGATGAATACGAAGCTGATGATATTATCGGCACGCTCAGTCGCCAGGCGGATGAGACGCTGGATGTGACAGGGAAATGCGAGTATGAGACATTTATAGTGTCATCTGATCTTGATATGTTGCAGATTGTGGATGATAACACAAGAATGTATAGGCTGCTCAAGGGCTTTTCGGAAATCCAGGAGATTGACGTGGCTGAGGTGGAAGCTAAGTATGGCATCGAGAAGTCGCAGTTCTTGGATTTGAAGGCGCTAAAAGGCGATAATTCCGATAACATTCCGGGTGTGCCTGGGATTGGTGAGAAGGGTGCTGTGAAGCTCCTGAACGATTTTGGGACGCTTGATGGAATTTATGAGCATATCGACGAGATCAAGGGTGCAACACATGACAAATTAGTGGCGGGGAAAGAGTCGGCATATATGTCACTTAAGCTCGCGAAGATTATGTTTGATGCGCCAGTCGAGCTTTCCAAGATTCCGGCCTTTGAACTCAATGCAGAAAAGGTGATTAACGGTTTGAAGAAACTTCGTTTCAACTCGCTCATCCGAAAGTTCGAATTGAACAAAAAAGTTATACAGGAAAAACAGGGGTCGGAAGACAAAACTGCGGCCGAAACTGGCGAATCTCAAAATAATGATTCAATGATTGAAGGTGCGGATGGGCCTGAAATGAAGCTTCTGTTTGATATGACGCCAGACGAAATGAAGGCGAAAATGTATGAGGATGAGGACTTTGCTAAGAAGATTCTTTCGGGTGAACTCTTTTCTTCCTTGAAGCCTGGAAACGTTCTAAACGATCTTGATTATCCGCTAGTGCCGGTGCTCTACAAGATGGAGAAGAAGGGCATGATGATTGATCGAGTCTATTTCGATAATCTTAAGAGTGAGTATGCGGCTGAGGTTTCGAGGAAAGAACGTGAGATTCAGTTGATGGCCGGAGTGGATTTTAATGTTAATTCGCCGGTGCAGTTATCTGAGGTTTTGTTTGATAAGTTGGGTCTTCCTACGAAGGGAATTAAGAAGACTTCGCGAGGGTACTCAACAGGCGTAAAAGAACTTGAAAAATTGAAGAATGAGCACGCCATCATTCCGAGAATTATGGAATATCGCGAGGCGGCAAAGCTACTTTCTACTTATATTTTGCCAATGCCAGAGCTGGCGGATGAGAATAGTCGAATCCATACGACGTTCACGCAGGGGGTGACGGCGACTGGTAGGCTTTCTTCGGTGAATCCGAATTTGCAGAACATTCCTGTTCGAACGGAAGAGGGGAAGCGTATTCGCGAGGGATTTGTGGCACCAGAGGGGAAGGTGTTGGTGTCGGCGGATTACTCGCAGTTTGAGCTGAGGCTCGCGGCGGTGCTGTCTGGGGATAAAGCCCTTACTGCGGACTTCAACTCTGGAATCGATATTCACACCAAGACAGCAGCCGAGGCGTTTTATAGAGACGAAATCGCAAAGGGTATGAGCCTCGAAGAAGCGATGAGCAAGGTAACGAAGCAGCAAAGGCGTGCAGCAAAGGTGATTAACTTTGGTGTGCTTTATGGTATGAGCGCGAAGGGCCTTGCAGACGCGGCGGAGATGAGCATATATGATGCAAAACAGTTTATTGAGCACTATTTTGAGCTTCGAGCTCCAATTAGGAAAAAGCTAGATGAGATTTTGAAACAGGCGCGCGAGAAAGGCTATGTTGAGACGTTCTTTGGGCGTCGTCGTTTGACGCCAGACGTTAAGGCGCCAAACTTCTTAGTTAGAGCTGCGGCAGAACGAGCAGCGGCTAATATGCCGATTCAGGGAACAGAAGCGGACCTGATGAAGCGCGCAATGATTCTGGTGGATCAAAAATTGCCGGAGGGGGCAGAACTGATTATGCAGGTGCATGATTCGCTCATAGTGGAATGTGATGAGGCGCTAGAAGAACAGGTCTCGAAGATTCTAAAAGAGACGATGGAGGGGGTGGCACCAGAGCTTGATATAAAGCTTGCTGTTGAAGTAACAAGTGGGAGAAACTGGGGGGAATTGTAGTGAATAAACAAGTTGAGATCTACCACGGCGCCAAGAAGGACGTGGTTTTTGACATTACTGGCGAGACGATTTGGGCAACTGAAGAACAGCTTTCGGAACTTTTTGATGTGGATCGCTCGGTCATAAACCGCCATATTCGCAACATTTACAGAGACGGCGAGCTAGACGAAAAGGCAACATGTGCAAAAAATGCACAAGTTCGAATGGAGGGGAATCGCCAGGTAGTGCGTGAGGTGAGGACGTTTAATCTCGACATGATTATTTCGGTGGGGTATCGTGTGAACTCTAGAAAAGCGACCGACTTTAGGATTTGGGCGACCAGAGTGCTCAAAGCATATGTCGTGGATGGTGCGGCAATCAACAAAAAGCGTCTTGGTGAGCTTGACTCGAAGAAACTGCAGGAGATTGAAGGAGCGCTTGGGATCGTGAAGCGCTTGATGGCCGAAAATGAGTTAGACGCCGATGAGGCGGGCGGCATTCTTGAGGTAATTTCGAAATATAGCCCGAGCTTTAAAGCGCTTAAAGAGTTTGATGAGGGCCATATTTCGCTTAGAGCGAAGAACCCAAGGGCGACAAGAATGCTCTCAAAAGAGGAGTGTATTCAGATTATCAAGAATCTTAAGAGGAGTGTTAAAGGGGATGAGTTGTTTGGCGAGCCGAGGGGCGGGGCGTTTGATTCGTCTCTTAATGCCGTGTTCCAGACTTTTGATGATAACGACCTTTATCCGTCTGTGGCAGAGAAGGCGGCGAATCTTTTGTATCTCGTAATCAAAGATCATCCGTTTTTGGACGGGAATAAAAGAATTGGCGCACTCCTGTTTGTGGTGTTTTTGACGATCAATAGTTATCACTTAACGGAGAACGGTGAGACGAAAATCTCGGATCGTGCCTTGACAGCTCTAGCGCTTCTGATTGCTGAGAGCAATCCATCTGAAAAAGAGCTAATTGTTGCATTAATCTGCAAGTTGTTGGAGAACTAGGATGCCGGAACTGCCTGAAGTTGAGACGATTAAACGTGGGCTGATGAATTATATTTTGAACAAAAAAATTGTTCAGGTTGAAGTATTTGAGGGAAAGTCGGTCAAAAATGGGGAACTGACCTCTGTTGTTGGTGCAACAATTATTGGTCTCAGACGCTTTGGAAAAGCACTCGTGATTGACCTTGATAATGGTATTTCCTTGATGGTGCACCTTAGGATGACGGGTCAGCTGATTTGGCGGGGAAAGGAAAACTATGCTGCGGGTCATCCGAGTGAGAACTTCATGGCGGAGCTTCCAAACAAGCAGACGCGAGTTTTACTGAAGTTCGAAGATGGGGTGCTCTATTTTAACGACCAAAGGAAGTTTGGATTTTTCAAAATTCTGAAGACTTCTGAGGTGGAAGAAGACGAATTTATTAAGAAGCTCGCGAAAGAGCCATGGAAAATGGAAGTTAAGGAACTATATGATAAATGTCAGCGACATGCAAAGGCACCAATCAAGGCGGTTCTTCTTGACCAGACTGTCATTTGTGGACTAGGGAATATTTATGCGGATGAGGCACTATTCTTTGCTAAGGTGCACCCGGCGACAAAGGCGGGAACGCTAAGTGAAAAGCAGGTGGCGCTGATTCTTGAGGGGGCGAGAGAAGTGATGCAAGCCTCAATCGATTCGGGCGGCTCGACAATGGCAACTTATGTGAAGGCGGATGGCACGCGGGGAGATTATCTGGAGAAATTCGCAAAAGTCTTCAGAAGAGACGGTATGCCATGCCCAAGATGCGGTACAATAATAGAAAAGATTCGTGTGGCTGGGCGAGGCACACATATCTGTCCGGAGTGTCAAAAATGATTAGATTGTTTTATGGTGATGATCGTCTCAAATTAAAAGAGGAAGCTAAAAAGATTCTGGGGGAGAATTATGAAGTGCTTGAAGGCGTAAACATTCAGATTTCTGATATGCCGAGTATTTTTTATGGCGCTTCGCTTTTTAATGAGAAGCGCGCGATTTTGATTACGGATCTTGGCGAGAATTTGGATGCCTTTGAGAAGCTGGATAAATATCTTGATACTCCACACGAAGTGGTTCTTGTTGAGTCGAGGCTAGACAAAAGGACGGTGGCCTACAAGGCAATCAAAGATAAGATCAAAATTCAGGAATTTAAGAATCAGGAGACGATTGATCCGTTTCTAGCGTTCAATATTATGAAGACAGCGAAAAAGGATGGAGCACGTGCTGTGAAGATGCTTGAAGAAATTGAAGAAGACCATGACCCGATGATGATTTTGGGTGCGTTTGTTTCGCAGGCGATTCGTGATTATAGCGCAAAGCAGGGAACAAAAGAAAAGAGAGTTCTTGAAGAACTCTCTAAACTTGATCTTTTAATGAAATCTAGCTCTATTCAGCCGTTTTCTTTGCTGAAGTCTTTTTTGCTGCAGGTTTCTTTGCTGTAGCTTTTACAGCTGGTTTCTTGGCGGCTGGTTTAGCGGCAGCTTTTGGAGCGGCTTTTGGAGCAGCTTTTTTGGCAGCTTCGAACTTGACGCCAGCTTCTTTTGCGATTTTTGTAAGAGCAGCTTTGCGACGGGAAGCAGTGTTCTTCTTCAAAAGGTCTTTTTTGACGGCTTTGTCGTATTCGCTTTGAGCTTTAGCTAAAGTTTCGGCGTTTGGATTTGCTTTGAAAGCTTTAACAGCAGCCTTGATGGCTTTCTTGATTTCGACATTGTGCTCAGTGCGCTTGATAGCTTGGCGAGCAGCCTTTTTTGCGGATTTAATAATCGGCATTTAGGATTCCTATAGATTAAATATTAATAACTTTCGAAGTATTATATCTTATTTTTGCATAAAAGTAAAGCAGTGAAATTATGCGAGTACGGAAAAATGATTTATCTTGAGAGTCCTCTTTACAAAACACAAAACTTATGCTAATATTAACGGGTAAACAAGGTTCAAAAACAAAAATGCCAAACGACAAAACTCAAAAACCTGAGGCGGCACCAGATCGACGAAATGGTGAGCTCGAACAGGTTATAAACAAACTTAATGAGTCAAAAAATGTGCTTATTGCGCTGTCTTCGGATCCTTCCGTAGATGAGCTTTCTGCTGCGATAGGTCTTTCTATCTATCTTGATAAGATGGGGAAGAGGGCTACAGCAATTTATTCTGGCGAGACGCCAAATGCGTTGGAATTTTTGAAACCTGATGATAAGTTTGTTGATTCTGCAGATGTTTTGCAGGATTTTGTCGTGGCAATTAACAAAGAAAAGGCTGACCATTTGAGATATAAACTCGATGGTGAGTATGTAAAAGTCTATATCACTCCATATGGACAAAAGATTACCGAGGGTGATTTGGACTTTTCGTATGGCGATTATAATGTTGACCTTGTGATTGCTCTTGATGTGGCAAATGGCATTGACCTTGATTCTGCATTGCGTGAACATGGCCGAATTATGCATGATGCGTCGATCGTGAATATTACGACCGGAAAACCTGGTAAGTTTGGCGAAATTGAGTGGAGCGAGCCAGCTATGAGCTCCGTTTCTGAGATTTTGGCAAATCTTTGCTATGCATCCAGCGATGAAATTCCACTAGGAAAGGACGAAGCAACAGCATTCCTTACGGGTATTGTTGCTGCAACGAATAGATTTTCGAATGCTAGGACGTCTTCTGCGACGATGTTGATGGCTTCAAAGTTGATGAAGTCTGGTGCAAACCAGCAACTCATTGCAAAGAATGTCACACCTGATGTTGACAACGAACTCTTCATGGAAAGTATGAGAAATGAAGCTATGCCAATTCCAGAAGATAAGGAAGAGGCTACGGAAGAAGTTAAAGCTCCGGCTGATGCTGAAGCTCCGGCTGAAGAAATGCCGACCGATGCGCCGGCGCCATTGCCTGAAGAAATTGATGAGGATTTGAAGGCAGCAAAAGAATCACTTGCTGAGGTTGGTACAGAAGTTGCCAAGGCTGAAGCTAAGGCACCAATCGAAGTAAATAGCAGTACGGCAGGGAATTTGGATGATGCTGCTGCAGCTATGATGAATGCATCATTTGCTGATGCGCCAGTTGAAGAAACTTTAGTTACGCCTCCGGACCTAGCGGCAAGCATTGCCGCACCTGAGGTTGCTCCAACTATTCAACCACTGACTCAGCCTCAAGGATTTGATGTTAAGCCGGAAAAGGTTGTCGAAACCCCAGCAGATTTAGCTAGTGGTATAGATACAGATAAATATAGCAATATGATTGCGGATGCTTTGGCAGACCAGCAAAGCAACCCGGCTGTGGCGATGGCGCCAGTTGTTTCTAACCAAATGGAAGCTCCAGCGCCAGAGATGGATTATGGTGCTATGACCGCCGATGCTATTGGCGCACCAGCCGTCCCAGTGATGCCTGAAGCTCCAGCAATGCCTGAGATGCCGGTGATGCCGGTTGCTCCTGCTCCTGAAATTCCGGCTGTTCCTGCCATGGAAGTTCCTGCCGCTCCTGCTATGGAAGTTCCGGCGGCTCCTGTGGAAGCAATTCAGCCAGCAGCGCCAGTTGTTGAGCCAACACCTGAACCGCTTGGCAAACAACCAGCGATGCAAGACCAGGTTTATAGCCCAGTCGCTAACGATCCTAGTGCCTTCCATATTCCTGGAATGTAATTAGGGGTTGAAGTTTTTGCTAAAACCTGTATAATAAAGAAATAGTGGACACGTAGCTCAGTTGGTTAGAGCGCCGCCCTGTCACGGCGGAGGTCGCGAGTTCGAGTCTCGTCGTGTCCGCCATTTTTTGTGTGAAAAAAGTTATTGAATTTTATTTATAGAGGTGATATAATTCATCCAATATGTCAATCAAAGTTACTAGAAAAGACCAAGGCGAAGCAAACGAAAACATTATCCGTCGCTTCAATCGCAAAGTTCTTCAGAGCGGTATTATGCCACTTAAGAAAGAGCAAATGCGTTTTTCAAAGCCTCTTTCAAAGCGTGAACGCCGTCTAAAGGCAATCATCCGCGAACGCCGCAAAGCTGAAAAGACTGAAAAAATCAAATTAGGTCTTAAATAAGAAAAGCGCCCCGAAAAGGGCGTTTTTTGAGGTATAATTAAGAGTGAAAAGGAGAAATAAATGATTATATTATTCGGTTTAGCCGGAACAGGGAAAGGAACGCAGGGCAAGGCTTTGTCTGAGATTTTTGGATGGCGCTGGTTGTCTGTGGGTCAGGTTATTAGGGATACTGGTCAATATGATGACGTTATTAACCGTGGGGAATTGATTGGCGATGACGATGTGATTCGATTAATGAACGAGCGCATTGAACGTGACGAAGCAGAAGGTTTTGACCTCATTTTGGATGGATATCCACGTGATGAATATCAGGCAAAATGGATGATGAAAAACATGGCAGAGAAGATTGACGGGGCAATTCTTTTGGAGGTGCCGAAAGAGGAGCTTTATGAACGTCTCGCTCTTAGGGGTCGTGATGACGATAAAACTCGTGAGTCCATCGAACGCCGTTTTGAGATTTCTGAGAATAACTTTAAGGCTATTTTCCCATTACTTGAGGAGAATGGTATTGAAATTAAGCGCGTGAATGGCGTTGGAAGCGTGAAGGAAGTGACGAACCGCTTGGTTGAGGTCGTACAAAGAATGGTGCCTTCAGCTCGTGTGCAAGAGAATGATGTTAACGGAGGCAATATTGAACGCTATGGCGACTGATAAGATTACGGCAATGCGTGAAGGTGGGCAAATCATGGGCCATCTTTTGGCCGATCTTAAGGAGTACGTACAGCCAGGGATGACCGGGAAAGAGATTGATACGTGGGTCAGGAACGAAATCGTGAAGCGTGGGGCGATTGTGGCCTATGATCTTCTAGAAGAAAAGTTTCCGGGAGCGATCTGTATTTCAATAAACGATCAATTGGTTCATGGGGCACCAAAAGACGAGCCGCTAGAAGAAGGAGATAAGGTTTCGTTTGACCTTGTGATTTTGTATAAGGGTTATTATACTGATTCAGCATTTACGATGATTGTGGGCAAGAAGGGTTCTCCTGCCGTCAAGAAAATGATTTCGGTGACCGAATCGGCTCTTTGGGAGGGGATTGAACAGGTTAGACCAGGCGCACATATTGGCGATATTGGTCATGCCGTTGAAAAGGTTCTTCGTGCTGGCAAATTGGGTGTGATTGAAAATTATATTGGCCATGGAATTGGCAAAGAAATGCATATGGATCCAGAGGTGCCAAATTACGGGCGCAAGGGAACTGGGTACGTGCTAAAAGTTGGCGATACGATTTGTATTGAGCCAATGTCTTGTCTTGGAAAGCCATCAAATTATGTTGATAAGGACGATGGCTGGTCTGTGAAAATGAAGGATGGTTCGACCGGTTGTCACTGTGAACATACGATTCTGGTGACCGAAGATGGCTACGAAGTTTTGACTTTGCCAAAATAATTGACTACGTGTTATAATGTGCTTATGGATGAAACTAGTCGATACGCAGTAGGACTAGATGTTGGGACAGAAAATGTCCGAGCTGTTGTTCTTTCTGTTCTTAAGAACGGCGAAATTGCCGTGGTTGGTTATAATGAAGGCAAGTCTGCTGGCATGCGCAAAGGCATGGTGGCAAATCTTGCAGGACCTGCTGGTGCAATCGATAAGATGCTTGGTGAAGTCGAGCACATGTGTGGTCGCGATGTGAATTCTGCGTATGCGACGATTAATGGTTCACAAATTTTGTCTACTAGAACTGAAGGCATGATTGCCGTAGGAACGGTTGATCACGAAATTGACGGAAATGATTTGGAACGTGTTGAGGATGTTGCGGTTATGGGTCGAATCCCGGCAAACCGTGAGGTGCTTGATGTAGTTCCACTTGAATATGCAATTGATGGCCAAGGTGGAATCAAAGATCCAATTGGTATGTCTGGTACTCGTCTTGAGATGCGTGCGTGCGTAATTTCAGCACTTGCCCCAAACGTTGAGAATTTGAAGAAAGCGGCAGAAACCGCAGATGTGGCCGTGCTCAAAGTTGTGCCTAGCGTGGTAGCAGCTGCAAGAGCGGTGCTTACGGAAAAGCAAAAAGAGAATGGCGTGGCTGTGATTGACCTTGGTGGCGCAACGACGTCAGTGGCTGTTTATGAGGAAGGTGATCTTCAATATGTTGGAGTGGTTCCGGCCGGCTCAAACAATATTACGAATGATCTTGCGATTGTACTTGCAATCGAGCCAGAGCTTGCTGAGGACATCAAGACTCGTTTTATTACCGGAAACTTTGATTCCGAAAAATCTAACGTAATTAAGATCAATCATAACAAGATTGAGCGCGTGTTCGATAGAAGGGAAGTTGAGGAAGTTGCAAAGGCCCGCCTTGAAGAAATTTTCGGTGAGGTACGTAAGAAACTCAAAGCCGCTAAATATGACCAAAGGTTGCCAGAGGGCGTGGTCTTGGTTGGCGGTGGTGCAAAAATGCGCGATATCGAGGTGTTTGCCAAGAACGTACTCGAGGCTTCTGCTAAGGTTGGAGTTCCGAATGGACTTGGCGGTGTCTCCTCTGATATTGAAAAGCCAGAATATGCCGCTGCGGTTGGTCTTGCCTTGCTTGCCGCTGATGATGGTGATCAAATTAAGGACGTGAAGAAATCGCCAAAGAAGAAAGCTAAGAGTAGCGGCGACGGCGGTCTTTCGTTTATCAAGAAAATTTTCTCGAAGTTTTAATCTTATTATTAGGGGATTTTCAGGTATTTCTGGTTTTTTGTGGTATACTTATGAAAAGATATTCTAAAGCGAGGATTTATTATGCCTGAAATTAAACCAACTGAGGTGGAGAGTACAGCAAGCATTAAAGTGGTCGGTGTTGGTGGCGCTGGTGGATCAGCGGTCGATCGCATGAAGGAAGTCGGCTTATCTGGTGTTGAATTTGTTGCAGTCAACACTGATGCTCAAGCTTTGCATCATTCTGCCGCCGATACAAAAGTTCATATTGGAAAAGGTCTTGGTGCTGGTGGTGATCCTGAAAAAGGTCGCGAAGCTGCCGATGAGAGCCGTGAAGAAATTGGTAAGGCTCTTGAAGGCGCCGATATGGTATTTATTACCCTTGGTGCTGGTGGTGGTACCGGTTCTGGTGCTGGTCCAATCGTAGCAGAAGAAGCACGTAAAAAAGATATCCTCACTGTTGGCGTGGCTACAAAGCCATTCACCTTTGAAGGTGCTAAGCGCCGTGAAAACGCAGAACTCGCTATTGATAAACTTGCTCACCAAGTTGATGCTCTTATTACAATTCCTAACGATCGTCTTCTCCAGACTATCGATCCTCGTACTCCACTTCTTGAAACATTTAAGATTGCTGACGATGTGCTTCGCCAAGGTGTTCAGGGCATTTCTGAGCTCATTACCGAACACTCACTTATCAACCTCGACTTTGCTGATGTGAAGGCAATCATGAAGAACGCTGGTTCTGCTCTTATGGGTATTGGCCGCGCTTCTGGCGAGAATCGTGCCGTGCTTGCTGCTCAACAAGCTGTCGAATCTCCTCTTATTGAGGTTAGAATCGAAGGTGCTCGTGGCGTCCTCTTCTCAGTCGCTGGTGGTTATGATATGTCTATGTCTGAAATCCAAGAAGCTGCTGAGGTTATTACTGGTTCAGTTTCTCCGGATGCAAATATTATCTTTGGTGCATCAATCCGCCCAGAACTTGGCGACGAAATCGTTGTCACGGTTGTTGCAACTGGATTTGATTCTGAATATCGCCAAGAGCCAGTTGTTGAAGCTCAAAGTGAGGAAGAGAAGCCAGCTACTTCGATGGAAAATGAAAAACCTGAAGCTGAAGAAAAAGATTTTGCAATTGAGAATAAAAGCAACATGTGGGATTCTATCAAAAAAGATCCTGAACCGGAACCAGCAACTGACGATGATGCTATGGATGTTCCACCTTCACTACGTGAAAGATTCCTCGGAAAGAAAAAGAAAGATTAATTTTAGGGAGGCTTGCGGATGGAACAGAAGTTTCGAATCGGGGATAGCAAAGTTCTAGAAAGCCGCGAGACCGTCGACGGCAAGATGATTCGTAGGCGCCGTGAGTCGCCTGATGGTCATCGCTTTACGACTTATGAGCGTATTGAAATGCCACCACTAACTGTTCTAAAGCGTAGTGGTAACAAAGAAATCTTTGACCGCGATAAGCTCCATATGGCAGTGAAGCGTAGTGTCGGGAAGTTCTTTAATTCGGAAATTGAAATTGAGAACGTAATCAACAAGGTTGTTGATGCGCTGTATGGTCTTGGAAAAGACGAGGTTTCCTCGACGCAGATTGGGGAGGCAGTGCTTGATGTTCTTGCTGGAATTAATGAAGTTGCCTATGTGCGCTTTGCTAGTGTGTTCCAGGAATTTAAAACGCTTGATGATTTTGAAGAAATTCTTCGTAAACAAAAGGAAAAGAGAGGAAAATAAAAATGGCCAGGGTGGTTTGTGTTTGTCGAGAGGGGATGGACTATTCACGTACAACATTTGATTTTTTGGAGGATTTTTATCGCAAAACCGGAAAACAAATTGAGGTTTTGGATCCGGACCGAGAAGATGGGTTCTGCAGGGCGTATGATGTCGTAGAATATCCAACGATTTTGGCACTGGACAATAACGGCAAGGTATTAGCGAGCTGGAGGGGGAAGGAAATGCCGTTAATTGATGAAGTAAACTATTATTTGATTTAAATTACTCCTTAAGTAATAGCCTTAGCTCTTGATTTCCTATAGAGGTTATGCTATTATTTTTTGTAGAGTGATGGAGCATAATTTTAAGAAGGGAAATTATGCTTACCAAAATAAAAAATAATAACAAAACCAGAATGATGGCCGCTGCGCTGGCTTTTTTGGTTTCAATTATTATTCCGAGCGCCGCTTTTGCGGAGCCAGGTGTATCAATTACGGATGCACAATGTATAAATACGTTCCAGGGTTCTGAACGTACAGACTTCAACATTACTGTTGACGGTCTTAATATTTTGACTGACGATGTTAAGTTTGAAGCTGTTGGTGATAAACTTGTTTGTTCTATTACTATCAACAACAATACGGACGATATTGTTGAGGTAAATTCGAATTCCGCTGCTTCTTTGTCGAATGAACACATTTCTCATAGCCTCACTTCGAGCACCGGGAATACGATTGATATAGATGCCTTCAAAACTTTCGTCTATACAGTTCAATACGTAGCTCCATATGCCGAGACTCAAACCTTCAATAATACTCTCGAAATTAAACTTACGGCCGATGATGTAGCAGTTCCAAATACTGGTGCTATGACGACTTCAGAAACCGGCGGAAAGGAAATCATTAATATTGCCGAGACTGTTGCGATTGTCTTTGGTGTTGTGGCTTTGGTTGCGCTTGTGATGAAGAAGTCTAGAAGGCAGGTTGTTTCTTTCGCGGCTCTTTCAATCCTGGCTTTGTCTGCCGCTAAGTTCTCAGCCAACGCCCTTCATATTGCGACTGTGACGGTGAGTAATAAAATTATTGTCAGCATGGAGACCCTGGAGCCGTATACGGATGTTGATGTTTCTGAGCTATATACTCTTACATCGAACATACTGGATAATGGGTATGACAATGAGAGATTCCCGTACAACGTGTACGCCACGTCTTCTACATCGAATAATATTAATGTTTCTTCAGGCGACTTCGTAAGTAATGAGGTTACCTTCCTCATTGATCATGTTGACGCCTATAACCAATATCTTATTGATCTAACGAATAATGGCGGCACGGATGCTATGTATGTGGGTTCCCCAGTCATTACAGGCCTTACGGATGAGCAAAAAGAATTTGTCGAAGTTACTGCTACTTATGAATTTGGTACACCGATGCAGAGGGGTGATCTGATCCGTCCTGGCGAAATGAAACGGGTTCTTGTACGTGTCAAATATAAAGATGGTTATAATGGGCCGCTTCATACTAACGAAGCGATTTCATTTAACCTGGAATTCCCATTTGTGAAGGCTAACTATTCTGCCAAGGAGGTGAATGATGGCGCAGGATGGTTAAATATGAGACTTAGTTCGGCGCCTATGGTTAGGACTCCAAACAATATTACCTATTATGATTCCAGAAGAGTTAAACGTATTGAAAGCTATAACCCGCAATTCTCGAATCCGAGGAGTGATGGCGTAATAGTATCGTTCCAGGCGGCGGATGAGCTAGATCTTAGCAACGCCGTGGAGATGGATTCTGGCGAAAAGACTGAAGATTTGTCCATTATGCAGGACGGTTCTGTTGTTGCGTGGATTGAGCTGAATGAAGATGGGGAAGATTACGATGGCCCATATAGTGATAAGAAATTCTATGACTACTACGTCTATTCTAAAACTGGCTCTGTGGTTGTAGATAATTGTGACTATCTCTTTAGAGAAACGTTTTCTTACGTCAATAAAATGGATCTACACGGTTTTGATTTGAATCGCTGTACGAGTGCGCATTTTATGCTTTCTGGTGTTGGCTATAGCGTTGATGGTTCGGTTCAGGCTCCGTTCGTGATTGATATGGGTGACTGGACTGGCGAAAATCTGTATTATTCTGATGATTTGTTCCTCCGCGCAGGGAATGGTAACACAGTTAGTGCTGAGATCAGATTTTCAGAAAATTGGAACCCAATTAATTTGACCCATGCCTCGTATATGTTCCATGAATTTGGCAGCCATGCTGCGACCGTTACGGTTAATACGGAGGGTTGGCGTCTCAGCAACCTTATCGATGCTAGCTTTATGTATGCGGATATTGGCGAGTATAATCCAGATGGTACGGTTATTGTTAAGGCTAAGAATATGTATATGCCAAGAGTTAAGAACTTGAGTAATACGTTCTATGATGTTGGCGGATATGCACATGCTAAACATGTAAATATTGATGCGGCCGGCTGGGAGTATGGCAACGTTCAGTCGATGTATAAAATGTTTGCTAATACCTGTACTGGTTCTGGGCGCTACGCGGATGCAACATGTGATGTGAAGTTTGATCTTAAGACTCATGGCGTTACTGATTTTTCCGATATGTTTAGCTGTACCGGCATGATGATTGGCGGGGAAGGGTTTAACTTTGACGAATTTGATACATCGGCTGCTACAAATATGGATAGGCTATTCTATCAAGTGGACGCTAAAGCACTTGCTGACAGCGGTGCGCTTAGCAAGATCGACTCGACGAATGTTACTAGCATGGAATCCATGTTCTATATCCTGTCTAACGTCACTAATGCAGAGACGGTTACACTGGATATGTCATCATTTGATACTTCAGATGTAACGAAGATGGCATACTTCCTTTCTGGAATCGGAGGCGTAAAGAATCTCGTTATCGACATGTCGAGCTTTGACTTTGGTAGCGTCACTGATCTTCCGTCTGGCCCATACACTAAATTGATCAAATTACCATCCGAAATAGATAGCATATTGATCTATGTGAAGGATCAGGCAGCAAAAGATTTCGTTATGGCCAATAGTGGAATTGAAGGCGACTACGGCGGCTATACTAGCTTCACTGATGCTCAGGTCGTAATCAAGTAGCTCCACTTGAATAACTCGCTTATGCGCGGTAAAATTAGCATAAGCGAGTTTTATGATGAAAAAAATAGGTCAGCTATTGATTTTAGGATTAGCCCTGTCCTTTGTCGGGGCTGATTCTGCATGGGCGGATCCGTCTTCGACTATTGATATTGAAGTTAAAACGACACTTAGTCTTTCGCTTAGCCAGACTTTAGTTAATTTTAATTTATCGTCTGGTAGCTTCATGACGAGAAACATTTCTATTACTGGCATGACTAATAGTCCGGCCGGATATAGCATTAGTGTTAGGCCAACTGGGGAGACAGCTGGACTTAAGCATAACAGTGCATCGGTTAGCGCGGTGATTCCGGCGCTGAACGAGCCAGTGGCGGTGGCAGATTTTCCGGGCAGCGGTTGGGGATATTCTGGAGAGGATACCGTGACAACTTATAATCCGTTTTCTACCGAAAATACAAATGTTTTTGTGACGAACGAGAATGGTCAGGCGACACACAAGTTTACGATTGGTATTAGTGTTGGTGATGAGCTTCCGGCTGGAGTTTATTCTAATGAGTTGATGTTTACGATGGTGGGGAATATTCCGCCAGAGCCGGAGCCGGCTGGAACGCAAGGTGGAAGCATTAATGAACCTGGTGGTTCGAACGCTGGACGTGTTTATCCGGCCAATTCGCTTGAAAGGGCCTTTGAGATTGCTTATGTAAAGGCAAGAAAGCCGGTGTATATTGAGGATAGTTCCGCCACGCTTGGTTGGCGCCCAATGACGGATGCCGACGATGCTTCTGATAAAGAAATCCGTTTTGCTATTCAGGATATTGATTTGACGTTTGAAGAGAATGATACAACGAAAGACGTCTGCGCCTGGGTTACCGAAGGTACGGAAGCAGAGCTGCTGGATCTTAGGGATGGTAGGTCTTACTGGGTGGCTAAGCTTCAGGATGGCCATTGCTGGATGACTCAGAACCTAGACTATAACATCGTTGCTGGAGTTCCAATCACTTCAGAGACGACAAACCTGAAACAATTCGGAGTTGGTGCATATACAACAGAAAACGGATATGCCCAGGATGCAGCAACGGGAGTTATTTCTTGGACGCCAGCAAGCGGTGCGGGCACAATCGATGCTCAAGCTGCGGCTGCTGGAAATAGCTACGGGTTTATTACTGGATGGGCGGGCAGTTATTATGTTCCGGCCTCTGCGGATCCGGGTGATTGGTATTGGAAGAGCCAACCATTCTATCAGTCATCGGTTTGCGATACTGCGAGTTGTAATTATCTTGCTAAGTCAAACGAACTCTATGCTACCTATTTTGCAGAAACACCGAGTGCTGCGACAAATAACAAACACGGGCATGTGGGCAACTACTACAACTGGACCGCAGCTATCGCTACGAATGATTCTACAGTCTATGATGCGGCTACAAATATAATCGATAATCCGGGGAATTCAATCTGTCCTAAAGGTTGGAGGCTTCCTATTGGCTCAAACATAACTACTGGCGAGAATATGAATGAATTTACGCGCCTAATAAATCTTTATAATGGCGGGCTTACTACTAGTAGTGAAAGCATTGAGGGGGCTCCGCTATACGTGGTTCGAGCTGGCGGCATTGGAAGTGGTAGATTATACTCTGCAGGGAACAATGGCCAATACTGGTCTTCAACTCTCAGTAGTGGATCTCACGTTTACGAGTTGTTCTTTACCTCAGGGCGTGTAGCTGCGTCTGATTCTACTCGGGATTTCGGGTATTCAGTGCGTTGTGTATCTGAATAGGCTGTGGGTGCTGGAAAAATTGGAGAAAATATGCTATATATAATATATATAGCGTTTGAGTGGTTATCAGCCACGAGCTGGCGAAAGAACGGTTTTCCTAGTAGAATCGCCCGTGAATCTGCGTAAAAGACGAATTAAGGGCCGAGTAATCGGAAATTGGATGGTACCGCTCCGCATGAGTTCCAATGGTAAAACATTGGATTTTTTAATATAAAGGAGAAACCATGAAATACAGATCCGGTGAAAGACGCAGGGCGATCGAATATGAAAAAGCCCTCGTGGAGTGGTGGAAAGAGAACCGCTGCTTCGAGAAGTCGGTCGAGAATCGTCCGATTGATAATTCGTATGTTTTTTATGACGGACCTCCGTTTATTACTGGTAATCCACATCACGGAACGTTGCTTTCTTCAATTGTGAAGGATGCGGTGCCACGTTTTTGGACGATGCGCGGAAAGCGTGTTGAACGTCGTTGGGGTTGGGATTGCCATGGTCTCCCAGCAGAAAACTTCGTTGAAAAACAACTCGGCATCACGGATCGTCGCGATATTGGTACGAAGATTTCTCTTGAAAGCTATATTTTGAAAGCGCGTGAGTCGATGGTGGCAAATTCAGAGACTTGGCGCGGTACGATTGACCGTATTGGACGTTGGGTTGATTTTGATAATTGCTACCGCACGATGAACAAAGATTTTATGGAATCGGTGTGGTGGGCATTCAAGACTTTGTATGAAAAGGGGAAGATCTATGAAGGCCGTAAGGTTTTGATGTATGATACAAAGTTTGCTACACCTGTTTCGAAGGCTGAAGTTACGATGGATAATGACGCCTATCAGGTGGTGACGGATCCGAGCGCCTACGTTAAGTTCAAGGCTGCGGATGAAGATTATTACTTCCTTGCATGGACGACAACGCCATGGACTTTGCCGGCCAATATGTGTCTCGCGGTTAATCCGGAAATGGATTATGGAGTATATGAAGTTGAGGGCGACAAACTTGTGGTGGCGCTTGAGCGTGCAAAAGTTTTGTTCCCAGATGTTAAGCCTGTGGTGGCTTATAAAGGTACGGCTCTTGTGGGGAAGAAATATGAACCAATTTTGCCGGTAGCGGACAGCTTGTTTGATCTTGGTCTTAGAGGTGAAGACGGCACGATGCGCCGTGATGAAACTTATACTGTGCTTGCTGGTGATTTTGTGTCTTCAGAAAATGGTACTGGAATTGTGCATATCGCGCCGGCCTATGGTGAAGACGACTATGCCTTGGCGCAGAAGCATGCCGTGGACTTTGTAGATTGTCTTGACGAGAACGGCTACTACTTGCCAGAGATGAGAAAGACTTTGAATGATCTTGGTGTCCGCGACACGGACGAAAATGGTATTCAAGTTTGGGCGGGGAATAAGTTTATTGCGAAGGTGCTCGAGGAGAGGGGAATCATCTTTAAGATTGAATATATCCAGCACGAATATCCGTTTAACCCTCGTTCGAAGGAACGCATCATCTACCGCGCATTCCCAAGCTGGTTCTTTGATGTTGATGGCAGCAAGAGCTTGATGCTCGAAGAGAATGAGAATATTAACTGGTTCCCAGAATACTTGAAACATGGTCGTTTTGCTAAGAACATTGAGGCGGCACCAGATTGGAACCTCTCGCGCGATCGTTTCTGGGCTACGGCAATGCCGGTCTGGAAGGGTGATAAAGGCTCAGTTAAAGTGGTGGGCTCTTACGATGAGCTTTATGAATTATCTGGGGTGCGTCTTGAGGATTATCACCGTCCATGGGTAGATGAGATTGAATTTGATATTGATGGTGAGCATTTTAAACGCATTGAGAAGGTTCTAGACTGCTGGTTTGAATCTGGTTCGATGCCGTTTGCACAGCTTCACTATCCTTTTGAGAACAAGGAGAAATTCGAGCAGAATTATCCGGCTGATTTCATCGTAGAATATGTGGGTCAGGTGCGTGCATGGTTCTATTATGTTCATTGCGTAAATACGGCGCTATTTGGTCATAATGCGTATAAGAATGTGATTACGACTGGTACGCTGGCTGGAAATGATGGTCGCAAGATGAGTAAGTCGCTAGGGAACTACACCGATCCAAACGAATTGATGGATAAATATTCGGCCGATTCGCTACGCTTCCTTTTGCTTAGCTCGCCAGTTCTTGCTGGTGAAGACTTTGCGCTGCTTGATAAGGACGTTTCCGATACTGCACGCAAGCTTTCGATGATTTGGAACGTGTATGATTTCTTTACGACATATGCTGAGGTTGAGGGATGGGATTCTGAAAATGCCAAGTTAGAACTAAAGAATCCACTCGACGCTTGGATTGTGTCTAGAGTTTATCAACTCCGTGACGAGATTACGGACGGGATGGAGAAATATGATATCCCGACGGCAGTTTCTGAAATCTTGCCGTTTGTTGACGATTTGTCGAACTGGTTTGTACGTCGTTCACGTCGTCGTTTTTCGAAGAATGATGATGTTGCCGACAAGGAAGAAGCATTCTCGACTTTGTATTTCGTCTTGGTGTATTTGAGTAAAATTATTGCACCGTTCGTGCCATTCCTCGCAGAGGAGTTGTATCAAAAAATGACTCAAAGTGGTGAATCGGTCCATCTTTTGGACTGGCCAGAAGCTGGCGCAATTGATACTGAGGTGCTCGAAGAAATGTCCCGCACGCGCGAGATTATCACCGAGGGACTTGCCCTTCGTATGCAGAAGTCTGATACTGAAGAACAAATTAAAGTTCGTCAGCCACTATCCGAGATTACATATGGCGGGGAAAAGCTTTCGGAGTTCTATGAAGGTATCATTGCGGATGAGGTGAACGTTAAAAAAGTTACTCATGCGGATGTAGTTTCTTTGAACAAGGAGCTCACGCCAGAACTTTTGGACGAGGGATATACTCGTGAGTTGATCCGTGCCGTTCAGAATGCTCGTAAGAATGCTGGACTCAACATGAATGACCATATATTATTGTCTGTATCATGCAAGGTGCCAGAAGCGTTTACGGATATGTTTATGGCCGAAGTCCTAGCGGATAGTGTGTCTGATAATGGTAACTATGCGTATGATGAGGTTGTGAAAGTGAATGGGGAAAATGTCACGGTGTCGCTTGAAAGAGTGTAAAGGGAACAAAAGACTAGCATAGCGAGTCTAGAAATGTTTCACGTCGCGCGGTCCTAATTCCTACAACATGTTCACGGAATAAAAATGAAAAATGGAGTCTTCTTATGGAAGACTCCTTTCATTTTTATCCGGAAATGTTGTAAGAATTCCGGCTCGTTCAATATATTTCTAGTCTCGCCATGCCAGTTTTTTATTCATTTTTCTCTCTGTTAATTTGACAAAAGTGCGAAAATAAAGCATAATCAGTATTGACAAAAATGGCAAAGTGTGCTACTATTAGGACAGTTAGGAAATAAATAAAAACTAACAAACAAAAAACAACTTGATACTTAATCCGAAAAAAGAAAGGAGGATTCGGGAACAAGATCAAGAAAAAAACAAACAATAACAAAAAGGAAAATGAAATGAAATTCGAGGCATATAAGAACGAGGTCGATTACACTAGCCCAGACTACGTAAGCGATGAAGCACTCAAGAAAATCAAATCAGCTAAGGTTGGGATGAAGGTTCTCGACGTCTTCCATATGTAATTTTCCGGAAAGGTATCCAATGTAAGGAAATTTGAATATCAACTAACGGAAAGGATAAACATACCAATGTAGCGAAGCAAAGTTCTACTATATATTATTTAAGGGAATTATAAGCATAAGATAGAGAAAAGCTTTAGAAAAACAACCATAAATTACCTAAAAAACCGAACAATTAGTTCGGTTTTTTAGTGGGTTTTCTTGGGGTTGACTCTTTAAGACGTTTATGCTAAATTTTTATCAGATAAGGTCATATCAAAATAAACAATTTAAGGAAAGGTATTCCATGGACAATACTACCGTTTCGAATATCAACGATAACATCATGTCTGATGAGGACTTGAAAGACACTCTCAATTCAATGTCGACAGATGAGGTTTTGCACGTTGTTGCGATTACTTTGTTGACAGAGAAAGGTTTCACCGATCTTGACGATGATACTAAGAGAGATATGGTTGAAGACTTAGTCCAAAGGGAATACGAATTTATCAACCGTTCCATAATTGCTGCACTTCCTGCTGAAGGAAAAGCGGAACTTGACCAATTAGTTGAATCAGGAGAAGTTACAGCTGAAGCGATGCAAGGCATCGTGGATAAATCTGGCATTGATGCCAACGCGATTACTGAAGAAGCAATGAAGAAATTCAGAGAGATTTATCTCGCCGACCACAAAGAAATGGAGGAGTAAGATGCCTGGCGGAAATAAAGCGCCTAATGCGGGCGGCGGCCAGGAGGCTATCCAGAATGATCCTCAGGTCGAGAACAATGTGACTGATGCAGAGGTTGAGAAAAAGCTTGAAACTCTATATGCTAAGCGCGGTAAAAAAACATATGATGTCGTAATTGCAGATATTGGTAAGGAAGGCATCAAGAATGCTGCACAGGGGTATGCGATTGATGCAATCGAGCAGTGGGACAAGGAAGAAAACCCTCTATCCAAAATTAAAAATCCTGCCGCAAGGATTGCCCTGTCTTTGCCTCTTAATGTCGCGAATACATTTAAGCGCACTGTGCGCCTATATAAATATGACCAAATTGCAAAAAGTATTGGCGAGGAAATGAATAGCCTCGATGCTGTATCTCTAGCCATGGAAGAGATGCAGAAAATTAAGAAGACTTCGCAAATAAAGAAAAATAATATTGCCGAGATTGTCGCTAACCGTTTGAATGAAAAAGGCGGCGCTCGCGGTATTGATGAAAGCATACGTGAACGTGTGATGGAGGCACGTGATGCTGGTGAAGATAATATCGATACTGGCGTTGCTAAGAAAACTGATGATTTCCGTCAAGACGCTTTGCACGATATTTTTGCTGAATACGCTAGGGAAGTTGCAACGTATAAAGGTGGGGCAAAAACCAAAGCCGTGAAGGAGGCTCGCGAAGAAGCGGATGCTTTGATTGGTGAGGTAGACAAGAAGGGGACAATAGCCAACTATGATGAGGTCTTCGCAAAAATTAACAAGGACCTTAAGGGTGCCTTTGCGGAAGAGCTCGGCAAGAAGGCTGAGAAGCATGATCATGACGTAGCTATCGCTGCAATTGATAAATATATTGAAGACAACTTGAACGTGTTTGAAGCAGACGTGAAGACTGGCCTCGATGTCAAGGAAGTTAAATATGTCAGTGCTGGTGATAGATCGACACTTCAGCATGGCATAGTTACTGGTCTTGCAGTTGCACTTGGCACCTCGCTTGTCGTCAACGTAGCAAAGAGTACAGCCATAAAGGCTGTAACCAATTCGAATGTTGTAGGGGCTATTGCTAAGGTGGTCGCTGCCGGCACCATCGGCGCCATTGCTGGTCGCAACAAGAAAGAAAGGGAACAGCGACGCGGAAATATTAAAGACGCGTTAAGTGGTGAATCGAAAGAGTCTGATGGTAAGACTTTTGAAATCGTAAATATCAGCGAAAAAATTGATGAGTTGAACAAACTTGTTGATGCTGGCTTTAATAGTCAGGAAGAGTATGACAATGCTTCAATGATCATTGCGGATCTTAGAGCGAGAAACAAGATTCAGAATGAGAAGCACATTCAGTTGCTCGGTTTTAATGGCCGTGACGATGTCGAGAAGTCAAAGCTTGAAATGTTTAAGGCGCTCAACAAAGCTCAAAAGGCAATGAAGGGTAGCGACTTTAATAAGAACGACGAACTTGAATCAATGATGACTCGTAAGCTAACTGATCTTTATGTTAAGACTGGTGATGTTGAAAAGAGTCAACGCAAGGAGAGAACTGCTGCTGCCTTAAAGACGGCCGTCATTTCTGCTGCTACTGCTGCTATTTCGGTCGCAGCATTCGACATGATTAGTGGTTTGGCGCACGGGGATGGTCTACTTGGCGGAAAATTATTCTCTGAGATAAAAGGCCTTGCTAATCACGAGCTGAAACTTGATGGTCTCCATGTGGTAGCAGCCGGCGCAGGTGCGGAAAGCCTCGAAGCTGTTGCAAACAGCGCAGAAAACGTTGAGGTTGATACTGGAGCTGGCGAGCATTTGGATAAAGGAAGCGGCGCTGTGCTCATTAACGACGATCCGGCTGGCGGTGTTGAGGTTGGTTTGGATAAGGATGGTGATGGCGTTATTGATACTTACTTGTTTGGTGAGGGCGAGCAGCCTGGCATTGATCTTAGTGATGAGTCTCAAATCGCTAAGCTAAACGAATCGCTTAATCAATATGGTATTGAACTTCAACATGAACAAATAATTTCTTCAGAATATGGCCAGGTCAGCATTGAAGATTATATTAATAAAGCTGAGAATTCTGTTGAAGTTGGGCCGGTTGACTGGAGCCAAAGCGGAACAAGAGTTGTATTTGGTAATCCGGTTGCCGTTGCAGCCGATGGCATGGATCAATATGAAGTCAATATTGCAGCCCTTAACGGCGGCGAAATTCCAGACGGAGCTAAATTCTTTATCGATCTCGATGGGGATGGTCCTGGAAGAGCTCTCGAATATACAATTCAGGATGGTAAGGCGATTATTCCGGCTGACGTACTCGACACCAGTCGTGTCGGTACTGGTGGTGTAGCTAACTTTATTGGCGTTGCTCGTGTGGGTGAGGTTAACGCTGAAGGAAATATGATTTCTTATGCAACGAGCTTCGGTAAGACCGCTAATCTTTCAGACACGCTTATGGCGAGCGTAGATAACGATGTTCATGCCTTTACTGCGATTGACATTGAAACTGGTGAAAGACTAAGCCAATTCGCCGTGAATCCAGAGAGTGTAGAAATTAGCAATATGAGCGAAATCTTTAACGGTATCGAGGTTTCTGGCCATGATCGCTTGCCGTCAGTCTTTACGGTTAATGATCTTGGCGACAATGCTGAGCCAGTCACGCTTGCAAGCGGTGAGGTATTGCAAGACTACGATGTTAGTGGTGGATATCATCCAGAATTTGATGCATTCGAAAATACCGCATTCAAAGGGAGCGACACGTTCCTTGGCACCCCAATGACATGGGATGCTGATATGGATGGCGTGATGAGTCCTGCGGAAGAGCTAAGCTATATTAAACAGTTGATTGTGCGTACTGGAACTAACCCATATATGCTTGGTCAGAATGCTTCAAACTATGGCATCCTCGAACCAGAGACGCTTGAAAATATTATTCCTCGCGAAAAGCTTGTCGAATGGGGAATTACGGACGGTGTAGTTGATTCCGAGGTTGAGCTTAACCTTATGCTTGCGGCAATCAAACAACCAGCTAATGCCGAATACTGGGATAGACTTGCAAATGCAACTATCAATGAAATGGAATCGAAGCTTAGTAATGGTGGCTTTGACGTAGAAAGAATTGCTAATCGTACAGCAACATATTCAAACAGCTTTGGGCTATTCGATACTTCTGGTGCTTCGACACAGAGAACAATTTTGTATCCATACACGATTAATGAAAATGGAGAAAAAGTTGCGATTGGTAACGTTGGCTGGTGGTGCCGTAAATATGGTGCCTATGGCGGAAGAGTTGGTGATTTGCCACTTTGCGAACAGAAGGGTATTCCAAGGGGGAGCGAGGCTTCGGAAAGTTCTGAGGGTATTGAGAACACTGGTTCGGAAAACTCTGAGACAACTGAGACCTCGGAAGCAGTTGAAGATACTGGTTCTGAAAACTCTGAGACGACTGAAACTTCAGAGGGGGTTGAAGATACTGGTTCGGAAAACTCTGAGACAACTGAAACTTCTGAAGGGGTTGAAGATACTGGTTCGGAAGGTACTGAAGGCTCGGAAGATTCTGAAACTTCAGAGGGAGTTGAAGATACTGGTTCTGAAGGCACTGAAGGTTCTGAAGGTAATGAGGATATTAAGAACGCTGCAGCAATTGAACAGAATATGGGAGTTCACGATGAGACTACGAACATCCTTGATCAGCGTGGTGTAACAGAACAGACTGAAATCCCAACATTTGCTCCTGAGGGTGTGAACGTCGATACAACTAACGCTGCCGACAATGCTGCACAAGAAGCAGCTGATGCTGCAGCACGAGAAGTTGGTGAGACCCCAATTTACACTAATGAAGAATTGGGACAGCTCTATGAACAGTTTAGAGCCAGCCATAATCAGTAGTCTCTCTTATGTTTATTGACGCACTAAAGTGTTTATGATAAATTCGAAACAGAAAGGTTTTTACGTAAAAAAGGTCCTATGGAAGAATATCTTATAGACCGTTCGACTCTGGAGGGAATCGTTGACGGCGTAATGTCGACGATGGATTTATCAGGAGTTTCGGACGATAGGAAGGCCGCTCTTAGGGAAAGTGGCATCAAAAAACTTGACCACAACTTAGCGCTTGCTGTGGTTTGCCAACTTGATGATTCACAACTAAGTGAATATGAAGAGATGTTGAATGACAACACTCTTAGCGAAGAGGATTTTGCTAACTTCTTTGCAAATAACAATATTGACGTACAAGAAGTTATGAAGAATGAGATTATGAACTTTAAGGACGAGTTCACTGCGGAGGTTCATGATGAACAATAGTGGTAATAAAGCAAACATTTCTTCAGGAAACCCTAACGCTGCTGGTAATACTAATCCTAATACCGCACAGCAAAGGGGTAATACTAGCCGTAATGCAGCACGTAACCATAATGCTGCAAATAAGACCAAGGCGAATAAAGCCGCCAAAGATTTTATGTCAACATCAATAGGCAAGGCATTGCTCGGACTCGCTGCCGCTGGTGTGATCCTTGGTACGGTTAATACTGCTACGAACATTATTGATGCCGTCAGTGATAATAAGGTACAGAACCAGGTTGAGCAACAGGCTGGCGAAATCGCTGAAATCATGAATCACTCTTTGGAACAAGACGCACATATTGCAGAGCTCGAAGTGCAGAATAACAGGCTCATGGATATTGCTGAGCAATATGGTCTAGATAAGGAAACCAATATTGGTAGGGGTGAAACCGAGAATGGCGTTAAGTTTGATTACCAGGCTGGCCGTTTGATTTATAGTAACGGCGAAAACATTATTAGTGGTCATGAGTATAATGACGATTTGTATTTCAATACGGGTTTTCGCTATGACGAAAGTTTTTCCGCTGAGGAAATCGATGGGTATTTTGATAAGTCGGTAACTAACGTTCCGCAGATTCTTGCTCCGAATGCTCCAGAAGTTTTGACCCAAGACCAAATGGATGCCATTACTGACAAATATGATGATATTGCTAGGATTGATGTTGATAGTGATAATGCTGGCGATTTGATCCAGGGGTATCTTGATAATTCTGAGAATGGTGGTGCCTTCCAACAAGATTTGATTAATGCTTCGGTTTCAGAAGGTGTTGCCTCGATGGAGTTTATTACGCTTCCGGATGGCACTGAGTATACGATACTTGAAATCAGGAAGGGTAAAGGTACTGAATATGAAGACGTCGAGGCTGTTTGGACTAGCCATGACGAATCCATTCCTGCAAGGTTGGTTAGATACGAAAACGGGAAAGAAGCCTATTATGGTCTATGCGGTGCGGCTCAGTTGATTAAGCTAAAAGAGCCAACTGCTGGAACGGAAGGTTCTGAAACTTCGGAAGCATCTGAAGGTTCCGAAGGCAACGAGAATATCGGCACTGGTTCTGAAGGCTCCGAAGGCAACGAGAATATCGACACTGGGTCCGAAGGTTCTGAGGACAATGAGAACATTGACACTGGCTCTGAGGGGTCTGAGGGGTCTGAAGATTCTGAAGATTCTGAAGGGTCTGAAGGTAATGAGGACGCTAAGGATCCTAATGCGATTGAACAAAACATGGGAAT
>JAEEGL015237419.1_pt1 | contig 44526 bp, 26 predicted proteins | sample 9134231 | NCBI WGS metagenome assembly JAEEGL01 (sample SAMN16246548, study PRJNA631951) | gut metagenome | biome: gut microbiome; feature: rumen; material: fiber-attached | host: Bos | place: Iran: Karaj | collected 2018-10 | reverse complement strand
CCGTAGCTCAGTCGGTAGAGCGCGTCCTTGGTAAGGACGAGGTCATGAGTTCAAATCTCATCGGGTGCTTTTTTTCTCGAGGGCTTGATAGGGGTAGTTTTCGCTTTTAGAGCCTTGAAAGCCCCGTTCCTACTTTAAGGAGATTTATTAAATGGCGAAAGAAACTTTCGTACGTAACAAGCCGCACGTGAACGTCGGCACCATCGGCCACATCGACCACGGCAAAACCACTTTGACCTCCGCGATCCTCGCCGTCCAGGCGACCAAAGGTCTCGCGCAAGTCAAGTCCTACGCCGATATCGCCAAAGGCGGCACGGTCCGCGACGCCACCAAGACGGTTACGATCGCCGTCGCGCACGTCGAATACGAAACGGAAAAGCGTCACTACGCGCACATCGACTGCCCCGGACACGCCGACTTCATCAAAAACATGATCACCGGCGCGGCCCAGATGGACGGCGCGATCCTCGTCGTCTCCGCCGTCGACGGCCCCATGCCGCAGACCTCGGAACACGTTCTTCTCGCGCGTCAGGTTAACGTCCCGAAACTGGTCGTCTTCATGAACAAGTGCGACCTCGTCGACGACGAAGAACTCCTCGAACTCGTCGAGCTCGAAATTCGCGAACTTCTCACGAAGTACGAATTCGACGGCGACAACGTCACGGTCATCCGCGGCGCGGCTCTTCCGGCCCAGCAGAACCCGACCGATCCGGCTTGCGCGAAGTGCATCGACGAGCTCATGGACGCGATCGACAACGATATTCCGGAACCCGTTCGTGAAATCGACAAGCCCTTCCTGATGGCTGTTGAAGACGTCTTCTCGATCGAAGGTCGCGGCACCGTCGCCACCGGTCGTATCGAACGCGGCGTCGTCAAGGTCGGCGACGAAGTCGAAATCGTCGGTATCAACGAATCCCGCAAGACCGTCTGCACCGGCGTTGAAATGTTCAAGAAGACCATGGAACAGGGCGAAGCCGGCGACAACGTCGGTCTCCTTCTCCGCGGTATCAAGCGCGAAGAAATCGAACGCGGCCAATGCATCGCCAAGCCCGGCACGATCACCCCGCACATGGATTTCGAAGGCGACGTTTACGTCCTGAGCAAGGAGGAAGGCGGCCGCAGCACCCCGTTCATGAGCGGTTACCGTCCGCAGTTCTACTTCCGCACCACCGACGTCACCGGCACGGTCAAGCTTCCCGACGACGTCCAAATGTGCATGCCTGGCGACCACGTCAAGATGAGCGTCGAGCTTATCAGTCCCATCGCGATGGAACAGAACGTCCGTTTCGCTATCCGCGAAGGCGGCAAGACGGTCGGTTCCGGCGTCGTTACCAAGATCACGAAGTGATTTTCGTTGAAATCATTGCGAGCGCGGCGTTTTGACGAACGTCGCGCGAGCTGGTCGGCGTGAGCGTTTTCGCTTGTCGTCGCAAAGGGGAGTCGTCCAATTGGTAGGGCACCGGTCTCCAAAACCGGCTGTTGGGAGTTCGAGTCTCTTCTCCCCTGCTTATTAGTATGCAAAGGCGCTCGTCGATAAGATCGTGAGCGCTTTTTTTGTAATTAATACCGCAAAGACCAACGCGCGCAAGAGAGGGCGTTCGTCCTTCTCCTTCGCGAGTCGATTTAAATAACGCACGTAGAGGTATGTTATGAATTTCCTTAAAGGGCTTGTCGCGACGAACCTGTACAAGAGTTCGCAAGGTCGAATCGCGCGTCGAAGCACGTTTATCGGCTTTACGCTTGTTTTCCTGCTTGGCGCTTTCTCCCTCTACCGAGGCCAGACGTTCGGTTCGGCTTCCAATATCATTGCGATTATCGTCGCGATTTTAGGAACGTGGATTTCGTTCCGAACGATCAACTACCCGACGTTCGCCGATTTTCTCGTTTCCGTCGAAGCGGAAATGGCGAAAGTTTCGTGGCCGAGCAAAAAAGAGCTTTACGCGAACACGAAAGTCGTGTTGCTCTTCATGTTCCTGTTCACGGTCCTCATCTTCATTTGCGACGTTATTTTCAACTGGCTCTTCCATATCCTCCATCTCGTTTGATAACGTCGGCGAAGCGACGACGTAGAAAATCCGCGCCGGTATCGGGGCCTTGACAGGCCGATTTTTTATGTTAAACTTTCCCGAACGATGTTTATGGGGCGTTTCGACGCGACGTTCGTCGAGTCCAAACGCCGGGACGATATTCGACGCGAACGCTTGAAGGGCGACGCCATGGCTGACCAAGCTGACACTGCTGATAAAAAAGAAGGCGCGGACGCTACGCCGCAGTGGTATATCCTCAAAGTTCAAGTCAACCGCGAGGATCACGTTCAACGCGAACTCCAGCGCCGCGTTGCGCTTGCCAAATTAGACAAATACGTCGAACAGGTGCTCGTGCCGGTCGAACGCTACATCGAAGTCAATAAAAACGGGCGCAAACGCGAGGCCAAACGCAAGTTGTATCCGGGCTACATCATGGTGAAGATGGTCCTGAACGACGACACGTGGTTCCTCATGCGCGACACCCCCGGCGTGGGCGATTTCACGGGCTCCTACGGCAAGCCGTTGCCGATGACCCCGGAAGACGTTGAACGTATGCTCAAAACGGAAGACGAATCGGCTTCCGAACAACCGAAATTGGAAATTCCGTTCTCCGTCGGCGATCGCGTCAAGATCAAAGAGGGAACGTTTCAAGAAACCGTGGGGACGGTCGCTTCGATCGAAGCGGACGGGGTTATTACCGTCGAGATCGTCTTCCTCACGAGAATTACGCCTGTCCAGTTGGAATATTGGCAGGTTGAAAAAGTAGAAGTCAGTCAGTCCTGAAAGACGCAAGTCTTTCTATTTCCGGGTCGAAGCGCCAAAGATTGGGCGACGCAACCGCGCTCGTTTGATCAAGTCGTCCTGGGAAGAAAGGATCGGCGGACGAACAATTTAAAGGTGTTATAATGGCTAAACAATTACAAGCAATCGTGAAGTTCCATGCTCTGGGCGGGAAGGCGACGGCGGCTCCGCCGGTCGGCACCGCGCTCGGTAAGTATGGTCTTAACCTCGGTCAGTTCGTTAAGGACTTTAACGATCGCACCAAGGCCGCGATGGGGATGCGAGTTCCCGTCGTCGTGCGCGTTTACAGCGATCGTTCGTTCGACTTGGAAACGAAGAGCCCTCACTCCGTCGACTTGATCAAACAGGCCGCCGGCATTGAGAAGGGTTCGACCCACGTTCCGAAGGAAAAGGTCGGAACGGTTACCGTCGCTAAACTCCAAGAAATTGTCAAGATGAAGCAAAAGGATCTCAACGCGCGCGAATTGGATCACGCGGTTCGTATCCTGGCCGGCACCGCCCGAAGCATGGGCGTGGACGTCGTCGACTGACGGCGCGGTTCGTTCCTCTTTCGGGCGCTCGATCGGGACTACGTCGATCGTTGGCGCAACCTTAGCCCGAAAAGAACGAGTTCGGCTTTCGTTCGACATGACGTTTGGCGAACGAACAGACAATTTTCAACGTAAACTTTTGAAGAAAATATTAAGACGATATAATGGGTAAAGTTTCTAAGCGCATGAAAGCAATGGAAGCCAAGCTTCCTGAGACCAAGGCCCCTATGCCGCTGGCTGACGCGGTTGCCTTGATCAAACAATTTAACACGACGAAATTCGATCAATCGGTCGAAATTTCGATGCGTTTGGGCGTCGATCCCAAGCAATCCGATCAGATTGTCCGCGGATCCGTCGTTCTCCCGAACGGTATTGGCAAGACGCTGCGCGTTTTGGTTTTCGCCAAAAACGACAAAGCTACTGAAGCGACCGCGGCCGGCGCCGATTACGTCGGCGGCCCCGAGTTGGCTGAAAAAATTAAAGGCGGTTGGTTTGATTTTGACGTCTGTATCGCGTGCCCGGACATGATGGGCGTCGTCGGTTCGCTCGGCCGTTTGCTCGGTCCGCGCGGCTTGATGCCGAGTCCCAAGGCCGGAACGGTCACGATGGACGTTGAAAAAACGGTCAAAGAATATAAGGCTGGTAAAGTTGAATTTCGTAACGACAAAGGCGGCATCGTCCACGGCGTCGTTGGCAAACTCAGCTTTGACAATGAGAAGCTCGTTGAGAACATCAGCGCGTTCATCAACTACGTCAACACCTTGAAGCCGGCGTCCGTCAAGGGCGTTTACGTTAAATCGATTGCGATCGCCGCCACGATGAGCCCTGGCGTGCGCGTTTTGCCCCAATGATTTCGGGCATGGTCGATTATCCAGTCAACAACCGCCCTTTAATCGAAATTAGTAACAATGAGTAAGTTCGTAAAAAATATTATCACCGAAGATTTGAAAAAACGCCTGACCGGCGTTGAGAACGCTTTTCTCGTCAATCTTATCGGTATGGAAGTTAACGACAGCAACGCTCTTCGCGCCGCGCTCGCGGAGAAGGGCATTAAGGTCATGGTCGTTAAGAACAGCCTTGCCGCGCGCGCTTGCGCCGGCACTTCCCTGGCGCCCGCGTTCGACGGCCTTACGGGCAACGCGGCTCTTTGCTGGGGCGCGTCCGACATTGTCGCGCTCGCCAAAGAGGTCGTGAAACTCACGAAGGAAAAGCGCTACAACAAGTTCAGCGTTATCGGCGGCGTTATGGACGGCGAAGCTTTCGCCGCCGCCGAAGCCGTCGAAATCAGCAAGTGGCCTTCCCGCGAAGAACAAATCGCGATTTTGCTCGGCCAAATCACCGGCGTCGGCTCCAAGTTGTCGTCTCAGCTTATCGCCGGCGGCGCGAACCTTGCCAGCCAAATCAAACAGCGTTGGGACAAAGACGGCGAAGCGGACGCAGAACCTGCCGCCGAACCTGCCGCCGAATGATTTTTTCCGTATAAGCGTCGGTCGATTTGCCGATTTTCGTCCGATCGATCGCGCGACGTTCTCGGTCGTTTGATCGAAAAAAACAATTTGCGTCGTATTTTTACACGACATAAACAACCATATATTAAAATTTGCGCAGGCTCGCAGACCACGATTGCCGCGATACGGTTTCGCGACCAAGTTGTGGAAGATTCCGCGCAACTACCAGAAAGGAATTTAACATGTCTGAAGAACGCGTTTTCTCCGACGAAATCAAAGCCATGGGCGACAAGATCATGGGCATGACCCTGAAGGACGCTAAAGAACTCAGCGATTACCTGAAGGAAGAATACGGCGTTGAGCCCGCCGCCGGCGGCGCCGTCATGGTCGCCGGTCCCGCCGCTGGCGCGGACGCCGCTCCCGCCGCTGAAGAAAAAACCGAATTCGACGTCGTCCTCGAAGGATTCGACGCCGCCAAGAAAATTGGCGTTATCAAGGTCGTCCGCACCGCTACCGGCGCGAGCCTCGGCGACGCCAAAGGCATGGTCGAAGGCGCTCCCAAAGCGATCAAGACCGGTTTGCCCAAAGACGAAGCGGAAAAGCTCAAGAAAGAACTCGAAGACGCCGGCGCGAAGGTCTCCCTCAAGTGAGATTAAGCTAAGCGTCTAATCGATTCTTCGATTGGAATTAAGAGCCTCGGGATTTCGGTCTCGAGGCTCTTTTGCGTTTATGGGGGAAAATATGTCGACGCGACGCGGCAGACGTCGAGCCGCTTCCTGCAGGGGGTTCTTCGCGGTTCGCTACGCAGAGACGGAGGATTCGGAATTGGGGCGTCGCGTCGGTCAGACAATCGGCTCGCAACAGCGAGCGGCTCGGATATGCGTCAACGCGTTCCATGAGTTGGAGAATCCGCGTTTTGGCGTCGCGCGGGAATTCCGCTTTAGCGCGGCGTCTGGAAGACAGAATGCTTTGCGTAATCAATTTTTTTATAAAATACAAATCTTTCGATATATTCAAAATCTTTTCTCTAAAATCAACACAAATCGTAAAATTTTGAGAAATTGTGAGTTAAGTTAGTTCAAAAGTAACGGTTGCAACGACCTGAAATTTGTTTTTCTTGTGAAAAAATCGAGCGAAATTCGGTTTTTTCAAAAATTCGAAACAATTTTTTTGAAAATATTTTTCCGACCGTAAATTTGCCTATTCGTTTCAGGGTGAATAATATCTCAAAAAAAGTATAAAATTTTTTTCAAAATCTGCAAACGGGGGCTTCAGCTATTGACAGGAAGTTGTATAATCAACATTTGGCGTTATTTTGCCGACTAGAATTTACGTTCTATAAAACTTGACCGGGAGGTAAGCTCTGCATGGCGGTTACATCACAACGGAAGTTGCTATTGAACGAAACGCGCCACTTTGGCAATCACAGCGCGACGTTCGACGTTCCCGATTTAACAATTCTCCAAACCAAAAGCTACGACGATTTCTTACAAGCAGACGTCGCTCCGAGCGAGCGAAAAGACCAGGGTCTTGAATCCGTCTTGCGCGAAGCGTTTCCCATCGAAAATTATGAGAAAACCGCGCGTCTCGAATACGTGAGTTACGAGCTCGAAAAGCCTCGTTACACTCCGGACGAATGCCGGCGTCTCCATCTGACCTACGGCCGACCTTTTCGCGTTAATTTGCGCCTGGTTAAGACCGGCATGGGCGAAGAGGGAACCGTCGAAGAGCCCGTCTATCTCGGCGAGTTGCCGATTATGCTTGGCGGCGGCGAGTTCATCATCAACGGCGCCGAACGCGTCGTCGTGAATCAGCTGCACCGCAGCCCCGGCGTCGACTTCCTCACGAAAGAAGAGGCTGATCGCAAGGTCTACAGCTGCCGTATCATTCCCGAACGCGGAAGCTGGATCGAATTTGAAATCACGCGCAAAGAGTCGATTTCCGTTCGTATCGATCAAAGCCAGAAGCTGCCCGTCATGACGCTTTTGCGCGCGATGGACGAAAAGTACGGCACGAACCAGCTGATCATTCGCGCGTTCTACAACACCAAGGCCGTTAAGATCGCCGGCCCCGAATCCGCGTCGAAGATCGAAGGCAAGATCGCCGTCGGCGACGTCGTCTATCCGAAAGACTCCGCGCACGCGGGCGAAGTGATCGTCGAGTCCTGCGGGCTCATTAACAACGCGATCGCCGAGCAGATCTGCACGTCGGGCGTTACGAAGGTCGAAGTGATGGACGCGCAACGCAATAAGCTGCTCCTCAACTCGCTCGCCGAAGACAAGACGAAGAGCCACACCGACGCGCTCCAGTACATCTTCCATAAGCTCCGACCGGGCAATCCGATCCAGCTCGACAAGGCCAGAGACCTCTTCCACGACAAGTTCTACGATCCTTCCCGATACAGGCTCGGTCGCGTCGGTCGTTTCCGAATGTACCGCAAGCTGCACCCCGAGATCGATCTGGACGATCCCAAGTCCAAGGCCGATCTTGACGCGACGGTTCTTCGCGCCGAAGACGTCATCGACTGCGTCCGCTACCTCAACAAGCTCTGGGGCAGCGAAGACGGCGCGACGCTCGACGATATCGACCACTTGGGGAATCGTCGTCTGCGCACGATCGACGAGCTCGCCAGCGAAGAGATTCGCAAGGGCTTTTTGAAGCTAAAGCGCACCGTTCAGGAACGTATGCGCGATCAGGAGCGTCCCTGCCAGATCGTCAACACGAAGAACATCTCGTCCGCGATCGAGTTCTTCTTCGGGCGTTGCGAGTTGTCGCAGGTCGTCGACCAGACGAACCCGCTTTCGATGCTCACGCACGAACGCCGTCTTTCCGCGTTGGGCCCCGGCGGCTTGAACCGTAAGCGCGCCGGTTTCGAAGTCCGCGACGTTCACTCGTCCCACTACGGACGCATCTGCCCGATCGAGACCCCCGAAGGTCAGAACATCGGTCTGATTTCCTATTTGTCCCTCTTTGCGAGCGTCGACGAATTCGGGTTCCTGACGTCCCCGTACCGTCGCGTTAAGAACGGCGTTTTGCAAGACAAAGTCGATTATCTGCGCGCCGACAAAGAGCACGAAATGCGCCTGGCGCCCGCCGACACGCCCGTCGACCGTTCGGGCAAGCACAAGTTCGGCGTTTTGATTCCCGATCCCACGGGGATGGTGCTTGTTCGTCACGGCGGCGAATACGAACGCGTCGCTCCGGAAGACGTCGACTACATCGACGTCGCGCCGAACCAGATGATCGGCGTTTCCGCCGGTCTTATTCCGTTCCTCGAACACGACGACGCGAACCGCGCGCTCATGGGTTCGAACATGCAGCGCCAGGCGGTTCCGCTCCTTATGTCGGAAGCGCCCGTGGTCGGGACCGGTCTTGAAGACTCCGTCGCGATCAACTCCAGTCTGCTCGTTCGCGCGAAGAAGTCCGGAACCGTTACTTACGTCGACGCGCTTAAGATCGTCGTCGACGACGACGTCTACACGTTGCGCAAGTTCGCCGGCCTCAACGGTTGCACTTGCGAGAACCAGCGCCCGATCGTTCAGATCGGTCAGCGCGTCGAAGCGGGCGACGTCATCGCCGACGGCGCGTGCACCGATCACGGCGTCCTGGCGCTCGGCCGCAACGTCCTCGTCGCGTTCATGGTTTGGGACGGGTTCAACTACGAAGACGCGATCATTCTGAGCGAAGAGCTCGTTCAGAAAGACGTCTACACCTCGATCCACATCGAAGAGTACGAGACCGAAGTCCGCGAGACCAAGCTCGGCCGCGAGCAGTTCACTCGCGACATTCCGAACGTCTCCGAGAAGGCGCGCTCGAATCTTGACGAGAACGGGATTGTTCGCGTCGGCACCTACGTCAGCCGCGGCGACGTGCTCGTCGGCAAGACCGCGCCCAAGAGCAAGACGGAACTCTCTCCCGAAGAGAAGCTTCTGCACGCGATCTTCGGCCGCGCCGGCGAAGACGTCAAAGACGAGTCGCTTCAGGTCCCCGCGGGCGTCGAAGGCGTCGTTTTGGGCACCTATCATTTCCGCAGCAGCGCGAGCCTCTCGGCGGACGAACGTCGCGCGTTCGACGCCGAAAAGCAGGAGATCACGATGCGCGGCAACCTGGGCATCATCGAAGTGTTCGCCGAGATGATCACGCGCATGAGCGACGTGCTCGGTCGTGAAATCGTCGCCGACGACGGCGCTCCGCTGATCGAAGAACGCGACGCCGGCGACCTCGCCTCCATGGCCAAGACGTTCTCGTTCCCGAGCATGTGCCTGAAAAACGGCGTCGACGTCAAGTCGGACGAATACGACGAATGCCGCCGTATTCATCTGGAATTCCGCGACGAACTCGAAAAGGCGATCGACAAGCGCGACCGCGCTTTGAGCGAGTACGACTGCGGCGAACAGCTCAAACGCGGCGTTCTGCAGATGGCCAAGGTCTACATCGCGACCAAACGCACGATTTCCGTCGGCGACAAGATGGCCGGCCGTCACGGAAACAAGGGCGTTATCGCGAAGATCCTTCCGAAAGAAGACATGCCCTTCCTGGCCGACGGCACGCCGATCCAGATCATGTTGAATCCGCTGGGCGTTCCGTCTCGTATGAACGTCGGTCAGATCCTCGAAACGCACCTGGGCTGGGCGGCCGCGACGATGGGTTATCGCGCGATCACGCCCGTGTTCGACGGCGCGACCGAAGCGGTCGTCAACGACGAACTCGAGAAGGCGGGCCTGCCTCGCAACGGCAAGGTTCAACTCTACGACGGCCGCACCGGCGAGCCTTTCGCGCAGCAGACGACCGTCGGCTACATCTACATGTTGAAGTTGCACCACCTTGTCGACGACAAGGTCCACGCGCGCAGCACGGGTCCTTATTCGCTCATCACGCAGCAGCCTCTCGGCGGCAAGGCGCGATCGGGCGGTCAGCGTTACGGCGAGATGGAAGTTTGGGCTTTGGAAGCTTACGGGGCGGCTTACACGCTCCAGGAGCTCATGACCGTCAAGTCCGACGACGTCGAAGGGCGTACGAAGATCTACGAAGCGATGGTCAACAGCACCAACACCCTTGAAGCGGGCACGCCCGCGAGCTTCGACGTTCTCGTCAACGAAGTCAAGGGCCTCGCGCTCGACATGGATCTCGTGTCGTCTCGCAGCAAAGACGTTTTGCCTTTGCCCGACGAGCGCAACCCGTTTTTTTAAGGCTTTGAGCCTCGAATCGTTCACGCCCGGAACCGCGCGGTTTTAGCGCGGTTCGCGCGGGCGTTTCGGCGCGCCGTTAAAGGTCGAGGCGCGCCTACCGCTCATACGATTTCACAAATAACGGAACGGCGAGAACGCGCAGGCGTCGCGCGCTTCGCTTGCGGTCGACTCCAACGACGCGCGGTTTCGCCGATTCTGCCACACAATATATTTTCGAAACGAGGACGACAGTGTCAAACAACGGCGGCGAGAATTTCGACAAAATCAACGACTTTAACGCTGTTAAGATCAGTCTCGCGGATCCGAAAAAGATTCGCGAAGAGTCCAAAGGCGAAGTCAAGAAGCCTGAAACGGTCAACTATCGTTCGTACAAGCCCGAACGCGACGGTCTGTTCTGCGAACGAATTTTCGGTCCCGAGAAGGACTGGGAATGCTCCTGCGGCAAATACCGCGGCATGAAATACAAGGGAATGACGTGCGACCGCTGCGGCGTCAAAATCACCCACAGTCGCGTCCGACGCAAGCGAATGGGCCACATTGAATTGTCGGCTCCGGTCGTTCATATCTGGTTCTTCCGCGCGTCGTCGAGCCGCCTGGCCACGTTGCTGGCGATGAAGACGTCTTCTCTGGAAAAGGTCGTCTATTTCCAGGAATACGTCGTCACCGACGCGGGCGAGACGGATCTTAAAGTCGGTCAGCTCCTTACCGAAGAAGAGTATCGCAAAAACCGCGAAGAATACGGTCCCGACGCGTTTAAAGCGGAAATGGGCGCCGAGGCGATTCGCGAACTGCTCCGCAAACTCGACGTCGTCGAGCTTTCCAAACAACTTCGCGAAGAGCTTTCCAACACGCGCTCGAAGCAGAAGAAAAAGGAACTCATCGGTCGTTTGCGTCTTGTCGAGGCGTTGCGCAACTGCAAGCACGAAAACAAGGCCGAATGGATGGTTCTCGAAACGATCCCGGTTATTCCGCCCGACTTGCGCCCGCTGGTCCTGCTCGATTCCGGCACGTTCGCGACGTCCGACCTCAACGACCTCTACCGTCGTATCATCAACCGTAACAACCGTTTGGAAAAACTCAACGGTTTGAACGCGCCCGACGTCATCATTCGCAACGAGAAGCGCATGCTTCAGCAGTCGGTCGACGCGCTGTTCGACAACATGCGTTGCAAGCGCCCGGTCATGGGCTCGAGTAATCGCCCGCTTAAATCGTTGACGGACATGATCAAAGGCAAGCAGGGCCGCTTCCGCGAGAACCTGCTCGGCAAGCGCGTCGACTACTCGGCGCGTAGCGTCATCGTCGTCGGGCCGCACCTTCACCTGCACCAGTGCGGTCTTCCCAAGCCGATCGCGCTCGAACTGTATCAGCCGTTCATCATTCGCAAGCTGAAGGAACGCAACCTCGCCGACACGATCAAGAGCGCCAAGAAGATGCTCGAACGTCGCGACGTCGAAGTTTGGGATATTCTCGAAGAAGTCATTCAGAACCATCCCGTCCTGCTCAACCGCGCCCCGACGCTGCACCGCATGGGAATTCAGGCGTTCGAGCCGATCCTCGTCGAAGGCAACGCGATCAAGCTCCACCCGCTCGTCTGCAAGGGGTTCAACGCCGACTTCGACGGCGACCAGATGGCGGTTCACCTTCCGTTGTCGCTCGAGGCGCAAGTCGAAGCGCACACGCTGATGTTGTCCACGAACAACATTTTCAGCCCCGCGAGCGGCAAGCCGATTATCTCCCCGTCCCAGGACATCGTTATGGGCTGCTTCTTCATCACGCTCGAACAGCCGGGCATGAAGGGCGAAGGAATGGTCTTCTCGTCGATCGACGAATGCATGCTCGCGTTCTCGCTTGGCAAAGTTCATTTGCAGGCGAAGGTCAAAGTCCGCATGCCCAAAGGCCGTTTCCTCAAGACCGATCCGAGCGTCTGCGAAGGAAAGATTTTCGAAACGACCCCCGGAAGAATCATCTTTAATCAGATTATCACCGAAGGCCCGTACTACAACATTCCGCAGACGTCGAAAGAGCTCGCGACCGTCATCAGCGACTGCTACGAACGTCAGGGTCGTAAGGCGACGATCGACCTCCTCGACCGCATGATGCGTCTGGGGTTCGAAGAAAGCACCAAGAGCGGTCTGTCGTTCGCGGCGGACGACTTGCTCGCGCCCCCCGAGAAGAAGGCGCTGCTCGAAGAAGGCGACCGCAAAGTGGCGGATATTCTCGATCGCGCCATCGACGGTCTGATCTCCGAAGACGAGCGTTACAACAACGTCATCGACGTCTGGGGCCAGGTCAACAAGTCGATTACCGAGAAGATGATGGAGTCGTTCAAAAACGACGTCTATCGCACCGACGAAGAGCTCAAAGCGAATCCGTCCGCGAAACGCCGTCCTTTCGGGTACGTCAACCCGGTGTACCTGATGGCGTTCTCCGGCGCGCGCGGCGGTTCCGAGCAAATTCGTCAGCTCGCGGGGATGCGCGGCCTGATGGCCAAGCCGAACGGCAAGATTATCGAGTCGCCGGTTAAGGCGAACTTCCTCGAGGGCCTCACGGTTCTGGAATATTTCAGCTCGACGCACGGCGCGCGCAAAGGCTTGTCCGACACGGCGTTGAAGACGGCGGACTCCGGATACCTTACGCGTCGACTCGCGGACGTCGCTCAGAACTGCGTCGTTACGATGCACGACTGCGGCACGCGAAACGGCGTCATCAAGAGCGTCATTCAGGACGGCGACCGCACGATTCCGCTTTCTCAGTCGATCGTCGGACGCGTTTCCTGCGCGAACGTCGCCGATCCTACGAACGACTCCGAAGCGATCGTTCGCGCCGGCGAGCTCATCACCGTCGAGATCGCGCGCAAAATCGACAAACTCGAGCCGAAAGTCGAGAAACTTAAGGTTCGCAGCCCCATGACGTGCGAGGCGGAACTGGGCGTGTGCTCGTTGTGCTACGGCATGGACCTGTCGACGTCGCGACTTGTCGAAGAAGGGATGGCGGTCGGGATCATCGCGGCTCAGTCGATCGGCGAGCCGGGCACGCAGTTGACGATGCGCACGTTCCACATCGGCGGCGCGGCGTCTCACCGCGCCGAAGACAACGAAGTCAAGACGAAATACGCCGGTAAGATCCGCTTCAGCAAGATGGACGTGGTCGGCGACCGCGTTTTAAGCTGCCGACCCGAAGGGGGCGTCGAGATTTGCAACAACCGCAATCAGGCGCGCGAAACGTACTTCGTTCCCGAAGGCGCGACGTTGACCGTGAAAGAAGGGGACGTCGTCGAAGCCGGCTCCACCGTCGCCACGTTCGATCCGCACAGTAAGCAGCTCATCGCGAAGTCCGACGGTATCGTTCGCTTTGACGATATCGTTCGCGGCGAAACGGTCGAAATGGAGAAGGAGCAGCAGACGGGCAAGAACTCGCTGTCCGTTCTCGAACTGAAAGGGGATCGCCACCCGCGTATCGACATTCAGGCGTTCGACGGGTCGAAGACCAACGAAAGCTATCAGCTTCCGAGCAAGACGACGATTCTCGTCGCCGACGGCGCGGTGGTCAAGCGCGGCGATTTGCTCGCCAAGATTCCGCAAAGCGCCGCGGGAACGCAGGATATTACCAACGGTCTGCCGCGCGTTACCGAGATTTTCGAAGCGCGGTCGCCCAAAGACCCCGCGATCGTCGCCGAGATTTCCGGAACGGTCGAGATTTCCGAAAAGCGCAGCCACGGCAAGCGCCAGGTGATCGTTCGCCGACCGAGTCCCAACGGGGCGGGGGAAGTGATCGAAAAGATCCACGAAGTGCCGCAGGGCAAGCGCATTCGCGTCTTCACGGGCGACGAAATCCAGGCGGGCCAGCCGATCACGGACGGTCTGCTCGTTCCGAAAGACATTCTTCGCATTCAGGGCGAACAGGCGATTCAGGAGTACCTGGTCAAAGAGGTTCAGGCGGTTTATCGCAGCCAGGCGGTGAGCATCAACGACAAGCACATCGAGATCATCATCGCGCAGATGCTGCGTAAGGTGAAGATCGAAGACGGCGGCGACACCGATCTGCTCGCCGGCGACGTCGTCGATAAATTCGAGTTCCGCCGTCGCAATCGCGAATTGCGCGGCTGCGTCAAAGTCAAGTTCTCCGGCGACACCGACTTGCAAATCGGGGACGTCGTTCCTCGCGAGGTCTTCGAGGCCACGAACGAGCGATTCGCCGCCGCCGGCGGCGCGCCCGCGACCGGCGAAAAGCCCAGGCTCGCGTCCGGTCAGACCCAGCTCCTGGGGATCACCAAGGCGGCGGTTCAAAGCGAATCGTTCCTGTCCGCCGCGTCGTTCCAGGAAACGACGAAAGTCCTGACGGAAGCGGCGCTCGCGTACAAAGTCGACCGACTTGTCGGCCTGAAAGAGAACGTCATCCTTGGGCGTCTGATTCCCGCCGGAACCGGATTCCGAGCGTATCGCGACGCGCGTTGGGACCACCGCCACGGCGGCCAGACGGTCGACGAAACGTTCGATTTGCCCGGCGTTACGAGCTTCGCTTCGCAAGAGGCGCACGTCGCCAAAGACGTCGACGGTTCCCCCGCGTTTGGCGCCACGCCCGACGAGACGAGTTTTGCGTCCGGAGACGACAACGCCTTCTTCAATCCCAGCGAAGGGTTCGTTACTTCCGCCGACGGCGACGACAACGTTCGCTTCGACCAATTTGGCGACGAAGGGTTCCCGCAAGAGTTTGACCAGGACGGATTTGGCGAAACCGAAGAGCCCGAGCGGCTCGACGACGACGATTCGTTTTGATTAACGTTGAAGCCGGGGCTGTAAAGCCCCGGACAGCGTTGCTTGAGGCGTCGCTCTGATCGTCTAAAAAGAAGCCGGGGCTGCAAAGCCCCGGACAGCATTTCTTGAGGCTACGCTCTGATCGTCTAAAAAGAAGCCGGGGCTGCAAAGCCCCGGTTGACGTTTCTTGCGGCTACGCTCTGATCGTCTAAAAAGAAGCCGGGGCTGTAAAGCCCCGGACGGTGTTTCTTGAGGCTACGCTCCGATCGTCTAAAAAGAAGCCGGGGCTGCAAAGCCCCGGATGGCGTTGTATTAAATCTCCGCCATAATCTCGGTATTTTCATCCCCGGCTTTGTATCAGACTTCCGCCAAAATCAACGTTTGTCCGCCCCCAATGGAGGCGGCTTTCCGCCTGCGGCGGAGTTGACGCCTCGCGGCCTTGGCCGCTTCGTCGCGCGGCGGCGGGTTCGATTTTTACCGCTTTTAAATCGACGTTTCGCGTTATTTGCGCCGTCCGGGGATTTTCATCCCCGGCTTGTTCTTAAAGCTCGAGGTTATGGTATTCTAAGATATACTCCTGATCTTCTTTGCTGAATTTGGCGAAGTCCAGACTTATCATATATCCGAACCGATCTTTCAAAATAACTTCGTTGGTCTTTTCGTTCAATCGTATAATTTTCGCGGCGATAATTTCCTCGCCGGCGACGCCCTGATAGAACCACATCCGACAGCCGTCTTTTAACGTTCTGGCCCCGTTGGCGATCTCTTCTTCGGTTGGCCTGCGTTGTTCCCAACGCGTCGGCGGGGGATCGTACCCCTCCGGGGGCGTCAGGGGCGTTTTTCGATACGTCTCCCTGTCGACATTGTAGACGAGTATCTTCCATTTGTCGTCGAGAGAATCGTAAACGGCGTGTAAAAGCGCGCGACTTTTCCCGGCGAGCGGAGTCTGACAGAAAAACGACGCGCCTTCGAGAACGATTTTCTCGGCAAAAAACGATTTCTGAATTTCCGGAAGCGCTTCAAGCCAATCGATCAACTCTTTTTTCGGCGTTTCCGCCGCGTCGGCGTCCGCTTCAAAATACTCTAACAGCAAACGCGTGAACGTTACGTCGTCGCGCAACGTGCCGACTCGGAATTTTGCGTCCAGCGCTCTCCAGTCGTCGAGCGCCGTCTGATTATTCGGAAGGAACGGCCTGATTGACGCGGTCGTTCTCACAAAACGGCTGAGGTTATATTTTATCCCGTTCACGACGACGGAGTCGTCGTTTTGGGGCGGCGAAACGGTGTTGACCGTCTTTTCCACGCCGCGGTCGTCCGGAAGCCGTTTCTTTGACGCGACGTCGCTCAGCCGTTCAATAAAGCGCGTTTCGTCTTCTGGGCGCGGTTTAATCCTGATATTTAGCGTGAAAACTTCCCGACGTTGTTCGCCGGTATTAAGCTCGAAATACTGAACGACCTGAAACGCGCAGACGATCCCTTCCGGAGAGAGATTCGCTCTTAACTCTTTCCAAAAAGGATCGTTCCATTCTTCAAAAGGAGGGAGTTGAACTCCCTCCTTGCCCAGCGGCAGTTTTTCACCGGGTTGAAACGGTTTCCGTCTCGAGTCGGCCGGACTGGGAGAACTCATTGTCGCGCTGAACGCCATGCCGCCCCCCATGCTATGGCCGCGTAGACTCATGTCCAAATCCATGGCGAGAGCGCTTCGAGCCTCGGCGTCGGCGTCCGGACTCCACGCGTATTCGTTTTCCAATTGCGAACACGAAACGCTTATACGGCCAAGGCGACGCCCGCTTTTCAGGCGGTCTTCGATACTGGCGAAATTGTCGAACGTTTTGTCGGATGCGTTTTCAAGCCACAACGCCAAAAAGACGACGTCCCCCATGTAGATTTCCGTCGGACAAACTTCCAGCGTGAGTTTCAAACCGTCGGGAAAAACGGCATGGTCGCTCTCCACAATCGCGGTTTCTTTTGAACTTTCCTGAGCGTAGTCCGCGCGGAATCCACCCGCGCTTAGTAAAAGAACGGCGGCGACTGCGCTCAAACAATAGTTCTTCATCATGGACTTGCCTTTGCAAACGTGGTCGTTAAGCGTTTATATTCGGGAACAAAATCTCTCCGTCTCTTTACTGTTGAGCGTTCTTTTGCTTCTCCCGAATATAGTTTTTGTCCTCGTCGCTAAGTTGAGACGAGTACAGAGCTTCGGAACTGCCGTCGCGGAATTCCAGACAGACGTCTTTCTCGTCTCTGTAACGTTGAACGAATTTTGCCCAGATTTTTTCCTTGCCAATTTGTCCTTTGTAGGTCCATACCCGAAACCCGTCGGGCGTCTCTTTCGAGCCGTCGGCGAGTTCTTCTGGCGACGGAACCTTCTTTTCAAAGTCGCAAACCCTCGTCTTGAGCGGCTCGGGCAGAAGATCGAAGACGTCCCGTAATAAATCGAGGCTTTTATCGGCAAACGGCGTTTGATAGAAGTAGACGACGCCTTCGTTGACGATAAAAGCGAGATAAACGACGCGTTGCGGGTCGGGAAGCGACGTCAGCCAATCGATCAGTTCCTTTTTGGTTTGTTCCGTCTTTGTTTCGTCGGCGGAATAGTACTCCAGCAGCAAACGGGTCAATCTTACTTCGTCGCGCATCGTACTGTCGCACATTTTGTCGTCCAGATTACGCCAACCTTCGAGCGTTGTCGGGTTATTGGGAATTGAAGGTTTTCGGAACCCCGTCCTTGTAAAGCGGCAGGGGTCGTATTTTAGGCCGTTGACCACGATAAAATACTCGTCGTCGACTTTTCTTCGATGAATGTCGTCGAAGCCTTTATTGCCCGTTTTTGTATCTGCGGGAAACAACTCCTCCGGCGTATAATTATACCATTTGTCGAGAACGTTTGTTTCTTTTTCCGGACGCGGCTTAACGACAATATTTTGCGTTGCCGTTTTGTCTTGAAATCTATAAATTCCCCATTGGGAATGCCTTAGAATACGGACTTGGGAGGAACTGGAACTTACGTCGTCGTACTCGTCGTTCGCGTTGTAGGGAAACTGACACGTAATTTGAAGTTGGCAAACGACGCCGTCGGACGTCAAGTTTTCTCTTAAATTTGTCCAAAAAGGGTTTTCCCAGTTTTCCCAATCTTCAAGGGGAGGAAATTCAATCGCCGCTAGTTCACACAGACGTTTTTCTCCCGCCGGAAGATCCCTTTTGGGAAGATTATGATAATCATACTCTTCGGTTTCTGATTCAGGAATCCAAGCGTAGTCTTTTGATCGCCGGGATTTTTGTTGCGGAATATCCTCTGAAGAAATATTGATTCTTTTGATAAAATGTTTGCCAATTTGACGCTCTCCCAAATCAGGGAAATCTTTAAACGTTTCGTCGGACACGTTTTCAACATAGGTCGCCAGGTAGACGACGTCCCCCAAAAGGATTTCTTTCGGATAGAGTTCCAGCGTGTATTTCAACCCCTTCGAGGCGTCGCTATCGTCGTTCATTTCAAACGTAACGATTTGGGATTCTTCCGAATTGGATTCTGCGCGTAACGTCGCGCCCATCAGCGACAAAACAATCGTCGCAATGATTATATTGAGTTTTTTCATAGCGTATTCTTTCTCGATGTGAAGTTTCGCGCAAGGCGGAGAACCTTCTTTTAAGCGTTCTTAACGTTATACTATTTGACGTTATACGATTGAAGGTCTCTGCGAGCTGTTTTCTCGTTACAAAGGTTTGGATTGAGACTGAATTGAACGACGTTCGCTGTTGGTAAATTGTTGATTTCCATCGAGTAAACGATCTGGTAAAACGCAAGCTTCCTGCATTACGTCTTGATTCGAGCTCGTAACGTGACCAAGTCCAAAAGCATGTCCAATCTCGTGAAGAAGAACCTGCTCCTTAATTTCGATTAAATCTGCAGAACTCATTGGGTTTTCGGTACGAAGTTCATATATGTCGTTCCTTTTGCCAAAACCGGGTTTAATACAGTCGTTGAAAATGGCGACGGTATTATTGAGACCATAATGAATTCCCAAAATCGAAGAATCATGATTTGAGTCGGGCGCTTTCCTTGAAAACGCGCCAACTGCCAAAATTGTCCAAAAAGAATCTGTCGCGATCGGCGAGTTACGAGAAACGCATAAATCGTCGCCATTGCTCAACGCGCTTATATAATGGGTGTTGTCGATCGTTTCAGCGAGATTAAGACCGGCGGGGAATTCCTTAACGTCAATATGTACAAGGCGCAGTTGTTCTTTAACAAGCCCGTCAATTATAGGCAATTCCGCCGTTCTTCGACTTGTAGGATCATTGGAATTTTCCAAATAAGCGAGTTGATCCCTTTCAACCCAAAGGGTCCTCCTTACTGTAAACACAGGGGACGTTATAACGTAACCGCTACTTCCGCTTTCTGCTGAAACATCATATATTCCGAGGTTGTCGTTGTTGTCGAAACGAACGCGATCAGTCGCTCCTGTATTTGGATGAGCGACAATTATGTAGTTGTCGCCCGGATGAGCTTGCGTAATCGCTCCCGATTTAAATTTGACGCAGTCTCCGCCTATAAACGACAAAGCTCCCGAGCTTAATTGCATCTCTCCATTGTTGTCGCGTTTCCCTTTTTTGTTGTTGATATTATTGTTTATTTCTGCTATAGAGAGACAGTTGAGCGCGTCTATCGGATCAAACCAATCCATGTATACGGTCGCTGTTAATCCCTGTGGAATTGGATGTTGTAAAACTACCTTTACGTTAATATTATTTTTCTCCACCTGACTGATAATAAAAGAGTCTTCGTTTTCAGGCTCCGTAATTATGGGCTGTTCCGCAAATCCATAGCAGTCGTCTTTGTAAGCTAATACGTCGTCTTCGATTTTTATAAATTCATTGCTTTCAGTATAATCTTCGGACGTGTCCCAAGTTACAGATAAGATTCTGTTGAAACAGTAAAGCGACTCGCCTGACGAATATGCCAAAGTATTCGTAGCTTTCTTATAGGCTTCTACTTTCAACGTGTAGACTCCCGTGCCGCCGCGGTAATTATCCCAATTTGAGCTCTGGACGTAAGTAGAGGTTGCTTGATCCCATGTCCATTCTTTAACTTTGACCTGATAATCAATCAAATTAGAAAATCTGGTCAATTGATCGGGGTCGTCGTAGTTGATCTGCGGAGTTGTTAGAAAGCGTAATCTATTGCCGTTTTCGCACCATACGACGTGTTTGTCAGACAACGAGCGATAGTAATTCTTCGTCGGAGATTTTTCCTGATATTCGAAGCCGTCGATTTTGATAAGTTCAAAATCGACGTATTTTGTAACGCTCGTCAACCCTTCACAATCCTGGACATAGTAGTAGCCCTGTAGCCGTCCCGGTTTAGAAATGTCAATATAAAAATCAAATCTATAGGCGTCGCCGACTATTTTTCGAGTCGGCTTTGTTATTCCCGGCGCTGAAACGTGTAGCTGTAAATCTTCTGAACCGCAGGCATGAGGATCGTCGTCGTCTTTGGCGTAAACGGCGATTTTCAGAAGATTGTCAGAAACTAACGTCATTGTCGGGTCATAATAGCCGTCATGCGCGTAGTCGGCTTTATCGATATATGGAACGTGGTTCCGTTTGTAACACGTTTCGCCGGAGTCGGTTGCGCGATCACATTGAGGATCGCGTTTTGAATCGCCGTCGCCGGAAAAGAACCGACAAGCCAACGCGTCAAAAAAGGTCTTCCCGTCTTGAATTACGGGCTCTTCGTCTTCCGTTTGCGAACACAAAACGCTTATGCGACCGAGGCTACGCGCGGTTTGATCGCTTTCCATAATCGCGGTCTCTTTTGAACTATCCCGAGCGTAGTCTGCGCGTACTCCTCCTGCGTTTAGTAAGAGAATAACGGCGGCTACGCTCAAATAAAAGATATTCATGGTCGTTTATCTTTTATGTCGCAATTCAAAACGTCAAACGAAATCCTTCTGCGTCGTCGCTACTGCGCCGCGCCCGACGCGTTGCGAATATATTCTTTGTCCCTGTCGCTAAAACAGTCGAAGCGCAAATTGTCTGCGCTTCCGTCGCGAAATTCCAGGCGAATTTCGGTTTCGCCGACGGTTCTTATCAGTTTAGCGACAATCGTTTCTTTGCCAATTGGCCCGTTATAAGTCCATAATCGAAAACTCTCCGGCAAGTTTTTACCTTCTCCTGCCAGTTCTTCGAGGGTTGGCGCGCGTTTTTCAAAATTGCGCGCCCTGGTATTAAGAGGCTCGGGAAGAAGATTGAAGACGCCCCGTAATAAAGCGAGGCTTTTGTCGGCAAACGGCGTTTGATAGAAGTAGACGACGCCTTCTTTGACGATAAAGTCAAGAAAAACGACGCGTTGCGGATCGGGAAGCGACGTCAGCCAATCGATCAGTTCCTTTTTGGTCTGCTCTGTCTTTGTTTCGTCGGCTGAATAATACTCCAATAGCATACGAGTCAGCCTTACTTCGTCGCGCATCGTACCGTCGCACATTTTGACGTCCAGATTACGCCAGCCTTCAAGCGTCGTCGGATTGTTGGGAATCGAAGGTTTTCGGAACCCCGTCCTTATGAAACGGCGAGGATCGTACTTTTGCCCGTCGATCAAGAGAAAAGACTCCATGTCTTCTTCGGTGAGAAGAAAAGGCTGAACGTATTTTTTCCCACACATTATTCCGTCCAGTTTGCCTACATATTCCATCAGCGGAAACATTTTCTCCGGCGTATAATTGCGCCATTTCTCGAGAACGCGCGTTTCTTTTTCCGGACGAGGCTTAACGACAATATCCTGAGTCACCGTCTTTACGCGATATTCGTTGTCGCGATCTTCATTCTCCTGAACGTAAAAACAACAGACGATTTGAAGTTGGCAGACGATTCCCTCAGGCGTTAATTTCTCTTTGAGTTCTCTCCAAAACGGGGCGTCCCAATCTTCAAGAGGGGGAAACTCAAAAGCGCCCGCTTGCGACAGACGTTTTTCTCCCGGCGGAAGGTCCCTTTCAGGGAATTCCTCATAATGATTGCTCTCGGCGCCTTCAGGACTCCAGACGTATTCGTCGGTCAGTTGCGAAGAAGATATCTTCACGCTTCTAACGAAGTGTTTCTCGACAGAAAACGCGCCCAAATCGGGATAATCTCTAAGCGTTTCGTTCGACGTGTTTTCGTCGTAACTCGCAAGATAGACGACGTCTCCTAAAAGGAGTTCTTTGGGATAGATTTCCAGCGTATGCTTCAGACGATCCGAACTGTCGTCCGCGTCTTTAAGGTCTATCGTCACTTCCTGCGGTTCTTCAGAAACATATTCTGCGCGTGAGATTCCGCACGTTAGCGTTAAAAGGAACGTTGCGCTCCATATAAGTAATCTTTTCATAGTGTGATCTTTCCATTTCGATATTGTATGCAACTCCCGCCAATGAGGAAGCCTTATTGGTCAAATAAGACTCCCTCGACTGTTTTTGAAAAAATATTAACTCTCTCAAAAAGTTAATTTGTTCAAGTTGACGTAGGATCTGACGGATCTTGCGGACTGGAGTGTGATTGAATTTGCATCAGTTCGTTCGTAGAAAAAGTGCGGTTATATTCGTTTAAACGTGTAATTATAAGGTTGTTGTTAGGATTCATTACGCCAGACGTTACATTTCCAGCCACATGATTAAGACCCAACGCATGACCTATCACATGGAGAAGAACCTGTTCTTTGATAGAATCCGCTTGGAGCGAACTTATTTGTTCTGATGGATTATTGGTATTCCAAACGCTAATTTGTTCATCTATTGCTTCATTAAATATGAACGCAATATGGTCGTTATGCTGATACCAACTTAACGTGTCCGAGGAGTTTTGCTTTTTAAAGGCGCTGACTACAAGAATTGTCCAAAAAGTATCTGTTGCCATTGGTGAGTTGCGGTTTTGAGGAAGATCGCCTAATTGACTCATGTTCAACTCCTGACTTCCGTTATTTACCACATGGTAGTTGGGCGCGTATTCTTTAACTTCGATGCATGCCTCACGTAGTTTCGTCGTAACAAGTCCGTTGATTGTAACAGGGGAAGCGGTGTGTTCATTATTTTGATTATCTACATAGGCGAGCTGATCTCTTTCAACCCAAAGAGTTCTTTTTACCGTAAAAACAGGAGATATCCTGATACAGGCGTTGCCTCCGCTTCCCGCATTGCCTCCGCTACCTGCGTTACCTCCGCTTCCTGCATTGCCTCCGCTTCCTGCATTGCCTCCGCTTCCTGCATTGCCTCCGCTTCCTGCATTGCCTCCGCTTCCAGTAGAAGTATTGTGAATTCCAAGAACTTCGTTTTCATCGAAACTTACATGTTCAAGCACGCCAGAATTAGGATGAGCGACAATCACATAATTGTCTCCAGCGTGTGCGCTTGTAATAGTCGCCGTTGTCGATTGCTCTATATCTGAGCCGCTAAAGGATAAAGTTGAGGAAGAAAAAGAGCTCATACTACCGTAATTATCTCGTTTTCCACTCCCGTTATTATCGTATTCTTCCAAAGAGCCTAACGGATTGACTGGATCAAACCAATTTATTCGTACTGTCCCCGTCAGTTCCTGAGGTACCTGAACTGTTAGCATTACCTTCGCAGAAATAACGTTTTTCAGCGTGCCAACTGTTCCAGTGCTTGTATTAAGCGGTTGTTCCACGAACCCATAACAATCGCTGTTGATCAAATTAATGTTGTTACGCTTAACTTCAACGACCGAGTTCGTATCGCTATAACCGACTCCTCTCCACAAGACGTGTTCGATTTTGTTAAAACAGTACCGTTGAGAATCTGTAAATTCATAAAGAATATCGCTTGGATCGTTCGAGCCTTTCTTATAAATTTGAACCTTTAAGTCATACACGCCTGGGCCGTTGGTAAAGGTGAACCAATCAGAGTTGGCGTCTTGATAGTATACAGAATAAGTTGGACTCCAATCCCACTCTTTCGCTTTAACTCGACAATCAAACAAGTTGGAGAATTTGGTATATTCAACCGGGTCGTCGTAATTTATTTGTCTGCTGGTAAGAAGACGCATCCTGTTGTCGTTTTCCTTCCAAACAACATGATCGTCAGATAAAGAGTGATAATAATTCTCTGTAGGCGATTTCTCCTGATATTCGAATCCATAGATTTCAATAAGATCAAAATCAATGTATTTCGTAGCGCTTGTTAGGCCGTCGTAATCTTGGACATAATAATAGCCTTGAAGCCGTCCCGGTTCGGAAATATCGATATAAAATTCGAATTTATACGTATCGCCAACGATTGTTCGAGTCGGCGTCGTCATTCCTGGCACTGATATGTGTAGCTGTAAATCCTCGAAACCGACTCCGTAAGGATCGTCGTCGTCTTTGGCGTAAATGGTGATTTTTAAAAGATTGTCAGAAACTAACATCATTGTCGGATCATAGTAGCCGTCATGCGTATAGTCAGCTTCGTCAATATACGGAGCTTGGTAACATTCGCTATGCGTCCCGCCAGACCCGCCGGATCCTCCCGAACCGCCGGACCCGCCTGAGCCGCCGCTCCCACCTGAGCCGCCGCTCCCGCCCGATCCCCCGCTACCGCCAGAGCCGCCGGAGCGGTCGCCTTGCGAATCGCGTTCTGAATCGTCGTCGCCGGAGAAGAATTGGGACGCAATACTATCGTAGCAGTCCTCTTCGTCTTGAATCGCGGTCTCGTCTTCTTCCGTTGGCGATTCGAGGTCGACGTCGTCGAACGTCAAAGGCGTCGCAACGACTTCTTCCGAGCTGTTTTCGACGTCGTTTTCTTCGTAAGGAACGAAGTCTTCGTCGTCAAACGATTCCATGAGATCGTCGATCATACACTCGCATTGGGCGTCTAAGAAGTTTTCTGCGACGAGGTCGTCGACGCTGAAATCAACGGTCAAAACAGATTCAATTGTCGACCCCTGCGAAATGTAGGCGTCGCTGGAATCGAACGAATAGGTTTCGCTGATTGCGACCAGACCGCCGTCTGCCGACAGGAGCTGCCGCTCTTCGAGGGGCTCAAAATTGAGAGCCTTTCTTTTCGGCGAATTCGAATCGTTTTCAGATCGCCGAAAACCTGCTACTTTGTTTCCAAAGAAACTCATAAAATTAACACGAAAGTCCATAGCTTTCCTTTCTGAAAAGATAATAGTCGCGTAAAAAACGCGTCGTTTGAATGATTCGTTTTGTTTGATTGTCCGATCAAAGCCGATCGTATCAATTTGTACAAAACGACGGTTATGAATCGATTCGTTTCACCATAGTCCGCATCAAAAGACTCTGTAAAAACGACGTTATAAAACGGAGCGACGTCTCGCTCTCGTGTTTTTAATTGATCGAATCGCAAATAAAAGCGCGCGAAGCGGTTCTGGTTATTACGCCACAAAACACCCATACAGCGCGTCGAATTGATTAGTCGCGTCGACGCGTCGTTCGGTTTTTATCGTGTCTGACTGTTTATGATTCGTTCGTTGTTAAAACGTTTATGTCATGGGGAAAATCTCCTCGGACGGGATTTCGTTGAAAAAATCAACAGAAAACTACCTCCAAAACGATAGTTGCTTTTTGAAGATTGACTGTTGCGCGGTTTTTGGAAGAATTTTTGAAAATAATTGAAAAAGATTGTGCGAATCGTCGCAACGGTTGCGAAACGCCGTCAGAAAACATTGAAAAAAACGGGATTTGAAGAAACGGACGGGAAAGAAAATTTATCGAGAGATTTTTTGAAAGAGCGGCGAAAGCGGTTAGCGACGCGTCGAGGCGGCTGGGGAGTTATTGACGCAACGCGTCGCATGAGGTTGCCGGCGGCATACGCGCGACACGGCGCGCTTCTGCCTGCGGCTTGCGAACTGGAGTCGATCGGCGCGTTAATTGAGGAAACGGCTCTTAGTTGCCCTTAAATAACCGTTCATAAACGTCGACGACGCGTTCCAACTTCCACGTTTCCGCGCGTTCGAGGCCGCGTTTTCGCACGTCCTCATAGAACGCCTCGTCGTCCCAAAGTTTGACGATCGCTTCAATCCAGGGCTTCGCGACGTCCGACGGCGGAATTGCGTTAGACTCCGGGCCGTATTCTTTGGGAATATCAAGCAAAATCGCCGCGCCGGCGAGCGTTTCCGGGAGCGCGCCGCGATTCGACGCGACAACAGGAACGCCCGCGATGAGCGATTCCGCCGCGACGCGTCCAAACGACTCGTCAAAATACGACGGGACGAGCGTGATTTTTGCCTGTCGGTAATAATCCCATGGTCGGGTCGTATTGCGCATATAATTCACGCTCTTTACGTCGGCGAGAATCGATCGATAATCGCGCAGACTGTCGACGTTGGACGAGCCTTCGACGACCAAAACGGGAATATCGGGTCGTTGAATCCAAAGCTCTTTAACAATTCGAGCGAAAAGGGGAACGCCCTTGTTCAAGCTGGGATTGACAAAAAGAAGTCCGTCCGCAGACTTCTCATTTGCGCTTCCACTAGAAGCGGGAAGGTCCGCTTCCGTTCGTCGTTTGCACGAGAGCAAGTCTCTTTCGGGCGCGACGGCGTTCCAATCGATAGGGGGCGGCGCGACGACCGTTTTCAAATCGAGCCGTTTTCGATAGACGTCCGCCGCGTACTGCGACGGCACGACGACAAGATCCGCCTGCTGAAAGTACCCCGCGTCATGATAGGCGAAGTTCTGCAAAAGCACGATCGTCTTCGCGCCGCAACGTTTGCAACGTTCGAGAATCTGATCGCCGAGCCAATATCCGCCGTAAGTTACGACGACGTCGGGCCTGACGCGTTTGAGAACCGCTTCGAGCGTCGAAAGAAACGCCCGACCGACGTCGGACGAAGGAACTTGCGAGCGATCGACGGGGCAAAATGCGATCGACTTGATCTTTTCGTCCCGAAACGAAACGGTCGAAAACGCCGTCTTCTTATAATTCGACGCGCTCGCAAGCGGCGCGATCTTACGCACCGCCAGAACTTTCTCGACGCTCGAGACGTTCGGATTGTCGACGATCGGCCCGCAAAACGTCGACGTCTCCCAACCGCGATTCGCCAGCGCTCTCAAAAGCTCGCGCGTCGAGATCGACGCCCCGTTCGATTGATCGAGATAAAAATGCCACGAAGCAAACAGAATTCGCATTGATTTTATTGTCGACGGGGATTACAAATTGGTTTGAACGTTTCGACTTATTGAACCGACGATGAAAGGACTCCAAACAATAATTATCATTGATCGACGTTTCGCGCCGTTTTTAAAATCCAAGGTTATGGTACTCTAAGATAAAATCCTGATCTTCCTTGCCGAACTTGGCGAAGTCCAGATTCAATTCGCTTCCGTATCGATCCTTCAGGAGAACTTTGTTTGTCTTGTCGTTCAATCGTATGAGTTTCGCGGCGATAATTTCCTCGGCGTCAGAGCCCTGATAGAACCACATTCGACAGCCGTCCTTCAACTCTCGGGAACCGTTCGCGATCTCTTCTTCGGTCGGTCTGATTCTCTCCGATCGGGAAAACGGTCGCGGAGGTTCGTACCCTTTTGGAGGCGTCAGAGGCGTTTCTTTATATTGCCCCTTGTCAAAAACGTAGATCGACGTCTTCCATTTGTCGTCCAGAGAATTGTAAAGGGCATGTAAGAACGCTCGGCTTTTATCGGCTAAAGGAGTTTGTTTGAAGTAATAGCCTTGATTCAGAAGCGCCGTTAGAAAAAACGACCTTTGAACTTCCGGAAGCGCTGCAAGCCAGTCGATCAGCTCTTTTTTCGCTTCTTCCGTCTTGTCGGCGTTCGCCGCCAGATAGTCCAACAACAAGCGCGTGAACGTTATGTCGTCGCGCAAAGAGCTGTCGCAGAACTTCGATTCTAACTCCCGCCAACCGTCAAGAGTCGTCGGATTGTTGGGAATAAACGGCTTTCTGAACGCGGGCGATCTCACAAAGTATCGGGGATGATACTCTTTTCCGTCGACGACGATAAGGTAGTTCCCAATATCCTCTCTTCCCCAGGAATAAACGACGTCGTCTTTTCCGTAGGTGGAAACGTCGGACGCTTTTTCAAATTTGCCGCGTCGCGGAAAGACTTCCTCGGGCGTGTCGTCGAACCACTTTTCGAGAAGCGCCGTTTCCCCTTCCGGGCGCGGTTTGACAAGAATATCCTGTTTAAAGACGGCCGTTTGTCGGTTCATGCCGATTCCATATTGCTGAGCGACCTGCAACTGACAGACAATTCCGTCCGGCGTCAATTTTTCCCTTAGTTCTTTCCAAAAAGGATCGTTCCAGTCTTCAAGAGGGGGAAACTCGACGGCCGCCTTGCCCGCGAGACGTTTTTCGCCGGGCGGGAGGTCTTTGGATTGCACTGCATAGCACGCCGTACTGCCCGTTGTGTTTTCGGGACGCCATAAGTACTCTTGTTCAAGTTGCGGAGCGGTTATTCTAACGACGCCAAGATAGTTTATGTAGTCGGGCAGATTTCCGTAATCCAGGCAATGTTCAATAGTCTTGTCGGAGACGTTTTCAATGCGCGCCGCGAAAAAGACGACGTCTCCAAGGTAGATTTCGGTTGGGTAGATTTCCAGCGTAAGCTTTAAATCCGGATTGTCGACGTCGGCGGCTTCGACGACAGTCGGTTCTTTCGATTGGCTGTAGACGGGATTTTCGCATGGAAATCCGCCGACAAGCGCCAGTACGGCTGTCAGAACGCCTTTTAATAAACTTTTCATAACAAACCTGCCTTTTCTAAAGTAACGGCGGCAAAAAACAATATTGGAGGGAGCCTCCGCGAGGATGGTTGCTTCGCAGCGTTCGGCTGTTGCGCGGAATTTCAAAATTTTTTTAAAAAATCTGAAAAAAGTTTCGTCATGTCGGGGCGCGGGTCTGGAAACGTCGCGGTCGCGGCGTCGGGTTCGTTTGGGAACACGGCGTTCCGACGCGGCGACGCCCAAAAGACGCGGCCTCGCGTTTCGTCGAGTCTGTTTCAACGGAACCGGCGCGAAGCGCCGAGAGCCGTCGACGCAAGGCGACGGCGGCCGAGGGACGCGATTTGCCGCCGCGAAGATTCAATAAAAAGTCGACAAGAAAAACGCCGAGAACGTCGGGCAAGCCCTGAACTAGGCGCGAAGCCGAAAACAGACGGTCGACGCCCCGTTCGATTGATCAGGACAGAGACGCCGGGAAGCGAAGAGATTTCGCGGGAGTTTGGTTAGCGATCAGGAGATCAGGTTGCCGCCGCGTTCTGAAAGGAGAACATGGCGCCGTAAGGGGAAAAACGTAGTCGTAGGGAGGCGTTGAACGTCTGCCAAACCTTTATTGTTTGCGAACGGAATTGAGCAAACCTCCCGAAGGATTCTTGTCCTTCATTTCCTGAATATATTTTTGGTCTTCTTTGCTAAATTGGTCAATATTCAAATCTTCCATACGAAGATCGCGATACTGAATCGTAACGCGATTGGGACCTTTGAATTGGACAATTTTTGCGGCAAGGGTTTCCGTGAAAATCGGGCCGTTATAAATCCATATTCGGTAACCGTCTTGCAACGTTCTGGAACCGTTGACAATTTCTTCCTGAGTCGGTTCCATGCTCTCCGTATGTTTGTGGCGAGGAGATCTCGTTTTCGGAGTTGTCAGCTCAATATGGAAATAATCCATTAACCTCCGGCTTTTTTGGGCAAACGGCGTCCCGTCGTAAAACCAGAAACTCTCTTTGACAAGCGAGTTAAAGAAAAATTGACGCTGAAACATTGGAAGAGAATCGATCCAGTCGGTCAACTCCTTTTTGGTCTGTTTCGTCGCCTCGCCTTCTTCCGCTGCGAGATACTCTAACAGCAAGCGCGCGTATTTTATTTCGTCATGCAACGTGCTGTCGCAGAATTTTGAATCTAATTCGCGCCAACCTTCAAGAGTCGTTGGATTGTTGGGAATAAAAGGCTTTTTGAACGTTACGGTTCGAACAAAATGTTTGGGATTATATTCCTTTCCGTCGACGACGATGAAACCGCCGTCGTCTCTTCCGAACGAATGGATATTCGAGAGTCTCTCAGAACCGTTTCCTTCAGGAAAGAGGTTTTGGGGCGTGTTGTTAAACCACTTTTCAAGGAGAGCCGTTTCCTCTTCCGGACGCGGTTTTATCAAAATATCCTGTGAAAAAACGACTTTTCGTTTGACGGAGCGGATTTCATAGCGTTGCGCAACCTGAAATTGACAGACGATTCCGTCCGGCGTCATTTTCTCTCGTAATTCCTTCCAAAAAGGATCGTTCCAATCTTCAAGAGGCGGAAGCTCGACGTCCGTCATGCCGATCAGACGTTTTTCGTTTTTGGGGATGCTAACGTAACGCTTTGCCATGGACGGGATTGCGCCCGACGTGTTTTCGGGGCGCCACAGATACTCGTGTTCAAGTTGCGGACTTGTGATCGTAACGCTGTTGGAATAGGTGATAAACGACGGATAGTCGTTAAAGTCTAAACACTTATCAATGGTCTTGTTGGAGACATTGTTATAATACGTCGCGAAAAAAACGACGTCTCCAAAATAGATTTCGGTCGGGTAGATTTCCAGCGTAAGTCTCAGATCCGGATTGTCGACGTCGGCGACCTCGACGATCGTCGATTCTTTCGATTGGCTGTAGACGGAATTATCGCATGGAATTCCGCCGACAAGCGCCAGTACGGCTGTCAGAACGCCTTTTAATAAACTTTTCATAACAAATCTGCCTCTTTGAAAACAGCGGCGACAAAAAACGATTGGAGGGAGCCTCCGCGAGGATAGTTGCTTCGCAGCGTTTGGCTGTTGCGCGGAATCTCAAAATTTTTTTAAAAATCCTGAAAAAGTTTCGTCATGGCGGAGCGCAGGTTGGGAGACGTCGCGGTTGCGACGTTGGGTTTTGATTGTTTTTGAGTCGTGCGTTATCGGGGCGTATCGCACAACCCGCCGCCGGACTCCGGGGCTGAGCCGACCAACGGGAGGCGGTTCTAAAAGGCCCCTGCGTCCTTTAGAAGGCGGCTTGCGAACTGGAGTTTACGCGTTGCGTTGGTTGGGAGTCGTGCGTTTTGGCGTCGCGTTGTTTTTGAGTCGTGAGTTAACGGGGCATATTGCACAACCCGCCGCCGGACTCCGAGCCACAAGAGCTCTGCGTCCTTTAGAAGGCGGCTTGCGAACTGGAGTTTACGCGTTGCGCAGGTTGGGGGTGTGTTTTGGCGTTGCGTTAGTTGGGAGTCGAGCGTTCAGACGTTGCGTTGGTCGCGGGCTTGCGGAGCCGGGTTTTGAGAGTATAATAAAGCGGCTTGTCGTTTTTATTTGCGTAGAAGCGGCACGAAGAATTACGAACGCGATTTTCGTTAAAGGGCGGGCGAAATATGTCGGAAAAAGTTTACGACGCGGTAATTGTCGGCGCGGGGATGTCCGGTTTGGCCGCTGGGGTCCGTTTGGCGCAGTACGATCGGAACGTGTGCGTTTTGGAAAAGCACAGCATGATCGGCGGGCTGAACTCGTTCTATCGACGCGGCGGACGCAATTACGACGTCGGGCTGCACGCCATGACCAACTACGTTCCCAAAGGCGCGAAAACCGGCCCTCTTGCGCGCGTCATTCGGCATTTGCGCATGCCGTGGGACGAATTTGGACTCACGCAGCAAAACGGCTCGTCCATCGCGTTTTCGGGCGTCGAATTGAATTTCACCAACGATTTCAAACGACTGGAAACGGAAATCGCCGACAAATTTCCCTCTCAAATCGACGGTTTTCGCAAGATGGTCGCCGGTCTGGCGGGGTACGATCAACTTGGACTTGGCGCGGCCGGTGGCTCGGCGCGCGAATACGTCTCGCAATTTGTCTCCGATCCGTTGCTGGTCGACATGATCTTCTGTCCGCTGCTCTATTACGGCGGCGCGCGCGAACAGGACATGGAGTTCGGGCAGTTCTGCGTCATGTTTCGCTCGATCTTTCTGGAAGGGTTCGCGCGTCCTCACGACGGCGTTCGCCATATTCTCCTGAAATTGCTCAAAAAATTCCGCAACCTTGGGGGCGAACTTCGGCTCAATTCGGGCGCGCGCCGATTTGAAACGCGAAACGGCGAAGTTTCAAGCGTCGTTTTGGAAAGCGGCGAGGAAATTCGCGCGAAACGGTTTCTGTCGTCGGCGGGCTGGCCCGAGACCATGAAGCTCTGCGGCGCGGACTCCGACGTCGTCAATCAGTGTCCGGCGGGCAAGTTGGGGTTTGTCGAAACGATCAGCGTTCTGGACGTTCCGCCCAAAAGAATCGGACACGATAAGACGATCGTTTTCTTTAACGATTCCGACCGTTTCTCCTATCGCAATCCCGACGCGCTTGTCGACTTGCGCAGCGGCGTTATTTGCTCCCCGAATAATTTCGCGTATTCGGAGCCGCTCGAAGAAAATATGACGCGCGTTACCGCGCTGGCCAATTACGACTTGTGGCGCAAACTCTCCCCCGACGAATATAAGCGCGAAAAACTGCGCTGGTACGAACGAATTCTCGAGTCCGCGACTCGATTTGTGCCGGAGTTTCGAGGCCATGTGATCGACGTCGATATGTTCACGCCGCTGACGATCGAGCGATTCACCGGGCGCGTTCGCGGCGCCATTTACGGGGCCTCCGATAAGAAATACGACGGCACGACCCCGTATCGCAATCTTTTCGTCTGCGGCGCCGACCAGGGCATGGTCGGGATCGTCGGCGCGCTCGTCTCCGGCGTCGTCATCGCCAACAGGTACGCGTTGAACGACTGACGTCGCGACGGGTCGTTCGCGGCGTCCGAGCGGCGGGGGCGTTGGATATGCTTGTCGACCTTGTTAAGAAAGGCTTCCTGATATTGCTCAGGCGGCGGAGGCGTCGCGTATGAGCGTCTCAGAATTTGAAGCAAAAACGAGCTTGATCGTTTGACTTAAAGGCTTCTTTTACGTTCCGCTCGTTTTGGTTTTGAATTGGCGCGGCGGGCGCTCTTTGAGCGCGGCTCAATTTTGCGAATGGACGACGGTTTTCTCGCGTTCCCCCGACTGTCGTAACTCAACGACGTCGGAACGCGGTCGAATTAGGCGTCGCGTCGCCGCCGCCGTTTGGGGGCCGACGCCCTCGCCCATGGAGGGGGTTTTTAATGAAATTTATCCATCTTTCTGATCTTCACCTTGGTCTAAAGCTTTTTAACTACGATCTTATCGAAGAGCAACGCGACGCGTTGGCTCAAATCGTGGAACAAGTTAAGCAAACGCAGCCCGACGCGGTCGTCGTGGCGGGGGACGTCTACGACAAATCGATTCCGTCCGCGGACGCGCTCGAACTGTTCGACGACTTCCTCAACGACGTCAGCGAAGCGTCGGCAAAAACGCAAATCATGACGATCAGCGGCAATCACGACAGCGCGCCGCGGCTCGACCAATACCGTCGATTCCTGAGTCGGATGAACGTGCATATGGTCGGGCTTCCGCCGCGACGCCCCGACGAATCTATTGAGAAAGTCGCGATTGAAGACGAGTTCGGAGTCGTCAATTTCTACTTGCTTCCGTTCGTTAAGCCCACGAGCGTCAAGGAGATCGTCGGCGTCGACGAGAAGGGGAACAATCGGTCGTACGAAGAGTCGTTGCGTCGACTTCTCGAGCGCGAATATATCGATCCGACCGAGCGCAACGTTCTGGTCAGTCATCAGTTCTACTATCCAGGCGGGCAGTCTCCGGATTCCGTCGAGCGCATGGAGTCGGAGACGTACGGCGTTTCCGTCGGAAACGTCGACGCGGTGAGTTCCGACCTGTTAAGCGCCTTCGACTACGCCGCGCTCGGCCATATTCACAAGCCCTGGAGCCTTGGCGGCGACCCCTGCCGACGCTATTGCGGAACGCCTTATCCTTATTCCGTCGACGAACAGGGGCAAAAGAAAGGCTCCGTTCTCGTCGAATTGTTCGAAAAAGGAGCCGTCAATACGAGCGTCCTGCCAATAACGCCTCTGCGCGCCGTGAGAACGGTCGAAGGGCTTTTCGACGACGTCTTGAAACAGGGGTGCGACGACTACGTTCGCGTCGTGTTGACCGATCCCGCGGGCGAGGTCCTGGTCGACGTTCGCGAGCGACTTCTCAACGCGTTTCCCAGATTGCTGGAGATTCGGCGCAAGCACGTCGCTTCGTCGGGCGGCGAGTCGGCGCGCGTCGGCATGACGACCGATCCGATGGAATTGTGCCGCATGTTTCTGGGCGAATTGACTCTTGAAGACGAAGAACTGCTTCAGGACGTCGTCAACAGCGTGAAAGGAGTCGAATGACATGCGTCTTAAATGTTTGACGTTGCAGGCGTTTGGATCCTACGGAGAAAAGACGACGATCGATTTTGCCGCTCCGCGCCAGAATCTCTTTCTCATTAGCGGGGACACCGGCTCCGGCAAGACGACCGTCTTCGACGCGATTGTTTACGCGCTTTACGGCGAGGTGTGTTCGTCGTTTACCGACCGAAAGAAAAACGAAGAGTTGCAAAGTCAATTCGCCGATCCGGCGGCCGAGCCGTTTGTGCGTCTGGAATTTGAACAGGGGGGAAAAGAATACGTCGTCGAACGCGTTCCCCGATATTATCCCGTTAAAAAACGCGGCAAAACAATTGAACGCGTCAAAAACGCGAAGCCGGAAGAAGCGCGACTGACGCTTCCGGACGGATCGATTCTCCAAAAAGGAGAGGCGAACGCCAAATTGGAAGCGCTTGTCGGGCTGAGCAAAGACCAGTTCACGCAGGTGGCGTTGATCGCGCAGGGCGAGTTCCTTCGCGTGTTGCGAACGGCGACCCCCGAAAAGAAAAAGATTTTCGGCAAGTTGTTTAAAACCGAGATCTTTGGCGCGATCGCGGAGGAGCTCAAAAAGCGCCGCGACGATTCGGTCGGGGAACTTGAAAAAGTCGGGGCGGCGCTGCAAACGGAGATTGCGCGCGCTCAATTCGCCGAAGAAGACGAACGTTTTCCGGAAGCGAAAACGCTTTACGACGAGCTTGTCGCGTCGAAAGACAAAAAGCCGAATATCGCGCGCGTCGAGACGTTTTTGAGTCTCTTAAAAGAGAGCTGCGAGCGCTTGTCGACCGAGCAGGCGGAGCGAAAAGACGCGCAGGTTCGCGCGCAACGCGCTCGCGACGTCGCGCTTGCGGAATGTTCCGCCGCCGACCAGCTCCTGAAAACGTTCGAGCAATTGGACAAAGCGGAGGCGAAGCTCAAAGAATGCGCCGCGAGAGAACAGGAAACGCGCGACGCCGAGCGCCTTATGAGCGATCTTGAAGCCGCGTACGATCTTTACGTCGTCTGGACGACTTTTGACAAAGCCGATAAAGAACTTACGCAAATTCGCGACAATCTGGAGAAGTTGAGAGCGAAACTGCCCGAGCTTGATTTGGCGAGCGCGTCGGCGGCGGAATCGGAACAAAAAGCCGCTCAGGCGCGCGACGTCGCGACGGAAAAGTTTTCGGCGACGTCCGAGCGCGTCAAAGACGCGTTGGCAAATTTCGATCTTATCGACGAGGTGAGCGAAGAAGCGTCGCGAGCGCGCAAGGCGCTTGACGAGAAGAAAACGGACCTTCAAAAAGCCGAGTCCGAATTGGCGACGTTCGAACGACAGGCCGCGGAGAATCGACGTCGCGCGGACGAGCTCAACAACGCGCCCGTCGACCTGGCGCGCTGGAAGGAGGCGTCCGTTAAAGCGACGGAGCTTCAGGCGGATCTTGACGAAGTGAAAAAAGCGCGAGCGGACGCGTCGAAACAGGAGAAAAAAGCGGCGAAAGCTCAGGAGGCCGCCGCCGAGGCCAAAAAGAATTGGGAAGAGAAAAACGCCGAGTACGTCGCCGCGTTTTCCGCGTATGTCGACGACGCGGCGGGGATTGTCGCCGAGGCGCTTGAAGAGGGAAAACCGTGTCCCGTCTGCGGGTCGACGAGCCATCCGAATCCGCGCGTTCGCGGAGAAGGGGACGGCGCCTGGACAAAAGAACAAATCGACGCGTTGCGCGAAAGCGTCGCGGAACTTCAACGACTGGCGGAAGACGCGTCGGGCAAAGCGAAAGAGAACGCGGCGCGATTTGAAGGGCTGCGCGACGCGTTCGAGTCGCGACAAAAGAAAGCGCTCGAACGAATTGCGGAACGTTGCGACGGCGTTTCCGAAGCGACGGATCCGGCCGACGCGGAGGCCGCGCTGCTTCGTTGGCGCGACGACGTCAAAAGCAAACTGGACGAGGCGACGGCGCGAAACGACCAATTGGAGGCGGCGCTGGCGAATTTGGCGGGCGTCGACGAGCGACGCGCGTCGTTGAGCGCGGCGAAAGATCAGGCGGCGAAGGACCTGGCGCAGTCGGAACAGACGCTTACCGCCGCGACGACGCGATTGACCGAGTTGGAAAAGAAAAAGACGTACGCGTCGCGCGACGAGGCGAACGCGGAACTGGAGCGCGCGAAAGCCGACAAAGCGGCGGCGGATTCTTCGTTCCTGGTCGCCGGCGAAAACGCGAAGAAGGCGAAGACGGCGCTCGACGGCGCGCGCGCGAATATCGAGGCGCTGGAGACGGACGAGCCGACGCGCCGGCGGGAACGCGACGAAAGAAACGCGCGCTATCTCGAAACGTCGGCCGACAAGAAGTTAGACGAACAGACGTGGAAGCGTCTGGTTCGCGAGCACGACAAGGACGAAATTCGGCGGTTGCGCGAAAAACTTCAGAAGTATCGCAACGAAGAATCGGCGGCGCGAGAGACGCTTCGCGCGGCGCGCGAAGCGATCGGGGGGAAAGAACGGCCCGACGTCAACGCGTTGAATGAAATTAAGCAATTGCGCGAAGCGGAGTTAAGCGTTGCGCAAAACGCGTGGGAAAGCGTCAAAACGCGTCGCGAGGTCAACGCGGGCGTTTGCGCCGGTTTGGAGCGCGAACTTGCCAAAAACGGCGTGTTGGCGAAGAAAAACGCGCGACTTGAAGATCTCTATCAGCGTTTGGCGGGCAAGAAGACCGGCGCGAGAATGGATTTGGAGACGTGGGTTCAGCGCTATTATCTTGGACAAATTCTCGATTCGGCCAACGCGCGCTATCGATCGATGTCGCGCGGAGAATTTGAGTTGCGCATGTTGAACGACGACAAGGCCGGAGAAGGTTCCAATCGCGGACTCGATCTTTGCGTCTATTCGACGATCACCGAGAAAGAACGCGAAGTCAACACGTTGTCCGGAGGAGAGTCGTTTATCGCGGCGCTTGCGCTCGCGCTGGGCATGGCGGATTTGATTCAGAGCCAGTCGGCGGCGATTCGACTCGACATGATGTTTGTCGACGAAGGGTTTGGATCGCTCGACGACCAGTCGCGCGCGGAAGCGATTAAAGTTCTCAAGCAAATCGCGGGCGGTTCGCGACTCATCGGCGTCGTGTCGCACGTCACCGAGCTCAAACACGCGATCGACGACCAGTTAGTCGTAACCAAAGACGAAAAAGGAAGCCACGTTAAGTGGATTTTGGAGTAATCGGCGCCGACGCGTCGCCGCACGCCGCCCCAAACCAATATAACGCGTCGCGTTGTTTGCGAATATTGCGTTTACGCGTTGCGTTGTCGGCGAATAATTGCGTTGTTGCGTCGAGTTGTTTGCGAATATTGCGTTGGGGCGCCTATAGGAAAGCGACGAACAAAATGGACGCGAATTCGCCGGCTGTGAACGTCAGCGCAACGGCCGCCGCTTTTTTGAAGGACGTCGAAAGGACGCATTTGACGATTCCGCCGGCCAACGCGACGTCGACAAGGAACGAGAGCGCGAGCTTCGAACCGCCGTACGGCATTGAGGCCAGTCCCACGTTAACGATAAGCAATTCTATAAGTTGCGACGCGCAACATGAGGCTAACAGGAATAAGTTGCGAACTCTTTCCGGACGTTCAAAGCGAGAAAATCGCGGGGAAAGTTTGATATTGTTTTTCCCGACGAAAAGAACGGCGAACCAGAATAAAATAACGCCGCGAATAAACGCGCCCATCAAAACGAGTTCCATAGGAGTCGTGCGTTAAGGATTACCTTTGAGAACTGATCGCCGTTATTACCTGTGGTCTATGACCCATTGAAGCAAATCTTCGCACCCCATAGTTCCGTCGGCGACAGAAAGACCGATACGAACGAGATCGTCGTCCGAGCAACTGATTCGAATACCGTTCATTTCGAGAAAGGCGAGCATTACATAGACGCCGATTCTTTTGTTTCCATCAACGAACGCGTGATTGGAAATCAGAGCAAATCCAAGTCTCGCGGCTTTTTCCTCTTTGGTCGGATAGAATTCTTTGTCCCCAAAGCCTGCAAAGGCCGCCTCCAAGGCGGAGTCCAGGAGTCCCTCGTCCCTGACGCCAACGCCTCCGCCGGTAGCTTCCGCAAGCATTTTATGGAGAAGCAGGACTTTTTCTTTAGTGAATTTGATCATTTTGCGAGTTCTTCAAAGGCGGTTTTATGCTCTCGAAGAATACGGGCTGCAACAAATATCAATTTCTCATCGTCCGTCATTTCTATTTGCGGTTCCGTATCCAGATCAATGACGAGGAGTTTTGGACGGTCGTCCTTAAACACGACAACCCTGCCGTTTTCTTCAGCAAGTTTTTCCAGCCTGGAAAACGTTCGATCCGCTTCTTCTGCGGCAATGACAACTTTGACGTCGTTTTTCATAATGCTGCCTCCGCTCGCGCGGCGTCAAGAGCGCTTCTTTTGCGCGGATTTCGGACGATTCGTCTCGCCGTCTTGTCGGCGTCCGGTTTGGCGCGACGGTTGCCGGTTCGATTAAAGCTCCATGTGAACGTCGCGCGTCGTCGTTTTTCGAGTTCAATATCTTTTTAAACGCCGTCCTTTAATCCGTCGCAATCTCATTGAAAACTCAATCGGCGCGATTATACCGTCCCGACGCAAACAACGCAAGTCCTGACGAAGCGATTAAAGGACGATCATTTCGTTTCGGTTCGAAGTATTGAATTGTCCTCTTTCCTAACTTTCAATCCAAATCTTCGTTTAACGAAGAACTTTCCAAACGGCGTGAACGTCAGCAGCGCGGGCAGGAAGATCAAATCTCCAAATTCGGCGGTCGCCAGAATCGCGAGCATCATGACCCCGAAACGCTGCGTCGGAACAAACGTGCTGAACGCGAAGCTGAACAGGCCCAGCCCGGCGATAAGCGTCGACTGCGTCATCGCGGTGGCGCAGCGTTTATACGCGTTGAGCGCGGCTTCTTTAGGCGTCATGCCCCGACCGATTCCGTCGGAGAACCACGTCAAATAGTGCATTGTGTCGTCGACGGCGACGCCCAGCGCGACCGACGCGGTCATCATCGTGCCGACGTCGACAAGAACGCCTATCCACGACATAAATCCAAAGACGACCACGACCGGGAAGATATTGGGAATCATGGCGATGAACCCGGCGGGCACGCTGCGCAACAAGAAGATAAAGACGATCATGATCAGGAAGAACGCCATGATCAAACTGGACGTAAGACCGTTGATCAATTCGTGTTGCGTCTTGTAGACAAGCGGGACCATGCCGGTGTATTTCGCGGAGAACCCCGCGGGATAGACGCGGTCTTCGACGTGCGACGGGCCCATGGAGTTTTGAAGCTCTTCGCGTTCCTTGTCCGAAAGATCGCCGAGCGTATATTCCCACAAGAGCGTTTTTTCGTCGGTTTCGTCGGTCAAATTGGCGGCGACGTACTCTTTCGCCTCTTCCAGCCGTCTTTGAACGGCGTTCGACTCCAGCGCGACTTCCTCGGCGACGTCGTCCGACAGCCCCGCCGACGCAATGGACGTCGAGAGCGAGATCGAGGCTTCCGCCAACGTCGGCTCGACGACGTTTTTGACGTTCTCAATAAACGCCGAATAGTCGATGTCTTTTTTCAACGACCAGACGCGAATGCTGATTCTCCAGATTTCGACGCCTTGTTCGCGCAGCCAGTTCTCGGCGCTTTCGCGCAATAAAGCGACGTCGTCGGGAACAAGTTTTCGGAACGAGCGCTCCAATTTGACCGCGTCAAGAAGCGAACGCAAATCGACGACGTTTTGTTCCTGGAAATACTCTTTTTCTTCCCGAAGCAGGTTTTCGACGCGTTCGGCTTTTTCCACGTCGGTCGAGAGGGAATCGAGCGCCTGGAATTTGGCGTAGTAGGGCGCGAGAAATTCGTCTTGCGCGTATTTGCTTTCGGCGTCGTCGACAAACGCGGCGTAGTCGAGCCCCTGAGAGCCGACGTTTTCGTCGGCGGCAAGTTCGGCGTCAAAGTCGGCGACGCGACGTTCGAAATCTTCCCGCAGCGTTTTCGCGCGGTCGGCCAAATACGCGTGAAGTTCGTCGAGCGAAGGATTGCCCTCGACGGTGAGATAATCTCTTAACGCGTCTCTGTTGTCGTCGACCGTCTTGCCGACGACCGTCGCGACCGTTCGATAGGCGGCGCCCCCCTTGGACGTCAGCTCGCTTGCGTCCGGCGCGAACAGCGCGACCGAAAGGGTTCCTCCGACGTCTTCGGAGAGTTCCGACTTGAGTTTTTCGCTGATCTTATTGATCAATTCGAGTCGTTCGGACGTTCGGAACGAATTTTGATACAACTTGCTGTTGTCGAAACACACGACCAGCTCCATGGGGACGAGCGGACCGAGTTTTTCTTCCAGCCACGTATAGTTTTGAATGATGTCGGCGTCCGGCGAGAAGAAACTCATCATCTTGACCGACGTCTTGATCTTCGGCAAGTAGAATCCGAAGAAAGCCATCATGCCGAAGCAGACGATCAACACAAACACATGTTGTTTAATGATGAAATTTCCGACGACTTCCCAGAACGAATGGATTCTTCCTTTATTGACGTCCAGACCTTTGCGGCCGTGTTTCGCCGCGAATTTCTTCGACGGGAAGAAATACAGTAGCGCCGGCAGGTACAGGAACAGAAGCAACAGCGTGAGCAAAACGCCTATCGCCGAATAGAACCCGAACTTCGTGATCGGAACGAGTCTGCCGACGAAGAGCGAACCCAGCCCGATCGCCGTGGTGAGCTGAGCGAAGAAACAGGGCGTAAACGCGTGTTGAACGGCGCGTTCCGCCGCGCCCGACAGGCCGTGTTCGCGAATCGCGTCGTGATAGTAGTTGATGAGGTGGACGGCGCCCGACATGCCGAGCACGTAGACGAGCGCGGGCATGCTCAATAAGATGGAGTCGCACGTTCCGCCCGTGAGCGAAACGACCGCCAGAGCCACGCCCGCCGAAAGCGCCGCGATCCAAAAGACGAACATCGTCAATCGGAGGCTGTGCAGACAGAAATACGCGATAGTAACGCCGATGATCGCGCAAATGACCGCCAGACGATATAACGTGCGTTCCCCTTCCTGGTCGAGCGCGACGTTGTCGACCGGAGGGCCGCCCATGATGACTCCGTCCATGCGGACTTTGCGGCCGTGCGCCATTTCGTCGACCATGTCGACGAAGTTTTTGACCATGCGCGACGCGATCGAACCCGTTTGCACTTTCGTCGTGTCCGGAAGCCCCGATTCGATCGACAGTTCGCGAATTCTGTCGAGAACGCGTTTGAGCGCTTTGCCGTTGCGCTTGCCTTTGTTGAGCGTGATAATGAGCGCCGTGCTCTTTCCGTCGGGCCCAATGAGCGTGCCCTTAAGTCGTTCTCTGATTTTGCGTTCCGTTTCGGTCAGACCGTTTTCGTCGACGTTTTCCGCTTTTTCCTGATTGCGCGACGAACGGCGTTCCATCTTCTCGTACGACTGGGAGAGAAGACGGATAAGACGCGGCCCCGTCATGACCGATTTGAAGTAGTTTTCCTGTTCCGGCCCGGCGTTGAGTTCCGGAAGATCGGCGCCCGACGCGTCCACAAGCGCCTGCGTGGAGACGTTGGTCGGTTCGCCCGCGATTTCGCTGAGTTCGTCTTTGACGTTTTCGGGCGCCTGCGCGAGTTGTAAGTCGGCCTTAAACGCGTTGGACGAAGAACTTAAGGAGAAGTTGTCGATCGTCTGGTCGGGAACGAGTTTCTGCGCGAACAGCTCGATGCGGTCGTCCCCGATTTCGCAACCTTCCCAACTGACGACGACGTAACTTTCAAACGGGAAGTTGTCGAGATACCATTGATAGTCTCTCGTCTGCTGATATTGCGCGGGCAGCCAGTCTTCCACGGAGTTCGAATTGCTCTTGATCGTCTGCTTCGTTCCCATCCACACGAAGGACAGAAGGAAGAACACAACGAGAACGATTCGAAACGCGTTTTCCTTAAAGAAATCTTTTTTCATACCAAAAGCGCCGTAATCAGGTCGTCGCGCCTAAGCCGCGCTTCGGGGAATCGAGCGCGGCGAGTACTTACTTGTTGGGGAAACGGGAACGCCAGGCGGAAGACGTTCCCAACAAATAGGACGCGGTCGTAAGGCCGCTACGCGTTCAAAGGAGCCCGACCGGAGACCAGTCGACGTCCTGGGCGTCGAACCCCGGAACGGATTCTTCAAACGTTTCCTGTTCCTGAGGTTGAGATTCGATCGGCTCGACGCCGACCGGCTGCGTGATTCCAAAAGATTTTTTAGAAGCGGGGACGTCGACGGCGACTTGTCGAAGCGGTTCGGGCGCGCCGGCCTGCGAGTATTTCGTGCGCGCTTTGGAGGTCGGGACGGGGACGAAGTCCGGAAGCGTTTCGACGTTGTTCGTAGGCGAAGAATCGTATTGATCGGGATCGTAGGCGCGCTGGTACGACGGAGCGATTTTCGCCCGGTCCACCTGGAGCGCGGTTCCGCCCGGATATTGGTTCTCGTCGAGGGTCGGCTTCTTTTCGGCGTTTGACTTTTTCCCGGCGGACGAGCTGGCGAGCCCCTCTTTTTCCAACTGTTCGCGCAATCGCTGGTTTTCGCGCAGCGCGTCGCGAAGTTCGAATTTGGAACGGTAGATCTCGTCCTCGAGTTGTCGGCGTTCGCTGATCAAAATCGCTTCGTTGATCGCGTATTGTTTGCGGCTGGTGCATCCGACGACGCACAGCGCCGTCGCGACGACGACCACGCCGGCGAGGAACGCGCTCTTTTCCGAGAGCGCGCGGAAAATCCGTTTAGGATAAGTTGCAGACTTCATAGGACCGTCCCTGGATGATCTGATCGCGACCGCGTCGTGCGATCGCGCGTTGTTTTTCGTGTCGAACGAATCTTTCGACCGACCGTAATCTCTCGGGAGTCTAATGTAAATTCCAGAGGGCGTCAAGCGCGTTTCCGCCTTTTGCGGCCCGTTTAAAACGAGAAAACGCCGCGTTTTCCGAATGGAGAAAACGCGGCGTTCTGGTAGTTTGGGCGCTTGGCGGCGCCGGGGAGAACCGGGTTACAGTTTCATCTTCTTGAGTTCGACGTTGACCGGGGCTCCGACTTCAAACGATTGCTCGTTTTTGCCGGACGCAACCGTGATCGTCAAATCGGTCGTGTCGACCTTTTTATATTTCTGATCGATCTGGTCGAACTCTTTTTCTTCCTCGTCGACTTTTTTAGCCCATTCCTGAGCTTCCGCGGGATCATCAGGCGGATTCGGCTGAGCTTTTCGCGTTTCGCTTTCGGTTTTTACCGTTTTGTAAACGACGACCTGGAACGTTCCCTCGGGGGCTCCGTTGTATTTTCCCATCGTTTTGACAACGCAGACGCCGGACGCGTCGGTCGTGCCGCCGGCGAGCCATTTGTACGTGAGCTCGTCCTTTTTGAGGAGCTGAATGCTCGCGCCTTCGCAAGGGGCTCCGTCCTGCGTGATCGTGATCGTGGTCGGGAATAATTTCGGCATGTCGGGGGGCGTTTTTTCGCCGCAGCCGCACAGCGCCGCCAGAGGCAGAACAAGCAGAGATATAATCAGGGCTCTTTTCATCGTTGAACCTTTTCTGTTAGGGTAAAAAATTGGGACGTCGGTTCGAAAAACGATCGACGTCCCGCTAACTGACGACGTTGATATCGTCGATCACATAGAGGTCGATTCGCGACCCATCGGCGTTCCCATCGCGCCCCAGACTCCATAAGGAGACTTGCCGGAAACGACGGCGTAGCTATTCGGAGAACCGCAGTCGATCGTGTCGGAAACGAAGCGGACGGAACCGTCGGTCATCGCGACGTTGACGCCGCCGGAGTGATAGCTTTGCGGCGAGAAGGTTCCCCACGCGCAGTTGTGGATCGAAGGATACGAGTGGATGCAGCACGGCGCGTTCGGCGGAAGGATCGTCGTGAAGCTGGAGTTGACGGCGCGACCGTCGGTCCAGATCAGCGCGCGCCAGGTGTCGGTGCCGGATTTAAGCACGTTCGGATCGTCGGCGGTTCGGGAGTCGGTGAGGCACGCGGCGGGCTTGGCGCGTCCGTCGTGCATGGCGCCGGTGACCCAGACGCCGCCCTTGACTTGCGTCGAGTAGTTCTTGTCGCCGACCATTTCGGAGCACGCGACGGTGTTGGACGTGCCGTCGACCGCGAACGAAAGAGGACGCCAGGTAAACGGCGCGAAGAGACCGCGCGAGTCGACCTTGGAACCGGCTCCTTCGCCGGAGTCGGGACGGTAGTTGTGCCACATGCCGTCGCCGAGGCTGATGCAGATACTGTTGCGGCACATGTTATTGACGGGAGAAGCCTGGCTGGCCTGAGCGTCGCTCGGGCAAAGGAGCGTGGGAATCTTGCCCTGGAATTCCGGGCGACTTTGGAACGGCCAGGAGCCGCTGCCGCACGACTTTGCGAACTCCGTAATCGCGTCGTAGCGCGCCGCTTGTTCCATGAAAGGACAAAGCGCGATATTGGGACCGACGTAGCCGCCCCAGCCGCTGCCAAGCTGGTTGACGTTAATGTTGTAAAAATCCTGGTGCGCCGCGGGCAGCACCCCGTT
>JAEEGL013030868.1_pt1 | contig 44528 bp, 30 predicted proteins | sample 9134231 | NCBI WGS metagenome assembly JAEEGL01 (sample SAMN16246548, study PRJNA631951) | gut metagenome | biome: gut microbiome; feature: rumen; material: fiber-attached | host: Bos | place: Iran: Karaj | collected 2018-10 | reverse complement strand
TCCCGCCAAACCTGGTGTGTTAGAAAAAACATTTGCAAATCCTGATGTCCTGTTCAATATGGGTGTATCAACATTCTATTTTGGTGGGGGCGAGGAATTGGATGATGAGGGTTATTTTGAGTTTCTAAGTGATTTCGTCTGCATGGCTAACAAGAATGGCGAAGGCGTGTTAGCTAATGGATACAATGTCAACAAGATACTTGACGAAATTGGTACAGTTGAGGATACAAGCTATTATCTAACAGAGCGAGGTGCTGAGTTATGGAGGAACGCCCTTATTGAAAAGGGACGAGAGACTGCCAAGTGGTGGGCTAATAATTACCTAACCGTTAACGACCAAGGTCTGATATATTGTGAGAGGATGATTGGCATTGAGCCGATTATGGGACGGCACCACGACCCTGATGAATACGGTAACAAGGATTTTTATCAGGTCTTGGACGATAATTATACCGGCATCGGTGAATGTTGGAGTTATGCCAAAGGTGGAGGTCGGGTTTACTTCAACTACGCTGGACAACAGGATGCCTTAATAAAGGGGTGGGTGTCTCCGGAAGATGTTGATTGGGGTGCATGCGTCGCACTGGAAACAATGGATGAACAGGAACTTAGACTGAATTATGGCGCCACGGTACAAATAGATTCAATCGAAGTTTGGTTTACTGATGAGGCTGGTAATTATGGAAAACATAACCTACCATTGAAGGGTAGTTTATTGATTCCAGTATAATAGTCAAAGTCGGTGTGAACGATATGTGCCACGGAGTTAATTCCGTGGCTTTTTGGTTAATTTATTGTTGTTTGTTCTGATTGGTTATTGGCTTGTTACATTTTTACTGTGTTTTGGTTTTTTTTTCCGACCAAACCAGGTTTTAACAACTATTTATCAGTGATAAACACATGTTTTAAAATGGCAAAAGTCTTACATAAGAAATCAAACAGGGTTGTTAATGGTAACCCAGCCTTACCAAACGCAGCAAACCTTGATTATGGCGAAATCGCAATAAACTATAAAGCTGGTAAAGAAACGATAGCAATCAAAAATGATGAAGGGGATATAGCCACATTTGTGACTGGCGAACAGCTTAGCTCACAGAATCCATTTAAATTTAGTGAAAGTAACGCAAGTGCAATAACAAGTACGGTTGGCGATAATTCGGCAACGAGCCAATATGCTTTTGCTGTTGGAAATTATTGTGTGGCTAGCGGGGAGTCCTCTCATGCTGAAGGATATTCTACGTATGCGCTTGGTGAAGCCTCTCACGCTGAAGGGTATGGTACTACAGCTGAAACAAACTGGTCACATACCGAGGGTGATAGTTCAGTGGCGTTGGGAGAAAGTTCACACGCGGAAGGAAGTTCAACAAAAGCATATAACGATTATGAGCACGCGGAGGGTGCATATAATGTATCCAATACTGGGTCAACGTCATCGGCGGCTACTAGGCATTCTGTTGGAATTGGTAGTAGTAATGCTGATAGAAAAAACGCATTCGAAATAATGCAGAACGGCGATGTTTACGTATATGGTATTGGTGATTATGATGGAACAAATGCCACGGCAGCATCGGCTGATACGTTGCAGGACTACTTTGAAAAGAAGGAATATGTCACTGCGACTGCGTTGAACGCTTTGAACGACGCTGTTAGTGCTCTAACTGGCAGTACCGAGCTTGTTTCAAATAAAGTTACCTCCATAACATCTGCAAGCACTGATACACAATATCCGAGTGCGAAAGCCGTATATACCAAAATCAACGGTATTACACCGGCTAGCATTGGCGCTGCGACATCTAGCCATACCCATGATGAATATTCATTAACGTCACACACGCATAGCGAATACTCCTTAACTTCACATACACACACAGCGGCTGAGGTTGGTGCGGCGGCTTCAAGCCACACTCACAGTGAGTACTCTTTGACATCGCACACACATACAGCGGCTGAGGTGGGTGCGTCTCCAAGTGGTCATACTCATAGTGAGTATTCGTTAACCTCCCACACGCATAGCGAATACTCCTTAACTTCACATACGCATACTGCTGCTGAAGTTGGAGCAGCACCATCAAGTCATACACATAGTGAATATTCTTTAACATCACATACGCATACTGTTGATACTCTTCCAGTGCAAACAACACTAACAAGTGTTAACAGTGAGATACCAACAGGCAAGGCTGTTATGGATTATGTTGGTGGTCTAATATCTTCGCCAGTCAACTATAAGGGTGCGATAACTAATGGTACTTTGCCTAGTAGTGCAACTACCGTCGTGGGTGATTTGTATGTTGTTCAAACAACGCCTGTACTTGTTCCGGCTGCAAATACTGGCACTGGTGATGCGGCAACAGCTGAAACTGGAGATTATTTGATTGCCAGAGACGAGGACACCTGGGATATCATTGAAAAGAACCTTAACGGAGCGGTAACATCAAATGTAGGACTTACAGGAAATAAATTCGTTCTTGGTAATGGCGCTCAGACAATTAAGGCATCACAATACGGTCCTAGCGACTTCGCAAGTGCAACAGCTTTAACTAACCACGTTGGTGATACAACAATTCATGTAACAACAGCACAAACTACTGCTTGGGATGCAAAGGCTAATACGGCTTCGCCTGCATTTACAGGTACACCAACAGCACCAACACCAGCGGCTGGTGATAATAGCACCAGGATTGCAACAACATCATTTGTGAATAGCGCCCTTACTTCTGGTGCCAGCGCACTAAAACCAGAATATTTTGCAACTGGAAACACTATAACTGGGGGGACTGAAATTCCAAATGGTAGTTATACTTTATATCTCTTTGATGAGAATGGGGACGGGGCTACTTATCCACCTGGTCACGATAACGGGTATGCCCCACTTTCGCCAGTCCACGTAAGGTTAAACTATTATCTTTCTGGTACAACGGAAAGTTATGCTGACAACACTGGGCACACCATAGATTTGCTTTTCATGAATGTAACTGATGTTACAACGGACCAATATCAATCGGATTTATATACAAACTGGTATTTCCAGCCAATCACGCTTAGTGGTAAAACATTTGAGCTATACATTGAGTGGGGTACCGAGGACCGTGTGCAACTTACGGTTTCCAATGCACAGGTAATCCGCCCAGGAAATTTCAACGTTTTACAGAATGGTGTGCTTAAGGGTACCTACAGTACAAATCAAAATGGGACCACTTCAGCTAACATCATAGAAACTCAGTTAAGTACAGCATCTACTGGAAGTGGTAATGTGTTAACCGATATCACCGTTAGTGACCACCAGATTACCAAGAACTTTGGTATGACAATCTCAAACTGGGCTACTGCTTCAACAAAGCCAACATATACAGCCAGTGAGGTTGGTGCATTATCCACGGGAGCAACACTTGATAACGTGGCTGACGGCTCGACAAGGAAACTAAGTAACTACTCACTAACGAGTCACACACATACTGCTTCTGAGGTTGGGGCACTCTCGACTGGAGCAACGCTTGATAATGTGGCTGATGGTACTACTAGAAAATTGAGCAACTACTCACTAACGAGTCACACACATACTGCTTCTGAGGTTGGAGCATTATCCACGGGCGCAACACTTGACAACGTGGCTGATGGTACTACCAGAAAATTGAGTAATTATGCAACTCAGGCTAACTTCACTGCGCACACCGCTAGCACTGCGGTACACCTACCAACTGTGACCTCATCTGACAATGGTAAGATACTCAGAGTTGTTAATGGTGCCTGGGCGCTTGTTACCCCGGTTACTGTGTATACTGGTAGTTCAGCCCCTGATAGTTCATTAGGTAATGACGGAGACATTTATCTACAGACTCAATAATTTTTATTGAGGATTCGGTATTCATTTGTAATTTATGAGTGAAAGTATTAAAATAGGTAATCAGTGGCGAACTGTATCTTTATATTATCGAAAAGATGGGAATTCGTGGGTTAGTCTAACTCAAAACGAATTCACGTCGCTATGCAATACACAGTCGTTCACTTTTGGCGGAGACGTTGACGGTGGACACACACTAACAATTGCAGGACCCTCAGTTTTTGAAGGCTTATCATGTTCTTATGTAGCGGTATATGATGGGGTTGTCGACGTAACAACGTCGGCAACTTGGTCTATTGTTAGTGGCGGAGAATATGCAACGATAAACAGCGGCAACGGAGAGGTTGATTTATTGGCATCCGCCAGTGGCTCGACAGTTGTCGTTAGAGCAGTGTATGGTGGTGTAAGTGCTCAGCAGACGGTTACACTAACATACAAGACTGGAACCACATCACGTACTGACACCGAAATTGTTGTTGATGAAAGCGGAAACACCACCACCACAACAACCACTGTTACAGAAAACGAAGATGGTACATCAACCGAGGAAAATGTTACCATTACAACTGATGAGGGTGGAAATGTTATTGGCACCGTTGAAAGTGAGGTAACAACCAACTCAGACGGTTCGTTTACAGGAACAACAACCAATTACGATAGTGAAGGAACACCAATTGGGGGCGAGAACACAAGTGGTGATACCGAAGGTAATGTCAACACTCAGGGTGTTGAATACGACGAGAACGGAAATAGTGCTGTTACGAGTTATGAAATCGACACATCTGAAAATCCTGATGGGAATAAAACGTATAACGGTGATGGTGTCAATACCGAATACTACGCTTTTGACGTAACCAGGGGATTTATATTGGATTTCCACTTTACCATTGACTGTGCTAATCAGCCCGCCGGACAAAACGAAAATCACCATAACATTTTGACGGCTAAAAGAGCCACTCCTTCTCCATGGTATGGATTCCAAATAAGACAGTCAAGTACCAATAAAACAGTACAGCTAGGAACGCAGTTCGCCACTGGTAGCAATACAAATACAAGCTTACAGGCTGCGTCTTCTACGGGAAATACGCTAGAATATAACCTTCAAATAGTTTATGACCCAACTGCGGCATCCAATTCGTTTGTGTGTAAGAATAAGGCGACTGGCACGAATTATTACACTAGTAGCCTTAAATTCCCTGATATCAATGAACTTAAGTACCTAAAAGTAACAATTGGGTATGCGATGGATGAAAACGGTGACCCATTCCGTTATTCAAACATTAATGTTAAAGAGTTCTCATTGAGAAGGCTTCCGGTTACACTTGTTCCTCCGGTTGTATCCTGTGACGGTCGATTTATTACCTTAACTTGTGAAACAAGTGGCGCAAGGATATATTACAGATTAAATCAATCAGGCAGCTATGTGTCGTATAGTTCACCAATAGCAATTACTGCTGATACCGTAATAGAAGCGTATTCAATGATTGATGGTGAACCAAGCACAACAGTTACACAGAATTGCGTGTATGACAGTGGAGTTGTAACCCCTGTTATAACATGTAATGGTACACAGGTGTACATAAGCTGCGATACTGTCGGCGCTGATATCTATTATAGTTTAAATCAGAGCGGTAGTTATACAATGTATAACAATCCGATAACAATCACAGCCGACACGGTTGTTGAAGCGTATTCTGAACTTGATGGTTATTCAAGCGAAACGGTATCACAAACTTGTGTATACACGCCAGAACATAGCTACGAAAACGATTACTTAACACTTCAGGTGCTAACAGGTGGTACGATTGCTTGGACCACAACAGGTGTTGCGTCCCCAAAAACTTTCCAATATAGCATTAACAACGGTTCGTGGGTAACTGAAGTCACAGGAATAGGGTCTATTAATGTTGAGGCTGGTGACACCGTTAGACTTAAGGGAACCAACAATAGCTATGCAAGCACTAATGCAGATTATTTCGGATTTAGTGGCGGTACGGCTTCGTTTAATGTCGAAGGGAACATAATGAGTTTAGTTTATGGCGATAATTTCATTGGGAATACAGCGCTAACTGGAACATTTAACTTCTGTTCATTGTTCAAGCAGTCAAATGCCATTTCCGCTGAAAATTTGATATTGCCAGCGATGACACTTACACCACACTGTTACAGGGCTCTATTTGCTAATAGTCCATCACTTGTTACAGCGCCGGTACTGCCAGCAACTACCCTTGCCGAGGCTTGTTACCGATATATGTTCCAGGACAATTCAATCACGATAGCACCAGACTTACCAGCGCCTATAATGGTTACCGACTGTTATGACGGTATGTTCAATGGTTGTAGCGCACTTACCTATATTAAGTGTATGGCAACTGATATATCAGCGCCATCAGCTACAACGGCGTGGGTTAGATATGTCAATACCACAAATGGTACGTTCGTAAAAGACGTTAACACTGAATGGACTAGAGGAGAAAGTGGTATACCTACCCGCTGGATTATTGATGAGGTTGGACTTGCTATACCTAGCGTGGAGTGTGATGGATTAAGTATAGAACTATCTTGTAAAACACAGGGTGCAACAATTTATTATAGAATAAACGAATTGGGAGAGTATTCAGCCTATACAACGCCTATATCCATTACTGCTGATACAGTAATTGAAACGTATTCATCATTTAGCGGAGAAACAAGCACCATACGCAAAGAGACCTGTATTTACGATGATGGTATTGATGAGCCTGTGATTTACTGTGACGGTGAATACATAACGATTTCCTGTGAAACCGGCGGAGCAACAATTAATTACAAAATAACCGGGATGAATACTTATGAGGAGTATGAAACTTCAATTGTTATCACTTCTGATACTATTTGCTGGGCTTACTCCGAAATAAATGGGGTGTCAAGTGAGGTTGTCACGGCCGAGTGTATCTATGACGAAAGTCTTAAGGCGCCAATCATTGACTGTGACGGTCTTGAGGTTACCATAACCTGTCATACGCCAAGTTCATCAATTTATTATAAGATAGACGACGAGGTTAGTTATACACTATACAGCTCAGCCATACCAATAAGTGCTAACACGATGGTATACGCTTATTCAGAGTTGAGTGGTGTAACTAGTTCTGTTGTTACGAAGAACTGTATCTATAATCCAAATCATGATTATAGCCGTGATTATTTGACATTCAGCATCTTGTCGGATGGTACAGTTAAGTGGAATTCCATTGGAAGTGGGCAAGCCAAGACGATTTCATACAGTGTAAATAACGGTCCATGGACGTCAATTTTGGCAAGTACTTCATCAACGATTTCAGTTTCGACTGGTGATAAGGTTAGGTTTAGAGGAACAAACACAACCTATGCAAAAGACAAGTCCAATTATTCCGGTTTCGAGGGTGGAACGGCGTCATTTAATATTGAAGGTAATATAATGAGTCTTGTCCACGGTGCTGAGTTTGAGGGTCAAACCTCTCTTACTGGTACGTACAATTTCTGCTCAATGTTTAAGTTATCTAACTGCGTATCAGCCAAGAACCTAGTATTGCCGACGCTTACTTTGACTAACTATTGCTATCGTGCAATGTTTAGTAAATGTACCAATTTAATAGAGGCACCTGCATTACCAGCAACAACACTTTCACAGGGCTGTTATTGGTATATGTTCGAAGAGTGTGCGATTACGACTGCCCCTGAACTTATGGCTGAGGAAATGGTCAGAGAATGTTACGGTTATATGTTTGTTGCCTGTAGAAGCCTCAATTACATTAAATGTATGGCAATAAATGGCTTCTCAGCAGCTAGTGGAAGGACAAAGTGGGTTGAGAATGTTGCGGCTTCAGGTACATTCGTTAAGGATGGAAGTGTTTCCGTGTCTACTTGGACCAGAGGTTCTAACGGTATTCCAACAAGCTGGCTAGTTTACGATGGAGTTTCTGTGGCGACACCTGAGATTGCGTGTGGCGCAAATAATGCGGTAACAATCACCTGTGAAACGCAGGGTGCGAACATTTTTTATAGAATCAATAATGATGGTTCTTATTCCGCATATACAACTGCTATAACAATTACGGCTGATACCGTATTTGAGGCATATTCCGAGCTTGATGGACAGGAAAGTAGGGTTGTATCCCAGACATGTGAATACGTGAGTAACATACCACTTGAAGCTTCGAACAGAAATCTGAGCAAGTGGCTCTATAATAGTACTGAGGTAACAACACCTTATTCAGTCAACGCACTTGATGGACATAGCTCAAGCTACGCTAAAGGAACGTTCAATTTCGAGACAACATTCGCTTTGCGTGAAGTTCAACCAACATATTTGTGGTTCCAACACGCAGACCAGTCAGCCACAGTATACATAGATGATACGCTGGTGGAAAAGCACTGGGGTGGTTATGCTGCGTTCTTCGTTGACGTAACTAATTACGTCCATGTTGGAAGCAACAAGGTGAAAGTGGCTCTTAAGAACAATGAGGGTAATAACTTGGCACCGGCTTCCGCTGACTTCAACTTTAATGCAACGCTTGGTAATGTGAAACTGTTCACTAGCCCTTGTCTACCGGCTATGAACTATGGCTATGATGGTTTCCACGTAACGTCACAAGTTTCAATATCTAGCGCAACTGTAAATGTGAGAACAGCAATACCGACTGGCGCAACGGCTGTTTGTACCATTGATGATGGAACATATCATTACAGTGATACAGCTAACACGACAGGAAATGAAATGGTATTCACCACGATTATTCAGAACCCTCATTTATGGAATGGTACAAGTGACCCTCATCTGTATACTATAACGCTTGAAATCTATTATAACGGTGAGTTATATCACAGGTATCAAAGACCTTACGGATTGAGGTTCTATAGCTATGTAATTAACGATACAACGGTGCTACCTGGTAACGAACCTTATACTGGTTTCTTGTTGAATGGTTCTCCTTACTTGTTAAGGGGCGTTTGTATGCATGATGATATTGCAGGCAAGGCTAATGCACTAACCGATAATGACTACACGTTGACTTATAACACCATTCAGGAGCTTGGATGTAACTTTATGAGGCTTGCACACTATCCACACCCTAAGGAGACTTATGATTGGTGTGATAGGCTTGGCATAATTGTCCAGACAGAGGGACCGTGCGTAAACAAGATGCAATCAACCATGCCTGCTGAGTATTTTGAACACCTTAACGGACAATACGATGACATGGTAAATCAGCATTATAATCACCCATGTATCATGTTCTGGGGTCTTAGTAACGAAACTACGACCGATGATAAGGATTTCGCAAAAGAAAAGATGAATGGGTATATTGCCCGTATCAGAGCCCTTGATACAGAACGTATGATTGGTTATGTTATGGCACAGGGTCCTGGTACTGACCCAAGTGCATACTATAACAACCCCAACGCGGATTGGTTCGGATGTAACATATATGAGGGATGGTATAGTAACACGAATTCAAACAACCCTTCAACTCAAATAAACACTCGTGTCAAAAATGTTATAACAAACAAGAGAAAGGCTCTTGCATATTCTGAATACGGTTGTGGCGGAACACAACGTTGTCACTCTGACGACTTTATGACCACCACGACGAGAGGTAATAACCCAAGGCACGATATCGAATATATGATGTGGCTACACGAGGGTCATATAGCCGCAATTAAAAATTATCCACAATTGCTATTCACGGCACAGTGGCAATTGTTTGATATAGCCGTTGCTAATCGAAATGAGGGTTACACCGTATGTACTGACGGTGTTAATACTAGTATTGATGATAATCTGAGGAGATTGAACGATAAGGGACTTGTTGAAAGGGACCATGTTACCAAGAAAGACCCGTTCTACCTATATAAAGCCTGGTGGAATACAACTGATAAGTTTGTTCATATTTGCGGAAAGGATTACACCAAAACAACGGACAGGGTTATTAAGTGCTACACAAATGATGATAATAACGGTTCGCTGGCGCTCTACGTTAATGATACTTTTGTTGAAAACGCGGCGGTGACTGATAATATCGCAACATTCACCTCAGCAACGTATAATTCAGGCGATGTTGTTAGGGTCGTTGGGGCGGAGTCAAATGACACACTTACATTTTAATACGGTTTATTATGAGTAGAGTCGTTACACATAGTGAAACTTGGACTGGGTATCCAACAAATTATTTGACTGACCACCAGTATTATGGCGCAAGTAGCCAAACAAACGCATTGGCTCCAACAACCAGCAACACATACGCTAACATCAACTTAACAAGGGGAAGCAGTGCGGTAACTTACTGGTATGTAACGTTCGATACTAGTTCAATACCACAAAATGCAACCATAACGTCTTGTTCCGGAAAAATAAAATGTGCTATATCTTCAACAAACTCTAACTACATAAAAACAAGGCAGGCTCAATTTTTTAGTGGAACAAACGCAAAAGGTGCAACGGTAACGGTCTCAACAAGGACAAGTGTTTTGTCGCCAAATATAGGAACATGGTCAAGAGACGAATTGGATGATGCCAGGGTTAGGTTTTATGCTGTTAGAAATACTGGTAGCACTAATTCATCAATCTATTTAAGACCCTATGGTGCCGATTTAACAGTTAATTATACTTGGGACGAGACGATATATTCAATTTCCACTTCATCTTCCGTTGACGGGGTTTCAATAACCACATCAGCCTCAGAAGTTGTATCGGGGAATAGTGTAACAATAACGACAAATGCGGCATCTTTATCAAATATTATAATTGAAGATAATGGCACGGATATAACTTCTAATTTTACTGGTGCAAGCGGAAATTATTCCTATACTATTTCCAATATTTCTGCCGACCATACCATTGCATTATCTGATATTGTTAAGTATTCGGTGTCCGTTACGTCAGATGAAGAGACACTTGGTGCATATATTGTATGTGGAGATATGTGGAATAGTCATTCCTATGAAGTACCGGAAGGTAAGAACTGTGTGCTGTATATTGTTGGTGTAGATGGTGAGGATGCAACAGATGTTCCATTGAACATATCGGTAACTGATAATGGGGTCAATATCACAAACTCATTAATTTATCATTCTGCTGATGATTTTCTTGGTATAGCATATTATGAATATTCCATAAACAATATTCAAACAGCTCACACGATTAATCTATCGTATAGCTCCGAACCAATTGCATCGGCTTACACAGTATCGGTATCAACGGATTATAATTATACGTTTTGTTCTGCTACAGTAAGATATGAAAGAGGTGGCAATACTGTTGTCCTAGAACCCACACAGGACATACCAGTTGGTGATAATTGTGAGGTGAGAATAAACTTCGGCACTGATGCTCCACATACCGGATATACGCTTACCGACAATGGGGTTGATGTGACAAGTTCCCTAGTTTATGTCCCACAAGGACAATATGAATGGTCTAGACCATATTATACTTATTCGTTGTCTGGTGTTCGAGCCGCCCACACATTAGTGGCTCGATATACTGGAACGACCTATACAGTTTCAGCAACAACAACTAATGAGAATCTATGGTTCATTAGTTATAACTTGGATGGTGGAGATTACGAAGAGGTTCATCTTCCTGAAATGTCAGGTAAGGTTAATCCAGGTGGTGAAGCGGGCGTTGCAATAGGCGGTTCTAATTTCAATGGTTTGCGTGTCACCGATAATGGGACTGATGTAACATCTTCTCTCGTGTATTTCTCCGCTGAAACGTTTGAGGATATTACATTTCCTGATGGCTATCGGTATGACATATCGAATATCCAGACAAATCATACAATAGTTGTTTCACTTATACCGCAAAACACTCTATCAATGAAAACAAGTGGCACTTGGCAAACGGTCACAAAAGCATACAAGAAAAATGGAAATTCGTGGGTTGAGCAGAGTGATTTAACGAATATCTTTGATAGCACAACTATTTATTTTAACGAGTAAGGAGTGCTTGATAGTTATGAGTAAGCAGGTTAGTATAACAACATCAGCGACATTAACAATTAGTCAGTTTGTTAGTGGCTCATATCAGGGAATTACTGGACAAACAAATCCTGTTGGTGTTGGTACGTCAAACACTTCTTCATACGCAACGGTCAACTTAAGAACCGGTGCCAGCGCTAAGACCTATGCATTTTGGAAATTCGATTGTTCTTCAATACCGACTGACGCAACTATTAACTCTGTTTCTTGTGCAGTAAGGGCTTATGTTAGCAATTCAAATAGTAACAGGGTCAACACTAAACAGGTTAATTTGTACTCTGGAACAACCACCGCTGCAACAAAGGGTACGGCGCAAACCGTAACAACCGCATCTACCGGAAGCGTATTGACCATACCAGGTGGAACGTGGACGAGGAGCCAGCTAAATAATTGTTATCTTGGCTTATATGGTGTTAGGGGTACAAGCCAGCAGTATACCGCTACAACCTATTACTTCAGATTGTACGGTGCTGAGTTGTCAGTTAATTACACCGCAAGTGGAACCGCCTACGAGTTTGTCGCTGTAAGTAATATTACAGGAGCAACAATAACCCCGGCTACGGCAGAAACGTTTGCAGGAGAGAGCCAAACGTTCACTATTGAATTGGATGATGGTGTTGATTTGAACGATTTGGTTGTTGAAGACAACGAAATTGATGTAACGTCAGAGTTAGAATATGTCGTACCTTCTACAACGTATGAGTTTACTGGAACTCCGGCTTCGTACGACTCAGCCAATTCAACCTATGATGGTATTTACACGGGTTCAACGAACAGTGGTCTATCCGACCATAATTCAAACGATAGAATATGTTGTTACGCAAACACCGCTTCGGGGTCAACCTCAAAACTGACGTACAATTTTAACTGTTCGTCAATACCAGAGAATGCCACGATAACAAGCGTATCTTGTATTGCCGCTGCTTCTTGTTATAGTAGTGGTCAGTATTTCGATACCAAGACAATACAACTTTATAGTGGTACCGTCGCAAAGGGCTCTCCTACGACGATTACCGGAAACGGTTCAACCAAAGCTAACCACACCATAGATGGGGGTAGTTGGACACGCCAGGAGCTTAACAATGCAAAGATTGTGCTTTACATCGTAAGAGGTAACAATACAACGCAGGCTTCATTTAGTTTCTGGGGTGCGACATTGACAATCAACTACACTCTACCGGAAAACCCGTATTATGAATATACATTAACAGGCGTTACTGATGACCACGATATCGTTGTAAGGGAAAATGTTATCGTTCCTCCAGAGGAGGACCCGCAGAAAGAGTATTACTCATTAACAATTTCGAGCATAAATGCAACCACGACCCCAAACAAGGGAACTACTCGTGTGGAAAGCGGAACGACCGAAGTTGTAACGATTTACCCATTTGACCCACAGTTGACGCTTGCAACTGATAATGGTGTTGATATCACTTCTCAATTGGTATCGCATGCAGCTGGTCAGCCAACAACCTCCGTGACTACGGTGCAGGGCGCGTCGTATGGATTCGCCTATAGTTCAGGAACCGGGTATTATGTTTCACAAAACAAGGGAACCAGTAGGTCAGCAGCTCTATGCAAGGTTGCGTTTAACCTGCCGGTAAGATGCTTGATTACAATCCAGTACATAAACTATGCCGAGGCAACATACGACTTCGGTGTGTTCGGTAATGTTGATACCCCACTTTCAACGGATTATTACGCTGCTGGAAGTGGTGGGGCTACGATAACGGATAGTGACTATAAGCTAGCTTGTAATACGAGTGCGTACAATACATCGTCGGTTCAATCGATAACTTATGAAATACCTTCCGGGGAGCATTACATATACGTAAAATATTCCAAGGATGATGCAACCGACAGTAATAACGATACACTGCAATTTAAGATTTCAAGCATAGAAATGCTTGAAACGAACAACTACTATACCTATACCTTAAGTAGTATTAGTACCGGGCATTCACTTGTTTTCATATTTGGTAACGTATCATACTATTTCATCAATTCGTCAACGAATAATGAAGATGTGCGTTTATACCCTCAGGGAACAATGGTACAATTGCCTGGAGACAATTACAAACTAACCGTTGTGCCGCCAAACGCAACCGATGTGGTTTCCGTGTACGACAACAACACTGATGTAACAAGCAACCTTGAGCGAAAAGAAATTACCACCGAAAAGGATGGTGTGACGACCACAACTGTAAACTACATCTACACGCTTTACAATATACAGGCTGCACACAATATTGTGGCACAGGTATCATCAGCAGGCGATTCCTCATACTTAAAAGTGAATGGGGAATGGGAGGGTGTTAAAATATACAAAAAGATAAACAACGTGTGGGTTGAGCAGACCCCTAGTTCGGAAATTTTTGACTCCAGCACGATATACCTTAATGGATAATGAAAAATACAACTAACTAGAACTATTTATCAGATAGTGAAAAGGATTATCATAAGCGAAAACCAAGCTCGCCAGATTTTTGCGGGTAATTATCCGCAAAAAATGCGAAATACTGCCCCCAAAACGGTGCAGGAGCGTTACCTGTATCATACGGGTGACATTGACAACGTTGATAATCCAACACCTCATTACAGTGAAGCCAGATGGCAAAAATTTGAAGGTTCGGGTCATGAAACCGGTTCTTTTGGTAGTGGTATGTATTTCACAAGCGCATACCCACATGACGGTAGGTGGTATCGTGATGATTATAAGACAGCTATAAACAAACGGGAACGCGGTGAGGGACCGAAAAAGAATTTAATACAAATTGGTGATGCGCTGTATTGTGTAGATACTGACTTCTACAAGAATCTTTATGTGATTAAGTCAGAGTATGAAGCTAAGTTGCTGGAGGGACTTATGGAGGCGGTTAACTCCTTTGTCAGGACATACAACTACGACAGTAATCGAAATACAAAATGGCGCCAATATCGTTGGTTAGAAATTAACCATATAGCGAAGACACTCGGTATCAAAGTTCCATGGGATTATCGCGGGATGTGTGAGTTTGCACAGAATTATTGTAAAGACACATCAATACGCCCAACACCGGCAACCATATTTATGGAAAAGAACGGTTACAACGGAGTTGATGCTACGTTTGGTGGGAAATATGACTCGTATTGGCAGGGAAGTGTTATATACGATTTAAGTAAAGTTGAGCAGCACATTGAGCCGGTTACCGGTCCTCGTGATGAAATGAGCATTAGGTTTGGCGAGTATGGTAAGAATATGGCTGACAGTTTATTTAACCAAGGTAGATATTCAAAATTGTCTAATTATAATTCTGATTATGATTATAGGAAATTAGACAACCCGCAAACGGTGCTTATGATACTTAAGCGTTATAAACATATATTGCCAGAAAGCAACTTTTACAGTTTACCGGATGAGGTTAAGTCAAAGTATTTGGACATACTATATAATAACATTCAAAGTGGATACATTGATATTGATGCTGACCGGGCTTTTATGAATGGCGTTCCATCAATCAAGGAATTGACAACTGACACCTACGTTAAAAACATAATAAAGTTCAAGAAAATAAAGTTTATTAACCTGAACCCAAGGGTAACTGGCGCTATTATACATAAAATTGCCTGGGGGTATGGCATTGATAATGATACCGCTGTTGCGTTTGTCAGGGCTTATAAGGGAGATATAGCCACCGAGTATCCCGATGAATGGGAATTCATACAAGGTGACTATGACTTTAGCTAGCGAGCTTAACTATTCGTTCTTTTAGGAGTGTGTTTCGCACTCCATTTTTATTGTTGCTGAAAGCCAAATTAAATGCCTCTTTTTGACCAACCAATATACAGAACTTCTTTGCCCTCGTTACACCGGTGTAAATAAGGTTTTTGCTCAGCATATAATAATGTGAGCAAGTCAATGGTATAACCACAAATGGATATTCTGAACCTTGTGATTTATGTATAGTCAATGCGTATGATAGCATCAGTTCATCAAGGTCAGTCTGGTCATAGAATATGACGGAATCACCAAAGTCAACCGTAAGGGTCTTGTCTTCCATGTTGACTGAGTTTATGATGCCGGTGTCTCCGTTGAATATATCCTTCTCATAGTTATTTTTGGTCTGGATGACCTTATCGCCGAGCCTGAAAATAGTGTCGCCGTGTTTAATTTCTGGACCAATGGGATTTATGCGTTCCTGTAGCATTTTGTTGAGCTGGATGCTACCGGCGTTATTCTTTTTCATTGGTGTCAGGACCTGTATTTCTTTGGGGTCGATATCGTATTTCTTCGGCAACCTATCGCATACAAGCCCAACAATATCGTCGTTCAATTTTTCATCGTCTTTTTCCCGCATGAAAAAGAAATCAGAATCCTCTGTGTTTGGGGTGTACGGCATTTCCCCACGGTTTATAGCATGGGCGTTCAAAATGATTTGACTGTTTTCCGACTGCCTGAAGATTTTGGTCAGCCTAATAACAGGAATTTTACCGGACGCGATTAGGTCACTTAGTATGTTTCCTGGTCCTATGCATGGGAGCTGGTCAACATCGCCAATCAAGACAAGCCTCATGTGTGGAGGAACAGCTTTGAGGAGTGAGTTCATTAGGTAAACGTTGACCATTGACATTTCGTCAACAACAAGGACGTCTCCGGAAAGTGGATTGTCTTCGTTGTGGGTGTAGGTTCCTCCTGGTTTGGCACCAAGTAGTCTATGGATGGTTTTTGCCTCCATTCCAGTTGCTTCACTAAGTCTATCAGCCGCCTTCCCGGTCGGAGCAGCCAACAGAATGCTCATACCGAGGTTGTGCAACGCTGTCACGATACCGTGGGTTATTGTTGTCTTTCCGGTTCCCGGACCACCTGTTATAACAATGACGGGCGACGCAACCGCTTTTCTAATTGCGTCTTCTTGCTCCTTTTCATATTCTATATTTGTATACATTTGGAGACGCTCGACATCGACGTAATTTTCATCGAAAAGGAAATTTGTTGGTGTTGTAGCCCTGTAGTATAAGTCCTCGGCAATATTTCTTTCGCAATGATATATCTTTGGCAGAATTATCCTTCCATTATCCTCAATTAAATCCCCCTCTTCAATCATGCCTTGTATGCGTTCCTCCACGAGCTCCTTGGATAGCTGTATTAGATTACAAGTTTTACTAGTTAGGATATTTCGTGGCAAATAGGTGTCACCCTGGTCATCACAGTATGTACTCAACGTGTAGTAAAGTGCGCTGCTTATTCTAAGCGGGTCAGTCTTACTAAAACCGAGTTTACCAGCTATTTCATCCGCCAATATGAACCCAATACCGTCCACGTCATATATCAGTTGATATGGATTGGTTTGTAGTTGCTCAATGGTTTTATTTTCGTATGTCTTATATATTTTAACCCCAATTCCGGTGGTTATGTTATACTTCTTCAAAAAGACCATAATATCACGAAGGTCTTTTTGCTTGTCCCACGAAGTCCAAACCATTTCAGCCCTCTTTTGACTCATACCTCTAATTGATAGGAGTTCTTTAGAGTGTGAATCAATTACGTCAAGAGCTGACTCTCCAAATCTTTCGACTATAAGTCTGGCGGTTACGGGTCCAATACCCTTAATCAGGTCACTGCACAAATATCGTTCAATACCCTTTTTGGTGGTTGGTAAAACCTCCTCCCATTTGTTAACTTTGAATTGTCTTCCGTACTTCTTACTGGTAACCCATTCGCCCTCTACGTCAATAGTAGTACCGAGGTTTACCTCAGGTATATCTATGAGTAAGGTAACTTTACCGGAGGGTTTTTCCATTGATGCTGACAATATAGCAAATCCCTGGTCCTCACTATGGTAAATAACTGAATCTATCGTACAAACAAAGTTATCCATTAAAATTAAAATGAAGGTTTGGGCAAATATAAGCTTTTTTGTGCATTAAACCAAACTATTATGTAAAAAAAAATGGTCGCTGTTTAGCGACCATTAAATCTTAGTTAAATGTTTATTTGAATGGTATTTCGTTATCTTCTTGAATTTTATATCCAAGTTTTACCCAAAGTGGCGATATCTTCTGCCACATGGCACGGAGTCTTTTACTTGAGCAATCCCCGTTTAAAGTTTCCCAATAAGGTAACCATGTTCCATCGGTATACTCCTCAATATTGATTACATACGAAGCTTCTGGCTCCCATCCTTTTACTATTGGTGCGTATATGAATATATCGGTTGTTATTTCAGCCGACTCACTATCCTTTGCAGCATAAACGCGATACTTATACGTATTTCCATTGGCGAGCTGCATATTGAATGTTGACTGCTCAACGTCCATCCCGCTTAAAGTTTTAACTTCTAGTATTCTTCTAACTGATTCTTTTACGACCCAATTAATTTCAGATTCGTTTAACGCTATCGGTCGTACGTCCTTAGCCCTATTGTGTTTTGCAACGGTGTCCTTAGCGTTTTTTAGGTTGTTTTTCATATCATTTTCACTTCTTTTAGCGTAATCCCTGTATTCTTCGGCTCTCCTTTTGTAGTATAGCGCATCCATGCGGTTTCCCAGTGCCTCAAGTTCCCTGTATTTCTTTTCGAACTCCTCGGCTTTCTTAAGGTGATACTCCATCGACTTTTTGTTGTTGTCATACGCACCTCTTAAGCTTTGTGCATATCCAGCGTCACTTGATACGCCAAACCCGTTGTAAATCTGTCTTTGCTTCTTTCCGAAACCATCAATATCGAATGGACTGACCCTCTTGTCGTGGTCTCCGGTATCGCCAATGCCACTTCCGTATTTGCTTGGCTTGACCTTTGGTTTATTTGGCTCTGGGCTATTGCTAAGCATGTTTAGGCGATATGGTTTCAAGGCTATTGCCGTGCCATCGTTAAACAGGATTGCGTTATTAAATTGGTCGTTGGTTATATTGTGGTCATATTTAAACGGCTCACCGGTTAACATTTCGTCTGTGACACTAGCTAAATCAATACTATCGCCACCATACCAGGCTTTGGCACCATCCCTCATACCACCATTTATGAACTGCTCAATACCACCGTGCTCAGCAGCTAGCTTTGATAATATCTTTGACGCGAACTTTTCGTTAAGTAATGCCATAGTATTTGTTTTGCTAATAAATAGTTGCTCAGGCACTTAAAATAATGAATTCATGAAACTATTTATATTAAAAAGTATCTTGTTATGAAAATCAATATTACCGAAAGTGACATCAAGAGTATGGTGTTAGAAGGTGTGAAGAAAGCGATATTTGAAAACGTTGATATTTGGGACGTGGTGAAAGATTATAACTCATGGGTTGTTTTAAATGCAGTTGAAGACACCTTGAAGGCTGATGTCCCAGACATTCGTGAAAAATTTGCAACTAGCGGAAATCCTGTTCGTTTTGCCGTTAGTCTAATCCAAAATGCTGACGATGAAAAACGCAACGAGTTCTTTAAGAATGTTAATAAAAGGCAACGGGAGCTTGACGGGGAGTCTGGCGATAATGAAAATCAGGACTCTGAACCAGCTGGCGTGAAAGATGAAGAGCCAATAGATATTTTCTTCGACAATGATTTTGAAGCTTCTTTGGAGGAGTCGGTTGATAGAGTTGTTTCTACTCTGTTAAATGAAGCCACCTATGACAGCCGGTTCGCCATGGAGAGGATACAAAATGTGGGTAAATCGTTCGATGCCTGGTATCAAAAATTGTATGAAATTAAAAATCAGTCCTGGAAGGAAAATGATGGAAGAAATATACCGGAACTTGAGCATTGCTTCTGGGCTATGAGAATCATGGGCGAAATGAATGATTTGTTAAATGGGTATTACTACTCCATTGAAGACCAACTTAAACAAGGTAATACAGCTCAACAACAAATGCCACAATAAAATAAAAGCCGTAGCTTAACGCTGCGGCTTCTTTTTTTTTTTAATCCTCAATATTGATTGGGATTTCTTTTACCTTTTTTTCGGCTTCAATAGCTTTTCTTGCTACTGTGACTTGCAAGCTGTTTCCCTTATCACTAAGTTCGGCTTTGATGTCATCGGTGTTTGCATCCTCAGGAATGCTTCTGGTGTAGCAATAATTGACAAGGCTATTCTCGGTTTCCTTTTTATAGGTCACTTTGAGCGTGTCATCCTTAACTGACACCTTTAAGCAATCAGCGTCAATGTCGTCGCCGAGGTAAAAATCAAAAACGTACTTGTCGTCGGAAACCTCGGTGTCTTCATTTCCAACAAACTTTGCAGTCTTACTTTCGCTTCTGAAGAGGCTGTCAGATAAGGAAGGACGACCAAAAATAAGGTCAAATAATGAATTGTACATAATAATAATGTTTTATTTGTTATAGCCTCGTAACAATTCGACCTCGTGTCAAATCATACGGGCTCATTTCAACTTTTACTCTATCACCTACGATAATCTTAATGTAATTCTTCCTCATCTTCCCGGATGCCTGACAAAGTATAACATCGTCATTGCAATCTAGTCTGACGCGGAACATTACGTTAGGTAACGCTTCGGTTACAACGCCTAAAACTTCTAGTGGTATTTGTTTTGCCATCTAAAATAAATAATCAGATTATCGTTTTTCTTTCGTTCTTATAGTCTTCACCGTCAATATTATAGATATCAGCTAAGGTCATTGGCTTATATGTTACAGGAACTGGGTCTCTGTCGCCATATAATTCGGCAAGTAGATTATTGGATTTTTCAACGGATAGTTCCTTAAACTCGTACTTGCAAGCTAAACGTCCCTTTCTTAAAAGTGCATCATCAATATTGGAAATGTTTTCATTGAAGGTACAGATAAACTTCAGTTCAAGGTCGTCACTCAATAAGCCGTCTCCCATGTTCAGCAGCAGTGATACTGCGCTACTTGATGACATTGATGACTTCCTGGTCCGGATAACATCTTCACAATCTTCAAGAATGACAATGTTGTTTTTGAGGGACATAATAAAGTCCCCTAATCCGGGTTCGCCAAGTAGTCTAATCATATTTGATGGAACGAACACAAACTTTGATTCAGGGTGTTTGTTGATTATGTTCCTGATATAAGTTGTTTTTCCTGTGCCCTTTTCACCGTGTAGGATAACAAGACCACTTTTTTCCTTGTTGTCAATGAATTCAGTTATTACTCTGTCAGCCTCTTTAAAATCATCGTTGTATTGTTTTGCAATATCGAAGTCTACTGGAGGCTTAATATGATACTTATTAAGGTGGAATCCATGAGCGTCTTGTGCTACAAGATATAGATTATTTGGCTCTTTTTCCGGTTCCTTATATGATTGACGAATTATATTAACGAGTTCGTTTAGAACTTCTTCGTTTTCGTGACCATATAAAATATATGATTCTGAAACGTTGTGCTCTATTCTTGCGTATATGTTCTCCTTGCGTAATATGATGTTTATACCGAGAACTTCTTTGTTTTCGTCGAAGTCGTAGGTTTTGTATACAACGCAACGAAAGTTCCTTCTTCGAAATAGTTTATCGAATAAGGTATGAGGCTTATACTTATTGCGTACGATATTTAATAGCTCATCGGTGTCAAAATAATTTGATGCTTCCGACTTGGATGAGCCAAACATATAGCAGTTGGGAAAGTAGTGGTTCCTAACATAGAACAAGTTTTGTAACGATAGCCCGTTTACTTGTGCGTACGGGTTAATGTTACATGAACTTAACGTGATATTTTCAAGTTTCCTCTTATCTATCATACGACGTTTCTGTATTTGCAGCGACTATTGAGCTTGTCAATTACGTTCTGCTTTGTTATATTCAACCTCTTAATATTCTCCGCTGGGACATCGTACATGTAATCAATCATTATGGTTTCCATGATATTACGAAGTCCACGGGCACCAGTTTTAAGTGATAGCGCAGCTTTTGCTATCGTCCTCAACGCATCCTCGTCGAATGTGAGGCGACACCCGTCGAAAAATAGCATCATTTTATACTGTGAAACGAGTGAGTCACTTGGCTCGGTCAAAATTCTAACCAAATCATCCTCGGTTAGTTTATTGACATTGGTTATTATTGGGAAGCGCCCAACGAACTCAGGGATGAAGCCGTAATCTTTTAGGTCTTGTGGTGTGACGTAATCAACGTAATCCTTCCCTTCTTCAATAACACACTTTTCTGTTGACTTGAATCCGATTTTGGTCGAACCGAGGCGCCTTTTAACTATGTCAGAAATACCAACAAACGCTCCGGAACAAATAAACAGAATGTTAGTGGTATCCAAATACAATAGTGGCTGTTCGGGGTGCTTTCTTCCACCAAACGGTGCGACACCTATAACGTTTCCTTCGACCATGGTTAATAGCCCCTGTTGAACGCCTTCACCAGAAACATCCCTCACTATGGATTGTCCTGTCGTTCTCTTGGCTATCTTGTCTATTTCGTCAATGAAAACGATTCCCTTTTCGGCTTTTTCGAAATCATAGTCACACTCCCTTAGGAGTCCGGACAATAATGACTCAACGTCGTCTCCGACATATCCTGACTCGGTAATTGATGTTGCGTTTCCAACATAACACGGGACATTGAGGAGTTTGGCTATGGTTTTAACCAGTAATGTTTTTCCGCTTCCGGTTTCACCAAGCAGTATTACATTCGATTTCTTTATTGGCTCGTCCGTTTCCTTCTTGTTTTCGTTATAGGTAACCATTTTGTAGTGGTTGTATACGGCAACGGATAGGGCTTTCTTAGCCTCTTCTTGACCGATTACGTACTTGTCAAGATATTTCTTGATATCATTTGGCTTCATAAGAACGAATTCGTCACCCTGTTTGTTATTCGGTTGACTGGTCGCTACGTCATTCATTTCTTTTGAATTGTTTCTAATATCACTCACTTAAAAAAACTTTTTGTGCAAATATAGTAATTCAAACGAAGAAACCAAAACTATTTCATAAAACTTTTAAGCTTATTGGCTCCGATTTTGGCTTTCTTCGGTTGCTTTGGCTGTGAAATAGCCTTCAGTTTTTTCTGAGTTGGGGTTTCATTGACTTTAATATTATCGGTCAAGTCACCAAGGTAATTCTTGTGGTATAATCTTGTAAGACTATCGTTTATTGAAACGATTTCGTTTGTTATTGAATTACTGTCAATATAGCATCGTTCAACTGGGAACGTTTTTTCGCTGATAAAATTGAGCGTCTTTTTCGCCCTTGACCACGCGACATATTGTATGTTTTCCTCCGCCTCGATTTCCCAATCCTTCTTTGCTAGCGGGCTGGGCATCAGTGACGGGCATAATATGAAGATGTTGTCAGCCTCAAGACCTTTGGCTTTATGGACAGTACTTAAGCATACGCCATCGGAAGTGTCGTCGGAAAAGATTTTTCCTATCCTATCTTTAAGGTATGTTGCGTCCGTCGTTCCGTTTCCGAGTATCTCAATTGTTTTAATGGAATCGTATAGTCGCATAAACTTTTCGGTGTTTAAGGCGTCCTCAAGCTGAATCCCATTCGTCTGCATTATTTTCCTTATCGTCTTGAGTAGGTTTTTATACAGCCTCGGCATTATGCCGTCTTTTGTCAGGTCGGCTGAAACGGAGTCTGCGCCAGTAGACTTAATCATTGATATCAGACCGTCACCAATATCACTTCCTTTAATATATGCCTTTGTGTTTTTCTTTATAAGGTCGGAATATGCGGTTGATAGTGGTGCTGACATCCTGCATAAAACCATATCTCCCGGAGCAGCTTTAAACAAACTGACATCCCTGTTGATTTCACCGTCAATTGCCCAAGGAGCGGCTTGTATATCTGGTACCTTCGTCTGTAGTAATTCAATTACTTTCTTGGGACATCGGTAGCAAATCGGTAGGTCAAGTTTGATTGTATCCTTTTCCTTTAGGAAATTGTCAAACGCGGATGCGTCCGAGCCACACCAGGCGTTTATTGTTTGGTCTTTGTCCCCGATTGCGGCAAATCTGGTTCCCTTCTTAAGGCATTTTTTAAATAGCTCCTGACGTACTGGTGACGTGTCCTGGGCTTCGTCGATAATTATCCAATCATATTTATACTTATATGTAGATAGGTTCAGTTCGTATGGCAACCATTCCATGTCGGTGAAATCAATCGTATCGAGGTTTTCTTTCCCCCAGGTCAAAATCTTTTCTACGGCAGAAAGTTCGTTCCCACATAGAACTATACCATATTTTTCAGCGACTTCCCCGAATTCGCTTTCGCATTGGCATTTATTATATCTTGATAGGTCAACCAGTTCCTCGCAGTTTCTCCTATATCGCTCCCGTTCATCGAACGGCTGGTTTACCAGCGTGCCGTCAGATAGTTCAGTCAGGTTCCTATAGATATAATTCTTATATTTGAATTGGTCCAGTTCTAATTTATGCGCCGATTTCAGGTTTTCAAGAACAATTCTGTATCCAAGACTGTGAAAAGTCCATGCTGTCACATTTGGTTTGTCGTTAATCCTTTCCTTTAGCTCATTTGCGATTGTTTTGTTGAACGCGAGGAAGAGGACCTTCTTGTCGTATGGTATATAGTCAAGCGCACCAATTGCCGTTGTTGTTTTACTGGAGCCCGCTTTCGCATTGATAACAACGTTCCCTACTCCCTTCTCGAAAAACTCGAAAATCCTTTTTTGGTACTCGCTTGGGGTAAAATTGAATGCCATATAGTTAAAATTTACTCAAAAATATGCAAAATCCTTGGATTTTCAAAATATTTTTCCCCAAACTTTGCGTATTGTATATTGCGTTGCATTAACATTTTAACAAAAAAAATTACTTTTTTTCGCATAATGCATACGTAGTGGCATGGTTTTTGAATAATAACAAGGTGTTCGATTGAAACACTATAATACGTAAACGATATGAAAAAGATTTTTACCATTTTGACCATTATGTTGGTCGTCATCCTTACCGCTTCCTGCGGTACCTCTAAGAACGTAGCCCAGAGCTATGCCGAGACCGGTTACGGTCGCTCAAATGTTGATGAGTTCACTGCCGAAATGCAGGGTCGCGGAAATTCCGCAGCACTCATCGCCACCTCCAACAACCAGGACGTCCAAGTGACCAATGAGTCCGTTACCACGCAGAGGACGTACGGTAACTCGGTCCGTGAGGATAAGACTCAGACCATTACCTATTCCATCACAAGCGTTGCTCATCTTGACGGAGTTGAGTACGACTCGAAAGACATGAAGGCTCGTGACAAGAACGGTAAGAAATATGGACGTGTTGTCACAGCTAAGGTTGACGGTACTAACATTTACGACGGTAATTACTATAAATCCGATAGTCACTGATGAAAAACATCCTCACCATAGCATTTATGCTCCTGTCGTCCATTTTATGGAGTCAGACAGTTGTTACAACGACAGGTTCATGCTCCATGCGTGAAACCGGTGGAGACTACCAGATGGCATGCGACATTGCGCTTGAGCGAGCGAAGGCGCTGGCTGTGTCAGATGTCTGTGGTGAGGACGTGTCAGTCTTCTCACTTTCAAAGGTATGTGGGGAGAAAACATCATTCACTACAAAATACAATATAAGCTCGTACGGAGTTGTTCGCGTCATCAGTAAGAATGAGGTTAAAAAACACAATCGGGTTTCAGTGACTATAACTGGCGAGGTGTATGATGTTTCAGGTCCGAGGTATCTTGATGTTAGCGGAATGCTCAATGTCTATAATATGGACCAGAACATCGCCTTCGATGTTAAGTTTAATAACCCGTGTTACTTGAAGGTATTTTGGCTTGACAATCAGACAGGTACTGGCGGTATATTATACGATGGTGCTCGTAAATTCAACACGTCGAAATACCCGATTAGATTTCCAGACGCTTGCGATTGCGTTAACTATAAGAAGGTTATTTGTCCTTTCCTCAAGACTAACGATGAAATAATGCGTGACTGGTGCGTTAATCACGTCTATTATGGGACGCCGAAAAGCACTGGCGAAGACAAATACGTCACGGTTGTTTTCGTAGCAACAAACAGCAACGTACCATACGTTGAAAATTATGTAAACGAGGAAAATTTTCTAAGGTGGTGGTGCTCACTACCTTGCGATGAAAGGGCTGGACTCGAAAGAAAATCGTTCATAATTAAACTGTAGATTCTATGTCTTTTTGACCCTTTCCAGATAATTATATCCGGAGAGCGGTCTTTAGAGTGAGCGCATAGAATTCAAAGTGACGAGAACGCCGTCTACATGACTTAACTCCGGCGGGGGAAACCCCGCTTTTTTTGCGTGTAGTACCTATTTATTTGTATAAATGGTATATCGTTTAACAGAATCTGATTTAAGGGACGCAATATCGAACATTGTCAATAAACTAATAGACGAGGTTCGTTATATTGACGTTTCTCCAGTTAGAGGAAGAGGGGCTGAGAAGTCACTTCAAATGGGATGGGATGATGTTGACGAATTCAGAACCAAGGTAGTTAATGACATCAGAAACTATTACAGGTGGAATGTTGTGGATATGACGGACAAAACCGGCGGTAATGACCATGTAATTCTTTACGTTGAACCGGTTAATTCAGATAGTTCAGACCCTGAAAGCCTTTCAAATTATCTTAGGTCCACCTATAAGTTCAAATATCCAATGTCTATTCAACCGAAGGGCAATGGACTTTACGTAAGCTTTTATTTTAAGAAGGATAGTAATTACAATCCTATCGGTAAGAACGAAAAGATAAGGGTTTTTCATGGGACGGACATAAAAACGGCTATCAAGATTGCTAAGAATGGTCTTAGTGGTAAAGAAAGGGCTAGCAGGACGTACTCGTATGAGTATGGTATGAACCCAAATGGGCTTTTCGTTACGACGGATTTCTACACCGCTAAGGAGTTTGGGTATCATTATGACGACCAAGTTATTCTTGAGTTTACGGTTAATTCAAACGATTTGGACACTCCGGTATGGAATGGTCAGGGAACATACTTTGGACAATTCTCTAACCCGCAGCCGTTCAGTAGTAGAAACGATAGAGTGGTGCAGAAGATGGATTATCAAAGAAATGCTGAAATGAGTGAGTTCCCCTTCATTTCACAATCTGATAATCCCGCAATGGCTGAACGAATATACAACAATAATGAACATCAAGCATTGTTCTACGGAGACTTAAATCCTAACCAAATAAAACGTTTCTGGTATAAAAAGAAAGGAACCAATGAATATGTTCCGCTTAGTTTCAGACAATTTATGAAGATGTTCTCGGACTATAGTTACACCAGTGTTGAATATGGAAACAAGTCAACCAGAACAATCAATCGTGAAAAGGTTTTCATGCCAAACGAGGATTGGATGGGTCCTGAGGATTTTGTGAGACATTGCAAAAAATTAGAATTGGCTTTGGGTAGGACATGGGATGAAAACTATACCCAGTATATGTTTGAGCTGGCTAAAAAATGGGAAGACGTAGGATTTGGTGATGGTGAGCTTGATTTGTGGTCACAACAGCAAATGTCACAACTTTTATATCCAAAACAAATTATTGGCATACTCGGTATTGACAAGTATAGGGAATACTTTGATAGGTACTATCCTGAATTCAGAATGCCTGGACATAGGGTATAAAAAAACCAACCATGTCGGTTGGTTTTTGTTTATACTCCAGTGTAGTAATTCAGTTTAACCCCTCTTTCTTTTAGGTTTGCCAATGCTCGTGATACGGCTTTCACAACAAATTGATTTGGGTTTTCGTTTTTACGTCCGCCATCAAATTCGAAAACAATAAGCCAAAACCCATAGTCTCTTTTGTTAGGGTTAAATCCGACGCCGCCTTCACCCTCTCTTTGCATAATCCATTTTTCAATTTTAGCTACCTCGTCTTGAAATGCCTGGTATTTTTCAGGATTGGCGACCTTGTTTTCCGTTATCTTTTTCTTTTGGATATAGACATAATCCTTGAATGGTTGTCTTTGTTTCCTTCCCCTATAAAGCCATTTCTTGAATACTTTTAGGCTAACACCGGTTATATCCCTAAATCCCTCCCATGTCGGGCTATAATTGCTTAAATAGGCTTGTTTTGCTTGTTCCTTTGATGTGAATCCAAGCATCACTTTTGTTTCATCGAACTCACCTTTCTTGTTATTTTGGTCAACACAGTAAACGTTCTCAAAGTTGTCGATATCAGGACCAATGAAAACGTCAACAGCGTCACCATCTTTTCCTTTGGTTACATTGAAGTATCCGTAATGGTTATGCATTAAATTGTACGCATCATTTCCCTTTTCGTCCTTGTATTTCCTATAACTGCCCTTCGGGTTTTCAATAGCAATTTGCATACCTTTAACAAAGATATGTCCCATCTTATAGTTTCCAGCTTCCTTCTGTGCGTCTGTTGGGGTAGTGTTTGCCTCATTAGCCCTTATATCAATTTCATCGGATGCAATTTCTTGTAGAATCCGATATATCTGTGACTCAGAGACAATAATTTTCTTGCGGTTTCTATTTTCACCAACTACTTCGTAGTGGCGCCAGACGTCTTTGTTTGCCATTCCGTTACTCGTTGCATCTTTGGCATCTAGTTTAACTGGTTCGGGTTCTGGCTCTGCGTTGTTCAAATCTATTATGTCAGCTTTTCTACAGCGGATTTGGATGTCCTGATACGTTTCTTCCCCATTAAAGTGACCTCGTATGTATTCTGACACCGGCATAACGGCTATTGCGGACACGTTATCGTGTGAATACAGTCCCTTCACCAAGGTATAATTTAATACATTTTTGTTAACCTTGTTTAGAGTCGTCTCCATTTCATGCGATGTTGGGTAAATGAAGGCACTATTATAACTTTCCACCATGAAGGCAACGAGTTGACTGTTGCTCCAATATCTACCGGCAATGCATGACCCGCCGTGCTTAACGATTGGCATCATGCTTTCGTGGGTTTCCCCTGGATGACCGATAAGTACTTTGCCGTCATACATATCATATATAAATGGTATGGCATCACTGCTATCCCACCTTAATACGTTTGATTGCGGTAACTTAACTTCGAAATTTGAAGCTACTACTTGCTTTGGCGTTCCAACGTAGATTTTCATTATACGTAATTGACGCTTAGGAGTCCGTATGGGCTAATCCGTCCGTCGTACCAGTCCCTGATTACTTGTTTTATGAACCTCTTTCTTTCATCTGGATTGAGGAACATGTTCTTGAAGTTCTCAATGAGTCGGTCTTCGACATCCTCGAAGCTCATATCGCTTATTTTTTCCCCGTTTTGAGCAAACATGCATATTATTTGCTGTTGCCCAGGCAGACCTGATGCTAAGTCAGCTCCATTCAGTAATCCCGGCTTGAAATAGTCATCAAGACATTTCTTAACCAAAAGTACCTTATTGGGGTCGATTGGGTAACGAACTGGTACGGTCTCTTTATCTTTGATGATTTCTGAGCCCGCAATTTCCTCGAAAATTTTTGTAAGTTGTTGTTCTGTTACAATAATCTTCTTTGCCATTGTCGTTATTTTCCTAATAAATAGTCTTTTAATTAAAAAACAAGGTCTGGGAAACCCCAGACCCCGTTAAACAACTGATACGTTGTCATCAGAAAAACAAGTTATGTGGAAAGTGTGTCTATCTTGGTAGTCGTTGGTAAGTATTAGGTCAGTAATCCTATCTTCATACTCGTTTTCAATAGCCCTTATAATCGGGCGGGCACCAAACTCGCTTTCATTTTTAACCATATTTAAGATATGCTCAACTGAAGCTTCGTCGTAATCAACGAGGTGTCCGATACCAGTTACTCTGTCGCACATCTTATTCATTTCAAGCCGCACAATTTCTTTAAGGTTATCGTCGGAAAGTTTGTTAAAGTAGATGATGTCATCAAGCCTATTAAGGAACTCTGGTGGGAACCTATTCTTTAGCTTTTTCATCAATATCTTTTTGGTGTTATTATCCTCGTTTTCGGTAAATCCGATACCCTTACCAAATTCACTTGCGGCTTTTGCACCGGCGTTTGATGTCAGGATTATTATCGTATTCTTAAAGTCAACCTTCATACCTGAATTGTCTGTTAGGAAGCCCTCGTCAAACACCTGTAAGAATATGTTGTAAACCTCTGGGTCTGCCTTCTCAATTTCGTCCAGCAATATAACACAGTGTTTCTTGTTTTTAATCTGTTCGGTCATTAAACCGCCCTCATCGTAACCAACATATCCCGGATTGGCTCCAATTAGTTTATTTACAGATGTCTTATCCATATATTCGGACATATCAAACCGAACCAAATTGGTTTCATCACCAAAAACTTCCTTCGCCAACTTCTTGGCTAACAGGCTCTTTCCTCTACCAGTTCCACCGAGGAACAAGAAAGCTCCATAAGTTCTACCGCTTTTAATACCGACACGGTTTCTCCTAATTGCTTTGCATACAGCATCAACCGCATCGTCCTGACCAATCACTTCATTTTTAATTCGTTCATCCATTGTGGCTATCCTGGCTTTATCATCCGTTGTTAGCCTGTTGATTGGAATTCCGGTCTTAATTGAAACTATGTCGTAGATATCGTCCTTGGTTACCTCAACTGATGCAACTTCCCTGTCGTATTGCTTGGTTACTTCTATGAGCTTTAGCTTTGCCTTGTTTTCCAAGTCGGTTAAACTATCAGCTGATTCGTAATCGTCGTTCTTTTTGAAGTTATCTATCTGTGTTTGAATGTCCTTCAACTCAGCAGTTGCTTTTTCGATAGCTTCATTTGTTTTATTGATTGGGCTTAAATTTGAACCAACCTCATCAAACAGGTCGATGGCTGAGTCAGGTAGGCGTCTTTCGCTAATATACTTCTCTGCCAGTTCCACACACGAATTGATTGCTTCGTCTGTGTATATCACCTTATGAAACTCCTCATAATATCCCTTAATGTTTCTAAGGATAGTCAGGGTCTCATCCTTGGTTGGAGCCTCAACAATAATCTTCTGAAATTTTCGTCCGAGGCTCTGGTTTTTATCAAACGTATTTCGATAACCCTTGAAATCCGCAGTTCCTATTACCTGAATGTCACCGTTGTCAAGTGCATTACTAAGCATGGCGGCAAGTCCGAAATCCTCGGTTCCGTTCTTTGCGCTAAGAGTTGAGTCAATGTTGTCAATAACAAGTAGGTATTGTGGATTTTTAGCTAATTCGCTTAGTAACGAATTTACACGTTCCTCGAACATACCCCTCAATGTCGTACCACTCATTAGGGCAGTCATATTTAGTGATAGCACCTGCTTTCCGTACAGGATAGGCGGTACGTTACTATTTTCAATAAGGTATGCAATCCCTTCTATGATAGCTGTCTTACCAACACCGCCATCACCAACGAGTATGGCATTATTCTTTTTTCTTCTACCTAGAATTCGTATGATTGCGTTTATTTCCTTTTCCCGTCCAACTAGTTTGTCTATCTTGCCTTCTTTAACGAGTGTATTCAGATTTACACAGTATTGCTTTAGTGGTGAATCTTCGCTAATTTGACCAGGACCCGCGTTCTTCATACCGCCAAATCCATTTAATATGGCATTGACCAATTCATTCGGGTTGTCTCCTGTTGCCTTCACCTCAATAACAGTTGGTCTAATTGCCGGTGGTAAGTTGAGTGGATTTTGTTGTCCGCCGGGCTCCTGTTGTTGCTGCTCAGGTGGATTTGGGTTGTCCTCTACTTTTTTCTTAGTCCTTACCTTTTCGAACAGTATGCTATAGCTCATTGCAGCCTTTTCGAACACCTTCTTAATTTTGTTGTCCTCCCTGTCGTCCGATAGGATGGCAAGGAAAACATGTTCAGATGTTATTTTTTCGTCACCTAACTTAGCCCTTTCATTTTCAGCCTCTGAAAGTGCTTTTTGAAAGCGATAGTCGTACTTTATTTCACGGTTTGGACGAATAGCCGACAATGCCTTTTGCGACACCAAATGATAATATGCCTCGTACAGTGTTTCGAGTGCAGATGATAACATATTATCATAAAATATTTTGTAAATGAACGAATCCTTTTGGTCGAAGATTGCTAGTACAAAATATTCAAGTGTTACAACCGCTGTTGGGTGTTCAGGTACTAGCTTCTCATCAATAAACGATAGTAAACGATTCAGTTCATTCGAAAACTTTTCGTTATTAATCATTAGCCTATAGTCTTGTTTTTCTTTAATTAAAGATATGTTTTGGATGGGGTAAAATCAAGCCATATATCAGTATTCTATAATAACAGGTCTATGGTCTGACATGCTGTAATCCTCAATTACCCTATGTGTTTTGGGGAATTCGTACGCGTATATAATGAAGTGGTCGATTTCATCATGTTGATAATCACGTATGTAATTCTGGAACGTGTCCACCTTTTCATTTCCGAGTGCTATCCTGGCGGATACCCCGATTAAACCGTTATTTGTTGCGTCTTCAATGTTGGCATTGAAGTCCCCGCATAGGATGCATGAGTTATTTCCCATCTTTTTTCTAATATCAGCAAACACTTTCCGTGCAATTTTTTCCTCCCACCTTGGATGGACATTGAACAATTTGAACGTTTCACCGTTCGGTAGTGTTATGTCTGCACATTCATAGAATATATGGAACTCGTGTTTCCTTGCCTTAATCCCACTGCTTTTTTTAATATACATTTGGTGGTGAGCTGATATTCCTACCTTCTTATATCCTGAAGGAATGTAGCATGTTGCCGGACAGATTAGCTCTTGGAAACAGATGATATCAGGGTCCTCGTCTTCAATCATTTGTTTCATTTTCTTCATACGGGTTTTCCAATAGGTATCAACAGTAGAGTCTGTGTCCCTTGTCCAGATTCGGACGTTAAACGTTAAAACCTTCATAATATGATGTATTACTTTTTAATTGTATTGCCTTTCGTTAAAAAAGTCACTATTATTAAATATAAAACTAAGTTAAAATGGCTATTATTGGAAAACATTATGACACCGATAAACACATTGACGAGGTGTGGTATGAATCAAGTAATGTGGTTTATTCAAAATTCGTGGAAAATCCCGCTGATAACTATGGTCAGCTATACGTAACGTTCAAAAACGGCGCCACATACCATTATAAGGATGTTGATATGCCAACAGATTATCTTCTGTTCAAGACTGGCGGGATTGATAACTCACAGGGTAAAACGCTTAACAAACAAATCAAGGGAAAATATGAGTACGAAAGGGTATCTGATGAAAGCATTGACGAGATGATGGAACGTCTTGAGGAGGTTAAGAAAAATGATAGTCTTGACACTCCATACCCGACATCAGTTTATACTTATTTTATTTCCGGTCATAGGAGGCTTACCAAAGAAGAGTTTAACGAGTCCTATGCGCCAATGATTGATTTTGTCCTTGAAAATAGTACAGATTGTAAGTTTGTCATCGGTGATTATTGGGGGTGTGACGGAATGGCGCAAAACTATCTTGTCGACACACTTGGGATAGACCCGTCACGAATCACCGTATACCACATGATGGAGGCTCCTCGTTATCATAATAAAAAGATTGAAAACCTTGTTGGTGGCTTTCAAACAGATGAGGAACGTGATGCAGCTATGACTGATGCAAGTGATGAGGATATTGCATACGTTAGGGACCACACGGTTCTTTCCGGTACCGCACAAAATATTTTAAGGCGTTATCGTCTCGATAGAAATCCTCCGAAGTAATGTTTTTTCACTTTTCGATACTATTTATATGCAGTAGTTAATAACGTTATTAAAATAATTGTATCGAAATGGAACATAGAAATGCTATTCAACGCCCTGACCTTCCTCCGAAGGACACCGATTTTGAGGGTCTCCTTCCAAAGGCAGCGGAGAAAATTGGTGAAATCGGTAACGAGCTTGTCGTAGCTGACGTTTCAAAGCTTAACGAGGAGTAAAAATCACCTAAACGTAAAGAGTCACTGGGTGTGGCTCTTTTTTCGTTTGAAAGTGGAATATAACTGTAGTCGCCGTTTTAAAGGAATTTCGCGTATGACTCGGTTGGGCCGTGGGGTGAAACGCGGCCCTTTTTTGTACCCCTATACTATTTATAGTAAAACAAATATTAACAATGAAAACGTACAATAATTTCGAACTATCTAAATCCCTTTTGGAGTATTTGAGTGCCAGAAAGGGTGGTATATTCATGAGAGCTTACTACGATGAGCATGGTGAGTGTCCGAGCACTGAACTCGTGAATGAAGCTTCCGTACTCACTGAGGAAGAAATAGAGCGTTATAAGGGCATAGCTTATTCTTGCTATGCTTCTAAGCTTATTGAAAAAACTAACTTCACTAAGCCGGAAGTTAATCAAAACACTCCTGAACAGGCTGCTAATGAACAAACAATCGTTGATACGCTCCTTGGTGGTACAAAGAACGTAACCATAGATGAGGGCACTGTCAATAATGTTACGATACCTTCTAATATAACAGTTAATCCATCCATAACCGCCGAGTTTGAAGATGGTGCGTATATTAAGAACGAGTCAACAAAGACGTTCACCTTGGTTAATACTAGCGAAGAACCAGTAAGTGTTACTATTGAAACACCATCTACAGTTTACACACGCGGTGAATTCGAGGACATTTACTTTGTTGGTAAGACCCTTGGTGCAAGCGGTGGACAATATGCCAATGTTAGCGGTGATATCACAATTGACCCAAGTGTAACAGAGGACGTTGCTATTACATTTGTTCCCGTTGGTAACGAATCTGGTGTAAATTATGCCGGAGAAGGAAAGGTTAGGCTTAATAACTTTGGAAAAGAAGCTACTGATTATAATGTATTTGCGCCTAACGGAACAGCTGAACTTAGTGGAAAATACAATACGTTAACCGCGCAGGTCGGTGAGGATACGCTCATTCTTAGAGGCAGTTTCCACGCTAAGGAAATTAACATGAAAGAAGGACATATTCTTTATGAGGGTGTTAAACTTGAGGATTTCGTTGATAAGGCTCTTCCAGCCGGTGTAACCGCTGAACCACGCACAACCGCAATAACTAATAGCAATGTCAATTCAATGACAACTGGAAATCCTGGACGATATGTTCTAACAGAAGATATCGTGAAAGCAAATGACATTGCATTTGGTACAATGGCTAGTGGTAAATACTTGTACGATTTGAATGGTCACACGTTTACATGTGGTCGTGCCGGTCGTGCATCGCTTTATATGGCTAACAAGAATGTTCAGGTCACCATTGTCGGTGAAGGTAAGTTTATCAATAATGCAAACTCATATTGCTTGTGGAACCAGGTTGAGGGTGCTGTTATTAATATTTACGGCGGAGATTTCGAGGGTTACACCCACACTGTTTATTGTAAAGAGGGTGAAATCAACATTTATGGCGGCTCATTCAAACTCCTTGGTGTCGAGGAAGCTGGTGACGAAGCGAACCGTTATGACATCAATGGTCATGAAAAATACTTGATTAACTGCTTGGATTCAGGATACCTTGACGGAACAGCAAGAATTAATATTTACGGCGGTAAGTATTACAATTTCAATCCAGCCGAAAGCTATGGCGAACCTAATGGACCAGTAAGTTTTGTTGCTCCTGGTTACCATGTGATTGAAAGTGTCGAGGAAGGCGTTCCTGTATTTGAGGTTGTGAAAAACTAAAAACAAGTAATATACGTTCTGGGTGGGGCTTTAATAAGCTCCACCTTTCTTTTTATTTGATTTTCAGCACTATTTATTACAGAATTAGATAGAATGTCAAAAAGAACCGTTTACATATCAGAATCACAGAAAAAACGCCTGAAAAAAGCGATTGCTGCACAAGACCAAGTTGGAGGAAAAGTCAACGCTGGGGTTATGGGCATGGTTACCGGTATGGTGTGTGAAGATAGTAATGAAACTATAACGCTTTATCACGGCGTTATGGCTAATAACCTTGAGTTTAATATTGAGCATGGAGGTTTCGTTCCTCGCGTCTGTTCTGAGGGCGGTCCGAAAGCCATTTGGCTTTCTGAAAAGCAGTATGGCTACCAGTTTATCTTTAAGTTTGATATTCCGCGTAGTGAACTTAGCCAAATGACCAATGTAGACTATATCTATGAGGGGGTAATATCATTTGATGAGTTTAATTGCGAATTGGTTAAGACCGATATAGGGGTTTATTATGATGGATTCATTGTTAACGTTAACTTGCTTGACCAGAATCTTTTGGCTAACCAATGTAGAATCTTCAACAACTTACCTGAAAAATTAAGCGAAATGTTCGCTGCTTTCCCTGGTGTTTACGAAAAGTTTGTTGCGCCTTATTTGTCTAACAGTGAATCGCTAATGGAAGAAACCAATTATGGCGTGGAGACTTGGTATCGTGGATACGACCCGAAATATGGCGTTTATGGTGCTGACACTCCTTATATGTTGTGGCTCACAGACGATTTAGACTATGCCAAGGTCTATGGCGGTGCAGTAATGGAATATCAAATTGACATGGATAAGTGCAATGGTAGTGTGTATGATTTGCCGGAAGATGTCGATTATTTTGATGGACCAAGTGAGGAGCTCGCAAACGAATTATTGGCTGAAGGTGTGAATTCATACGAGTTCTGGGCAAATGAGGATTCATCACTTTGTATGTGTCTGTGGTCAACCGACCCTATTGTCTCACAAAGACAACTTCCAATGGACGAAAGTGTTGAGGCTGAAAAGTTTGAACTTGGGTTTGAACCTGGCGGGTTTGAACCGAACGGACATGTCATATCTGAGGGGCTTGAGCGTTTGAATGAGAGTCCAGATAAACTGGAATTATACAACGCTAGGTACAATGAGGGTGGTGGTGTCGCTTTCATGTCATTCCACGACAACCCTGATAAGTTCTATATGCACACTAAGCTTAATAAGACGCATTTCGACATTAAGGATGAGCTATTAACAAATGGTGTGTATGACAAGGTTTACATGGCAGACCCTGATTACATAGCATACTGGGGTCGTTACTGGTACATGTACAACGTGATTTCATTTTGGGAGAATGATTACCCAGCGCCAAGAGTAATTTCACGGGTAATAGATGCTATTGAGGAAAAATATGAACAACCGGTAAACAGGACACGTCTATTGGTTGAACTGTGGCATGGTTCTGGATTCACAAATTATGTTCCCTACCCTTGGTTCTTCAATGGAATGTACGATATGCTTAAATCGCTTGGGATACGTCGCATTATTCCGATGAATGACCAGCGAAGCATGTTTAGGATTGAATTGAAAGACGATAGAGTATTCTTTTCCAATATCAATGGGGATATTAAGTCACAGGATGAATACTTTACCAATTATTCATACGGAAAGCTTGGTGAGAGCAGAATTTTGTCTGAGGACCGTGAGTGGTGTGAAGAGTTTGATTACAAACCATATTTCAAATCACTCGCTAAATTCTTGCAGGATAATGGTATAGATGTTAATCCGCTACCGCTGGCTGTTATACATAGAACCCCACAGCCAGGATTGTATATCAAAACCGGATACTATGACCCAGAAGCCCGCGAGGTTCATGTGTTTGTTGCTGACAGGCATCCAAAGGATGTGCTTCGCAGCTTCACACATGAAATGATACATCATCATCAAAACATAACTGGAACGCTTGGCGGGTACAAGGGACAGACTATTAAGGGTGATAAGGAACTTGAAAAGCTTGAATCTGAGGCTTATCTGAAGGGTAATATCTATTTCAGGAGGTGGACGGAAGAACTACGTCCGCAGGTTCCTGGAACAGTTAGCGGGAAAAAATTGAATGAAAATATTGAAAAAAACTTCGATATTGACGAATTATCGACTCCAGACTCGATAGACTTATCGTCTTTCGATATAAATGACAAATTAAACCCTAAATTCTGGAGGAACGGGAAGTTGGATTTACGTGTCAGAGACGCCTTGCTTGGTATCGCTGATGATTTCTATGAATCACTTGACGTTTCGTGGGTTGAGCCTGAAGATATCATAATGACTGGCTCTTTGGCAAACTATAATTGGTCAAAGGAATATTCGGACATAGACCTTCACATTATTGTCGATTTTTCAAAGGTGGACAGGAATGTTAAACTGGTTAAGGATTACTTCGATAGTAAAAGAAGGATATGGAATGACACGCACGACAATCTAACAATGTTTGGTTATCCTGTTGAGGTTTATGTTCAGGACACAAACGAGCCACATGAGGCATCCGGGATATTCTCACTTGAACGGGATAAGTGGATTAAGGTTCCGTCACCAGATAATTTCGAAAAAAAGTATGATGAATCTACTGTCAAGGAAAAAGCATCTGACTACATGAACCAAATCGATGACTTGTGTGATGAATATGAGGATTCGGTAGCTGATTGTGACCTTGATGAACTACATCAAAAAGCCTGTGACTTGTTTGACGCTATAAAGATGGAGAGGCGAAACGGGCTCAAGAATGGGGGCGGTGAATATAACACAGGAAACATAATATTTAAAACGCTTAGGCGAAACGGATATATAGAGAAATTAGCAAAGCTTAAAGTAGATACGTATGATACTATGAAGTCCGTCTTGAATTAGTGCGTTTAACTGCCAAAAATAAAGCAGCTTAACCACCGAAAAACGCTCTTTTTAGATTTTAATACTATTTATTGTAAAAAATAAACATTTTTCAACATACAAAACAATGAGAAAATTCGAAGACCAGCTTTCAAGGATGCAGTCACTTATGACTTATGGCATGCTTGTTAATGAAAGCAATGACAAAAAGGGTTCGTTTGAATATCATAAAATTGCCAGTGACGGTAAAGCCTATGGCATTTTCAGGGAGTGCTCAAAATATTATATTAAAACCGCTCCGGGTGAGAAAGAGAACCTTGCAGAGGCTTACGATTACATCGGAGGGTGGAATAACAGGAAAGACTATGAGTATGATAGCTATGCCAACGCCCAGAAGCAGTTTGACCTCAAGATGATGTCAATCAATGAGGCTTATGGTGCTAAGACAAAGGCTACCACACTCGACCCTTCAAAGAAGGAAGAACTCGTTATCGAGGGTACCGAAAAAATGAGGGCTGAACTCGCACGTCAGCGCCAGATTATGTTCAATACCGGTGTTATTATCCGTGAAGGTAGTTACGTCGGTGTTGGCGACCCTGAGAGGGTTTCTGGCAACAATGACGCCGACAAGCCTTACACCCAGAAGGGTGAAGCTAAACTTGATAAGGACATGCCTAAAGCTAGCGGCGAACCTGAGGACCAGAGTGAGCCTTATGGTGATGGCAAAGCCCCTGAAAAGGGTAAGGACGTTAAATCCGCTGATGTCCTTTCAAACGGAACCGCTGTTGCAGCCGAGCGTCCTAGCGGTGGCGAAGTAACTCATGTTAAGAATATCAATGAGGATTGCGAGAATTGCGCACCTAACGGAGCCCGTGATTGGGGTACCGAAGGTATTGGCAAGGGAAATGGTGACCCTAAGGAGAATGGCTGGGAAATGGAAGGTCAGGAGTATGTTAACGAGGAAATCAACGACGCTAAGGAGTGGGATGAGGGTCTCCCTGGTTCCGCTGGTACTGGTGAAGCTGATACCGACCACAACAATGACCCATTCAATAAGCCTGTAAACGAGGGAAAGGACGATGAGGTTGTTGATAATGTTGAAGGGGACGATGCTCCTGAACTTGGTGGTGAAGATGAATACGATGTCGAGGGTGGTGAAGATGAAGCTCCCGTAGAGGACGTTCCTGCAAGTGACGAAACACCAGAGGGTGAGGAAGAGATTGACCTTGGTGCTGAGGATGACCTTGGTGGTGAAGACGAACTCGGCGGAGAGGATGATGTAGACCTCGAAGACGATGGCGAAGAGGACCTTGAGTCCGAAATCGCTGAACTCCGTGCTGAACTTGAGGCATTGAAGGCTCAAGTAGAAGGTAGTGAAGATGAGGCTCCAGTAGAAGACGAGCTTGGTGGTGAAGAACCCGTTGACGATGTTGATGTTGATGAAGGACGTGGATGGGATAACATAAAGTCAGCTTATCAGGGTGGCGTTGAGTCCGTTTCAAATGGTGAGGGCGCACTTACTCCGGCTGAGAAGTCCCGTTTTATTAAAAATGGTGACATTGATTCTACTGATAACAGCTCAATTAGTGCTTCCGATTTTGCTGATGCAAAGGCAAAGTATAACAACGCTGTTGCTAACGGTAGTGACCGTGCGGATAGCTACGCCGCAGATGCACTTCAGTCACAACCTGGTTTATTTGGAAGAATGAACCGTAGGGCAGCTTTAGGTGCATACAATGTTGGTCGTGGTGTTGGTAACCTTAAGCAGGGCGCATCTAACTTTGTTCACAATACCATTGGTCTCGAAGAGGCTAAGAAGGCTTATATGCAGAACCTCGTCAATGAGGTGGTAAAGGGCGTTCTTAGTGGACAGAAACTTGATGAGGAGAAAACTGTTCTTCACGACTTCGGCAAACACCCTGGTTATCGTAAAAAGCCAATGGAACTTCCTGTGACTGGTTCCGATAATGTAGACGGTAAGAGGGACTGGAATGACGATAGCGTACACAGCGAGGAGCCATTCGGTTCACATATCGGTGACGGAAAGCCTTACAACAATCTTGTACAGGCTATCACCAATAGTGTACTGGAAGCCATTAAAAAAAAAGTTTAGCCAATCTTGACGAAACAAAATTCGTCTTAAAGGATAAACATAAGAAAAATGAAGCACCATCCAAGGGAGAAAATCCGATGGGTGATGCTTCATCTTCGTTACCACCTATGGATGGTCCGATGCCGGATGATGCACCAATACCAGATGCGGGAGCGCCAGCACCAAACACGGGAATGCCGCCGATGGATGATGCAGCCGGTGAACTCACAGGAAAGGTTAAGGAAATAGCTGATGAAGCCAGCAAGCTTAGCGAAAAGGGACAGGATACTGCATTAAAATACGTTCGTTCATTAAATGACGCCACTGAGAATGCAGAACAGGATAGTCAAATGCCTGGCATGGCTGGCGGTGACCCAAATATGGGTGGAGGGCAAATGCCACCAATGGGCGGCGCCCCAATGAATGAAGCGGTGGTTTTTACCAAAAGCCAACTCAGGAAAATTAACGAAAACTTTGGGGAAATGGAGGCTGAACTTGACCGTGACGTAAAGCCATGCAAAACCACGAAACTTGCCGACAAGAAAAATAAGGGAGTCACACCGTTTGACCCACCAACAAAGAATATTAAGTAATATGAAAATCACCGAATCAAAACTTACCGGATTGATTATCGAGTGCTTCAATGAAGTGCTATCCGAAGGTATTGAAGAAATGGCGATGGTTCAGGCTCAGCCAACAAAACAAACCATGGCATTCCAGCATCTTTGTGACCAAGCTAATGCTGCTGTTAAAATGGCAAGACAGAATGAGTCCGAACTAATTGGCTCTATGGGAGGGTACTATCCTGGTTCCTCATTCTATGAAATTGATGGAGATATCCAGTTCACGGGAAATAGAAACCTTAGGTTTACGGTTAGCCGTGGATATGGCGAGGGTCCAGAACAAATCAATATCAAGTGCTTTAAAGTAGAGGGTGGTCAAACAGTGAAGAACATAGATTACATGTATGAAGACTACAAGAGTGCTGTAAAATACTTGAAGGGTATCATCAAAGATGCACAAAAGGGCATTTCATATAATAGTCAAATGGACCCAAACTGGTCAGACCAAGAACAGGATAAGTTCAACAGAAAGTACGGAATATAACAAGAAACCCGGAGGTTAATCCTTCGGGTTTTATTTTTCTTTATTCTGGTTCATTGTCTTTTATTATAACGGCTGCGTTGCTCCTGTAATTTGTCATTCGGTTATCAAAGTCAAATTTTTCAAACTTCAGGTTAGCGTAATCCACTACTCTACCGAAAACAACCCTTGAGCGTTCGCTATCTGATAGGGTTTCCCTCATTAACTTTATGTATTTATTTGGTGCTAACTGTGATACTTTCATGAATACATACGGCATTAGATTTGCTCGTCTATCCACGACGCGAGTTCCAATTGCGTTTATAACATGGTCCCAAATAAACGGACCGAATCTCATGTACCACGGCTCAGCCGTTATGTAATCACATTTAGAAATTACGGCGGACATCAGCAACGAGTCTTCCGGTAAGCCATGCGATACAGTCATTTCTAGGAATCCCTTGATTGTTTCGTAAACCAAAACAGCAAAGTTAATTGCTTGTACGTCAAGTTGGTTTTTCTTGTCGTCATTACCAAGTGTGACGATTGCGATGCCAGTTATGTCTTTCTGGTTTTGGTCTGGCATTTCATCACCATTATTATATAATAGATACTCGTTAGCCGACAGATATGATTGGTATAGCGAATAGAGGCTAATGTCAAACTCGTCAAGTCTGCTCGTGCATCCATCGAGTATCATTCTCGTATAATAAAGTGCAGCACCGCAAATGATTGCGTTTTGCATGCGCCTTTTATCAACCTCAAGTTTTAGCTGTCCATCGGTGTCATCATAATTCTGCGGGAAGTTTTCGTCTGGTCCGAACGGAACATTCGTTTTTGACTGGTCAACGGAATCGACAATCCTTATCAGGAAATCAACCTTGTCTGTTGGGATGGAGAATAGTGAAGTCACTTCGTCAACACACAATTCTTCAAGATTGTTTCTGAGTGGCTTTTCAATCCTGGAAAGTTGATTGGCTATACTGGAAATATCATCAGGTGTTGTATTCTGACCTTCTGAGACCTCACTGAACCTCTTTAGGCATTCGTGTTCTAAAAAATTATCACTTGGTAGTGCTAAATTATTACTTAGTAGTGTTTTACCACGAAGTATTGGGAGTCGCAAACTTTCAGGCATCTGATTAAATTCGATTACCTCCATAAGCGCCTCACTTTTTAGCATATTATCACCGATGATTATTGTCTTTCCCATTAGTCTCTATCCCAAACAATATAATAGTCATCCTCATCAGGAAGTGAGCAAACCTTAACTACATCGAATTCCTCGCCTTCCATGAATTTTCTTGAAACTAAATCGTCGACTTCGTGTGTGAACTTCAAGAACCCGGCGCGTTGTATATCGTCAATTATTTCATTCTGTATTTCCGATGAATTTGCTACACTGAGTCTTTGTATACCAAACACCTTTATTACATAATAAAAGTCGTTATTACGACAGAAATCAATTAGTTCATCCCTATCAACGTAGTCAACTTCATCGAATTCCTTGAGAAGGTTTTTCTTGGTGAAATGGTAGCCGCATTCTTTTAGTTGTTTAATTCTGGCTTCCTCCAATTCTTTCTTTGTGTAGTGTTTACCTTCCATTGGAAATCCAGGTCCGGTTACGAGTGCTCTTGCACCACCCTCAATAGCCTTTGAAATACCTGGGTCTTGAGTGATGACATCAGACGCACTTTTTCCTTGAGGAACTTCCACATTCACAATACCGGAATTTTCGTTTGAATTAGGTCCGCTAACAACTGCACTAGTATCCTCACCACTATTTTGTCTAAGTGTCCTTAGTTGGTTTCTAGTGTCTGAATTGCTTACTGCGGCTCCGTATGCGGCGCCAGTATTTTGTGCTGCTGGTACCGAAAGGTCAACCTCATTTAGTTTCCTTAATTGACTTCTGTTTATAACGATTTGCTTCTTAGCCATACTGTTTTACACTTTATATAATTCGTTTATTGTCATAAGGTCCAATGCTGCCTCCCAAGGTTCTAAGAAAAAGCAGGCAATAAACACACTGAAGCACGCAAGGTTCGTTATAAACCTCAAATACTTACGTGCCCATGAGGTTAAATAATATTTGGTTTCGTATGACATACTTATTCACTTATAAATAGTCACAACTACTTAAAGGTAAGCGGAATATTTCATAATAACAAGCTATTTATATTAACAAAAATATCTTTTAATGGAAAAGAAAAGTAGTTTAGTTGAGATAAAGAAGGGGCAGACTGGTCGTGGTTTGCTTGTTGAACAGGATGGCTACATTTCTATGAATGAGGGTCAGAACAAGAAGTTGTATGAGGCAATAAAGGCTGAAACAACCGAAGGCTTTCACTGCCCTTACCCGTTCGTTCTCGATGCATTATTCCAGAAGCATTCCATTGAAAATCACAATGGCAGAATATACCCAAAGGACATATTGGAGCGTGAGGTTGAAAGATTTCAAACCAAAATACAGGAAAAACGTGCGTATGGTGAACTAAACCACCCAGATGATTCAGTCGTTGACCTTGGTCGTATTGCAATGAACATCATTGAGCTTCATTGGGAACAACACTCGCTTGTCGGGAAATTGGAAATTATAACGTCTGAGGGATTCCGTAGAACCGGTATTTGTTCGACAATGGGTGACCAAGCGGCAAACTTGCTGTTAAATGGGTTAAAAATAGGAATTTCTTCAAGAGCCGTTGGTTCTGTGGAACAGAAATTTGGAAAAATGATTGTTGGCGACGACCTGGAGCTTATCACCTGGGACCTCGTTAGCGACCCAAGTACACCAAATGCGTGGCTTTCAGAAGACCCAAAGGAAATTGCGATGTATATCGAAAACAAAAACAACGAGGGTAAGGAACTATTGGAAAACTTATCAAAATTCGATGAGTGGCTTAATTTGAATGATTAAAACAGTGAAAATGAGTGTAAAAACCTTTGTATTTGTGTTTTTTCACTTTTGGTCACTATTTATTATAAAAATAAACATTTTTAATTTGCTGATTATCAAATGAGCGCTAAAAATAAAAAAAGTGTAGCTGCTGAGGCTTTAATGGAAATGGATAGCATCAAGGCTACCCTAAAAGAG
>JAEEGL015908383.1_pt1 | contig 44531 bp, 43 predicted proteins | sample 9134231 | NCBI WGS metagenome assembly JAEEGL01 (sample SAMN16246548, study PRJNA631951) | gut metagenome | biome: gut microbiome; feature: rumen; material: fiber-attached | host: Bos | place: Iran: Karaj | collected 2018-10 | reverse complement strand
TTAGGTTTATAAGTATTACCTCCACTTTGAAAGGATAATTTCGAAGGCTTAGCAATCCCTCTAACCGGCGGGCCCCAATTTGTGTGAGGTGGGTTACGCTTCCGGGGTTCACCCGGTATAGTAGTGAAGTGTTAGAGGGCCAAAATACCCTCAGGTGATGCCCACCCTTACCTGAGGGTATTTTGATGGTTTTTTCGCTTTTTTACGCTTGTGCTTGCTGGGTGTGGTATGATTGGTTATATGGCAAAAAATTTAGTAATAGTAGAGAGCCCAGCAAAGGCACACACAATTGAAAAATATCTCGGATCGGATTTTAAGGTACTAGCGAGCGTGGGGCATATTAGGAAAGACACCAAAGTTGATAAGACGACTTTTGATGTAACTTACGAGGTAGACCCGGAACATAAATCTATTATCGCTGAATTAAAAAAAGAGGCAAAGGCGGCTGAAAAAATCTGGCTTGCGACCGATGAAGACCGCGAAGGAGAGTCGATTTCTTGGCATTTGTGCGAAGTTTTAAGATTGCCAAAAGATACAGCGCGAATTACTTTTCACGAAATTACTAAGCCGGCATTAGAAAATGCTATAAAAAACCCTCGAACCGTGGATATGGACATGGTGTCCTCGCAGCAAGCAAGACAAACCTTGGATATGTTAGTAGGGTATGATTTGTCAGATATCGTAAGAAAGAAAGTGCCTGGGGCAATTTCGGCTGGGCGAGTGCAGTCGCCGGCATTGAGATTAGTAGTAGAACGCGAAAAAGAGATTGAAAAATTTGACTCAAAATTCAATTTTAAGGTATCTGGAAAGTTTTTTAAAAATGCCGAATTCGTGGCGAACTTAGAAAAAAATAGCCCAGAAAATGAAGAAACGGCAAAAGAATTGCTTGAAAAACTGGCAAAATCTGAGTTTGTAGTAACAGAAGTTGAAGAAACTGAGGGAACTAAAGCAAATCCGGTACCTTTTACGACGGCAGCCCTACAGATTGAAGCCAATAGCAAATTGGGCTTTTCTTCACGAACTACTATGAGCGCAGCCCAGGGGCTTTATCAGGCAGGTTTGATTACTTATCATCGAACGGACTCCTTAAATTTATCATCGCAAGCAGTGGCAGCGATTTCAGGATATATCAAGACTAATTTTGGAATAAACTACCTTAAAGTACGACATTTTAAGACTAAAGATGCTTCAGCACAAGAGGCCCACGAAGCAATTCGTCCAACCAATATTTCGGTAACAAGTGCTGGTAAAAATACTTACGAAAAACGACTCTATCAACTAATTTGGGCAAGAACGCTAGCTACACAGATGGCAAACGCTAAAGTTGCCAAAACTACTATACGCATAAACGAAGACTTTGTTGCTAAAGGCGAAGTGGTAATTTTTGATGGATTTTTGAAGGTCTACGGCAAGAGTAAAGATTTGGAGTTACCGAAAGTAATAAAAGGTGACAAAATGAAATGCCTAGAGTTAACGGCTCGACAAACCTATGGCAAACCACCGGCAAGATATACCGAAGGCTCTTTGGTTAAAAAACTTGAGGAACTGGGCATCGGACGACCGTCCACTTATGCTTCAATTATGTCGGCGATACAGGTACGAAATTATGTTGTGAAGGGTGAATCCGAAGGAGAAGAACGTGAGGTTGTAGAATTAAATATCGTACCAGCGGGAACTGTTAAAAGATTGGTAGTCAAAGAAAAATTTGGGGCAAATAAAGGAAAATTAATACCGACACCAATTGGAGAGTTAGTGGCAGGTTTCCTTACAGATAATTTTAAAAACATCGTGGATTATAAGTTTACTGCAAATATTGAAAAGGACTTAGATTTAGTAGCGGATGCAAAATTAGAACGTGTAAAGATGTTAAAGGACTTTTATGGACCATTTAGGGACACGGTATTAATGGCAAATGGTGTCGAAAGATACAATAACGCACGTTTGCTTGGGCATGATCCAGAAACTGGTAAACCAATTTATGCAAAAGTCGGAAAAAGTGGCGGTTTTATCCAATTGGGTGACAATGAAAAAGAAACTAAGGAAAAACCACGTTTTGCCCCCTTGCCAAAGCGAAAATCGGTTAAAACTGTGACTTTGGAACAGGCTTTGAAACAGCTAGCTTTACCGGCTTTGCCACGTTTCTTGGGTAAAGCACCAGATGGAGTAGAGCTAATTGCTGCCAGTGGGCCGTTTGGACCGTATCTTAAGGGTGGCAAATATAACATTCCGATGAAAGACTTTGACCCATATACTGTAACACTGGAAGAAATTTTGCCTTTGTATCAAAAAAAGATCGATTCAATGATTGCGGATTGGGAGGAAATCCAGATTATAAACGGCGCATATGGGCCATACGTAAAAGGTCCAGGACGACACAATAATGTAAAAGTGCCAAAAGATATTGATCCTAAGACTATCACCCGTGAGCAAGCTGAAGAAATGCTAAAAAACAAGCCTAAAGCTTCGCGTAAAAGTACAAAAGCTCGGCGTGGAACGCGGGGTGGGCGAAAAAATCAACTAAAAAATAAATAAAATCCGCCAAATCAAACGACTATTTTTTGTTATATTGCAACATAAAATAGCAGAAGAATTTTGATTTTTATAATTTTTTTCAGACTTTGTAAAAAGTGTGTTACAATAAATATGTAAAGTTGATAATTTCATAGTTGACATAGGTCAAAACTTATGATATTATAGTATAAATTAATATAATTAACAGGGGTGCGGAATGAGGAAAACCTGATGGAACAAAATGCGGAAATCCTAAAAAATGCAATATCTGGTAGCCTGAAAATCATAGACCAAGAACGGGAAAGAGAAATAATTTCACGACGATTCGGCTTGGAAGGCAACAAAGAAACACTTGAACAGATTGGTGAAATGTTGTCTATCACGAGAGAAAGAGTAAGACAGCTTGAAAAGGCAATTTTGATTCGTCTCCAAATTTCCGCAGAAGAAAATCAAATACCTGAACTCGCCGCCGCTGAAAAAATCTTAATCCGAAATTTAACTGAAATGGGGCGGGTGGCGAAACTTTCCGATTTAGCCGATAAAGTTTATGGTAAAGCTGCAACCGCGTCCGAAAAGACCGGCATTTATTTTATTGCTACGTTTTCTAAAGGTCTCACAGTTGTAGAAGAAAATGACCGCTACAATGCCGCTGTGGGGATTGCCGAATATGGAGATAGTCGAACGATTCGCGAAAGGGTTGACGAGGTCGTAAAGATTATCAAAGACAACAAAGCCCCGATGGCGCTTGATGAGCTTGACGATAAATTAAATTATGAGCATCCTGACCATATAAAAGCCGTAGCGTCAATTTCTAAGCTACTTGCTACTTTAAATAATCTTTGGGGCTTAGCTAAGTGGCCGGCTGTAAACCCTAAAAATATTCGAGATAAAATCTTTGTAATTTTAGAATCAAAAAAAGAGCCGATGCACTTCTCGGATATCGCAAAAGAAATCAAAGAATCTAATTTCAAGCGTAAAAACGTGACAATTCAAGCAATTCATAACGAGCTAATTAAGGATGCGCGGTTTATTTTGATTGGGCGGGGAATTTATGCTTTGAGTTCCTGGGGTTACAAGAAAGGAACTATTTCTGAAATTATTAAGTCTATTTTGGAAAAATCTTCCACGCCAATGACACGAGAAGAGGTCGTAAAACAGGTGCTAAAGGTTCGCAAAGTAAAAGAAACCACCATTTTACTCAATCTGCAGAATAAAAAATTATTTAAAAAAGTCGACAAAAACTTATACACATTAGCTTAAACCTAACATAATCATTTTGAATGATTATGTTATAATGTTTATTATGGAACAAGTCATACACTTTATTTTAATGCCTATCTTCTGGATTCCAGTGGTGGTAATCTTAGCTTTTTTAACGTATCGTAATTACAAAAAATTAAACAAATTAAAGGTATTAAATGTAGATTCAGTACTCTTAATGCTAGAAATCCCCCGCGAGAACGACAAAAAGGAGTTAGCGGCGGAACAATTATTCGCCAGTCTACATGGTATTTTAAGGGATAAACAGGAGCTTAAAAATTCAGGTGGCGTACAAGAGCATCTGTCATTCGAAATCGTTTCAACGGCTGGACAAATTCGATTTTTCGTGTGGGTACCGAAAGTATTACAAAGTTTCGTAGAAGGGCAGATTTACTCACAATACCCAACAGTACAGATTTATAAGATGAACGAAGATTATGTAGATAATCGTACAAAATATCCAGTAAATTATTCGGCAGAACTTGGTCTAATCGATAATGAAGCTTTGCCAATTAAGACTTTCGATAATTTTGAAGTAGATCCACTGGCAGGTATTACCGGTACATTGGCAAAGCTAAACCCAGATAACACAGAGGAATTGTGGATCCAAATTTTAGCGCGGCCGATTCCAGATGATTGGCACAAAAATACAACCGACAAGTGGATTCGAAAGATAAAATCAGGAAAACGCTCGCTTTTGGCTGGAACCGGAATTGATTGGACTTGGCTAGTAGAAGCCATCGGTGCACTATTTAGACCTCCGGCTGGTGGAACTAGCTCTGAAGTAAAAGTAGAGTTATCTGAACGAGATAAAACCCGAATTGCCAAGGCTGAAGAAAAGGCTACTAAGCTTGGCTATGAAGTGAAAATTCGTTTAGCTTATCTTGGCCAGGATCAGACCGACGCAAAGCTTAATATGCAGGCTCTGGTTGGTACTTTTAAACAATATAATTCAACCAATTTGAATGGCTTTAAGCAGCTAGGTGGAAGTTTTAATGCAACAGACCTTGACGCCTATAAGATGCGTCAATTTTCGAGCCGTGGATTCATTTTGAATATTTCTGAATTGGCGTCAGTTTATCATTTGCCACACACTTCAGTGGAGACACCAAATATCGTGTGGGCTTCTTCTAAGACGGCCGAGCCACCTGCTAAACTCCCGGTACTAACTGGCGATACGTCTATTGATGAGAATATTTCTGCTTTTGGATTAACTAATTTTCGGGGGATCAATCATCAATTTGGTTTATTGCGACGTGACCGGTCTCGTCATGTTTATATTATCGGACAAACTGGAGCAGGGAAAAGCGGGATGCTAGAGCTTTTGGCTCTTTCGGATATTTTCTACAACCAGGGTTATTGCATTATTGATCCGCACGGAGATTTCGCAATTGACAATTTACGATTTATTCCTGAATCACGAGTGAAGGATGTAGTGTATTTTAATCCGGCAGATACAGCCTTCCCAGTAGCCTTTAACCCGCTTGAGGTATCGGACCCGGCAAAGAAACCGAATATTTGTTCCGAAGTGATTGGAGTATTAAAACGAATGTTTGGTGACTCATGGGGGCCAAGGCTTGAGCACATTCTCCGTTATACCTTGCTAGCATTGCTCGACCGACCTTCTACGACGCTTCTTGATATCTCAAGACTTTTGACCGATAAAAATTTCCGTAAGGAGACTTTGGATTATTGCCAAGATGTAACGGTTTTGCAATTTTGGAAACATGAATTTGGCCAATGGAATGAAAAGCAGGTCAATGAGTCGATTGCTCCAGTACTGAATAAAGTAGGGGCATTTACGGCCAACCCAATTATTCGAAATATTATTGGGCAAGAAAAATCATCCTTTGATATTCGTAAAATTATGGATGAAGGTAAAATTTTAGTAGTAAATCTATCCAAGGGCTTGATTGGCGAAGACAATGCAGCAATTCTTGGTGCATTCTTGGTAACTAAGGTGCAACTTGCGGCAATGTCGCGCTCGGATATCCCTAATGTGGCAGACCGGCGACCGTTTTATCTCTATGTAGATGAATTCCAAAACTTTGCCACCGATTCTTTTGCAGTGATATTGTCCGAAGCACGCAAATATGGGCTTAATCTCACTGTGGCAAACCAATATGTGGCCCAGATGACCGAGTCAGTGCGTGATGCAGTGTTTGGCAATGTCGGTACGACGATTTCTTTCCGGGTATCGGCCGATGATGCGCCAGTCTTAGTAAAACAGTTTGAACCGACTTTTGAAGAAGCGGATATTATTCAATTAAATAATCGACATTTTGTGATATCAATGATTATTAACGGCGAGAAAGTACCGGCATTCTCTGCTACTACTCTTTCAATCCCAGACTCACCAAAGGATAATATCGACGCAATTATTGCGCATTCGCGCGAATATTTTGCTAGACCTCGTATGGAGGTAGAAGCCGAAATTCGTGAGACAATTGAACAGTCGGAAAAATATAAAAAAGAACTGTCGGATTCTGGGCGCCAAGAAGAGCCAAAACTCGTGATTAATACTTCTGAAAAGCCGGTGTTTCGTCCAGTGCGTGCCGAACAAAAACCGAACTTGAGAGAGTCTACTCCGCAAGCAGATTTTCGGCGGCAGAACTTGAGTCCTAATGAAGCTGAAGGTCGCGAAAGTCTGGGCTTAAAAGATTTAGCTAAACTGGCTGGGATAGAGAAAGAGACTAAGGTTGAATCAGGGAAGTCAAAAAAGGCTACAAGGGGTAAAAAGGCAATGAAAAAGGGAACGGTTCCCCCTGTTAAAGCTAAAAAGAGCACTCCAATTTCCACCCCTGTTAAACCAGAGGTAGAATATCAAGAAAAATCCAGCGTACAGATACAGCCCTCTAATACCCCGATTTCTCTGTCAAAACCCGTAAAAAGAACTGACGATTACGCAAAAAAAGACAATTCGGTGGATGGATTTTTAGCAATCAAACACTAAGGGAATTAAAAAGAAAAAATACGTTGAACTTGACGGAAAAGTCCGGCTTTTTGAGTCGTAAGACGATTCATGATTTAACATAAGCTTAATGTCGTACAATGTGGGTTTTAAGACATTAGCACTTTGAGCCCAAGGCGGTTAAGTTATCGTCTTTAAAGATATAATTTCTTGTATGGCTGGGGAAATGTGCTTAATATATGAACTTTGCCTGACGATCTTTATGATATTATTGGTCTTTAATTCGCTTTTTTATTAGTTATTTTTGTTGTTGATTTTTAATAATTGTTAGAATCTAAATTGACTCTTTATCGTTATATGTTTATATGATAAATCTATATTTTAATTGAAGTTTTGACTATTTTTTTGGATTTTTACCTAATTTTTTGGATTTTCGCCAATTTGACATTTCCCCATTTTTATTTCCCTTTTTATGATTTTTCCCTGTTTTTTATAATGCTACCCTGTATTTATATAATGGGTCAAAGCAATCAATACTGAACAAAAACCGAACAAGAGAGAAGAGAATCAGAATCGAACAAAAACCGAACGATTCCCTGTCGAATTAAAATAAGGTTGTAATATTTCTATTTCCAGAAGGCTTTGCCGTCAATGCGGACATCAATATAAGTATATTCCAAGATACCGTTCTCTGTTAAATAACGAAGCATCCGCTCGGCGTCTTCAGCGGTAACACCAGCGCCGCGATCAATAGTGGTTTTGATGAAGCCGACGTAACCATCTAGATAAAAATCGACTTCACGAACAGAGCCAGTGGGGATAACGGCTTTAGTAGGAGTGAAGCCAAGTTCGCGAAGACTGGTTGACACTCGATCAATGAATTCAAGCATACGAGTAGTGAGGTGGCCACCAGTGGCAGTAGATTCTTCGTCGATAATCTCGATAGTAGGATTGGGGGTAAAAGTGGAGTTATTGAGTTCTTCGAGCTGAATTTCGGCATTGCGGAAGCTAAAATATAGCCCAATTAGAACTACGATAATAGCAATAAAGCCGATCAAAGTCACAGTAACGCGTAAAGCTTTTTTGAGTTTATCCTTTTTACGGGCGGCGGCACGTTCATTAGCTGTTTCAAGGCGTTCGCGTTTCTCGGCAATGGTGCGACCGACACGAACCCTAGAAGAACGTCTCATCGTTTAGCTCTCCCCTAGAATAATCTCAGCGAGGCGACGAGCGGCGTCAGCACGAGCCTCATCATGTAAACGATCGGCCATATCAGCACGCTCACGTGGACTTTTAACAAGGTGACGGATGGCCTCAAGGAGCCTATCAGGGTTTGCTACCATTTCGGAATCTTTAATAACAACGGCAGCTTTAGCAACTTCGAGGCGTTCGGCATTTTTGACCTGATGGCCGCCAGGAAGACGCTCAAAAGGCACTAAAATAGTGGCTTTTTTGAGAGCGGCCATTTCGGCAATCGTGGTAGCGCCAGCACGTGAAACAACCACATCTGCGGCCCCCATAAGTTCATCCATGGTGGTATTGAACTCCCACATGCGAAAGTTAGAATCGAGCGAAGCCTTGTCCCAATTTTCGTATTGTTTGAGATCAACCATATCTTCATAATGTTTGCGACCAGCGACAAGACCGACCGAAGTAAATTCGAGAAGTTTTGGTAGAATAGTACGGATGGTTTCGTTAAGATTTTTGGAACCCTGCGAGCCACCAGTAATTACGACAAGGGGTTTTTCGGGATTAAAAGAAAAAGCTTTTTTAAGAGACAGTTGTTTGGTCGGAATGACCGCCTTGAACTCGGAACCAACTGGGATGCCAGTCCAGACATAATTAGAATGTTTTGCTAAAATTTCTTCGGAAAGTGGCATACCGAAAGCAACTTTTTTAGCTTTTTTCATTAGAATGCGATTAGCGAGGCCAGCAACAGCATCCGATTCATGAATGACATAGGGGATTTTAAAAAGTCGTGCCATTAAACCAATCGGTAAACAAACATATCCACCCTTAAGAAAAATAATATCTGGACGAGATTTCTTGGGAAGCAAACGAACAAAACTGGTAATAATACCGGCAAGAAAGTTAAAAAAACCAAAAATATTGCCAAAGATCAAATCCTTTAAAGTGGTGTCAAAATTGACAAAATAATCCTTGAAGGTCCAGTTGGCGTAACGGTGAAATTTACCAGCTGGCAGACGACGAACGCGAATGTGCGAAACAACACCAAGCTCGGTAGTGAGTTTGGTGACGTTTTTGTAATATTTAAAGTCAGTCCAAAACTCTAGCTTAGTGCGGGGTTTTAGTCTGAGAATTTCACGAACGACGGCGACGGCTGGAGTAATGTGCCCCCCGGATCCCCCGCCGACTACTAATATTTTCATTTTTGATATTTACCTCTCTACTAGTATAGCACGAAATTTGCAAAACGAGACCTAAAGCAAAAGCAATAAAGATCATACTGGTTCCACCGTAAGAAAGAAGTGGTAAAGTAATACCCGTGACTGGTACGAGACTGGTCATAGCCATAATGTTGACTACAACCTGAGCAAGAGTCCAGGCAAAAACCCCGGTCACAAAAAGACGTTCGTTAGCTTCGGAGGTTCTTTCGGCGACTTTAAGTGTACGAGTAAGCAAAGCGCCAAAAACTAAAATAATAAGAAGCAGTCCGATAAAACCAAAAGTCTCGCCCATGATAGCGAAGACAGAATCATTGATGGATTCTGGGAGATAACCAGTGGCCTGAACGGAATTGCCGACACCAACGCCAAAAAATCCACCAACGCCGATGGCGAGCATGGCGTTATCAATGTGATAAGTAGAGTTAGTGCTCTCACCACCAGATAAGGTAGTGAGCCAAGCATCTACGCGTTGCATACGATGCGATGAAGTAGCCACGGCCCCTATGGCAACGGCCAAAACTAATGCCAGCATAATAAGGTATTGTTTGGTCGGAACGCCGACGACAAGGAGGGTGCTAAAAATAATAGCAATAAGAGCAACGCCAGTCCCCAGGTCGCCTTGAGCAATAACAACAAGAAAGAGAGATAGTCCGCAAACAATTAAGAGCGGTAACCAAAATTCTTTCCATTTACCGATGCTCCCCTCTTCTTTTTTCCGAGTAAGAAAATCAGCGAGATAAACAACCAGGGCGAATTTGAGAATTTCGGCGGGCTGAAAACTGACGGGACCGAGATTAAACCATCGACATTCACCAAGTTCGCATTTGGCAAGACTTGAACCGCTGATAGCAAGCACCCAAAGCAAAGCCGAAATGGCAAGAGCAATAATCATAATGGGTTTGGCAAATTTTTTGACATATCGATACGATATCCATTTAAAGGCAGCAAAAAAAGCAATAAGGGAGAGACCGACGGAGCGAAGTTGGTTCAGAAAAAAGTAGTTCGAATCGTAATCAGTACCGTAGGTAGAATTTAAGACATTAGCGCGCATAGGGCCAATAGCGTAAATTACGATGAGGCCGAGCGCCATCAAGCCAAGCGTGGCAAATAGAATTACTAGGTCTGATTTGTGTTTACGATTTTTCAAATTGCTCCTCCGGTGGCGGCAATAAAGACGCCAATGATGGCACAAACACCAGCAATAATCCAAAAACGCATGACGATTTTAGCTTCACCCCAACCTTTAGCTTCTAAGTGATGGTGAAGCGGGGCGGAAATGAAGATTTTTTTGTGGAAAAATTTTTTAGAAATGAGCTGAAGAAGGCTGGAGCAGGTTTCAATAACTGCTGGTAGACAAATGATTGGGAGTAAAAGAAAGGAGTTAGTCATCATAGCAACTACACCAAGACCAGCCCCAAGAGCGAAAGAGCCAGTATCCCCCATCATGAAACGAGCGGGTGGGACATTAAACCAAATATAGCTAAGTAACCAGCCGATAACGGTCATACAGAAGCCAAAAAGAAGCATGTTATTCTGAAATAAGGCAATAACACCGAAAGCTCCGTAAGCCATCATGGCGAGGCCACCAGAAAGACCATCAAGACCATCAGTAATATTGACAGCATTTGAGGTAGCAACCAGAGCGAAAGCAAAAATTAAAATCATACCTACAACTCCGATTTCGAAATTGCCAAAAAATGGGATTAAAATACTAGTCCAGCCAAGTTTAACGGCAAAAAACCAACCTAATGCCACACCAACTACGGTGATGAGAAAAAATTTGACTGGGCCACGGAGCCCGGCCGCACCACGACCAGAGCCAAAAATATTAATAATGTCATCAATCACACCGACCAGAGCGCCGCCAAGAAAACCAACCAGAGGTAACCAGGTTTGGCCACGATCGAGATTAAAAATCCAGGTGACAACAGTAACAGCAACTACGCCGACAAGCCCAGCCATAGTCGGAAAAACATGTTTAAATTTGTGAGCATGGAGCTTGGTCATAATAGGGAGAGATTCGCCGTCTATAGTGGTTTTTTTCTGTTTTTTCCAAAACTTATATTTGTAAGCAAAGTGAGTGTAAAAAGGTGTTAGAATCATCGAAAAAAGGAACCCGGCTAAAGCTAGCAGAAGTCCATAAAACATTTCATCATTAATATTCATTTATTTCATACTCCTGGTTTGATTTTAAAATAGTCGATTGCGTAATTTGAAAGTGAGTCAAAGAGAGACATTGGGTCTTTGTTCCCTTCAATATGCTCACCCTCTCCCCACATTTTAACCATTATTACAATTTTTGGCAACTCCCCTTTAGCACCAACGAAGCCCACATATGAACCGATATATTCGTCCATAGTATAGGCACCATCTTTGATGGTTTGAGCGGTACCAGTCTTGCCGCCAATGGCGTAGCCAGATTTATCGATGCCGCGAAGAACTTTGTTACTACGGTTGTTGATGAGAAGATCGCGCATAGCGGCACTGGTATCATCTGATAAAATTTTTTCTTGGGTGAGTTCTGTTGTTAGAGATGGGCTCTTTACTATCGTTGGAGTATAATAGGTGCCACCATTGACGACGGCTGAAAAAGCAGAGGCGACTTGTACCATAGTGAGACTAAGATTTTGGCCAAAAGTCATGTTAGCATAAGCTGCATTAAGGCCATAAATTTCAGCATGCGGTTCCCAGACTAACCCTGGTGATTCGTAAAGTTCAATGCCGGTCGCCCGACCAAGACGGAATTTATTATAATAATAGTCGTAGAGCTTTTCGCGCGCCGCAGAAGTGATTTCTATAGTGTTATCACCGAGTAGTTTAAGGGCGTGAATGGAACCAGTATTAAGCGACCAGTAAAGAGCAGTGCGCATATTAATGGTGCCATTTAAAGAAGCACGCTTTTCGGCATTATTGATAGTTTGGCCATCAATAATTTCGTAGCCACGGTTAGTGTAGATAGTATCAGCATTCATTTTGCCCTCGTTGATGGCGGCAGAAAAAGCAAAACTTTTACAGACCGAAGCCGGTTCATAAGGTACTTCAGTGGTGTAATTAATGTAAGCAGAGGCATCTTTGACTTTACCATAATCCCCAGGATTATAACTAGGAAGATTTGCCATAGCCATAATCTCGCCATTGTTTGGATCCATTGCAAGAATGGCAACATTAGTAGCGGCACTATTTGCCAGAGCCGCGCTGGCGATTTCTTCGACGCCTTGTTCAAAACCGCGGTCAATTGATAATATTACGTTTTTGCCATCTTCGGCGGGAATTTTTATATTGTCGTTACCGATAGAGAGTGCAACTTTATTGATGTCGGCAGTGGTTTTTAAAAGCCCATCTTTGCCAGACAAAACATCATTAAGCGCGCCTTCTATGCCATACTGACCAACGCCGTCAGCATTGACAAAGCCAAGGACATTTGCGGCCAATTCCCCTTCGGGATAAACGCGTTGGTTGGTTTTTTTGAGCCAAATGGCCGGAATGTCCGATTTGGCGATTGCTTCGGCAATATCATGTGGGATATTTTTGGCGACGATGGCATATCTTAAACCTTCCTGACTGTAAATTTCATCGAGATTTGCGGTAGCATAATCTTTAGCGTAAGTATTTAAGGCTTTTTCGATGTCTTCTTTTTTGGTAATAGTGGGGTCAATCACGATTTGATAAGTGGTTTGATTTAAGACTACGACAACTGGCTCACCTTGATTCATCATGTAAATTTCGCCCCGTCTTGCGGTAATGGTTTTGAGTAGAGTGTGCTGTTTTTCGGCTTTCGCTACCCAATCATCATGTTCAATAATTTGAATAAAAAATAGCCGTACCAGAATAATCGCTAGTGCGGCAAAAATGATTCCTTTTAAAATTTTAAAACGTTGAAATTCAGTTTTATTCTGTGACATAGCCAGTAACGGTCGCATTTTCCATGGCAGCGGCGACAGTACTATTCTTGGCAGCAGCTACGGAAGTAAGACGAGCCTTCTCGACAGCGAGGTCATCTTTTCGTGCATTCATTTCGGTGATTTCAGTTTCAACAGAGGAAAGTTCATAATCAAAACCAGTGGCTTTAGTGCCTTCAGCAACATAAATTAAACCAAAAACTAAAGTCAACATGCTAACGATAACAATCTGAGAGATAGAGCCAAGGCTCCTTTTGGTATGACGAACAGTGTTACGATTACGGGCAAAACTGTTTTCTCCGAAACTGGCGCGTCGTGTAACGTAAGTGGTTTGGTTAATCATGTTTTATTTTCCTCGCTTGATGTTTGTTTTTGTTGAGTTTTCTTTTTGTCTTAGTCCGAAGCCCGCTTTAGCCAGAGCTATAAGTAAACTAAAGCAGTTACCCCGGTAGGTCATACATTCACACTCTCTGTGAACTCTATTGGTTTTTTGGCGGACCACACTCTGGTCCATATCAGGCGGCTAAAGCCGCCCGGTTTAGCGGAAATTGACCTTAATGGTCTGTTTGCGAGATTTGTTCGCGACTAATATTTGTTTTGGCATATTGCCTCCTTTTTGTTTATTGTTTTTGTTTTATCAATTCCGCTTCGCTACTCGCAGTTTTGCACTCCTAGCGCGCGGGTTGATAGCTAACTCCACATCGCCCGCAACAATTGGTTTTTTGGTGAGAATGGTAAGTTCCGATTCCTCGCCGTGGCTACTAGCCGCTTTGAAAAAATCTTTCACCAACCGATCCTCTAAACTATGGAAAGTGATGATACCGAGACGACCGTTTGGGTTGAGTAATTTAGGTAAAAGCGGGAGCGTATCTTCGATTTGCTCAAGCTCACTATTCACCACAATACGAACCGCCTGGAAAATTCTGGTGGCAGGATGAGTCTTAGAATAGTGAGATTTTCTTGCGATAAGCTCAGCTAACTCCTTGGTGGTATGAATCGGGCGATGATGCACGATTTCTCTAGCCAACAGTTTAGCGTGTCCGGGCTTTTCTTCGCCATACTTGATAAAAATCTCTGCTAATTCCCGTTCACTGTATTTATTAATAATATCTTTAGCCGTGAGGGTTTGCTTTTGATCCATCCGCATATCAAGAGGGCTGTCATATTTAAACGAAAAGCCACGTTCTTCCATGTCTAGTTGCGGAGAAGAAACTCCAAAATCAGCCAGGATAAGGTCGAAAGTCTTTCCACGCTCATAAAGCTGAAACACCGCACTATAAAAATCCGTGTATTTAATCTCAATGTCGGACGGGAATTCGTCCTCTAAATAATTAATGGCGAATTCGTCGCGATCGACGAGTACGGAATCCTTATATTGTCGTGTTACATCCAAAATTTCTCTAGCATGACCTCCGTAGCCGGCAGTTAAATCTAAATACTTCTCTCCGGGATGCGGTTGTAGGTTAGCTAGCACTTCCGATAGTAATACTGGGATATGTAGTTTCTCCATAACTGTATTATACATCGTTTGAGACCGTTCAACTAGAAACTTCGACAGTTTTGTTTTTGTTCGATTTTTGTTTGTTCACAATATAATCCACCACGATTTACCAGCGCGAAGCCAATCTTATATCGCAGCCGTTGAGAGACTTATTGTGTTAACCATTAGAGTTTTAATTGGGAGGTGTGTTAAGGAAGGAACGCACGATTGTTTTGACGCATCTCGCTAAATTTAATGCGTGCGAAGCTCCTAGATGGTCGATCTCAAACTTTTTTAATGTGCGATTTTGTGTAGCGTTTTTGTTTATTGTTCGCTAAATTCAGTTTAGTATATTTTTTTGAAAAATGCAAGAGCTTTTTTTAACTTTTTATTTGAATGGTTTTGCACCATTGTGGAAAACTTATCTGTTATTTTTCCGAACAAACTGTGTTGTAATTTATTGATTTTGTGGTGTAATAACCGAACATTCCCTGTTGTTACGATGCTCTTTCTCTGTTTTTCTTGACTTTTTTACATTAGTGTGATATAATTAAAAGACATGAAGCTTGCTTAGAGGGAGGGAAATAGATAATGGCGAGCGTACTTTTTAAAAAAATGCGAAGAAAATTGGATGTTTTGGGAAGGGAGTATCTTTACCTGTTAGATGAGTTCCAACAGACTGGAGATTTTGACATTTTTGCTGATTTTGACAGTAAACTATATCAGATGATGGAAATCTCTTATAATTTATCGAATGCCGAAGAACGATTCGAGATTACTAATGGTGTAACTGTCTTAAAAAATGGCATAAACTCTCTGTCTCATTCTGCGCATTGATGGAAGCCGGTCCTATAGGACCGGCTTTTACTCTTGGTGGCTATGTTTTTGACTTATCTAGTACTTGGCTTGTGATATAATAAAGTGAAGAAAGTTGAGGTTAAATATGAATGATTCCGAAAAAGTAGGCGGAAAAGTGGTGGCAGATGAGCCATTTGATGTATTTTTGTGGGCAAATGAGGTGGATGAAATTAAAAATAATGTCAGCGCAGAGCTGTTTTTGTTTAACAAAAACTATACGCCATACAAAATCAAGTATTCAGATAAACTGACGGGGGCGGTGAAGTCAATGTTTATGCAGGAGGCAATACACTATATTATCGAGGAAGCCGATAAAGGACTTGAGGTGCGCGACTACGAGCGTGCAGATGGCGAAGAAAAGGTAATTTATCGTACTTCCCTTTCAAAAGTTGGACGAGCCGAGACTTTGATCCATTTAATTGAAAACGAGTATAAAGATATCGATTATTTTTCGGAAAATGAGTACGATTTTAAGAAGGTTAAAGGTATCATTGCAAAATTTACCTACCCGGGTGATACCGGAATGAAAACGTTTTATGTCGCAAAGGTTTTACCAGCATCGTCGGCCCTAAAAGGTGCTTCGTCTTGGGAAATTAACGGCGAGAGTTTTGAACCGTTTTCGGCAGAAATTGCACTCAAAATGCCAGATGATAACCAAGTAGCAATCGTAGATGGGACAATTATCGTATTTAATCAGGCTAAATTTGAGAATTTGTTCCAATATGATTACAAGTCACAAGTGATTGCCGAGGCAAAAGCAAAAGAGCTCACCGAAAAATATAAGTTATCATTTGCAGAGGGCTTGACTTTGAATACATTGCTTGCTGACAAGAAACCGATTTTGAAAAAGGTGCAGGCTATGGAAATTTCTGAGGAGATGCCACAAGATAAATTGCTTGATTACGCCGATGAAATGCAACTGGAATTAATGACCGATGATGATGGTTCGATTATTATCATGGATGATAAAGACTTGACAATGTTTGTGAATTTGTTAAACGAGGATTATTATGTTTCGCCAGTGAATGGTCGCCGATATGAAATTAAGTCCAAGAAGTTACTTGGTGAACCAGATGGTGAACCACCGCGAGGATAGAATTAAAGTTCTTATTGGCTTTGTATCTCAGCATAGGGAGAGTTTACAAAGCTTGATTCGCCGAGAGTTTCGAAAGTACGCCGAAGATCAAGTTGAGCTTCGGCGACAGAATCTTCGGGAACGAGGTTGGATTCGATTTTAGCATAGTAGCCGGGGAGAGTTTCGATTTTGTCGAGATAGATTATGTTGTTTTCGTCCATTTTGAGATCTTGACGACGACGAGAAACTTCGGCGAACGGCTTAAAACCAAGCTGTAATATAATATTTACCGTGCTTTCATAATCTTTAATGGTAGTTTCTTCAACAATGTCAACACCTGAGTCCTCAATGTGACGACGCAAAATCAAAGTGTACTTGGCGGGCTTATCAACCGCGCGCATTTCAGTACGCATGATTAGGCGGGGATAATTGGAATCCTTTTTGTAATCACGTGGCACGTAAATACGGTCATGTTGCCAGTAGATGCTAGAAAAATCAAGGTCGATATCGGAAAGTTTTTGTTCAAACTTTTCACGAGAAGAGAGTTTGACTTTTAAAATCACTTTTTTCATGATTCTATTATAGCATAATGTCAACAATGCGGCCTTCAAGAGAGCGGGTGCCGTTCCATTCATTTTCGATAACTTTTACAGCGATATTTAAAACTGTGCCAGGCTCAAGATTGAGCCAATTCTCGGGAGCGAAGAAAGCGACAAGCTTTAAAATTTTACCGTCTTTTCCTCTAACATCGAGACGGAGATGTTGATTTTCGGAACCCATTTTATGATTTTCAAGGATTTCGACATTTTCGAGAAGAAAAAGCGGTTCTTCATTTCCTGCGCCGTAAGGCTCAAGCGACTTTAGGTCGTCTAGTAAATCAAGCGAAAAATCAGAGAGATTTTCGGTCGCGAGGTCGGGTTCGGATTTCAAAAATCGCTCTTGATTGATAAGTTTGAGACTTTTGTAATATTCGTTAATTTGCTCACGAAACTGATAAAGATTACTCTCGTGAACTTTAACGCCGGCAGCAGCAGCATGACCGCCGCCGCTGATAATGGAATTTTTGGCATAATTTAGTGCATCGGCAAGATTAAAATCGCCGAAGCTACGGCCAGAACCTTTGTAAAAACCGTCGGTGGCATTTGTAAACACGAAAGCAGGTTTATGATATTTTTCGACTAGACGACCAGCAATAATGCCAAGAATACCCTCGTGCCAATTGCCGACCTCAATAATGACTGGGGTGTCTTCGGGTCCACGTTTTTCAATTTCACGCGTGGCAGAAGTTTGCTCGGTTTTACGTTTTTTATTAAGTTCTTCGAGCTTGACAGCAAGAAGCGCTGCTTCAGAAACAGAGTTAGCACGAAGAAGATTTAGAGCGATTTCAGCAGTATTGAGACGACCAGCAGCATTGAGGCGAGGGCCAATCTGAAAACCGATAGACTCGGAAGTAAGTTTTTTGACACCTGCAAGTTTCATGAGCTCTTTGAGACCAGGTCGGCGAGTTTTGGCGAGAACTTTGATACCGTAGTAACCAAGGATACGATTTTCGCCAGTTAAAGTCATGTTGTCACAAATAGTTCCAATTAGAACAAGATCAAGAAGCCATTTTTCCTGACCTGATTTAATAAGCTTTCGTTGTACTAGGGCTTGAGCAAGTTTAAAAACAACACCGACTCCGGCGAGATTTTGAAATTCGAAAGTAGGAGAATCTTTACGATGGGGATTGACTATGGCAATGGCTTCTGGTATTTTGTCGTCGGTTTCATGGTGATCTGTAATGACGGTGTCGATTTTTAACTCGTTTAGCTCATCGATGATTTCGTGATTACGAGAGCCGCAATCTACCGTAATTACCAAGGTAGCACCGATTTCAGTGGCGCGCTGGATGAGCTTTGGACTCATACCGTAACCGTCAGCAAAGCGATCGGGTAGTATTATCTCAAGATTTTCGGGTTTTATGCCAGCAAGAATTAAAGTTTGCTCCATTATGGTACTAGCAGTAACACCATCGACGTCATAATCACCATAAATCAGAATTTTTTCGTGCTTTTTGATGGCTTTTTGGATGCGAGCGGTGGCTTTTTCCATGTCAGTGAGTAAAAAAGGGCTGACGGAATCTTCATATTTGGGATTTAAAAAGGATGGCGCGAGATTGCGGGCTTTAAGTAATCGTATAAATAATTTATTCAATTGATACCTCTGTTAGCCAATGGTTTTGCTGGGTTTGTTGCCCTTTTGGCTCTTAATAACAATGCTTTGGAGTTCTTTTAGGATTGGGAAAGATTTGTTAGTTTGATAAATTTTGGTCTTACCTTTTTTGGTAACGATTAAGAATTTACCTTCAGCCATACGATTTAGTTCCCTTTGAATATTGCCCGGATCTTCTTTGATAAGTTTTGCTAAACCCCTTACATGAGTCTTAAAGTCTGGATATTTGGCAAAAACCACGATGATTTTTCGGCGCACCCGAGAAGTCACAAATATATCTAACATATTCCCTCGCTTATTTGAGCCCATTATAACACAGGTTCTGTAAAAATTACAACAATGTTATAATGAAATCATGTATTATGAGGTGATACCGGAGGGGAAGGTAGAGAGGTTGACGTATGATTTTGATGATTCCCTGTCGCCAGGTCAAATCGTGATGGTGCCAGTGGGACGAAGAGTACTACCAGGTGTAATTATTAAAAAAGTTGCGCAACCAAATTTTAAAACTCGGTCGATTTTGAAAGTTTTGTATTCAAAACCCTTGCCAAAACATTTGCTCAAAATTGTGCAGTTTATTCACGAATACTATTTAGCACCATCGGGACAAGCCGTATCGTTGATTTTGCCTAGAGGAGTCGAGAGAAAGCGAAGGAAAACCGAACATTTGTTCGGTAAATCCAGAGGAACCTCTCAAACCTTTAATTTGCCAAAAATTCCGCTGAACGAGGCGCAAAAAAAAGCCTTAGAGGGCCTCCAGAAGGGCCCAGAAGGCGCGAGACTGCTGTTTGGCGTTACTGGTAGTGGTAAAACCAATATCTACCTCAAAATGGCTTTAAATGCGTTTAAACGGCAAAAATCCTGTATAGTTTTGATACCGGAGATCGCCTTAACTAGCCAATTCGTCCGAGTTTTTGAAGAAGTTTTTGGTTCAGATATAGTTTTGGTTCATTCCAGGCAGACTGAAGCGGAGAGACATCTGATCTTTGATTCCCTATTAGGAACAAACCAACCCAAGATTGTGATTGGGCCACGGTCGGCGTTATTTGCACCGTTAAATAATTTAGGCCTGATTATTATTGATGAAGAACATGAAAGTACTTATTATCAAGAAAATACGCCAAAATATTCTACAGTAAGAGTGGCAAGCTTTATGACAAAAGAGTTAGGTATACCTCTGATTCTGGGTTCAGCGACGCCAACAGTAGAAGATTTTTATCTAGCAAAAAGTCATAACTGTTTAGTGAAATTAGAGAAAAAAGCCATAGAAGAAGCAATAAAGCCAAAAATCCAAATCCTTGATCTGAAAAACCGAGAGAATTTTTCTAAAAATCGGTATTTTTCGGATGTTTTAATTAAAGCTATGGTTCGGAATTTAGAAAATGATCGACAGACCTTAATCTTCCATAATCGGCGAGGGTCGGCACCTCTTACAATTTGCGAAAATTGCGGAGAAGAAGTTTTGTGCCCGAATTGTTTTCTACCCTTAACCCTACACGCAGATGAATATGTATTGCATTGCCATACATGTGGTTTTTCAGAGAGAGTACCCAGTAGCTGTCCAAAATGTGGGCATCCAGGGATGGTGCACAAGGGATTCGGTACAAAATTATTAGAGACGGAGCTTCATAAATTATTTCCGAAAGCACAAATTCGGCGATTTGATGCCGACAACAAAAAAGACGAAGGAGTGGAAGCGATTTATAATGAAATAAAATCAGGTGGAGTGGATATATTAGTAGGAACGCAAACTTTGGCAAAAGGATTGGATTTACCAAAGTTGGCTACGGTGGGAGTGGTACAGGCAGATGCTGGACTTTCTTTGCCGGATTTTATGGCCGAAGAAAGAAGTTTTCAGCTCCTCACTCAAGTAATTGGACGAGTTGGGCGTGGGCATATCTCTGATACAAATGTAATAATACAAACTTTTCGACCAGAACATTCGGTAATTAAACTCGCCACCCAAGAAGATTACTTAGGGTTTTACGAATATATGGTGCAACAAAGGAAAAAATCAGGTTTCCCGCCGTTTATGTTTATCTTACGACTAGAAATTACATTAAAAACTGAGACGCTGGTAATAAAAAAAATTCGCGAGACAGCGAGGAGATTAGCCAATGATAAAAGGCTGAAGATTTCTCCGCCCTGTCCAGCTTTCCATGAACGAACAAATAGGGGTTATACTTGGCAAGTTGTAGTGCGAAGTCGATCAAGAAAGGCCTTAATAGAGGCTTGTAAAGATTTAGACAAAAACTTCAAAATCACGCTTGATCCACCGGGATTGCTATAAAAACGACTTACTATACAGCATTTTTTTGTGATAGAATTAAACATAAGAATAAAAATGATAAGGAGGTTTATGTGCACAGGGGTGAGATTCAACGACAACGCTGGAAATATGTACTTTGGGCGAAATCTGGACTGGTCGGTGGGCTATGGACAAAAAGTGGTAATTACACCACGAGGATATAAATATAAATCAGCATTTCTTGGGGAAATGACGAATTCACCAGCATTGATTGGTATGGGAATTGTAGTCGATAATATTCCCCTTTATTTTGATTGCGCCAATGAACATGGTTTAGCAATTGCGGGATTAAATTTTCCTGGCTATGCGGCATATGAAAAAGATGCAGTTGAGGGTAAAACCAATGTGGCAGCGTATGAATTTCCGCTCTGGGTGGCTTTAAATTTTACTTCAGTAGATGAGGCCGAAAAAGCCTTAAAAAATGTCGCAATCGTGGCAAAGCCAGTCAACGAACAATACCCTGTTTCTGAATTGCACTGGATCATTGGGGATGCTAAGAGATCAATCGTAGTAGAATATACGGCAAACGGGATGGAGATTTTTGAAAATGAGGTGGACATTTTGACTAATCAACCTGGGTACGGATGGCACAAGGAAAATTTGCGTAATTATATGAATTTGTTCCCACAGATGCCAAAAGAGGTAAGATGGGACAAAGCAAAACTGACCGCGTTCGGAAGCGGTTCCCTGATGCGGGGGCTTCCTGGTGATTATTATTCTCCATCACGTTTTGTAAGAGTAGCGTATTTGAATACGCATTATCCAATAAAAACAACCGAAGAAGAAAACGTGTCGCGACTTTTCCATACTCTAACTGGTGTCGCGATGATTGATGGTGCAGCAGCGATGGCAGATGGCAACTTCGAGAAGACGATTTATACCGGTGGATACTCTTCAGCGACACAGACTTATTATTACAGCACCTATGAGAATCCGACGATCAATTCAGTAGCAATGAAAGACCAGAATTTGGACTCAGTGGAACTAATCACTGTATAGATGCTTTACTCTACCCCTTAAGCGTGTTATAATGGGCTTATGAAAATAATTACCACGCCAGATAAGCGGCTGAGGGAGAAATCAGAAAAAGTTCGCGAAATTAATGATGATATTCGCGGAATTATTGCGGATATGCGAAAATTGTCGTTGGATTGGGAGAAAGAACACCCTTATGAATTATCGGCGGCGATGGCGGCACCTCAGATGGGGATAAATAAACGAATTGTTATTATTCGCGACGATATGGAGGACAAGAAAAACGCTTCGTTCACAGCATTAATAAATCCAGAGGTAATAAAAGCCGAAGGTAAAATAAAAACCGATTATGAAGGTTGTCTTTCGGTGCCATCAATTTATGGTATGGTTCCTCGTGCAACTAAGGTACGGGTGAAAGCGAAATTAGAAGATGGCACAGAGGTGAGGATCAAAGCAACAGATGAACTAGCGCGGACACTTTTGCATGAAATCGATCATTTGAATGGGGTTTTGTTTATTGACCATATAAAAGACGAAAAAGATGCTTTTTATGAGATGAACGATAAGGGTGATTTGGTGCCAGTAGATTATGATACCAAAATCGCTAGAAATAAGAAACTTTGGGGTGAGGAATAAGTTTAAAAATGGAAAAAATAATTTTCTTTGGTAATGGGTTACTTGCGGATTATGCGAAAGCTGTTTTAGAACGAAAATTTGAAATAGTTTTTCACGCTCGAACGCAGGAAGACCTAAAAAAAGTCAAAGAGATAAAGGTTGCTAACCCAGAGATACATGGGGTTTTGGCTTCGTTTGGGGTGCTGATAAAATCTGATATCTTGGATTTATTTGAACCAGAAGGGATTTTAAACATTCATCCTTCCCTGTTGCCTCTATACAGGGGTGCTTCACCGATAGAAAGTGCGATCCTGGCCGGAGATAGTGATTTTTCAGTATCGGTGATGAAGCTCGTAAAGGCGATGGATGCAGGGCCAATTTACTACCAGATTACTTTGAAAAATTTACCGATTTGTAAGGATGTAATTTACAAAATGTTGGCAGAAACAGGGGCAGAGTGGATAGCTGAAAAACTGGCGAATTTACCGGAACCAGTTTTGCAGGATGATTCTAGGGCGACTTTTTGTGGAAAATTAGAAAAAAGTATAGGCGTGTTAACCCCAGAAACAGATACAGCAGAACAGACTTTTCGCAAAATTGTGGCGTTTCAGGGGTTCCCAAAACCAAGATACGCCTTTTACGGCGTAAATTGCATTATTTTAGAGGCACACATATTAAAACGGGGCGAGACAGCGATTCTTGTAATCCCTTGTGTTGATGGGCGTTTTGTGGTCATTGATAAATTACAGCCAGAAGGTCGTAAAGCGATGGATGCGAAAAGTTTCTTAAACGGCTATAAAAGATAGCTTATTTATTGAGTTTTAAACCATCAACCAAATCAGTAATCAATTTCATATCTTTGATGACTTTTGCGGTTTCATCTTTTTCGTTCAGGGGTTTAGAAATGTCTTTAGGTGGTTCAAAGGCGTCGTTATGGTCGTTCAGTCCGACGTAAAGTTTATTGTCTGAAAAATAAAGCGAAAGAGCGTTTTGATATTTTTCGCCAAGTTGTTCAAGTTTATCAATAAAATTAGGACTTAGAATGTAAAAAGCCTCAAAGCCATCTTCTGCATAAATCAGAAAGTGCTTGTTGAAGTCTGGTGATTCCGTTTCGATACGGGAAAGATTGCGACCAGTTTTAGGATTAGTATACCTTAAGCCATTGCCCTTACTGCTAGAAACAATCATCTTAAACATAAATTTTTTGGGAAATTCAAAAATCAAATAGCGCCCTTTAAAAACTGTGACATAACTAGTGTGCTTATTGCCGTCTTTGTCGCGTGTTTCATCTTCTCTAATTATTTTAACGTCGGCTTGAGCAAAATTTGTATTCTTGTATTTGGCAACTACAAGATCATTTGATTCATAAATATCGCCGGTGTAAATAAGCCGAGAAGCCTGAAGAACGCTTTTATCAAGACCTCGCGTATGATCGTAATGAAGATCGGTAAAAAACTTCGTGAGCTGACGATGAATAAAATAAGCCTTGTAGATACGTCTGTAATCGGCATAGTGTTTAGCAAGAATAGTCGAATCTTTATGTGTTGCTATATAAACAATGAGGCTGATAAATAAAAATTCAAACAGTAAAACAAAGGGGATTGGGATAGCCAAAACGGCAAAATGCTTTGTGTTTAATTCTGACGATTTGCTCAATCTAAAGATTAGAAAAATTATTTCAAATGAGAATAAAATAAAGCATGTTATTAATATCACTCTCCAACGTTTTTTAGAAGTCGCTTGGCTTTTTTGTTGATAGATTTGGCGGGTACGCTCAAGGTCTTTAAAATCCATAATACCTAAGCACCAACGAGTTTGTTACGATTGGCGCGAATTTCGTCTTTCATTTCGTTAATGGTGCGCGTAACAATTTCCCGATAATCGGGGCGATTTTTTTCGAGCCATTTGGTGGCTGCGGTTTGGTCAGTAATTGTGTCAAATTCATTAAGTTGTTCTTCAGTAAGTCCTTTGGAAATACGCTCTCCAATGCGAACTTCAAGCTCTTCTTGGACATAATTGAGAAATTTTTGTTTTTGGTCTTCTGGCATAGCCGAGAGACCCATTTCCTTTAAAAATTCTTCATCGAAATCCATCATTATTCTCCTCATGCTAATTATAACATAAGAAAAAATTACAAAGTGCGTTTTTTGGTTTCGCGGGTGAAGAATTTGAGGCGATCGCCAATTTGAAGATCGATTTTAGAGGTAGTTTTGAGAGCAAGACCACCCGTCTCACCAGCGGTGAGTTCTTTGACGTCGATTTTTTCCTTTTGTACACTAACGACTTCGGCTTCGCCGAGGTACTTTTTATCACGGACAATACGGGCAAGGAAACCAGCTTTTACATCGCCTTTCAAAACCTCACCACCAGCAATGATGCTAGTTTTTTCGGTACGAAAAACACCTAAAACTTTGAGCTCACCTTTGTCTTCTTCGATAATTTCAGCGTCGAGAAGGTTCTCCATTTCATGCTTAGCATCGTCTAGAAGCTCATAGATTACTTTGTAAGTACGAATTTTAACACCGTCGCGGGCTGCCATTTTAGAAATATTGATTGGCACTGAGATATTGAAGCCATAGATAATGGTATTTTCATCGGCGGCCATATAGACGTCGTTTTCGTTGATGTCGCCAACGCCGGTAGAAACGATGTTTAGGGTGATTTCACCGTGGGTATCGATAAGCTTAAGAGAGTCAACAACCGAAGTGACTGAGCCAAGGACGTCACCCTTAACGATAACATTGAAAACTTTGGAATTATCGGCAACATTCATCATGTGGAGAAGGTCGGAACTAGTGACATTGGCCGAAGCGGATTCATCGGCAAGGGCTTGAGCATTGAGAAGCGCCATTTTGCGGGCAGTTTTTTCGTCTTTGACTTCAATAAATTTATCACCAAAATTCGGTAGTTCCTTAAAACCTGTAACTGTAACTGGAGTAGATGGAGCAGCTTTGCCTTTGGGTTTACCTTGCCAATCTAGCATGGTGCGAATTTTGCCATAAGTAGAGCCGGCCACGATAAATTCGCCAGTCTTAAGCTCGCCACCAGTAATAAGTAAGTTGACAACGGAGCCTTTCCCTACTTCCATATGAGATTCAATGACGAGACCTTCAGCCGGGATATTGATATCGGCTTTTAATTCTTCAATATCGGCAGTTAAGAGGATCATGTCAAGAAGTTGATCGAGATTTTGGCCTAACTTAGCGGAAATTGGCACCATCACAGTGTCGCCGCCCCATTCTTCGGGCTGAAGGCCCTGCTGGCTGAGGTCAGCCATAGTGCGAGGTATATCGGCGCCTTCACGGTCGATTTTATTGATAGCAACGATAATTTTAGCGTTGGCAGATTTGGCAAAATTGATGGCTTCGATAGTTTGGGGCTTGACGCCATCATCAGCAGCGACCACGATTACTACAATGTCGGTAAGCATGGCGCCATGTTGACGGATGGCCGCAAAAGCCTCGTGACCTGGAGTATCAAGAAAAGTGATGAGCCGATCATCGTGCTTGAGCTGATAAGCAGAAATATGTTGGGTAATACCGCCCGCTTCACCTTCAACGGTTTTCTTATTTAAGAGAGTATCAAGAAGAGTGGTTTTTCCATGATCAACGTGACCCATCACCGCTACAACGGGTGGGCGAGTGACAGCTTTATCGGAGAGTTCGCGATGAAAATCGGAGGTCTTGGTGGAAGTATTCTTACGTTCTAGTTTGACGTTTTTAATGCCAAGCTCGTCGATAATAATTGAAGCTGTTTCAAAATCAAGACGCTGATTAATAGTAGCAACGATACCGTTTTTAAAGAGAGTACCAATTAATTCGGTAACAGAAAGACCGAGAGCGTTTGCGAGCTCGTCCACAGTAATAGAACCAGCAATTTGGATTGTTTTTTCTTCCATTTCTCTCCTTTCTGTAACAATAAAAATAAACTTCCCTTAATTTTATCACAAAAGATAAAAATATGCTATAATGGGAATGTGGTCCCGGGTAGCTCAATGGTGGAGCAAGAAGCTGTTAACTTCGAGGTTGCTGGTTCGAGCCCAGTCCCGGGAGCCATAATTAGATAATACGCAAAAAGCCATTGGCGATGGGGGAAAATAATATGGTAGTGCTACAGACAAACTTTAGTTATAAAAAAGACAATGATGGTTATTACAGAGAAGTTTTGGCAAATGGCAAGGTTTCTGGTAAAAGATTTAAAAAATTAGAAAATTTAGCGGGTTGGGTTAGGGTAAAATTCCGTCTAAAGATATATGGTTTTCTACTGATATTATCGTTTACCGTTATGCTTATTTATTATTTGTTTAAGGGGTTGTGATAATAAATTATGTTCCATTTTAAGATAATTAGATGCGAAGACGGTTTATATAGATACATAAAGAAGGATGGTTCTCTATCTAAAAAAGGGTACAAAACTTCGGAAGACTTATTAAGATATGAACTGCTAAAAAGGAAATGGCTAACTATATTTATTTTTGTGGTAATTCTTGGTGTTTGGATATTATTGACTTCCCATTAATGCTTTACCGTCATGTTGGATACCAAAAAATCGTGCCAGTATTGACACCTTGGCAATTATCCTGTATTATGGTTGTAGTTCCCTAAGTGGTAGGAAGCCAAAATGAGCAGATGAACCCCCCTTCGTCTGCTCATTTTAGTTATGATTATTTAATTAAACAGCCATTTAAATAAACCAAGTGAAATGAGCAACATAATAAGCCCAGCTACTAATATTCCCGCCGTAATTGCGAAGACTGTTTTCTTGAAATCGAGTTTTAAAATACTTGCAGCGAGAGTGCCGGTCCAGGCACCAGTACCAGGAATTGGAATGGATACAAAGAGAAAGAGCGCAAAATAAGTGCCGTAACTACCGGCTTTTTTGAGAAGTTTAGCCCCAGCTTTTTCGCCTTTTTTAAGACAAAAATCACAGAATCGTTTGAGAGTTTTCCATTTTTTTTTAGCACCCCACTCTAGAAATTTGCGAGCAAAATAATAAATAATTGGTACTGGAATAATGTTGCCAATAATAGCGATAATCAAAACCAACCATTCCGGCAAACCAAGATCCATGCCCACTGCCACTGGGATGGCCCCACGAAGTTCAATAAGTGGAACCATCGAAATCAAGAAAACAATAAGCATTTTCCAAAACATAAAATTATTATACCATGAAGAGGCTATTTAGTTTTGGTTTTTTCTTCGGCTTCGAGTTTTTTGAAGGCGACCTTACCAACGAGGGTTTGTGGAAGTTTATCGCGAAATTCGTAGGCGGTCGGTAAAGCATAAATTGGAATATTGCGCTCCAAAAGTTCACGGATTTCACGCTCTAAGCGTTTCCCCGGTTTATAACCCGACTTCAAAACGATGAAGGCCTTAGGTACTTGACCTTTATATGGATGGTCTATACCAATAACCGTAGAGGTCAGAACCGCTTCGTGAGAATTGATAATAGACTCTAGATGAGTTGGATAAATATTATAACCAGAGGAAATAATAATGCGTTTGAGGCGTTGGGCAAAATAGATAAATCCATCCTTGTTAAGATAGCCAATATCTCCGGTATGTAGCCAGATTTTGCCATCATCATGAATGCGAATAGTCTGAGCAGTTTCTGCCTCATCACCGAGATACCCCATCATAACTAGGGGTCCAGAGATGCAGATTTCACCAACTTCACCAACTGGTAATTCGTTGAAAGTGTCGTTTTTGATAATTTTGAAGTCCATATCTGGCAAAGGTGCACCAATAATGCCGTCGGCAAAGACATTTTCTGGAGACAAACAAACTGCGCCGGAACCCTCGGTGAGACCATAGCCAACTCGAATTTTGGCGTTAGACCCATGATTTTTTAGAAAAGCGTTTACTTTGTCTCGTAAAGTTTGATTCAATGCGTCACCACCGCAGATGACAGCGGTAACAGATTTAAGATCGTCAGATTTTAGTTTAGTGTTAATGAGGGCCTCAAATAATGTTGGGACACCTACGATGAAGTTTGGGCTATTCTTTTTAATAATGTCGGCAAATTGCTTATGCGAGAAAGCTGGGATAAGAATACAGCCGAGCCCCTTACAGAGGGGGGTATGAATGCAAACACCTAAACCAAAACAGTGAAATAGGGGTAGAATTGAAAGAACAGTGGCACCAGGAGTAACTTGACGAATGACAGCGGCGTCGCAAATTGACTCGGCGTTGATATTGAGATTCGAAAGCATTACGGCCTTTGGTGCACCGGTAGTGCCACCAGAGTACATAATAACAGCAAGATCACTAGCATCGCGTTCTTCGTGATAATTGCCCTGATAAAAATAAGAGTTGGCAATAAAATCTTCCCAAAGCACCACGCGGCTATCATTTGACGGAAGGCGCACCTTTTTGATGTGCAAAGTATTATAGAGTTTTTTCTTTAGAAAACCGAGACCATCGGATGGACGAACTACGATAATGCGTTCAAGTTGTGCGGTGTCACGAAGTTTATAAATTTTATCAAAAACAGCGTCGATTACCAACACGTATTTGGAATCAGCAACCTTAATATAATATTCGAGCTCTTTCTCTGAGGACAAGGGGTGCACCATATTGCAAACTGCACCAACCATATTCACGGCATAGACCATAGTGATTCCCTCTGGTGTATTAGGCATACAAATAGTAACGCGATCGCCCTCTTTGACGCCATAATTTTTTAGTGCTCGGGCGGTTTTTTCAATCTTTTTGACAAAATTTCTATAAGTTACTTTGTGTCCATAGTAAATATAAGCGGTGTTGTCAGGCCATTTTTCAGCACTCTGGATAACCATATCTACCATTGAACAATCGGGATATTCAATATTACCTTCGAAGCCCTCTTCATCATAGTACTTAAGCCAAGGGCGTTCTTTATAATCTTTTTTAGTATAATTCACGAAAACGTCTCCTTAAAAGATATAATTGTATTATATCATAAGCAAGACTAATTAAAAATAGTTGTTGATTTGAAGCCAGGCGCGAAGGGCGCGGCCATATTTTGAGTTACCAAGCCCCTTTTCAAACAGGGTGATTTCTCGTTTAGTATCGTCATTTAAAGTAGACCACCAAGCATCAATACGAACTGAGTTTTCGTCATTAATGCCCTCTTCGTTGGTTAAAATAGCGACGCCTTCGTCATCTAGTCTACCACCTAATTTATCTTTACGGATTGAATCGGCAAGGCTATAGGATTTTTCATCGGAGGTAGTGGGAGTTGTGACGGTTTCGTGGGATGAGTCTTCAGAAATAGGAGAGATTGTGACTTCAGGAGTTGAATTTTTGGAAGAAGCAGTTTTGGCTTTTTTCTTTCCACCAAAAATACGCATGAGGAGACCAGTTTTTGGCTCTTTCCTGGCTTCATCGATTAATCTAAGCTCTTCTCTCATTTCGGCAATTTTTTTATCAAGAACACGGATTTTTTCTTCTTTTTGAGTAAGGATTTCGAGTTTGGCTTCTCTAGTTTTATGTTCAAGCTCGGCAACTCTCAATTGAAGTCCGGCGATTTCTTCAAGTTCTGATTTCTCTTGTTCTTCAAGTTCTAATGGATTTGGTGATTCTGCCGTGTCCACTGTTATATCTGGATTCTCATCTGTTAATTCGGAAGCTATTTCGGTATTGGGTTTTGTTTGAGATTCTAGAAAGGCTTGGTTCATGGCGATTGCTTCGGCAGTAACCTCTGCTACCATCTTATCGTAAAATTCTTGACCATGACCAGACTCCCCTCGCCAAATTCGATTGGCGTCACGTTCGCGCCACTTAGCAATATCAGCAAGTTTATCGTCTAAATCGGCTTGGATTTCGGGAGAAAGTTTAATCTCGGGAGCTTCTTCTACAGTCAGTTCATCTACTGGTAGTGCTTCGTTTGGTGCTTTTTCTGATGTTTCAGTGGCAGTGGATGCGAAAAATTCTGGATCTTTATCTCTAGACCACGCTTCGTATCTAGCTGCGTCTTCTGCGTCGCCAGTGACCTGACGATCTTGATAGTCCTGGCGATGCCCTTCAATTTCGTGAACAGAACGTTCAAGTTGTTGTTCCATGAGATTTCTGGCATGTTCGGCATCCATTCTACCTTCAGCGACAGCCTGGTCTAGTTTTTTGGTCAGACGGTCAAATTTAGCTTCTTCGTTTAATTCTTTCTGGCCTTGCTCTGATACAAAATAAGCATCCCTTTCAGCGGACTGGGCTTCTTCGACAGCACGATTGGCTTCGGTGGCTTCGACTTCCGCGAGTCTTTGATGCATAAACCTAAGCCTTTCGCCATATTCTTCGTTAGATTCTCCTGGCATTTTTGGATAATTGTCAAACTCCGTAAAAGTGCGAGGTTTGCCAGTTTTACTATTAATGTTTCGTTCGCCAGCGAAATCCTCTAGACTTTCCCAGCCCGATTCAGACGAAGAATTTCTATTACTGATATTTTCGCTGTTTTGCATTTAATGCAACCTTTCTCTTAGTTTTGACGCTTTTTATAATTATAACGCTAAAGGTTAAAAAGTAAAGCATAAAAAAGCCTCACGGGGAGGCTATTTTACTTTTTGTCCTTTATTTGGCAATAGAGAGCGAGATTTTACGGCCTTCTTTGTCGATATCTAAAACCTTAAAACTCTTACGTTCATTTAAAGTAAAGATTTTTTCTGGATCAACATCAGAACCTTCACCAAGTTCAGAGACATGAACTAAAGCTTCCACAGCTGGAGAAATCTGCACAAAAGCTCCAAATGGAGTGATACGAGTAATCGTGCCCTCAACTTTAGAACCTTTCTTTAGCTTGGCGACCTCAGAAATCCAAGGATCTTCGACAAGCTGCTTCATTGAGAGCGAGAGACGCTCTTTGTCGATAGCAATAATCTTAGCTTCGATAGTGTCGCCAACTTTGACATAGTCTGCAGGGTTATTAACTCTTTCCCAAGAGATCTCAGAAATATGAACTAGACCTTCGATGCCATCAACATTAACGAAGACGCCAAAATCAACTACGCCGGTGACTACGCCCTTAACGACATCGCCAACTTTAAGCTCAGCGAAGCGTTCGGCGAGACCATCTTTGATGGCTTCTTTTTCGGAGAAGATAAGTTTGTTTTCTTTCTTGTTGGCATCTAAAATGCGAGCTTTGATTGGTTTGCCAACTAAGGAATTAAGACGTTGTAAAATTTCGTCTTTGTCGGCTGAACCAACTCTTGGATAATGCTCTGCTGAAAGTTGCGATACTGGCATAAATCCGCGGATGCCTTCGTATTCGACCAAGAGGCCTCCACGATTGGCATCAAATGGCGTAACTTCAACGGTTTCACTACTGTCAAGTTTAGTGGTAATTTCATCCCAACCTTTGTCTTTAACGGCTTTACGAAGACTAAGCAGAACGTAGCCATCGTCCATTTCAGCCTCTACGACTGAGGCAGTAACTTCTTCGCCGACGGTAAGATTGCGAGCGAATGAAGCCTCACGACGCGGGATAAGCCCCACGCCTTGAGCACCTAAATCGATTAGAATCTCGTGTTTTTTGACAGATATGATCGTCCCGCTGACGGTGTCACCTGTAATTGCTTTTTTGAATGAGCTTTCGTCACTAGCGAGAAGCTCGTCCATAGTTAGTTTTTTGGCATTTGCCATGATTAAATTTATTCCTTCCTTTTAAGACTCTTCAGAGTCCTAAGACTTTTGTAATTATAACAAATTTTCGTGGTATAATCAAGATATGTATTTAGCGGTTGATATCGGAGGAACCAAAACACTACTTGCACTGTTCTCAAAACGAGGACGAGTATTGAAAAAAGTAAAATTCAAGACCGCCCAAGGCTATAAAACCTTTATTGCCGAGCTAATTGAAAATTTAGAAAGATTCCATAGATATAAAATAAAATCAGTTGTGGTGGCAATCCCGGGGGTTGTACAAAAAAATTATTCAGTCAAATTTGGCAATCGGAGTTGGACTGGGATTGATTTATTTACCCCTATAAAAAGTCTGTTCGGTTGCCCAATTTGGTTTGAAAATGATGCAAACCTTGCAGCACTTTATGAAGGCTATCGTCTGCCAGGAAGGACGGTGTTTTTAACGTTTTCGACCGGAATTGGCGGTGGAATCGTTGAAAAAAATCAAATTTTGCCAGAGTCAAACACTTTTGAGCCAGGCCATAAACAATATTTTTATGATGGTCAGATAAAAGAATGGGAAGACATTGCGGCGGCTAGCGCGCTTGAAAAGCATTATCATGTTGATTGCGCCACTAACCTCAGGAAACATGTAGAACTAACTGATATTGCAAAACGAGTTCATCTTGGACTCCCAGATATCGTGAGACAATATCATCCGGATACGATTGTGCTCGGTGGACCACTTGGCAAGATTTTTAGACTGTATGTTAAGTATTTACCAGAGGATTTAGGGGTGAAATTGCGACGGCCACGGAGGCCTAATGAGTCGGTAATTTATGGTTGCTACCTCTATGCAAAGCAAAAGGAGCGGGAATAATTCCCTTTTCGTATAGATGAAAACTGGATTTTTAGAACGCTTAAAAGTAGCTTATCCAGAATTAAAGTTTCGTGATGGGACAAAATTCGCTTTTCGTCCACCAAAAACCATCGTTTTGGGGCCACTAGAACCGTTCTATGAGCTTTTAATCTTACATGAGGTATCTCATGCGACACTAAAGCATAAGAGCTTTAAAATGGACATAGAGAGGCTAAAAATGGAAGTTGATGCTTGGGAAAAGGCAAAAGAATTAGCTAATCGGTACGGCGTGGAGGTTAATGAAGATTTGATTCAGAATGAACTAGATACTTACAGAGATTGGTTACATAAAAAATCGCGTTGTCCGAAGTGCGGATTAACGAGGTTTCAAACTTCAAATCGACAATATCATTGTCCACGTTGTGAAAATTTCACACAACAAAAAAGAAGCGCCGTTGATAAGTAGCGCTTCCTTTTAGTTAGGCAGCTTTTTTAGCTGGGCCACGACGTGAAATACGTCCACCTTTGGCACCAGCAATGCGAGCTAACGCAGGGTTAGCAGCAAAACCACCGGTGTGACCATTTTGGCCACCTTTTTTACCAATACGAGCATAGAATTCTTTACCGTATTTGGCTTTGTTAGTAGCGGCAGCTTTCATGCCACCAGCTTTAGTTCCAGCCATTTCTAGAACTCCTATTCTGCCCACCAGTTACTTAATAAACACCACCCTTTTCGAGTGTATGGCTTAATTATAGCATACTGCTTCAGGTTTGTCAATATGCTTTTTCTTAAAAATGTGTTTTAATTTTTTTAATTTTCCCGAACATTTTTTATAATGCTTTTGCACAAAATGTGGAAAAAAGGTATTGACAATATTCATTTTGTGAGATAAACTGAGATTAGTTTTAAGTAGACAAAACTGCGAGGCTACTTAAAATACATGTATGACCTAGGAATCGTCTACGCTATGGACGATTCCCCTTTTTTTATAGACGCTAGTCAAAAAAATAGCCCCTTGGGCTAAGTGGTGGGGGCGAATTGCCCAAGTATTAACAATCTATAGAAAAGATATTAAAGCAAGAATGCAAGAATTAATGTAATAAGGGTAATCCTTCGCAGCAGGTGAGTGAAGCCCAGTATTTCTTTACTAAAGATTTAGCAATCTCGTTGCGGCGTTCATACGGCGTTTGGCATTGGCGCGGGCTTTAGCAAATTGACGGAATTCATCGCTAGATTTCCCGCATCCTTTTTGTTTATCCGACAAGACTTCAACTATATGTCTCTGCTCGTCAGCATAGGTGTTTAGTCGTTTTTTAAAATCTGCTTCGTCAATTGTTGTCTGACCACTTTGCTCTTCAGTTAATTTTCGAATGATTATTTTTTCATCATTAATATCCCGTATTTTTGTCTGCATTCTCTGGATCTGGTCCATAGTATAGGTATCATTCCCACGCTTTGCCAAATCATCCACCCTATCTTCTAGCTGATAAATCTCTTCGTCCTTGTCTTCCATTAGATTGTACAAATCAATCGTCTTACCGACAATCTCTTTCTCTGTATCATTTGGCGTTGGCGATACTACATCTTCTCGTGCTACTACCCTCTTTCTAAAACCTTCAATCTTCCGATCACGGTTTTTTGTCAAGAACATATTAATATTACTGCGCCCTTTTTTCTCGTCCATAAATGGTGCCAAATCTTCATACAGGCTAATTGCCTTTTCCGCCAAAATTTTTCTGTCAGGATCTTGATCGGAGCCGAAAAACTTCTCATAAGTTCCGCCAAGACCAGCTGCCGGATCCTCTATCTGAAACTTATTTTTATCAAAACCACTCCATGCGCTACCACCCATTTCTGCCGGTATATATACTTTATAGAGTGGATATTGAAAACGATTATAACAACGAACTTTCTCTTCTTGGGCAACTTGCCCACCACTTTCACTAATGGTTCTGCGACGTTTTATCTCGGCATCTACTAGCATAGTAGCAAAACTCATTTTAGAGTAAAGTTCGCCTGCCTTTTGAGGGCTAAAATCTTCACCGCCAAACTTATTCATAAACTCTTTACAATTATCAGGCCAGCCAAATCGTTGTCCGTGATAAAGATTCATTCCTTCACACAAATCTTGGATTGCATTAAAAAATTCTACTGTTTTCTTCTCGACTGTTTCGAAATCCATCTCCATCCCTTCATTTTTCTCATGATGACCATAGGCATTTATTACGGCATCACGGGCAACACTTATCTCTTTACGCTTTTCTTCGGGCGAGAGTGGTTGTGTTTTTTCGATTTCTTGACCTTTGAATTTTGGATATTCACTCTCATTATTCGCTTCAACATTTTCTACGCTTTTAACTTTCTCGCCACCAAATTTTTTACCGAAAAACCCCATTACTACCTCCGACAACCATTAAATTTTATTTGTCCTATAGTTATTATAACATGCCCATTAATAAAAAAATAATCAAGTTTTGTGCAATCGTATACCAAATTGTTTAGGGTATTAACAGACATTTTAACAGGGGTAAAAGTTGTGTTTTTGGCGGTTTTTTGTTGCAAAAATGCCTGAAAATAGCGCCCTAGAGCCCGTAAGGTACTTAACAGGAATTTACTACTAAAAAAATCGGCAAAAATGCCGACTCGTATATAATCTGGTGGAAGAAGTGTGACGCTTCTTGAACCTATCTATATTATAACAAACTGGTTCTTAAATGATAATAACCAGACTTCATTTAAGTTGCCTAAAATAACCACTACAGAGAGGAGGCAACAGATACTAGATATGAATTATGTATTTTGATAATCGCAAGATGTGCATACTTGAACTATATAGTATATAAGGAGTAATAATATGAATGATACCAAAAGTGATACAATTTTGGACGACAAGCCAATAGTTAGGGGTCAAGCTTGCTCCGAACAATTATTCTTTGATATTGTGCAGGCCGAGAAAATGACACCCAAGAAGCTAACTACCTACGAAAAGAAGATGAGGTTTATTGAGCTAAGGGCTATGGATGTTAGTTTTAGAGATATAGCTGAAATACTATGTTGCAGCAAGACTACTCTTACAAACTGGGAGAAGAAGATGTCTGATGACATAGAAGTTCATAAAAAAGTTATGATGGATGAGATATTGAAATCATACCAGACTGCTAAGAGTTATAGGTTAAAGCACTTCTCTGATATTTATAGGAAGATAAAAGCTGAGCTTGATAGAAGGAGCTTCCAAACTATTCCGAGCGATAAATTATTTATGATGTTGAACAAATGCTCGGAAGCTCTAGATAAGATGGGAGATAATGATGGAGAAGTGGCTAGCAGATCAACTAAAGTCCAATGTATTCAGAGTTCTATAAGATATACCGAGATGATTGAACAAAATAATTAACGGGACTTATAGTATAATAAGTAAGGATACTAATGGGGTATTAGAAAAAACAGTAAAGGCAACCAATGGCTAAATATAATGACTACGGATATATTACTGAGCTGGATGAAAATGAGGTTTTTGTTTTTGGTAGTAATAGCCAAGGTGAACATCTGGGAGGGGCGGCGGCGACTGCTGTTCGTGATTTTGGTGCAATAATGGGGCAAGCAGAGGGTTTGCAAGGCCAAAGCTACGCAATAGATACAATGGGGTCTAAAGATGAGATGATTACACAGATAAATCGCTTTTTAAAATTTGCCGAAGAACATTCGAGCTTAAAATTCTTCGTGACTGAAATTGGTTGTGGGATTGCTGGCTATAGTTCCGAACAAATTGCTCCGTATTTCGCAAATCATTCTGAGAATATAATTCTCCCAAGAGCATTTGAAGAGATTATAAATAGTTAGCAAAATAAAGCTTTCGATAGGAGAAGGTTAATTTTTGCTTCTTTTGTCCTTCGCTTATGGTATAATGATATTGTCTAAATCAAATTAAAACCTGTGCTTAGTGCCTGCAAAAGGCTGCGATGGTTAACTACGAGGCTAGGGCACCATCCGAAGCAACTAGTTAACCACTAGGCGCAGGAAAACGATTTAGACACCGTGATGGTGTCCTATTTCGTTTTAGGAGATTATATGAATATAGGTGGATTAATAGCGAAATTACTACTTGTAGAAGCGGTGAATACGCACAATCAAAAGAAAGCGCAAGAAACAACATCCCAAATTGCAAAAATGGTTGAGCAATACTATATGACATTCTTTGGTGAAATATTTTTGGCTGATGAACGTAATTGGATATTAGAAAACAAAATAAGACCACTCGTCTCCAAGATGAGCAACGAAGAGCTTATAAACGTTCTTAAGATACGAGATAAGAACAATAAGTTGATAAAAAGAAATAAACCTGTAGAAGAAGTATTAGTTGATGAAGAAACTATCAAAAAATATCATTTGGAATATCACAACGAAAAAAAGAAGAAAGAGTTTGAAAAAGAGCAGGCTTATTTGAAGGCGAACGAAAGAGCCCAGGTGGAAAAAATGATGAAAGCCGAAAAAGAAAAAATGATAGTTAGAGAAAAGGCTGAAAAGAGAAAAAAATGGGCTGAATATGTTGAGCAATTCAAAAAGTATAATAAAGCCCAAAAGAAATCTGAACTTGAATGGTTCAAAAATAAGCTAGCCGATAATTTTACTGATAGTCAAAACGAAAAAGACCTGTATATTCACGAACTAGAAATGATAATGCTGGGGGATGAGAAATGAACGACGGTAAAAAGAAAAATGATAATTGGTGGGTGTGGGTTCTGGTTATATTTGGAGTTATTTTTCTATTTGGTTTTATCCAAGAAAAACAGAGAGATAAAAAGTTAGAAGATACCGTAAGGAATGCGGCCAACGACGCAAACTATTGCCGAAGCTTAGCTGCAGAATATGGAATGCAGGGCGATGCAATATTTCATAAAGTATACAATGACTGCATGGAGGTGAAAGGATGGTAGCTTGAAACTGAAGTTGGAAGAAAAAGATAACAAAACCCTCGTAGGTATTTTTCCAGGCATACTTGATGAAGTGAGAAATAATATCAGAGATGTTAGAGGTGCCAATGCTAATGCAATTGCTCCTAATGAAGATGAACAAAAAGTTATCACTGCCAATGAAAAATATGCGAAGTCAATGGAGGATATCCTGTGGTTCGGAGAAGATGCTCTGATTATCCTACAACATTATAGAGGCGAAATTACCGATTTATCGGCAATGCTTTATATTATTAAGGGCTTCTCCATATACGCTAATAATCGTTTTAAGGAACTGGATAGAACCAGAAAGAGATTTGCTGGAGAACAATTTTATTATTACGATGATGATGGACGAACAGTCCTGATGGGGTTAAATACTGAGCCGAAGGATGATGATGAAAAGATGGAGGACTTATCCTACACCTATAATAGGTTTTATGACCAAAAAAAATTAAATGCAGATATAGGTAGAGTAGCCAAGAATAGCAGTAATGCTATGGATTGGGTACTCCAAATGATAGAAACAAAAGGATACATAAAACTCCCAGAGCAGGAACGTGAAAGATTTCTTGATTTAGTCTTAAATGCAAAATTCATTAACAAAAGCACCGAAATGATGAACTCACTACGAAAGAAGAGCCTGAGTAAAGAACAATACAAAATATGCCAAAGCCTATTCGTAAATTATAACTCTTTCCTAGAAAGGGTGTATATGGAGTGCTGGGCGTTCAAAGTCAATAACAACCTATAGAAAACACCCTCTATTTCGCATTTTAAGGCACTTCTCAGCCATCTTTAGGCATAAGTGGTATAAGTTTTGCTTTGCAGTATTGTCATTCCAGATACGATAAGATAATGCTATTGCAAAAAATCTTACAATGGTGTATGATTTAATTATGAAAGCAATTAGCCCAAGAGAAGCAAATACCTATGGAAAGCTACTGGCAAAGTGTTCTCCAAAAGCCGATAAAATAAGACAAAAATGGCACGAGCCAGCAATTGGTATAAATAAGTTAAAGATTAGCTCCAGATCAATAAATTATTATGAAGCAATTGGGCTGATTAGAAACCCTCGTGGGGATAAGAAATCTGGATGGAGAAAATTCACTTATATTGAAGCAGTTTATCTTCTTGTTCTCTGCGAGCTTCGTAAATATGGTATAGATACCAGCTTTATCAAAATCTTCTATGATTTATTCGTGAAAAACGATGATGAGTTCTTTACCGATGCAATTTTATTAGCTCATCTAGGCTATAAAATAACGATTGTTATAGAGGCTGATAAGAAAGAGCAAATTCTAGAAGTATCTGAATTGATTGAACGAGAGCAGATGCAGGAAGATGTCCTAAGCGAAATAAGAATAAACCTTTCTGGTATTGTCTCTAGATTGAATGACTTACTGAAGACTATGCCTGATGATGTAGCCCTGTGGTTCTGTGGCGATTTTGAAGATGGTGCTTTAGGCAATTTTCGTAAAGATTTAGGTGAGTTAGATAATATCATAATCCAAAAGAGACGGCAGATGAAGCCAGGTGAAGCATTTGAGATAAAACGCACCTGCAATGGAGAGATTTTATTAGATGATACAAAATCTATAAAAATTGATAAGAAAACTGAGAAAGCACTTATTGACGCAATAGGTGACTATGGTAGCGTAACAATAACAGCGTCAGGAGGGAGAGCAGTCAAAAGTATAGTTAAGAAATCTACAAAATTGTAGTTAGCACGTCGGTTAAAGCGAAACACGTCATACCACGAGTTATTACTGAATAATAAAATTAGTAATTGTTATAAGAAACACTTGGGCAATTACGCAAATAGGGTAATTACTTATGCGTGTTTCTGATAAAAATGAACCAGTTAATAATGTGATAAAACTGGTAGAATGTCTAAAAAAGATAAAAACCGACAAAGCGACAATTAGCTTTTACGCTGAAAAAATGACAAATGGAAATGGTGAAGAAATCATATACTAGTGAACAAAAAGGCGTGATTGACCCCAAGAAATTGCGCTATGTTCTGTATGCTCGTAAATCCTCCGAAGACGAGACCTCACAGGAAAAATCAATTCCAGACCAAATTAGCTATTGTAAAGAAATGGCTGGGCGGTTAGGAATAAAAATATCTCGCATTTATCAAGAGGCACGTTCAGCCAGAAAATCTGATAATCGTCCCGAGTTTAAGAATATGCTTCAGGAAATAAGGAAAGGAACATACGACGCTATTATTGCATACCACCCAGACAGGCTTGCTAGAAATTCCTTAGATAGTGGAATGATAATTGATATGTTGGATAACGATATTATAAAAGATTTAAAGTTCCCGACCTGTCAATTTGAAAACAACTCTAGTGGTAAGCTTCTCTTAAATATCTTATTTGCTATGTCTAAAGAGTATTCTGAGCATCTTAGCGAAGTGGTCAATCGTGGGAATAATACTAACCGAGAGCAAGGTAAATCCAATGGGAAACCCGTATGGGGCTATAATCGTTCTAAATTGGGCCATTATGAGCCTGATGCCAATTTTGATATTGTGAGAAAAGGCTGGGAGATGCGTTTAAATGGTAAAAATCAAACTGAAATTGCTGAGTTTTGGAAGAATAACGGAGTTATCAGAGAAAATAAAGGAAGCAAGACAAAGAACGAAATCACAAGGCTACACTCAAAACAACAGGCTTCAAAACTATTTAGAGACCCGATATACTACGGACTTCTTATTGAAGCTGGGAACGAGATTGATTTGAGAGAGATACCTGCAGCAGGGTTCCAACCGATGATTACTGAAGAGGAATACAATAAAGTGCAAATGATGGACAATGTTAAGAGGCCAAATCTTCACAGTAAGAAGTGCAGGTCTTTTTATCCGTTGAGACAGTTTGTTAAATGTTCTCATTGTGGCAAGTACATGATGGTTGGGCCAAGCAAAAGCCGAAGTGGTAAGAAATATCTTTATTTCAGATGCGATACAAAGGAATGTCCAATGAGAGGAAAAAGCGTCAGGGCAAATGTCATATTTGATGCTATATTTGCTGAGCTTGAAAAACTTAAGTTCAATGAGAAAACCTATAAAAGTTTTGCAGATAAAGCTAGTAGCATTACTAGAGAGAAACTAGATGAACTAAAAATAACAAGACAAAGTTATTTAGCAACGATGCGACAGATTACGAAGAAAATGGAACAAGCGTCGGAAGATTATGCGAAGTTGACCGATAAGGGTCGCCAAATGACAGAGGATAGTTACAATAGGAAGCTTGAGGAGTGGGAAAATCAAAAGATTGATTTACAGACACTAATAGATGAAATTGACGAACAGATTATTGACCCAGATAAGATGCAAATGTCGCTTGATGAGTTCTTGAACCTTGCGAATTCAGCGTCTGATAAGATGAGGGCTGGCACGCCAGTTCAAAAAGACGATTTGTGCCGAATTATATTCTTGAACCTCACTTTTGACCATCAAAAAGGGGCTACTTTCCTCTGGAAAGAACCCTTTTCAATGCTTGTTAATAACCGTTCTGTTAATTCTGGTGGGGTTATGTGGACTTGAACCACAGACCTCGTCATTATCAGTGACGCGCTCTAACCAGCTGAGCTATAACCCCTTTTTCTGGTGGAGTAACAGGGACTCAAACCCTGGACCTCTGCCTTGCAAAGGCAGCGCTCTAATCAACTGAGCTATTACCCCTCGTTCTTATATTTTAGCGAAAAATTTGAAAAAGTCAACACTGGGGTAAAAACGATGTTATAATAATATTTGTGGAATATACTTTTAGCTTAGGTTGGATGTTTGCTGGTCTAGCAATTGCGATTGTTGGGGGTCTGGTGGTGATTTTTTATCGGCAAATCGCCGAGAATATGGCAAATGGAGTTTCATCTTATGAAAAGGTGAAACTCTTTGGGGTGATTGCAATAGTAGTAGGGCTACTGATTACAGCGAATTTGCATACTTTTTTGCTTGGATTACTTGTAAACTTGTTATTTAAACGCTAGGGGCGAAAATTATAGTAGGCCGCACCGCTAACGAGATTGGCGCCCCTGATTTTGGCAAGCTCTGGAATTGTGACAAATTCATAGCCAGAATTTCTGAGAGTGTTTATCAAAATTGGTACTGTTTCTACGGTGGTAGGGTGAATATCATGCATTAGGATAATTGCGCCGTCGTGAACCTGAGCAAGAGTGGTTTCCATAATGGAAGGCGTGGATTTATTTTTCCAATCTAGGGTGTCGACTGACCAAAGAATTAGAGGTGTGCCAATAATAGAACTGACCGTACTGCTAAAATTACCATAAGGTGGGCGAGTAAGAGTAGGCAAATGTCCTAGAATGCTTTCAAAAACGGAGTTGGCTTCGTTGATATCGGCCTGTACAGATGCGGCCGAAATGCGAATGAGATTTTGATGATACATAGTATGACTGGCAACCACATGGCCTTCTGATTCAGCACGACGAACCAGCTCTGGATTATTTCTCGCCATATTGCCGAGCATAAAGAAGGTCGCAGGGACATCTTCTTTAAAAAGTATGTCTAAAAGTGTGGGGGTAGTGGCACTAGATGGGCCATCATCAAAGGTAAGCGCAACTAGCATTTTTCCTTCCAAAACTCTCTTAGTGACACGAACATGGTAAGACATGGGAGCAATTTTGATTTTATCGTAAGGATCGGCAGCTTTTGGAACGGTAAGATCAAGTAAATCAATAATAATGATTGTCCCTATAAGAAAAACTGCAGCCAATTTAAGCCAAGGGAAACGAATATCAAGACGGCGAAGAAAATTGGATTTTTTGGAAGATGTCTCAGGCAATAGCGACTGTGATGAAGTCTTGGAGGCGCTTTTAGAAGGTGCTTTAGAGGACGATTTGACGGACGTACTCATACATCGCAATCCCGGCGGCAACGCCTACATTAACTGAACGTGTAGAGCCGAAGCTCTCAATAAACCTCACATCATCAGCATTTTCTAATAATTCCGAAGTGATACCATTGTTTTCTGAACCGAAAATAAGAGTGGTATCATTGGCAAATTTTTTATCGTGAAGTGGCTTGGCACGCTCGATGTTATTTTCAATGGCGATTAGTTCCCTGTCTTTCTGAGTTTTGAGAAAATCTTCAAGTGTGGGATGATGCATAATCTTAAGGTATTTGTCGGTACACATAGCCCCACGACGGTTGTATTTTTTCTTGCCGATGATATGAACTTTTTGGACATTAAAAGAATTGGCAGTACGAACGATAGAGCCAATGTTAAAATCGTGTTCAACGTTTTCGATAGCGATTTCAAGAGGGATGCGTTTTTTGGATAATATAGAAAAAACTTGCTCATTCTCAAGGCCCTTGTATTCATCGATTAAGTTTCGTGTATCTTCCATGCCACAATTATACCACCATGATATAATTGTTTTAATTAAGGAGGTTTATGGATTTTGATAAATATCAGAAATTGGCGATAAAGACTGATTTAGACGCTGAGTTTTTGGGCGAGGTGATGGAAAAACATTCTCTCAATACCGTGGCGTTCATGAACAAGGTTCTAGGAGTAGTGGGAGAAGCTGGCGAATTTGCAGACAAAGTTAAAAAAATCATGCGGGATAAAAAAGGTGAGTTTAACGACGAGGATAGAGAGGCAATTGTTAAAGAGTTAGGGGACGTGCTTTGGTATGTGGCAGTAGTGGCTTTGTATTTAGGGATGCCGATGTCCGAGTTGGCTGGTAAAAAGAACGAGAAATTACAGAGCCGAATGAAACGCAATGCTCTACAGGGCAGTGGAGATGATAGATAAAAAAGGCCCGGGGGTTAACCCGAGCCAAGGGAGGGGGCACTTAATTATCGATAAGCCTGATGTAGCCTTTGCGAGTTCTGGCGTCGTAGTACGCCAGGAATCTGTACGGTAAAAAACATTCTCGCTCGGGCAATTTCGCGTCCATAAAACCACTGAAGTTGAGGCTGTAGCCGCTGCCGTCTTCGTGCTGAATGGTGGTGATCTTGATGTTTTTGACTCCAACAGGATTTTCGGCATTTTGCTGGAATCTGAAGTTTATTTCGATCACATTTTTTCCGTATGCATATTTACATGCATCGAAAAGCCTGTCTTTGGACGGACCATCTGAAATTTGCAAAACCATCCCTTTGGTATTCATGACGAACACCTCCTTTTAAGATTCCCAAACGCATACACGAATGGGTGCAAGCTAGTCAGATTAGACTAACTCTTTTGATTATAGCATACTTTATGTTTTTTGTCAATATAAGTATAGGTGGCGTTATGGCAAGCACAAAAAACTCCCTAGTGGGAGTTTGTTTAACAACTTAGTTGTGCAAATCATCGAGAGTTTCGTGTGTTAGCTTAATGTTACGTCTGGTAGAACCAGAAGCTGTTATGATTCAAGCTTGCATAATCATAACCGTAACCGACCTAGCATTATGCATCCTTACGGATTCATAAGCATCAATTCCTTCTCAAGAAAGGAGGTAATCCATCGACACGTTCTCGTACCGATGCCTTGTTACGACTTAACCCCAATCATCTTGCTCACCTTAGGCCGCCGAAGCGAACTTCGGGTGCTCATGACTCTCATGGTTTGACGGGCGGTGTGTACAAGACCCGGGAACGTATTCACCGC
>JAEEGL011530540.1_pt1 | contig 44535 bp, 48 predicted proteins | sample 9134231 | NCBI WGS metagenome assembly JAEEGL01 (sample SAMN16246548, study PRJNA631951) | gut metagenome | biome: gut microbiome; feature: rumen; material: fiber-attached | host: Bos | place: Iran: Karaj | collected 2018-10 | reverse complement strand
TGACTTTTTTCATCTTTATTATTCCTTTATATCTGAAACTCATCTATATAATAAATATATTATACAAGATAAGAAAAATCAATTCTAAAATAATAAAAATATTATCTGTAAAATAAAATATCGCTCTTTCAATATGTTACATTTGAAACGACTGTGGATAAATCTGTGGATATACGCATATCGGCAACAAAAAAACAGAGCCTCAAATAAAGGCTCTGTTTTTTTAACTGAAACGTTAAACTGAAATTACTTCAATTCAACTTTAGCGCCAGCGGCTTCCAACTTAGCTTTAATAGCTTCAGCTTCTTCCTTCGGAGCACCTTCTTTAACGGTCTTCGGAGCGCCTTCAACCAAGTCTTTAGCTTCTTTCAAGCCCAAGCCGGTAATTGCGCGAACTTCTTTAATAACGTTAATTTTGTTAGCGCCGGAATCTGCCAAGATTACATCAAATTCTGTTTTTTCTTCAGCAGCAGCGGCAGCACCTGCACCGGCGCCGGCAACAGCAACGGCAGCGGCAGCAGAAACGCCCCACTTTTCTTCCAACATTTTTGCTAAATCAGCTGCTTCCATAACGGTCAAAGCTGACAATTCATCTACTAATTTGGCCAAATCTGCCATTTTTTTTCTCCAATAAAAAGTTAAATTCTATACATTAAAAACCAATTTGCTCTATCACTCAAACGATTTTGCTCTGTTTTTCGTTTTAGACGAGAGATTACGCCGTTATTTTTCGACGCCGTGTAGAAATGCTACACAAGGAGAAAAACAACAAGTAAGGTCCGTATAAAACGGAAAACCTAAGCAGCCTCTTTCTCGCTGTAGGCTTTGCATACTCTAGCCACTTTAGAAGCCGGAGCTTGCAACAAGCCGATGAGTTTGGCACGCAATTCATCCATAGACGGAATGGCGGCTAATTGTTTGATTTCATCAATGGTCAACGCCTTGCTTGACAAAGCACCGCCCATGATAACCAATTTTTCATTTTCTTTAGCAAAGTTTACACAAGCTTTGCAAGCTGAAATCGGATCTTCGGCATAAGCCATAATGATCGGGCCTTTAAATAAATCGGCCAAGCTTTCAAAATTTGTGCCTTTAACTGCTAAACGAGCAATACGGTTTTTAGTAACTCTGATAGAAGCGCCGGCTTCACGAATAGCGTTTCTTAAAGCATCAGCTTCTGCCACGGTTAAGCCCTTATATTCGGCCAAAACCACAGATTCCGCCTTTGAGAACACATCGTTCAACAAGCCCAGCAATTCTGTTTTTTCTTCGCGGTTCACTTATTTGTCTCCATACGAAAAGTTAAATTCCTGCTTTTAACGGCAAGAACCGTTACCAAAACCCACAATTATATCTCGCAATATAAAAGTGGAACCTAAAACCTGTCCGAAGGGGGAGAAAGATTAAATAAATCTAACGTTCACTCCGTCTGCGTGGGAAATTAAGGCGTGGCGGGAAAAGGAATAATACAGCTCCCTCCCCCCCTTGCCGCCCACGGTCTTGGACAGCGATGAACACAGCAAAATTGCATTCATTGAGTGCCTATATAAAGCATTACCTATACATTGTCAAGCAAAAAATTGAGCCTCTGAAAATAATTTTTTACCTGTATTTTATGTGGAGAAACAAAAATTCTGCTTTTCATAACCCGAGCGAAGCGCTATAAAATATGTGTCTGAACCTAATCTTTTGAGGAGATTTTTAATGAAAAAATATATTGCTGAAATGCTCGGAACTTTTGTTCTGGTATTTATCGGTTGCGGCACGGTGGTATTTGCCTCACGCTATGTCGGATCTATCGGCGTTGCCTTGGCCTTCGGCTTGGCTTTAACTACCGCGGCTTATACCTTTGGACCGATTTCCGGTGCCCACGTTAATCCGGCCGTCACATTGGGTTTTTTGTCGTCGGGACGTATGAAATTAAATCAGGCAATGGGTTACATTGTGTTCCAATTTATCGGCGCATTATTGGCAACTGCCGTGGTTTATATGATTGCTAAAGGGCGCGCAACGGGCTATACCTTGGAAATGGGGCTCGGTCAAAACGGCTGGGGCAATGAATATGCCGGTCAATACAGCACCGGTTCGGCCTTTTGGTTTGAATTTATTGCCACTTTTATTTTTGTAAAAGTTGTGCTTAAAACCACCGCTTGTGATTTAAAAATTACCGGCGTGGTCATTGGTTTAACTTTAGCGGCCATTCACATTTTGGGTATGCCGATTACCGGCGTTTCGGTTAATCCGGCGCGCAGTTTCGGTCCGGCAATTATGACCGGCGGCACCGCTTTACATCAGCTGTGGCTGTTTTTATTAGCACCGTCTTTGGCCGGTCTGTTGGCCGGTATATGCGATTTGTGTTGCAATTGTTCTTGTAACATTCAAAGCGCGTTGGCGCCGAAAGTTGCCGCTTTGAAAGCCGCTGCACCGAAAGTTGAAGCTAAACCGGTAGCTAGGCCGACAACCAAACCGGCCGCTCCGGCTAAAAAAACATCGGCAACTGCAAAAGCAACACCGGTAGCTAAAGCCGCCGCACCCAAAAAAGCATCGGCGAAGCGGGCGACCAAAAGTCGTTCTGCCGGTTCCGGAGAACCGCGCTTAGATTTATAATCTAAATCGGTTTGAACCATAAAAAATGCCGCCCCGATAAAGGACGGCTTTTTTATTGAACGCACAAAGCCTGTTACATTTGTGCCACAATGGCATCGGCCAAAGCATCTAAATCACTTTGTTGGGCATCGGTCAGCGCCGATTTAATACTAATCTGCGGTTCAATAACGGTGCAATTTTTCCACTTTGCGATTTCTTCACGCATTTGCTTGCCGGCCAGCGCCGCCCATGTGCCGTTATCAAGTGTGGCCATACGGCGATTTTGCAAATTATGTGCCGTTAAATCGCGCAACAGATTATCCATCGGTGTAAAAATACCGCCGTTATATGTGGCAGCCGCAAAAACCAAAGTGCCGAACTTAAACGCATCAGCCACGATATATGACGCATGCGTAACCGAAACATCGTGCATTTTGATATTTTTAACACCGCGCTCGGCTAATTTGAGAGCTAAAATTTCTACCGCATTTTGCGTGTGTCCGTAAATGGAACCGTATGCAATCAAAACGCCCTTTTCTTCGGCTTCGTAAGCTGCCCATTGGGCATATTTTTCAATAAACCACCCCAAATTTTGGCGCCAAATAAAACCATGTAGCGGACAAATGCGGGCAATTTCCAAGCCGGCGGCCTTTTTCAAAACGGCCTGCACCTGCGGCCCGTATTTGCCGACAATGTTGGTATAATAGCGCCGTGCCTCGTCTAAATAATCGCGTGCAAAATCCACTTCATCAGCAAAAATGTTGCCGTTGAGTGTGCCGAATGTGCCGAATGCGTCGGCCGAAAAAAGTGTTTTATCGGTGGCATCATACGTCATCATCACTTCCGGCCAATGCACCATCGGCGCCATTATAAATTGCAATATGTGACGTCCGGTGTTAAGCGTATCGCCTTCTTTAACCAAAACATACTGCTCATCCGGCAGATTAAGGTCAAAAAACTGCGCAATCATACGCTTGGTCTGGGCGTTACAAACAATTTTGGCGGCCGGATAAACTTGCAACACACGGGCAATTTCGGCGCAATGATCCGGCTCCATGTGGTTCACTATAAGATAATCCAGCGCACGCCCTTGCAAAGCCGCCGCCAAATTTTCAAAAAACTGTCCGCTGACAGCCGAATCCACTGTATCTAAAAGCACCGTTTTTTCATCACGCAACATATAAGCATTATATGACACGCCCAGCGGCAACGGATATACGTTTTCAAACAAAGCCAAACGCCGATCATTGGCGCCGAGCCAGAATAAATCTTCGGTTATTTTACTAATATTGTGCATTTATCTCTCCTTTTCTGTAAATATGGCTATATTGTTGGCTAAAAGATAAGACTTGTCCACCGCTTTTAACGGTTATACATAAAAATTTTTGCTGATTTTAGACAATTTTGTTGACAAACGGCAAATTTTTGCTAAAGTATAGGCAACTTTTTTATTATTAACCCTTAATATTACTATTATGGACGGTATCTTAATTTCAAGACGAGAGCACATCAATGCGGAAGCATTTGTGCAAGTAAGAGATGATGTGGCAACGGTTCGCGGCAATTTTTTCAACGGTTGCAGCAGATACTCCGGCCCGGTTGCGGATATAGAAATTCCGGTCCCGCCGGAATTCCAACTGGAAATTGAAGTACTGAACGCTCAAGCCCCGCACGGCGCGGCATGGAAGCTACCCAAGAGCATGGAGCTGGAAGCCTTCTGCACCGAATGTTTTGAACAAGCCGCCGAAGACGACAGCTGGTTCAAGATGTTTCTGCCGGAATAGACTCTCGCAGATACGCAAAAAGACACAACCCTCGGTTCAATTTTTGACCGAGGGTTATTTATTCAAGCAACGCGATAATGACATGTTAGGCGCCGGCGCGCGATGTAGCGGCTTTGATGCGTTTACCGAGCCTATAACGGCCTCTGGCTATATCAAACCGACGTTTATTGGCCCAAATAAGTGCTTCGGAAACATTGTGATTACGCAGATATTGTTCATTAAAGGCCAAAACTTTATCAGCCACTTTGCTATTAAGCCCTAAGTCATCAACCATTTGCACCAGTGTTTGCTGAACTCTATCGTCAAAAATAACACCTGTATCATAACAATATTGCATGGTGACGGTTTGTTTTTCATACTGCGCTGCCGTCTTAGTTAATGTATCAACATATTGCGCCGCCGCATCTGCCTTAAGCTTAAAGGTATCGCCATGCTTATCCTGCTCTTGGCGTATATGCCGATACTCTTGCGTTGCCGCATTGATTTGCACGGCATAAAAAGCCACTTTTTTCCAATCTGTATCGCCGTGCATTTCGCTGGTTTTATCAATATAAACAAAGCTTTGAGCATAATCTTTGGCCGTTTTATTGTCTTTTTGCGCCTGCGTTTTTATCTCTGCTTGCGCCTTAGCAATTTCGGCCGCATATTTTTCATTAAATGCTTCTATATCCGTTGATTTTTCAAACACTTGCGTTATCCTTAATTTTTTTGCCGTAACATTTAACGGCCGCGACCTGATGCTGCACCGCTGCCAACGTTTTGCCGCACCGGAGTGGGATTTGGACTTTGCGGCGCGGTTGGTGCATTCGGCGCATTTGGTGCCGGATTTTGCGGCGTTGCCGGCGCATGGTTCTGCATAAACTGACGGGCACGTTGAACATCGGCCGCCGGAATCCCCTGCAAATTTTCCAGTCCGCGCAAATCAGTTGGCACATTACCTTTCATTTCATGACCTTGCGCCACACACGCCACATATAATTTCAGTGCATCACTGCGGCTCAGCGACGGCAAAAAGTTAATCACGTTATTGCGATTGCTCGGCTCTTTCAAAATTTTCACATAGGTAGCGTATGCGCTGTCGGTGCTGACAGAAAGCGTGCTCTTATCGGTATAGACAATTTCATCATTATGAATTTTGAAGCGATATTCATCATTGGTGCGCGCCTCTTCCCGATAGCCGTCTTGCAAACGCCAATATTGTTGCAAATTAAGGCTCCAATCGGCATTCGGATGACGCGGCAGATTCGGTCCGTTCGGACCTTGCGGCACACGACGCTGCGAATTGCGATCCAAACATTCAATATTTAAATTATCGGTGCCGATAAAACGTGGTTGATGAATATTATCACGCAACATCTTTTTGGCCGGCTCAACCAAGCTCGGATTGATATGCCCGTTACGCAATTTATCATTATATTCCTGTTGCCGATCTTGTAATTTCTGCTGACCGGTGGCGATAATATCTTGTTGTTCTTGGGTGCTGATTTCCACTTCATGCGCAGAATCTATATAATCGGCCAAACTTTTTTGCTCCATCAGTCCGGTATCCGGATTATAGACGGCAAATTTATAAAACTGCTTGCGAATGCGCAAAAATAATTCACGCGCCGTATCTTCTTCAACACTCATCGGAGTCTTATCTATGGCGTTGAGCAGATGAGTTCCAAATTGATCGTTATCATACTTTTTTTGATGCGAACGCGCAAACGCCTTTAATTCACCTTTTACCAAGTTCGGCAAATCGGTCACATAAGCCTTACGTTGTGCGGCCGGCATGGTTTGCAATTTTTGCTGCAGCCATTCGCTTTCGCCGTCAAACATGGAAAAATCATCATAATTGCCGTTAATCAAATATTTATTAACCGAGTTGATAACCTGCGACAAATAAGCACTGCGCTCGTCTTCCACACACAACCGATACAAATCTTCTACCGTTGGTCGCTTAGTGCCGCGATCAAGATATAATGCATCATAAAACATTTTGTTCTTAATGTGCTTAAATTCATGCGCCAAAAAATATTTGCGCTTACCGGCAAACTTATGTTCATTGGCATATATGGCAAATAATGAACGATCTTTGGCATCACTGATGGTAGCTGCAAAAGCTATCGGGGTTAAGCTCGGATCGGTTTGCTTTTTACGCTGATAAGCGGCAATCATTATATCTAAATTGCGCTTGATATCAGGGGCCATTTTAAAATGGTTGCGCACTAATTTAACGGAACGGGAATTAACCGTGACCCAAGCGCGATAAGTGGAAAAATGAGGCACCTCATATAAGCCGCTGCTGCTGTTGAATATGATTTCATACTCATCATCTTTCGGCTCTAACTGAAAACCGAGATTTTTAATTTCTTCAGGCACTTCATTATCTAAAAAGCGATAGTCAACATCAGGAAACAACGGCGCCAAACTGGCCGGATAATTATTATTGGCTTGCAAATTGTTCACATAATTACCGCGTTGCTTCATATATGAATAGCCGGTAAGCTCTTGGTTAAGAAAATCGGAATTTTCTTTATCAACCTGTTGCATAACAGCCTGATAAATTGAACCGCCCGGCGCAGAACACGCTCTGTAATCGTTTTCATATTCACTATAAGAGTGAGCATCAAAATACGATTTGCATTGAAAAACTTTTTGTGATTTATCCGCCGGCGAATCATATTCAATATTCACCGCAATCGGCCGATTATCTTTGGTTGCAAACAAAACGGTTTCACGCATTCTGACATTCCCCCTAAACAGTTTTTTGCAGAATAGCACACCTTTGACAAAAAATCAACAAATATTTTATGCAATTTGTCCTTTGGGATATATCTTGCCTTTAATAATGGTATATAACACCTTCAACTTTTCGCTTAAAATCAAAATATCGGCATCATAGCCCGGAGCAATAACGCCAAGATGCTCTTGTTTCATAATGCGCGCCGGATTGGTGGAAGCCATGTGCACGGCCTGCTCTAAATGCAAACCGTATGAAACAATGTTTCGCACGCTGTCTATCATGGTGAGTGCCGAACCGGCAATCGCATTATCGGATTTGCGATAAAAACACTGATCCAAATATACCTCTTCGCCATTGGCTATCAGCGGCTTTTTCTTCTGTTTGGTAGGCTTTAGGGCATCGGTAACCAAAACAACTTTATCAAGAGATTTGCAGGTCAGCAAAAATTTGATGATTTCCGGATCAATATGAATACCGTCAGCAATAACTTCACAGCTCAGCTCCGGATGAATAAACACCGCACCGACACACCCCGGATCGCGATGATGCATACGGCTCATGGCATTAAACAGATGGGTTACGTGCATAATGCGCGTTTGCATGGCCTCAATCATTTGCTTATAGGTAGCGTTGGTGTGACCGGCCTGCAATATAATACCTTTTGACAAGCAATACAACGCCAATTCACGCATATTTTTAAGCTCGGGCGCCACCGTCATATTAACAATGTGTCCGTGAGAAACATTCCAAAATTCCTCCATCAAATCCAAATCAACCGGACTAAGCGCAGCGGCCGATTGCACCCCGAGCCGATCCGGTGAAATAAACGGTCCTTCCAAATGCATACCTAAAATACGCGCCCCTTTTTCTTTGCCCATAGCCACGGCAACGGCACTGATGGCCTTGAGCATTTGCTCGCGCGGTGCCGCATACAAAGTCGGAATAAACGAGGTTACGCCGTATTTGGCCAGCTCGTCCGACATATTCAAAATGGACGCAACACTGCAATCTTCCGTGCCAAATCCGCCAATGCCGTGAATATGCGTATCTATAAATCCCGGTGTAACGTAAGCACCTTTTACATCAATAAAAACCGTGTCGGCACGAAATTTCTTTTGCGCAAACCGTTCTTCGTTGAACACATCAACAATTTTGTCTTGCTTGATTAAAACCGCACAGTTTTTCATTCTGGAATAACCATTTAAAACCGTTGCATTATGAATACAAATCGCCGCCACCATATTGATACCTCCGAATGAAAAAATTTTAGCACCAGAATACAAAAAAACGGTTAAGATTTATTTTTCGTGCAAAAAATAAGATTTCCGTTGATTATCGGTGCCGATGTTATAAGATAAACGCCATGATTGATATGTTGGCAGAAAAAAAAGAATGGACGGTCAGCGAAGTTTCGTTTGCCATTAAACAATTGGTGGAAAATGCGTTTGATCATGTGCGTGTGAAAGGCGAAATTTTTGGCGCTAAACGTGCTGATTCCGGCCATTGGTATTTATCGCTCAAAGACGAAAATTCGGTTTTGGCGGCGGTTTGCTGGCGCGGTGTGGCTAATGCGCTGAATGTTAAAATTGCCGACGGTATTGAGGTGATTGCCACCGGAAAAATTACTACTTTTAATGGGCGCTCGTCATATCAGCTGGTGATAGAACAGCTTGAACTTGCAGGTGAAGGAGCGCTACTTAAGTTATTGGAAGAACGTAAGAAAAAATTTTTAGAAGAAGGGTTGTTTGATGCCGCGCACAAGAAAAAAATTCCATATCTGCCACGCGTCATCGGTGTTGTTACCAGCCCGACCGGTGCGGTTATTCGCGACATCATTCACCGCATTCGTGACCGCTTTCCGGTGCAAATTGTGGTGTGGCCGACACCGGTGCAAGGCGAAGGTGCTGCCGACAAAATTGCCGCGGCAATTCAAGGATTTAATGCCATTCCGGCCAACAGTGATTTGCGTCCTGATGTGCTGATTGTGGCGCGCGGTGGCGGCAGTTTGGAAGATTTATGGCCGTTTAACGAAGAAGTGGTGGTGCGCGCTGTTTACAACTCTGAAATTCCATTGATTTCCGCCGTCGGCCATGAAACCGATACCATGCTGATTGACTATGCGGCTGATGTGCGCGCGCCGACACCGACCGGTGCCGCTGAATTTGCCGTGCCGGTCAAAAGCGAAATTTATCAAAACCTGCTCACTTCAGACATCAGACTAAAAAATACAATAATTCGTTATTTCAATGAATTAAATCAATATGTTGAAGTTTTAGGTAATAAAATTCCATCGTTGGAGCAAATTGTCGCCGAAAGCCAGCAAAAGCTTGATGAACGCGGTGAACGCCTAAAATTAGCTTTTTCCAACCTGTTAAAGGATAAAGATAATTTACTGAAATTGACAAATTTGAAACCTTTTTACATTACAAATCTGTTAGCGGCAAAAAATGAAAGCATTAAAAATTTAGGTCTGCGCTTGGAATCGGTATCAATAGATTCGGTGTTAAAGCGCGGTTTTGCGTGGGTTTCGGACGATCAGTTTCAAACCATTTATACCACCAACAAAGCCAAAAGCAGCCATCGTTTGCACATACGTTTTGCCGATGGCATTGTAAAAGCTCAAGTAACGGAGAGATATTGTGCGATTCAGGGCGACTTATTTGACAATTTTTAGTTTGGCAGCAACCGTAACGGCGGCTCAGGCATTGGAAATATGCGGTGATATGCGGCAGGGAGAGCTGTTTTACATACGCGGCAATCCGATGGAAAATACTAATATTTTTAACAACTTAGATAAGAAAAGTTATTTTTCAGATAAACAAGGAATAACGCTGGTGGCGCTGCACCGTAATGCTCCGAAAGAAGTTAAAATGGTTGTTTACGCGGAAAACGGAAGCAAAACATCTTATGAACTGGAGATTGCACCGGCACAATGGGATATTCAGCGTGTTGAAGGTGTTCAACCGCATCATGTGGCCCCGTCTAAAACCCATGCAGCAGAAATTGCCCGTGAACAAAAAGATGTCAACAGGGCTTTAGCCGGTGCCAAAGGCGGCGGTAAACCTGCAGGTGCGGCCGATTCATACAGCTTTTGGAGCGAAGGCTTCATTTTGCCGGTAGAAGGACGTATCAGCGGCCATTTCGGCAACCAGCGTATATTTAACGGCGTGCCGAAAAGTCCGCACAGCGGCACCGATATTGCCGCGCCGGAAGGCACACCGGTTAAGGCTTCGGCCGCCGGCAAAGTGGTGCTCAGCGGCAAAGATTATTTTTATACCGGTAATATGGTAATTATTGACCATGGTCATCAGTTGCAAACAATATATGCACATCTTAAAGATGCCACAGTTGTCGCCGGCGATGACGTGCGCCAAGGCGATATTATCGGCCATGTGGGAAAAACCGGACGTGCTACCGGACCGCATTTGCACTGGGGGGCCTCGCTCAATAATGTGCGTTTCAGACCGCATTCACTTTTGAATTTAGCTGATAAAAAATGCCGAAATATAACCGGAAAATATATGGGAGAATAATAAAAAAATGGCGCAAATACAAATCATTATACTATCATTAATACAAGGAATCACCGAATTTTTACCGGTCAGCTCATCCGGACACTTGATTCTGTTTGCCAAATTCGGCCAATTTGCCGATCAGGGGGTTTTAATGGACGTGGCATTGCATATCGGCTCTATCGCGGCAGTAATCATTTATTTTGCGCCGTTACTGTGGAAAATGCTTTGCAGTTTGTGGAAAAGCAAATTTTTACCGCATTTTCAAGATGACAATAATCGCCTGTTTTATTTGTTGATGGCGGCCACCATTCCGGCGCTGTTGTTTGGTGGCGGACTAAAGATTTATGGCGTGGAATGGCTCAGAAATACCAAACTCATCGGTTGGAATATATTGCTTTACGGCATTTTGCTCGGCGTTATTGATAAATGGGCATTAACCGTCGTAAAAATCAACAACTTACACTTCAAAGACGCTTTGCTGATTGGTTTTGCCCAGTGCTTAGCCCTATTACCGGGAACCAGCCGTTCCGGTGTGACCATAACCATGGCGCGTTTTTTGGGTATGGAACGACGTGAAGCCGCCACTTTTTCAATGTTGTTGGCCATTCCGACCATTTTGGCGGCAGGTATTGTTTCGGCCTATGAACTGTGGCAAAACGGGGATGCTACCTTATGGGTAGATGCCGGTGCGGCTGTCGGCTATTCATTTATTTTTTCGCTGTTGGCAATTTTTGTGATGATGCAGTGGCTCAAAAAATGGAGTTTTATGCCGTTTGTTATATATCGCATTGCGTTAGGAACAATTTTATTGCTGGACGCTTATGGCATTTATGATGTGCGACAAACGCTGAATTTTTAAAAAAATGATTGACAGGCCGTAAAAAAGATTTTATATCTTAGGCTGTCTTAATGCTCTGGTGGCGAAATTGGTAGACGCGCATGCTTCAGGTGCATGTTGCCTCAGGCAGTGGAAGTTCAAGTCTTCTCCAGAGCACCATTTATATAAGCACTTCCTTTTGGGGTGCTTTTTTTGTGCTCTGTATCCGGTTCGGCTCAGCTTTAACTGCGCCAAAATTATCTGACTTTTGATAATAAATATTGAATTATTAAACTTATTAAGATAAAAGAACAACAGAGAGGTTAGTATTATGCAAACATATTTGATTTTAGGTAATGTTCTTTCGTTATTTTCGGCAATTTGTCTTGCTATTTCAGTTGTTAAAAAAAACAAAAAAGATTTAATGTATTGGCAAATCGGCGATCCTCTTTTCGGAATTGCGACATGCATTGTGCTTTCGGCATATGCTGCACTGGTTATCAGCGTGGTTTGCCTTATCCGTAATATTTTATCTTATAAAAACAAACTAACCAAAAATATTACTTATATTCTGTTGTTTATAAGCGTGGTCATCGGGCTTTATGCTAATAATCTGGGTGTTATCGGCTTGATGGTGATTTTGGCTTCTGCCGGTTATACGGTGTGCATTTATCTTACCAAAAACGAGCAACAAATGCGTTGGGCATTGGTTGTTAACCAGTTGCTGTGGTTTATTCATAATTTCTACGTGCAAGCATATCCGTCGGCTGTGGCTTGTATTGTATTATGTATATGGACATTTGTGCAAATTTACAAAAACCATCGTTAATTTTTTACGCAGATGTCGTATTTCATTTGTCGTAACCGTTAGGCACCAAATTATTCGGCGACTGCGTATTGGCTTTGCGCTGATTATTATTTTGCTTTTTCTGATACAATGCCACAATTTTGGCTTTAATCGGGTTTAATGTGGCTAATTTGTCGGCGTTTTCCGGCTTTGCTGCCTCTACAATCCACGCCGGCGAATTTTCTATTTCCCGCATAACTTCACTATATATGGCCACATTGAGCTCAGAAAATCGGGGCAATTTATCCTTTGGTAAGACATCTTTTTTCTGCAACAATTTTTCAAGATATTTTTGGGCAAAAACATCGCTTTGTTTAATATCAAAACCCAAACGCCCCAAACTGTCTAGTTCTTCATCATTATAGGGCAAAAAACAAATTTTGTTCAACCATGTAGCCACATCTGTAAAAATAGGAAACTGTTTTGCCATTTTCTTTCTCCTATCTCAAAATACCGCCGGCTTGCTGCATTTTGTTTTGCTGAAACGCTTCCATAGCCATATTCTTTTGCACAAACTGTTCAATATTTTTGCGATTAGAAACATCTATTGATTGCTGGGTTAATTGCATTCCTAGCTCAATATTTGTCGGTTCATTGATAATCTCATTTAACTGTTGAGGAGAAGAAATCGTTTTTCCTTCTGTCTGTGCCCGCAATAAACCAACAACAGCAATGTTTGGATAGATTTTAACCTGTTCACGATACATTGATACATCTGCATTTTTAAATTGCGGATGCATTTCGCCTAAAACGGTCATAGCAATTTCAGCCATTTCTGATTTTTGTAATATGGCATCCAAACAACCTTTCAATCCCTCTGCCGAAATTGTTCGTTTAATATCATCTACCGCAGCAACCGCTTCTGCCTCATTTGACGCTCTCGGCGGATATTCATTATTAAAAATCGTCGCGGCATATTTACTGCCATTTTGATCATTAACAATACTCCATTCCGGAATTTTTTCAATATCTGCTCCTTGCTCAGCTTTCTTCATCATTGAAGCATCTGCTTGAAGGGATTGCTCTGCCATATATTCAATGTTCGGCAACGTATCATTTATAACAACATTCAAGTCTTTGTATAAATCTTGCCTTTTATAATTATCTTCGGCAACAGTCTGCGCATTGTTTATACCATACATTTCATTATATGACTGACGCAACCCGTTTATTGTTTCTTCATCCAGTGGAACTCCGGCAAAATTTGCTGTCAAAAAATCTTCAAAACCATCATCTTGCTTCTTTGGATTGGCCACAGCCGATATTTTAATTAACGAAGATGCGCGTTTAAATTTTTTATCTTCAGGTGCATTATCAATATATTCAGCACACGCTTCACGCAAAGCCTTATCGTCAACAACATTAGGCCAAGCCTTCTCAATATGCTGCAACATTTCGGCGGCAATAAATTTATCCGTTACTTGTTCCAAAACTTCGCTTAATCTGTCTTCAGCCATGGTGTTTCTCCCTTTATTGGCTGATTATAGCACAAGCGCAATATTTTGTCAAACATTTTCGCAATAATTTGGGAAATAAACTGAAACGGCCTTATTTCTGCAACAAAAACGTGCACGGGCCGTCATTGATAAGCGCTACCTTCATATCGGCCTGAAAAATACCGGTTTGCACCGGCAATCCGTAACTTTTGAGCTGTGTCACAAAATATTCATACAGTGGCTCAGCATCTTCGGGACGCGCCGCCGTTTCAAACCCCGGACGATTGCCGCGGCTGACATCGGCCGCCAACGTAAATTGCGACACCGCCAAAATCTCGCCCGCAACATCTTGCACCGACAAATTCATCTTATCATTTTCATCGGTAAAAATGCGCAAATTGGCCACTTTCTTGGCTAAAAAATCCGCATTGGTCTGAGAATCGCCCTTTTCAACCCCAACAAACAGCAAATAGCCGCTATTGATTGACGCTACCGTTTGACCGGCAACCGTTACCGAGGCGCCAAGCACCTTTTGCACCAAAATTTTCATCTTATCCCTCAAAAAACATATAGGCAAAACCGATTGCCGCCACAATGCCGACAAAATCGGCAAACAGCGCACACGGTAACGCCGCACCGGTTTTAGAAATTTTAACCGCACCGAAATACAGCGCAATCACATAAAAGGTGGTTTCGGTAGAACCTTGAATGGTGGAAGCCACAAATGCCGGAAAACTATCGGCGCCATAGGTTTGCATGGTTTCAATCATCATGGCGCGCGCGCCGTTACCGGAAAGCGGCTTCATCAGTGCCGTCGGCAGTGCCGGAATAAAATCGGTATTAAGCCCTAAACCGGCAAACATTTTTTCAAAACACCACACAATGCCGTCTAAAATACCGGAATAGCGCACCATGGCAATTGCCGCCAGCATTGCCACCAAATACGGGATAATTTGCACAGCAATATTAAAACCTTCTTTAGCACCGGCAATAAATGTTTCGTATAAATTGAGCTTTTTAATGGCGCCATATACCAAAAACAGCGTAATAAAACCCAAAATCAGCGCATTACCGACGGTTTCGGAATATTTAAGACGGGTTTCACCATCCAGCGCATAAAAATAGGCACAAATACCGCCGACCAGCGCGAGTAAGCCGAGAAAATATGCCAAAATCACACGATTAAACACATGCAGTTTTTGGCTGATTGCTACTGCCAGAAAACCGGCTAAGGTGGAACAGGTTGTGGCCAGCAAAATCGGCACAAACACCGCCGACGGATTGCTTGCCCCCTGTAAGTGCCGATACATCAAAATAGAAATCGGCAAAACCGTAATCGCCGAAGCGTTAATCACAATAAACATTACTTGTGCTTTAGAGGCTGTATCTTTATGCGCATTATGCTCTTGTAACTGTTCCATGGCTTTCAGCCCCATCGGCGTAGCGGCATTATCCAAACCCAAAATATTGGCGGCCATATTCATCACAATTGAGCCGATGGCTGGTGAATTTTGCGGCACGTCCGGCATAATGATTTTAAACAACGGCCGCAAAGCTTTGGCCAAAATTTCGGTTAAACCGGATTGTTCGGCAATTTTCAGCAAACCGAGCCACAAACACAACATACCGGTCAAATTAAGCGCCAGCTGAAATGCGCCGGTCGCTGCTTCAAATAAATGATTGGAAAGCGTGGTCCATATCTCGGCGCTGCCAAGCCAAAAACTTTGCACCACCGCCGCACCAAAGCTCAGAATAAAAAAAGCACTCCAAATAATATTCAGCATCTATTTTTTCCCGTCCGTAACATATTCCATATAAGTTTGCCCGTCAACCAGCAAATCAACAATCAGCGGCATGTGGCCTGAGCGGTATGAAAATACCAGCTTAACATCGCCGGCATTAACCGCAGTGCTCAGTTTGCCGGAATGTTCTTGCTTCATATAAAAAGTATAATCCTTGGCAAAATCATTTTGCGGACAGAGTTTATCTGCAAATTGCGTGCAATCGGTTTTTTGCCAGTCCGGCTGCAAACGCATATAATAACCGGAGAAAAAGTCTTTCGGATCATAGCCGCGCACGGCAATTTCAACGCGATCAAAATGTGTCATTTTTTCATAATATAGCATGCTGCCGCCCAAGCCGACAACCGGCAAAAGTAATAAAGCCGCCAATATCTTATTTTTCATCATTTTTCTCCCACAATTTTTTGCCGTATTTCATCAACAATAAGATGGTCACAATAACCAACAAACCGGAGCAAATCAGATAAATACCGAAATAAGTCAGATTATTCACATCGCCATATTCGCCCAAAATACGCAACACGGCAACCATAACCGCCACATTAAACCAACGCCGATTTTGCATTTTATATGCCCAAAACGCCGCACATCCGCACATAATTAGCGATGGAATCAAATCAAACATATCTTCGCAGAAAGTCCACACAAACCAAATCAACAGCGCTGCAAGCGACAGCCGAAGCAAGCGTTTCATTTTATTGCAGTATGCGTAAAAAGACATAGTCAGCAGGAACATAAACGGCAACTGTGTTTCTACGCTGTATGACGAGAAAAACCAGCGATAAGTTGTTTCAATATCAAGAGCCTTATTTGCAAACACATATAAAAATTCGGCCACTGCCGCGCCCAAAAACAGCGGCATAAAACTGCGCCGATTGCGCATTTTGTTCAGCGCCCACACAATGGCACCGACCACAACGCACGGCACAATAATTTCACGCACACAGCCGATAGTTAAATGCGGATAATTATTTGTCGCATAGTCGGCCGCGCGACTGCATAGCCCCCACAAAATCAGACCGCTATAAAACCGTAGCGGGCTGACAACTTTTGCATCGGTTTCCGATTTGCGACCGACATAATATTCATAGACCAAAATCAACAGATATGCGGCAATGGTTGAAAGCGCCAAATACCAATCGGCCGTTTGTCCGGTTTCCCAAACGCCGAAAATTTCATGACGAATACCGCTCATGATCATCGGCGGCAAATAGTGCAACCCGAAGAAAAACAGCGGCACCCAAAGCCATAACAAGCGCGGTGCCACAAAAAACAGCGGCCAGCTCAGCAAAGCCCATGTCAAACAGCCTTTTGCCACATCGGAACGCAGCTGAAAAATTTGTCCGATTAAACCGATGACAGCCATAATCAAAAAGGCATAAACCACGCACAAAACCTGTTTTAATACCGGTTTATCGGCTTTAATTGTCCAGAAAACAGCACCGGCATTGATAACCATTAGAGCCAATGCACCGCCCATTTTAACCGCATTCGGAATTTGTTGCCAATTGGCCGCAACCAATGCGACAATACCTAACCCAACTAAAAACGAGGCAAAATAAAGCAATACCGTCATCCAATAATTTTCATCATGAACCGGTTTACTTTTCAATATTTTTTCTGCCATTTTATTCTTCTCCTTTATTTTCGGCCTTTAACATCACTTCCGGTGCTTCAATACCTAATAAATAAAGCATTAAGGTTAGCACATCACGCACCAGTTTTGCCAGCCGCAAACGCGAAGAAGCCAACGCCGTATTACCGGCGCTCATAATCGGACAAGCATTATAAAATGTGCTGAATGTTTGCGCAAGTGAATAAGTATAATCGGCAATTATGCTCGGCTCTTTTTCTTGGTGCGCACGCATGACCACATTATGTAATTGCGCTAATTTCAAAGCCAAAGTCCGTTCTTCCGGTGCTTGTAAAACAACATTTGCCGGTGCCAAACCGTTTGTTTGCGCCTTACGCAACACCGAGTTAATCCGCGCTATGGCATATTGAATATACGGACCGGTTTTACCTTCAAACTTGGCAAAATCGTCCAATTCAAATACATAACCGGAGTTAATTGTGTTTTTCAAATCCTGGAATTTAATGGCGGCCACGGCAATTTGTGAAACCATTTTTTCAATTTCTGCTTCACCGTATCCCTCAATTTCACCGGCTTTCGGCAACGATTGGCGCACTTTGTCTTTAGACATTTCAATCAGCGTTTCCAAATTCATCACGCCGCCGTCGCGGGTTTTGAACGGCTTGCCGTCGGCACCGTTAACCGTGCCGAACACAATGTGTTTTAAACCTACATTCGGCGCAATATCAAGCTTTTGCACACCTTCAAACACCTGCTCAAAATGCAGAGCCTGACGACTGTCGGTGAAATAGACAATTTCTTGAGCTTTTAAATCATCAACACGCATTTTGATGGTGGCAATATCGGTGGTATGATAGGTATAACCACCGTCCGATTTTACCAAAATAACCGGCGGTTTCGGCTTATTACCTTCTTCAAGGCGAATAATAACAGCGCCGTTATCTACCTCGGAAACACCTTTTTGCCGCGCCAAATCAACAATTTTACCGCAGGTTTCGTGCGCATCGCTTTCGCCCCACCATAAATCAAAATTAACATCTAATTTGGCATAATTTTCTTTAATGGCTTTTACCGATTCGTTTCGCAAATGTTGCCACGCTGCACGCAAAACAGCATCACCGTCTTGCAGAGCCGCCGTAATCTTACGCGCCGTTTCTTTGGCCGTTTCATCTTCTTTACAGCGAATGTTGGCGCGCTTGTAAAATTCGGTAATTTGTGCAATATCATACGTTGTCACCTTATCCAAATTACCGTCCTGACGCATAATTTCCGCTAAAATCATGCCCATCGGCGTGCCCCAATCACCCAAATGCACATCACCGATTACATCGTTGCCGACAAAACACTCTATACGCCGTATAGCCTCACCGATAACACCCGAACGCAAGTGACCGACGTGCATTTCTTTGGCCACATTCGGTCCGCCGTAATCCAGCACCACACGATGCGGATTTTCCGTTGTGCCGCAACCCAAACGCTCGTCTTGAGCAATTCTATCTGTATTTTGTGCAATAAATTCATTTTTCAGCTTAATATTGATAAACCCCGGCCCATCCACCGACAATGTTTCTACAAAATCGCACTTTTGCAATTCGGATACAATCGCCGCGGCAATTTCACGCGGATTTTTATGCGCCGTTTTAGCTAATGCCAAAGCGCCGTTACACTGAAAATCGCTCAAATCCGGACGATCCGACACTTTAACGAATGCAAACCGTGTATCTAAGCCCAATTGATTAAAAATATCGGCCATTGCCGCGTTAATTTTATTTTCCAACAACAGATTCATTTTCTTCCTTTTCTTCTTTTCTGACACACTTATAATGTGCATGATTAGGCAATAATAGCTTGCCGTCAAAATACGTTTTTTTCACAAATTCGGCATAATCACCGGTTTTTTGTGCCACACATTCGGCATCAGCCATTTGCTGCAATTGCTCATCACTTGTAAGCCAACCGTTATAACAAATCACCGGTTTATCCGGTGTTGACGGTCCCGAATAAAGTTGACGGACATCAGCCACACCTGGATTTCGTCGTCGGTCAATATAAGCCTCAAATTGACCGCATCCGCTCAAAAAAAACACAAATAAAGCCCCAAGGACTATTTTTTGACTAGACAATTTTAAAATCTCCATTAAATTATACTGTAGTTTTAGAATATCATACACAAAGAATATTAAAATGAAAAGTGAAAATAAATATATTGGCGACGATAAGTTCATAAAGTTTCTTGAGCACTATGCTTGTCCGACCCCGCTTGAAGTGGTCAAATTACGTTTTGCCGGTGCCATTTGCAGTCCGAACGGTGATTTGCGCCCGACCGATGTCATATCTTCATTGTGGGAAAATAATCAGTCCCCGCGTCTGTCCACAAAAAATGAAGCTGATTTATTCTTCAAATTTTTTATGGGTTTGTGGGATGAAATGTTTTCTGCTGTGGCCGAAAACAAAATTACTTTACCGAAAATTGCCCCGAACGATGACATAAAAGAGGTTTGCCGTTGTCGTTTTGAACAACTGGAATTAGGCTTTGTAGAAGGCTTTTTCGGCGGCAAGGAAGACTTAAAAATTCCGGCTTATATTGCCGAGGTTGCCGATTCGCTCAGCCGTCTGGCGTTATTATATCAAACTTTAGCGCAAAAAAGCGAAAACGAGAAAAATCATAAAAATATATTTGACGCTGTCATTGATTGTGATAAAATGGCGGTCAAATCCATCGCTTTTTTGATAGAAAATTATGTGTTACCGCATATTGAAGAATTAAAGCGCACCGTAAATTAAAGGAGTATGAACATGGACATCATTGAAGGATTGAAAACACGCCGCTCGGTTCGCCGCTTTGAAGCAGGCAAAAAAATTGCACATGCCGATATTGAAAAAATTTTACAAGCCGCTTCTTATGCTCCGTCGGCACACAATCTTCAGCCGTGGCATTTTGTGGTAATTGAAGATGCCGAAAAGCTGGCAGCTCTGCGCACGGTTCAGCCGTGGACGGCTTTTGCCAAAGACGCCTCCTGTGTTATATTGGTTTGTGCCGATACCGAAGTTTCGTTTCATCGCGAAAAGGAAAACGAAAAATGGAGCTATGCCGATATTGACGGCACACTGGCAGCTTATGGCGTTTTATTGGCGGCGCACGATTTGGGTTTTGGGGCATGTTTTTGCGGCGCTGCGCCGATGCCTTTGGTAATTGACGGTGTGCAAAAAATGTTTAATTTGCCGCAAAACATCAGACCGGTCGCGATTATTCCGCTTGGTGTTCCGGCCGCGCCGAATGCGCCGGTTAACGACCGCTATGATGCACAAAAAGTTCATTGGGGCAAATGGTAAAAATAGGAGATAATCAATGAAAAAATTTTTATCCATAACTGTTGCCGTGTTATTTTCTTGCATAAGTGCACACGCCGATAACGCTGATTTGACGCGTATTGAAAACTATCTGAACAATCTGCAATCATTGCGTGCCGGATTTGTGCAAATGTCTAGCAACGGCGGCACCGCCGAAGGCAAAATTTATATTTCCAAACCCAGCAAAATTCGCATGGAATATACGGCGCCGGACGAAATTTTAATTGTCGGTAACGGAGACTATATCATTTATAACGATAAAGAGTTGGACCAAGTGACCAATATTGATTATAAAGATATTCCGGCAACCATGATTTTAACCCAAAAAATTCGCTTTGACGGAAGCAATTTGCGGGTAACCGATTTTTATAAGGACAGCGGACAAACTTCTATTACGGTTGAAACACCTAAAAACAAAGGCGTCAAACCGATTACGTTGACTTTTGACAACAATCCGTTTCGTTTGAAACAATGGAAAGTGATTGACCAACAAAATATTGAAGTAACCATTTCGTTATTTGATATGGAAAGCGATGTCAGCTTAGCCGATAACTTGTTCAAATTTAATAAAAAAGCGACGACAACTTCAAAAGCGCAACGCAAATAATGACGTATCCGCACTACTACAAGATTTTGGGTGTTGAAACAACGGCGTCTATGGAAGATATTAAGCATGCCTATTACCGGCTGGCCAAAAAATATCATCCGGATGCCAATCAGGGCAACAAAAAATCTGAAGAAAAGCTTAAGCAAATTACCGAAGCTTATAATGTGCTGAAAGATTACGGCAAGCGTGCCGAATATGACTATTTAGGGCAACAAGCTCAAACCGCGGCAAAGACACAAAAACCGTCGCAAACCAAGTCGCAATCAACAGAAAAAGAAAATATTACCGATACTTCACAACCGCATATACGCTATAAGAGATCGTGGTCGCAGATTATTTGGCACGAAATGTTTGCATTGATATGTTTATTTTTATACGGCTGGATGCTATATGCCAACACTGATAAAAATGATCCTTACAACATCCATAAAACATTCCGTAATACCAGTAATATGCTGGTAGAAAAAATATCTCTCGGTTGGAAAAAAACAGATGAACTTTACCATAGCGATAAATGGAAGAAAAAAATTTTGTTTTTTGTTGCCTCGCAAAATCAGACGCAGATTTTGGATAAACTGCTGACATATTGACCGAATGCCAACATTAAAGATGACAACGGCTACAGTCTGTTGATGCGTGCACCGACGGCGGAGACGGCAAAAGTTATTTTAAAACATGGTGCAGATGTTAATTATCAGGCGCCGGACGGCCAAACCGCTTTTTCGTTTGCTTTGCACAATAATAATCAGGAAATAATTAACCTGTTGCGCAAACACGGTGCGCGTATTACTTGGAAAAAATAAAACCTGTCGCCAACGCAACAGGTTTTATCAATCTTGCAATCTGATCAGGCTTATACGGTTGCCATATGATATGCACCATATAAGGCCAACGCAATAAATGCAATCACTACCCCCAAAATAACCCAGAGAATAATTTGGGCGATGATTTCATCACTGTCCATTTCAGCGACTTTGTCAGCTTGAGCCATAGTCGGTTTAAAATCAGAATACAGCCAGAAAACAGATATTGATACCATTAAGATACAGGTTGCCGCAATCCAATGGCTAAAGAGCTGATTGTAAGCATAGTAATAGACAAACGATATGATAACCGCCAACATTAAACCGGTTACACATCCGATAAATAAACTTTTCAGCACCAGCCACAGGCCGAAAAGCGCTTTAAAAAAATACTGCCTCATAAACATAAATATTCGTTAATAATTTGAATTTGATTCTTTCATAGCACATTTGCTCAAAATGTCCAGTAAAAAAATAATTTGTAGATGCCTAATTTGCGCGCACCATTGGGATGACAGTTATATTAAAATTGGAAGCAGTGCTGCGCACTGAAAGATGAGATCCCTGAACAAGGTGACGCGCAGCGCACCTTGAGGGATGACATTTTAAATTAAACCTCGGATAGCGTGCGTGATTGCGCCGCGAAATTTTTGACGCCGTGTACAAAATAGTACACAAGGAAAAAATTTCCAAGCAAGTACCAGCTAGACGAGTTTTACACGAGGTTGTAAACCTCGGATAATGAGCTTAATACGAAGAAAGTTTTCTCACGCGGTGTAGAAAAGGCTACATAAGCGAGAAAACTTTCAAGTAGTAAGCCATTAGACGAGGTTTAACTTTATTCAATAATTAAAAGCATGCCCTGATTTTTAATTCCCGTCACTTTTGCCGTATCACCGGACTTAAGCGGTTTTTCACAATAGGCAAGCCAGAATGTGTCGCCGATTTTGACTTTGGTTTGATGATCAACCACATCTTCGGCCAAAGTTACTGTTTCGCCAATATGTTGTGCCGCCGGATTATTTAAATTTTGATATTCTTTCGGCGTTTGCATGCGCTTAAAAATCCACCGATACGATAACCAGCCGATGATGGCAAAAACTGCCGAAAACGCGGCAAACCACATCAGCTGGGTGGTAAAAATCATCGGTGCGAAATAAACCGTAATACTCATAACAAAAGCGGCCAAACCGAACCATATCAGATATACACCGGGCACCGCTAATTCCAACAAAGACAACACCAAACCGAGCATCACCCAATTAGTGACATCGGAATCAAACATCTTGGCAAAAATTTCTTCCAACATTATCAACTCCTTAAGCCGATTTTTTGTTTTTTCCTGCTGCCGGCGCAATATCTTTAACCAGCTCGCCGATGGAAGCCACTGTGCTCATAACTTGCGCCGTATCCACCGGTAACATCAGCAGTTTTTCATTCGGCGAAGTGACTATGCCCTGCAGGGCTTCAATGTATTTCTGGCCCAAGAAATAGGTTAAGGCCTTAGCATCGCCCTTTGAGATAGCTTCCGAAACCATTAACGTGGCTCTGGCTTCGGCCTCGGCCGAACGTTCACGCGCCTCTGCCTCGCGGAAAGCGGCTTCTTTTTTGCCTTCGGCTTCCAAAATAGCGGCCTGCTTAGAACCTTCGGCCTGCAAAATTTCCGACTGACGCTGACCTTCAGCCTCTAAAATATCGGCACGCTTATTACGCTCGGCCTTCATTTGCCGTGCCATGGAATCAATCAAATCTTTCGGTGGCGTAATGTCTTTAATTTCCACGCGTGTCACCTTCACACCCCACGGCACCGTTGCCACATCTACCACCGACAACAGCTTTTGATTTATAATATTGCGCTGTGACAGCAATTCATCAATTTCCATACTGCCGATAACGGTTCTGATGTTGGTCATCACCAAATTCATAATCGCATAATCCAAATTTTCTACCTGATAAGCGGCACTGACGGCATCTTGAATTTGATAAAAAAGCACACCGTTAACCGTTACCATGGCGTTATCTTTGGTAATCACTTCCTGAGAAGCCACTTGTAAAACCTGTTCCTTTTTGCTGATTTTGGCACCTATACTTTCAATAATCGGAATGAGCACATGAAACCCAGGCGACAATAAACGGGTATATTTGCCGAAATTTTCTACCGTATATTCATAACCTTGTTGCACAATCACGACCGATTTTAAAATTGCCACCGCCGCAACAACAACCAAGACAACCGCAACCGCTTCCATTTCCATATTTCTGTCCTCCTTATAAAAAAACAAAGTATGTAAATAAGATACACCAACCGGCACAAATATCAAGCACAGCCGGTAATTTATGCATATAAAAAATGCGTTTGATTAAACCGGCTATGCCGATTTTTTGCGAAATGAAAAATATTTATGCAAAAAGAATGTAATAATGGTGGAAAATGTGAGATAAATACCTTGCGCGGCCCAAGTTTTAAGACCGAAAATAACCATCAAAAGTGTCATAATCGGAGCATTTATCAAATATAAAAAGATATATACCGACCACGCCTTGGCAAACTCTTTTTTCCAGTTGCCGGTGCTGCGGAAAACATAATAGCGCATAGTAACAACCGAAATGTTAATTGTAATCACATATTGCAACAGCAGAGCCGCATTGGCAACCGCTTCGGGCACCAAACCGAGTTCATATTTTTTGTTGACGCACCCAAACAACCAATCAAGTGCATTCAAAAGAGCATAGGCTAAAACCGTATTAAATCCGCCCACTAATAAATAGCGTAATTTTTCCGGAAAACGAAACCAAATATTTTCTGCCCACAAATACAGTTTAATGATTGTCCGCATTTTCAATCCCTTCCGGCACTTTTTCGTTGAGTAACGTTTCCAACTCTGTTGTGCGCCATGGCGATAAAATATTTTCATCCCACACATCTTCCATATGCTGCCGATCAATTTCCGGCATAGAAGGATGAATCATAATTTCTACAGCCCGATAACCGGCAGGAATTTTAACCCCGCCGAACAAATCGGAACTGATTTTGCAGGTATATAAAATGCTGTAAAAATAAACATCTGATTTGTATCCGTTCCACCATGTTAAAAAACGCAAAATCATATATTTAACCAAGCCGCCGTCGGTCAGCCAACTTTTAGATTTATTTTGCCGCACGGTATTAAAAATATTTTCATTCATCACGCGAATACGCTGCACATTATATTCTGTTGCCACTTGCCGCACAATATCAAACACTGCCGGAATTAAGTGCACATGGCGATGCCCGTCTATGTGATTAAACGGCAAACCGGTGGCGACATATTTCTGCACTTGCGCTCTGATTTCCGTTTCAATCTGTTGCTTAAAGGCGCGCGGCTTTAACAATGACAATAACAGCAAATTCACAAAGCCGTTTTTAAGCTTACCGTCCGCACCGATCAAAAGCGGAATTTTTGCTGCATCGGCGGCCGGTCGCTCATTCGTCAAATTCAAATGCAAACCCATTTCTAAATCCGGCATTTGGCGCGCCAGTTCTACCGCCTCGGCGGCATATTTTTGATTAACCATCAAGCTTGCACTGTTCAAAATTCCCTCTTTGTGTGCCTTTTGAATGGCAGCATTCACACCTAAACTGATGCCGAAATCATCGGCATTAAATATCTTTTTTAGCATGAGTTTTACCTTTCATAGCCGGTTTTTCCACATAATCGGCCATATAAAGCGGCCGCTTTTTAACTTCCATGTGAATTTTGCCGATATATTCGCCGATAATGCCCAGACAAATCAGCTGCACCGAGCCCAAAAACACCACTGTTACCATAATTGTGGCATAGCCCGGCGTCGGATTATGCAAAAAGAAATGCTCCACAAACACATAAGCACCGAGCAAAAGTGCCGCTAACGCCGAAATCAACCCCAAATATGTGGCTAACCTGAGCGGCAACACCGAAAACTGCATAATACTGTTGAGCGCCAAATGTAACGACTTGGTAAAATTATATTTTGACTCGCCGCTGAAACGCTCCGGCGCCACAAAATCTATCAGAGCCACATTTTCCTTCGGCAACACCCAACTGAGTAAGCCGCGAAACAACCTATCCTGCTCGTTAAACCCTTTAAGAAAATCAACATATTTGCGGTCAAGCAACCGAAAATCCGGCGCACTTTCCATAATTTTTGTTTCAGATAATTTATTAAGCACCCAATAGAATGTTTTGGCGCAAAACTTATATAACGCCGAAGTATCTTTATTATCCACACGCTTGGTCAGCACAATTTCTTTACCCTGCTGCCACAGCTCAATCATTTGCGGAATATATACCGGCGGGTGCTGTAAATCGGCATCCATAAAAATTACGGCATCACCTTTGGCATAATCCATACCGGCCGTCATGGCAATTTCGTGTCCGAAGTTACGCTTTAATTGCACAATTTTGACACGCACATCTTTTTTTTGCAATGCCAAACAATTTTGATAAGTTTTATCCGAACTGCCGTCATCAACATAAATAAATTCAAAATCAACCTTTTTGACCTTTGCCAAGCTATCTTGCAACGCCTGATACAATGCGCCGACATTATCTTCTTCGTTATATGCCGAAATAACGATGCTGATAAGTTTATTTGCCATTTTCAACCTCCCTTGGCCGCAAAAAGCCGTAAAAAATTGTTTTTGTTTTGCTTTTTCCGAAAGCGTTTTGATAAGTTACCGACATTTGTCGCGGCGCCGATAAATCTTGCGGATATGCTGTTTGATAGGCGGCATATTCTCCTGCATCGGTCGCAACCACAAGTGCGCCTTTTTCCCCGAAATCAGCCGCAACAAACCATGGATTATTTTTCGGGCTGAGCCAAATCATCGGTTTAATCTCGCGTCCGCCATAAAGCGTCAACATATCGGAGAACCACACATCGCCGCCCACATATTCAAGCGCGGCACCACCGTTTTCATGTTGCCATTCTTGCACCAATGTTTGCGCCAATTGCGGACAATTTGTGCGAAAACGCTCGCTTTTGGTTAAAACACATTGCGCACCGTAAGCCACTGCGAACAAAACACTCCAACCAAACATCACGCGCACAAAAAGTCTTTGTTGTGCATTGCTCCATGCTATCGGCCAAAAATAAAACAGTGCAATACCCAACATATATAAGCACGGGAAGCCCCACATACTTTTCAGAGCATTACCGCTGATCAAACTAATCAGCATAAAAATCATCACCGGAACCACCGCCGTTATGGCAATGAAAATGCCGGCGGTTTTATTTTGAGGCTCAACGCTTTTATTTTTGCGTCTGAAACACACATAAGTCAACCACGCCGGTGCACTAAACAAAATTTGCGCCGCCAAAAACTTCAGCGGGTAAGCCAAATGACGCCACCATGCGCTGATTTTTCCTCCGGCACTGCGTGACGCCATATAATGCCACATTTCAAAATCATTTTGCCACAGCCACCATAAGTGCGGCGCAACAATGACACCGCAAAGAACCACCGCCACATAAACTTTGATATTTTTCAAAAGCCGCCACACACCGCCATCGGCCAATACAAACAACGCCAAAGACAAAAACAAAATGCCGCTGATATATTTATTGAGCAAATTTAAGCCGACCAACACACCGAACAACAGCCAGTCGCACCATTTGTTTGCCGTATAGGCTCGCCAAAAGTAAAACGCCGCCATCGGCCATAGCGCCAGCGAAACTACATTAACGTTAAATTCTACACTGGAAAAATTGTAATAAATGACGCCAAATTGCAACAACGCCGCCAAAACAGCTTTTGATGTATCAAAGAATTGTCGTGCTAACCGATAAATGTATATCACTCCGAGTGCCACACAAATTTGGCTCAGCAAATACATCGCGCCGTCCCAATGTGCGAACAATAACCAAAACGGATATGCAATCCACCCCGAAAACGGCGGATGTTTAGTGGTGCCCCACAAACAAAACTTACCCCACACAATCGCCTCTTGTGTGTCCATCGGCAAACTCAAGCGCAACAGTGGAACCAAGCTCCAAACAAGGCCGTTTATGAGCAAAAAATATATCAAAATGCGCTTTAAATTTTTTGTTTCGGTCATTTTTGTTTCTCTATAATACGCTTTAATTTATCTACATAGGTGCCACCCGTGCTTACCGTATAAGCCGGTGCAAAATAGGTGCCGCGTCCCAAATAAAACATGATATTTTCTCCGTCACATACAGCCTCGGCGCAGAACGGCACTAAAATTCGGTCAATATATAAAATTTGCCCGCGCATGGCAATTTGTCGCTCTTTTTCATAAACAATTTCAATCCCCTTACCGCCGTTTTTGACTGCCGACGCCAACATATCCGAAACATTTTTCTTTTTAAGGCTGTCGGCTTCATAAAGCATTTGATCGGTAACAGCTTCAAGATTTTGTGCTGTTTTCGCCGCCATTTTTTCATATTTGCCGTGATCAAAATACGTCACACTGAGGGCTTTATCGGCTATCTTTTCCGGTTCGTAAATTTGTTGTAACAACAAACCGTCGCTAACCGCTTTTGCCACCATTTGCGCCGTTGCCTCGCCGCATAATGCACAAAATATAGCCACACTCCAAACAAAGAACTTTTTCATTGCGATTTTCCAATCTGTTTTGCTTTTACCGGCTGATTATATTTAATTTTTATGCAAGTTGCAATCATCTTCTTTGCACTTTACGCAAAAATTCATTACTCAAACGCTGTTCCGCACGGAATAATTTCGTTATATTTTCCTTTGGTTTGGCGTTCATGCATGGTGTGTCCGCCTTTTTCGTTACGGCAATTTCCTTCTCTGAACCAGCCGTTTTTATACGTCATCTGCCCTAATAAAGCGCCGTTTTCGTCATATTCTTCTACGCGTCCGTTGAGCGCTCCTTCTTTATATTTGGCTATCAGCCGCACATTGCCGTTGGCATAATAAATAATTGCTTCGCCGTGCTTAACCCCTTTTTTATAAAGGGCGCGCTCCAACAAAATGCCACTTAAAGAAAACACCGATGTTTCACCGCTTTGATAGCCGTTCATATATGATTCGTATGCCACTTGATTTGTGCTGCTGATAACAATTTGTCCGTTTAAGGCGCGCCCTTTATCATCAACACAATATTTATGCTTTTGCCGCATATAACAGCTGTAGCGGTCCGGTGTATAAATTTTTTGCCTCGGCCGCTCTACCAAAAAATACGGCATCGGCGGAGCCACTGTGTGCGGAACCTTGATATGCCGGCGATATGTTTCGTTATAAGCATCGGCCGAAACACTGAAAAACGTTAAGCATAATATTAAAAAAGCTTTTTTCATATACGCTATCCCTGAATTTCGCGTTGCAGAGCCGCCAAACGCTTTAACCGATCTTCGGTGCTCGGGTGGGTGCTAAACAAACCGGAAAAATTTTGTTTCACACCGCTAAACGGGTTAATAATAAACATATGCGCGGTTTGCGAGGTGGCTTTTTGCAAACGATATTGCTTGGCATATTCTTCTAATTTGGAAAGCGCGGCCATCAGCCATTCCGGATGTTTGGTCAAACGGGCAGCTCCTTCGTCGGCGGCAAATTCGCGTGTGCGAGAAATAGACATCTGCACAATGCTGGCGGCAATCGGCATTAACACCGTGCTTAAAAGTAAGCCCAAACCACCGCCGTTTGAATTTCGGCTGCTGATTTGCTGATTATTGGTTACCGTGCTGCGTTGTGCCACTTGCCCAAGCATGGCTATGGCACCGGCAAAAACCGCCGCCACCGAGCTGATTAAAATATCGTGATGCCGCACATGGCTCATTTCATGCGCCAAAACGCCTTCAATTTCCTGCGGCGACAATATTTTGAGAAGCCCTTGCGTTACCGCTACCGCTGCATGATCCGGATTGCGCCCCGTGGCAAAAGCATTGGGTACATCTTCGGGCACCACATAAACTTTAGGCATCGGCAAGCCGGCATTGTTTGCCAAACGTTGCACTATCTGATATAATTCCGGTGCATTATTGTTGTTAACCTCTTTGGCCTGATAATGCTTAAGCACCAATGAATCGGAAAAAAAGTAGCTGAAAAAATTCATTCCGCACGCGGCAAAAAAGGCTATTTTCATACCTTCGGCGCCGCCAATGGCATTGCCGACAAACATAAAAATCAGCACCAAACCGACCATCAAAATTCCTGTTTTGAAATATCCCATTTTATAGTCCTTTCGTTTAGCAACTCAGTGCATTTTTGGCAATGCCGCCGAGCGATGTTTCTTTATATGCGCTGTTTAAGCTCAACCCTGTTTCATACATGGTTTTGATTATGCTGTCTAGGCTTACCACATGGGCGCCGTTATTTTGCAATGCCAATCGTGCCGCGTTTACCGCCTTAATCGCGCCCATTGCATTGCGCTCAATACAAGGAATTTGCACCAAGCCGTTAATCGGATCACAAGTTAGGCCCAGATTATGTTCCATGGCAATTTCGGCCGCATTTTCAATTTGCCGATTATTACCCCCGAGCGCCGCCGCCAAACCGCCGGCCGCCATAGAACACGCTACACCGACTTCGCCTTGACAACCAACCTCAGCTCCGGAAATAGAGGCATTGGTGCGATACAAACTGCAAATTGCCGACGCTGTGGTTAAAAAGATGATAGCGGCGTTTTTGCGGTCATTTTCACTGCGGAATTTACCATAACGTTCCATATAGCGCATCACCGCCGGAATAACGCCGGCCGAGCCCATTGTCGGCGCGGTAATCATGCGTCCGCCGCACGCATTTTCTTCGGCCACCGCAAATGCCCAAATGTTAATCCAATCAAGCGCCGTCAGTGAATCGGTCGCATTGGCGTCAAACCGCGCTTTAAGCCGTTCATACATTGCTTTGGCATGGCGCTTAACCTTCAAATTTCCCGGCAGCAAGCCGTCTTTTTGCATACCGATATCAATATTTTGCTGCATCATGGACGCCAATTTTAAAATGTTTTGCGACACCGAAAAATTTTTCAGCCGAATATAGTTCTCGTTTTTGAGCACAATTTCGGAAATTGTCATTTTGTTTTGTTCGCACAAAGTCATCAGCTCTTTACAATTTTCAAACGCATACGGCACTTTATACGGCTCGCGGTCAATCCGCTGAGAAATTTCATCTCGGCGGGCGATTGTGCCACCGCCAACCGAAAAATACGTTTCTTCAAGTAATACTTTACCTTTTTCATCAAGTGCGCAAAACTTCATACCGTTTGAATGTTCCGGCAAAAAGATTTTCTTTTCCAACACAAAGTCATCGGCAAACGAAAAGCTGATTTCATGATTGCCACCAACGTTGAGCTTACCGGTTTCGTTAATTTGCCCGATGTAATCAACGGCCGGATCCATTTCTTCGGCGTTTAAGCCCATTAGGCCGTAAGCCACCGCATTTAAGGTGCCATGGCCGATTCCGGTTAAGGCCAACGAACCGTAAAGTGTGGTTTTGAGCCGGTTTACATACGCCAAACTGCCAGCCGTGCGTAAATTTTCCACAAAACGTGCCGCGGCCTTCATCGGCCCCACCGTATGCGAGCTTGACGGACCGATACCGACGGCAAAAATTTCAAATAAACTATAATACATTTAGTGCTTTATTCCTCTTTTTGCAAAAATTGTTTCACTTCTTTTTGAACCAGCTTAAACAGCACCGGTGTTGAATGTCCGTAATCGGCATTTAGCACCAAACGCGAACGCGGCATAGCTTTATGAAGTGCCCAAGCCTGTTGCGGCGGACAACAAAAATCCATACGATTGTGCACAATCAGTGTCGGCACACGCTTAATTTTTTCTATGCGTGCCAAAATTTGATTATCGTTCAAAAAATATTTGTTTTGTTCATAATAAAAGGCAATGCGCGCCGCTCGCAAATCGGCCTCATTGAGCTCGGTTTGCGGTTCAAATTGCGGGGCCAGCTGTCCCAGCATATATTCATAACTGCCCAAATAGCTCAAAGCTTTTAGATTTTCTTTCGGCTTATTGGAAAAAAGCAGGCGCCGATACGCCGGATAAATATCGTCATTTTTGACTTCTGCACGCATTTTATCCCACAAATCAGGATAAAAACGCTCGCTGTCACGACTGACCCATGCGGCATCGTAAGGGCGCGCCAAAAACACCGAAGAAACAATGATTTTATCTATCAGTTGCGGATATTTTTCGGCAAACAAAAGCGCCAAAGTTGAGCCCCAAGATGCACCGTGCACAATAACTTTTTGTGTGATATTAAGCGCCTGAAGCACGCGATAGGCATCACCGAGCAGAGCTTCGGTATGATTATGAAAAAGCGAATCATGAGCCGATGATTGGCCGCAACCGCGCTGATCAAACTGAATAAAACAATAACGTTTTTTATCAAACAAACGGGCATATTTCGGCCGCGACGAACCGCCCGGTCCGCCGTGAAACGACAGCACCGGCAAGCCTTTCGGATTGCCAAACGCGCGATAATATATCGTATGACCGTCTTCGGGCGGCAAAAAGGCCTCTAAAAACGGCTGTGGCTCGCGATTAAATATGTTCCAAAACATTGTTTACCTCACTTAGTTTCAATATAGCGCGGCGGTGCCAACTTACAACATTAAAACAAATCCATTCACAGAAAAGCGCACAAATTTGAAGATCCCTTGACGCGTTTGCCTGTCGGCAAAGCGAGGGATGACTTTTATTATAACATAACACAAAAAAAACGTGCTCCCTTTTCACAAAGGGAACACGCTGCTTATTTAAATTGTTGTCGCTACAACTTATGCTAATTCCAACGCGTGGCAATTGAGCCAGTAGTTGGTTTTAACCAGAGTCTTGATGCGCTCGCTCTTGAGAGCTTTCTGACCTTCGTGACGGAAGATAGCTTTCGCCATGTCGTTCTGCTCCTTGGTTGCAGCCAAGAAGAAGAAATGGAAAATAGCATCTTCGCTGAGTTCGTGACCGGTCTCGTAAAAGATTACGAGTTGGCGCAGGCAGAACTCTTTCTGTGCCTCAGGGTAGATGGTCGGTGTAGCCTCGCAGAATTTCTTCCACGACGCAGCCACCTTCTCATCTGTGGTGCAAAGGTGTTGCTTTGTCATCACAATCTGAGAATAAATCGTCAAGTCACTATCAACCAACTCGGCAAACGCTTCTCCTTGAGTGGTTGCCCACGCTACAAACTCAGCCGAAACACCGTGTTTGATGATGTGAGCGTTTACGCGACTCTGGATAGCGCCGTCGTTGCGTGAACATGGAAGCATCTCTTTCAACATTTCCTCACTGAGAGTGGCACGTTTCATATACGCGTCAAGGAGCGTATAATTTGCACTCTCGCAAATATACTTAATCTCATCGACAGTCAGCTTTTCGTTACGCTCCTCTTTGGCCTCAAGGTAAGGATTTCTGAGCCACATATCTTTCGTTGCCCAAATGGAGCTCAGCAGAGCTGATTTCTTTGCATTCCGCTCCTCATATCCGTTATCCTTAGTAAGAAGAATCTGGAAAAATGCCACTTTTTCGCCATCGGTAAGTGTTCTCAGATAACGAACGACATCCTCTGTGCTGAAAGCGGTAGGCTCCTCGGCAATGAAATGCCTCTTGGCGTTCCATGCAAAGTAACGTGGCATCCAGCCGTGAAGACGGCGATGTCCCCAACAGATGATGCCGACACAAATCGTTGCCCATGCGTCAACCATGTTGTTGGGCTGTTTCTCATCCATCGGGCGCTCGTAGAACATGTCTGCCATACCCTTTGGAAAGATGTGCGACCACAGAGTGAACATCAGAGGATTCAGCATCAATACCCACATAATAGGCAGTGCAACGCCGAAAATGGCGATAGTCAATACCACACATGCGATGAACTGCAAGAGCCAACCTAGGAAATCCGCGATTTTCACCAAAGCAGTTCCAAACTTGTTCTCCCACATGCTGCGGAAGTTAAAATTCATAACGCGGTTCTCAGACTTGTTCTCAACAAAACTAATTTTCATAGCTGTAAAAGTTTTAGATCCTCACTCTCCGATGAAGATGTAAATAATAAAGTTAAAGCTGTTATGAGAGAAATCAAGTGCAAGTCTCAAGATATCATAATATCGTAACAAATGCACTCCAAACAACTACTCATATCTGTTTGCACAACGTTTAGCTTTTAATTACATTACCATCTTTTGAGCGAAAACCCAAGCGACAACAACACAATTTATAACTAAGTAATTATACATAACATCAATAAGCAAGTTTAGTGTAGCAAAAAATTGTGATTTTGTCAAGTTGATTTACATGATGTGGGTTTAATGATGATTTTTGCATAATATTAAAAGTCATGCCTTGAGCTTGAACAAAGTGAAAGCGAGATAAGGCATCTACCGATTTTATAAATTAATTTGTAGATCGCTTAACGCGTTTGCTTTACGGCAAAGCGTGCGATGACATTGTTGGGCTCCGGCGCGCTTCATGATGTTGCAAAGCGTGCGATGACAGTTTATATATAAATGTCATGCCGCGAGGCGATAGCCGAGTTAAGGCATCTACGAATTTTATAAACTGATAAATTAATTCGAAGATACCTGACCTCGGCTCTTTGAGCCTCAGGGTATGACTTTTCTATTTTTATGCCTAAATTACATTGGCCGTTATCTATTTTTTCAACAGTGCTTTGATTTCATCGCTGGCGGCATATTGACGCACACTTTTACCCTCAAAATCACGTGCTTTAACATTAGCGCCGGCCGACACCAAAAGCGCCACCACCTCAGGATTTTGATTGAGCGCCACCGCATACATCAACGCCGTGCGGCCTTTTTCATCAACCGCTTCCAAGTCGGCGCCGTAGCGCAAAATCATCTTCACAACGCGAGCGCTGGCATCGGTGCGACAAACATTCATTAAAAGCGTGCGGCCGTGCGAGTCGCGGGCATTGATATCATGAACTTGCGCCATGTCGGACGCCATGGCAGAATTACCCTGATTGCCGGCCAAACCGGTCAAAAGCTGCTGAGCCATTTGCCCGAGCGCCGCACCATTATTTTCATCGCCGCCCAAGAGTGCCCCAAGCATATTTTGCAAACCGTCAGATGGCGTATTTTCCGCACCGTTCTTAATCGCACTGCTGTTTTTTGCCTGCGCTAACGGATTAAACTTGCCGCGCACATTTTCCATGGCATAGGCCATAACTTTTTCGGTCAACATCTGACGATGTGTATAAGCCCAATATGCACCGCCGGCCAAAACCAGCGCCAACAAAACCACCACCGTTGATAAAATGAGCATCAATTTTTTCCACATCTTCCGATTCTCCGTTTATTTAACTTCCACACGGGCATAACGCCAAATCAACCTTGCCAGCATGATATACATCAGCGTTTCCATGCCTTCTTCCATAATTTCATTATCAAAATATGCCGTTTCAGCCACTTGCGCGCCAACCGCCGCCACGGCGAACAAAAGAAAATCCCATACATAAATCGGTGCCTTTGTGACATAGCGCCATATCGGCCGCCACAGTTTGGCCGCCAGCGCATAGATAACTACGCCGATGGCAAAGCTCCAACGGATCCATGCAACCAAATAGCCGTATTTAAAATCACTCCAGCGGCACGTTTCTTCCGTTTCTAAATATAGCTTGCAAAAAATTGCTCTGCCGCCGTTTACCTCGCGTATGATTACAAACAAAACAATAAACGCCAACAACACAAACATTTTATGCTCGTGTTTGGCGCATAAGGCCACCCCGACCGCAACAAGCAAAATCAACAGCTGAATATTCTCCACAATGCCGTCTTCCGCAAACCAAACGGCCGGCGCATAGCGCATCAGCGGATATATTGCCGCCAATAACAAGGCCCCTAAAAGCGTCATTGGCAAAATGTGCCAATCTATGCGAGCAAAAATATTTTTTAACATATTCCACATATTGTTCTCCCGATACCTCTTTTTAACCGATATTTTTATAAATTGTAAGACTTCTTTTGCTTGATGTGCATAAAATCTGATAAACCGGCAATAATAAAAATCATGAAAATTCTTGACAAATTTTTGCCATAGTGCTAAATTGACGGCAATTTGTTTATTATTTATTTTTATCATTATGAGCTACGAGTCATTAAACGCGTTTAACAAACGCCTGGAGCGCCTTGATATCAGTGCCGCGCTCAAAGAGAAGTATGGACAGGAATACAAGCGCGTGCTTTGCCTGCGCAATGATGCCCCCAAACGGGTAGAAGAACATGTGTCGCACATCAGCTTTGCCTGTTTTTGCAAGGGCACAACCCGCATTAACAGCGAGCTTAAGCTGATCAAAGCACTCGCTGCCGGCGAAAGTGTAGAGCTTCGTGTATTCTCCGGAATTGGCGCTGATGACAACTTGCTGAGTCTTTTGGACAATAGCAATGTGACAACGCCCAAGCTGAGGCCGCTGACCAAGATTCGCGTTTGGCAAGAGGCAAATGCCAAAGACTTGCCGGTGCTGACATTGCGCGAGATTATCACACAGATGCCGCGCTGTTTGGTCAAGAAAGCAAAAGCTGTGTGCCTGCTCTCTGAGGAAGACAACATCACTCTGAATGGTTTCAACAACCTTATGGGGATGTTTGAATACAACATCTGGCTTTTTGAGTAGTAATTTTATCTTATTATTTATGAAACAGATCACTTTGGCGGACGTGCGTCAAGCTTTAGATGAAAGCATCAATGCCAACGCACAGGAAACAACTCCCAAGCTGACCGACGAGCAACTGCTTGAAACAGATTTAATGGCAGATTTCAAAATGGACAGTTTGGAGCTGATAGAACTGACCATGCATTTGGAGCACAATCTGAACATCAGGATTTCTGACGATATGTTCAGCGAGTGTAAAGAAATGACTGTAAGAAATTTGCTGCAATGTTGCAATTCGCACATTGAACGGCATTAAAATTCTTTTTTACACAAAACATCGCCCTTAAAAGCGGTGTTTTGTTGTTTTAAATCGTAAAAAAATTATAAAAAAACACTTGCATTTGCATTCATTTTGTTTTATAAGACTTGATGTTTGAGCTTATCGGGCTAAAAGGCATGCCTGACAGCTCTTGTTTAATTCCAATTGATTGAAAGGGAATAAAATGCCAAAATTAAAAACAAAAAAAGCCGCTGCCAAGCGTTTCGGCGTTACCGGCACGGGTAAGTTAAAAAGAAATCACTCGTTTAAGAGACACCTTCTTTTTAATAAACCGACAAAGCAAAAAAGACAAGCCAGAGGCACAAAGTTAATCAATGCTGCCAATGCTTTTGTTAAAAAGTTTTTACCGTTTATTTAAGGGGAGGATAAGATATGTCTCGTGTTAAAAGAGGAATGACCGCTCACGCTCGCCATAAAAAAATTTTGGATATGGCAAAAGGTTACAGAGGTCGTAATAAAAATGTATTCAGAGTAGCTGTTGAAAAAGTTGAAAAAGGTTTGCAATATGCTTACCGTGACCGCAAAGCAAAGAAAAGAAGTTTCCGCGCATTGTGGATTCAACGTATTAACGCTGCCACACGTATCCATAATATGACTTATTCTCGATTTATCAGCGGGCTCGTTAAGGCCGGTGTTGAACTGGACCGCAAAGTCTTAGCTGATATCGCGTTAAAAGAGCCCCAAGCATTTGCTAAGTTGGTAGAAACCGCTCAAGCGGCTCTTAAGAAATAAGACAGATACAAACGCAAAATATCAAGAGTCGGCTTAAAGGAGCATCCATAAGCTGACTCTTTTTATTTGCAAAAAACAAAGGTTATTGTGATGGAAAATTTAGAAGAATTAAAAGCAGAAATATTAAATCAAATCAATCAGGCGAACGATTTAAAACAGCTTGATGACATACGCGTTGCCGCAACCGGCAAAAAAGGACGGTTAACCGAGCAAATGAAAAGTCTCGGTGCATTGCCGCTGGAAGAAAAAATTGCTCTCGGCAAACAATTAAACGTTATTAAAACAGAATTTGAAGCGGCATTTGAAGCGCAAAAGAAAATTTTGGAACAAAAAGCCTTAAATGAAAAATTGGCTACCGAAAAAGTGGATGTGACTTTGCCGATACGTCCGGAAATTCAGGGACGCATTCATCCGGTTTCTAAAATTTTTGAGGAAGTGGCGGCCATTTTCGGACAAATGGGATTTACCGTGGCTGAAGGACCGGATATTGAAGACCAGTTTCATAACTTTAATGCGCTTAATATGCCGGCTAATCATCCTGCCCGCCAAATGCAAGATACTTTTTATCTTAATAATGATCCGTCAAAACCGTTTGATATGGACACGGCCTATGTGGCGCGCACACAAACGTCGGGCATTCAAATTCGCACCATGGAAAAGCAACAACCGCCAATCCGCATTATTGCGCCGGGACGCACCTATCGTTCAGACTATGATGCCACCCACACGCCGATGTTTCATCAGGTAGAAGGCTTGGTAATTGATAAAAATATTACCATGGCGCATTTAAAAGGTTGTTTATATGATTTTGTAAAAGCGTTTTTTGAACTGGACGAATTACCGGTGCGCTATCGCCCGTCATATTTTCCGTTTACCGAACCTTCGGCCGAAATGGATATCGGCTGTTTGAAAACCAAAACCGAACTCAAAGTCGGCGCCGGCACCGATTGGCTTGAAATCTTGGGTTGCGGCATGGTGCACCCGAACGTTTTAAAAGCCGGCGGAATTGACCCGAACGAATATCAGGGTTTTGCTTTCGGTATGGGGATTGACCGCTTAGCCATGCTTAAATACGGCATTCCGGATTTGCGCACGTTCTTTGAATCGGATGTGCGTTGGCTTAAACATTACGGATTTACGCCGCTTGATTTTTCTTCTATGACCGGCGGATTAAGCAATAACGGAGGATTGGCACGATGAAATTCACATTATCTTGGCTCAAAGAGCATTTAGAAACAACCGCTACATTACAACAAATTGATGAAACATTAACACGCATCGGTTTGGAAGTAGAAGAAATTATCAATCCGGCGGCGGCGCTTGATAATTTTGTAACTGCACGCATTGACAGTGTAGAAAACCACCCGGACGCCGATAAATTGCACGTTTTATGTGTTAATGACGGCACGAACAAATATCAGGTTGTTTGCGGTGCACCGAATGTGCGTGAAGGTTTAATCGGTATTTTTGCCCGAGAAGGCACATTGATTCCGCTGTTTAATGAGCGCTTAAAACGCGCCACCATTCGCGGCGTAGAAAGTTGTGGCATGATGTGCGCGATTGATGAAATCGGCCTTGGCACGGCACATGATGCCATTATTGAACTGCCGGCCGATACACCGATTGGAGCTAAGGCTTCAGAGATTTTAAATGTTGATCCGGTTATTGAAGTTTCCATCACCCCGAACCGAGCCGAATGTTTGGGCGTGCGCGGCATTGCGCGCGATTTGGCAGCCGCCGGACTTGGCACCTTAAAGCCGCTGAACATCAAGAAAACTGAAGGCAAATTTGCCAATCCGATTAAAATTTCGGTAGATTGCCCGACAGAGTGTTCTATCTACACCGGCCGCTATATTAAAGGTGTAAATAATCATGCTGAAACACCGAAATGGATGAAAGATCGGCTTAATGCCATCGGTATTCACTCCATTTCGCCGCTGGTAGATATTACGAACTACATTAACTACGATTTGGCTCGTCCGCTTCACGTTTTTGATGCCGATAAGCTCAAAGGCAATATTACCGTGCGCATGGCGCATGAGGGCGAAAAATTTGTGGCTTTAAACGAAAAAGAATATATTTTGCCGGATTATGCTCTCGGTATTTGTGACGAAGAAGGTGTGCAATGCTTGGGCGGCATTATGGGCGGCTTGGAAAAAGGTTGTTCCGAAAACACCGTTAATGTGTTGTTGGAATGTGCACTGTTTAAGCCGGAATGCATCGCCAAAACCGGCCGCCATTTGCAAATTGATTCGGACTCGCGTTATCGCTATGAACGCTGGGTTGACCCTAAGTCAAACATAAGTGGCTCGGATTATGCTACGCAGTTGATTTTGCAAATCTGCGGCGGTGAAGCCTCGGATTTAACGGTTTGCGGCTCAGAAGATGTCTATAAACCGCAAGTAGCCTATTTGCGGTCTGAGCGTCTGGAAACCTTTATAGGCATGCCGGTCAGCGCCGAAAAATCCATGCATATTTTACAAAGCCTCGGCTTTAACGTATCGCTTGAAAACGGCAAAATTAAAGCCGTTTCGCCAAGTTGGCGCGGCGATATTGAAGGCGAACACGACCTGATTGAAGAAGTGGTGCGTATGATCGGACTTGATGAAATTCCGGCTGTTTCACTGCCGCATGATAAACTGCCAAAACCGATTTTAACACCAACGCAACACAACGCAATGATAGTTAAGCACGAACTGGCTTTACGCGGAATGTATGAAACTGTCACTTGGAGCTTTGCCGACAGCGATATTGCGCAGTATTTTCGCCAAAATAGCGACATTGTTTTGGTGCAAAATCCAATCATCAAAGAGATGGATGAAATGCGCCCTTCAATTTTACCGAATCTGCTGACAGCCGCCAAAAGCAATGTTGCGCGCGGTTATACTAATTTGGCGCTGTTTGAAGTGGGACCGGTTTTTGACGGTAGGCACCCGACCGAACAACACACCTCGGCCGCCGGCGTGCGTGTTGGTCAAACCGCTAAAAAAGAATGGAGCAATGCTTCGCGCGCTTATGATGTGTTTGATGCCAAAGCTGATGCTTTAGCCGCGATTGCTGCGGCTTGCGGTCCGATTGATAATCCGCAAATCACCACCGATGCACCGACCTATTACCATCCGGGACGCTCCGGTGCCATTCGTCTGGGCAAAAATGTGTTGGCATGGTTTGGCGAAATTCATCCGAATATTTTAAAGGCGCTTGATATCAAAACTCGTGTTGTGGCGTTTGAAGTGAATTTAGATAACATTCCTTTGCCGCGCAAGAGCACCGATAAATCGCGTAAAAAGCTGGAATTATCGGCTTTTCAGGCGGTTGATAAAGATTTGGCTTTTGTGGTAAACAAAGACGTTTCGGCGGCTTCAATTTTGGCTGCGGCCAAAAATGCTGACCGCAACCACATTACCGATGTGCGCATTTTTGATATTTATGAAGGCGAAAGTTTGCCGGCCGGTAAAAAATCTGTGGCTATCAGCCTGACTTTCCAGCCGATTGAGCAGACGTTTACCGATAAAGATATTGAAAATTTGATGAATAAAGTCATAGTAGAAGTCGGCAAAAAGACCGGCGGCGAATTAAGATAGGAGAATAAAATTATGGCAATGAGAACAACACGCAAACAAAACTATCCGCAGTGGTATCAGGAAGTGGTATCTGAAGCCGATATGGCCGAAAACTCGGTTTCGCCGGGCTGTATGGTGATGAAGGCATGGGGCTATGGTCTTTGGGAGCGTATTCAACGTGTTTTAGATGAAAAAATCAAAGAAACCGGCCACGAAAACTATTATTTTCCAATGTTTATTCCGTTGTCGTTTTTTCAAAAAGAGGCTGACCATGTGGAGGGATTTGCCAAAGAAATGGCTGTGGTCACACACTCGCGTTTGATCAGTGAAGACGGCAAACTTAAACCGGCCTCGCCTTTGGAAGAACCATTGATTGTGCGCCCGACCAGTGAAACAATTATCGCTGATTCTTTTGCACGCTGGGTCAGCTCTTATCGCGATTTGCCGATTTTGCTTAATCAATGGGCCAATGTGGTGCGTTGGGAAATGCGCCCGCGTCTGTTTTTGCGCACACGCGAATTTTTGTGGCAGGAAGGACATACCGTGCATGCCAGCATGCAGGAAGCCGAGGCCGAAACCGTTAAAATGCTTGAAGTTTATCGCGATTTTAGCGAAAATGCTTTGGCTATGCCGGTTTTGGTCGGACGCAAACCGGAACATGAAAAATTTCCGGGCGCGATTGATACCTATTGCATTGAAGCAATGATGCAAGACGGAAAGGCTTTGCAAGCCGGCACTTCACATTTTTTAGGGCAAAACTTTGCTAAATCGGCCAACATTAAATTTGTCAATCAAAACAACGAACAAGAATATGCTTATACAACTTCGTGGGGTGTTTCCACGCGTTTAATCGGCGGTGCCATTATGTGCCACGCCGACGATGACGGCATGGTCGTTCCGCCGCATATTGCACCTTATCAGGTTGTGATTGTGCCGATTATCAAAAAGCCGGAGGACAGCGAGCGCATTATGGCGTATATTGAAAATTTGCAAAAACAGCTTAAAACGCAAACCGCTTTCGGTGAAAAAATCCGTGTTAAAGTTGACGGGCGCGATAAACCGAGTCAAGATAAGTCATGGGAATGGATTAGAAAGGGCGCTCCGATGGTATGCGAAATCGGTGCCCGTGATGTTGATTCTGCCGGTTTAATGGTCAAAGAACGCATTTACTTGGGCAAACCGGAAGGCAAAAAAATTATTTCTGTCGCCGATTTTTCGGCACAAATTGGCCCACGCTTAGAGGCATTGCAAGCCGAGATGTTTGCGCGCGCAAAAGCACGCCTTCAGGCCAATATACGCACCGATATTACCACACCGGAAGCCTTTGCTGCTTATTTTGCCAACTCTAACGAGTGGATTGAAGACGGCAAAACGGCCAAAGTGGCATTTGTGCGTGGTAAATGGTGCAACGATCCGGCTACGGAAGAAATTTTGAAATCAATGAAAATCACCATCCGTTGCATTCCGTTTAACCAAAGCGGCACCGAGGGACCGTGTTTGCTTACCGGCAAACCGGCAACCATGGACGTTATCTACGCCCGCAGCTATTAATAATTATCAGGCTCAATACAAAAACTCCTCTTTAGAAAGATAATCTAAAGAGGAGTTTTTGTATCTATAGATTAACGCTCCGGTTTATATACTTTACGGCCGGCTGCAACATATTCATGCAAAACTTTTTCGCCTGCTTCGGTGGCAATTTCGCCATATACCTTAATACCGCGACGCGCAAATTCATTCAGCCAATCGGGTTTAAAACCTTCATCAAAGCCGGTTATTTCTTCCACGCGCTTTGAGGAAACACCGTAATATACTTCTTTTATACCAGACCACATAATGCCGCCCAAACACATAATGCAAGGCTCTGCCGTAACATACAGCTTCAAATTATGAGCAGATAAATCATAAGTATTCAAAACTTTTTCAGCCGCTTTAATGGCATTCATTTCGGCGTGATTATGACTGCAATTTTCACTCACCACGCTGTTGGCCGTTTTGGCAATCAGATGATCGTTTTCATCATAAATTGCCGCTAAAAAAGGACCGCTGCCGGCCGCAATATAATTTTTCAATTCAGCCTGCAATTCTAAGATGATTTGCTCGGCTTTTTTTAGTTTTTCAAGATTGATTTGTTCGTTGCAAACTGTCATTTTTGTTTTCCTTTCCTATGTTCAAAAGCGTAGCGGAAAAGAGTTAAAAAAACAATAACAGCCGCCCGCCATGACAGCACGTGGCCTTTTCACGGTTGTTGAACATCCTAATAATAAAAATAGCCGCTTATGAAAGCGACTGGAGGCTAGAAAACTATTAAGACGAAATAGCGCGGCATATTCGCCGCAAAGGCTTATTTTACCGCCCTCCAGTCATAACGACCAAAAGGCGTGTAAAATTAACGTTTTTACACTAAACGCGTCTTAGAAGATTTTCTAGGTCTCCGAGCACATCTCTGTGCCTGAAATATTTTATAAAACATTTTTGCCGGCTTGTCCAGAAAAAAACAAACCTTATTCTTCCTTCTCTGCCGGCAAAGGCCATTCCTGAGCGCGGAAAAATTCTTTACGTTGTTTGCGGCTCATAGACCAAATGTTGCCTAACCCGTTAATCGGTTGCACCGTATAAAGCGACGCAAAATCAAAATCACGACTAAAAAAAACAGAGGTTGTTTTTGTATAATTATTCATCGGGCAAAAGCCGTAAAAATCAACTTGCAACAATTTCGCCGCGCGTAAATTTTTAACCGCACCGACATATTCCAAACTGGTGTTAATGCGGTCACTGTCGTCTAAAATAATCATACCACCCGGCGCCAATGCTTTTACCGCACAAGCCGCACATTCGGCGCGTCGTTTGCCGTCAATCACTATCACATCATATTTTTCATTATCGGCAAAAATCATATCTTCATAGCCTTGTTTTTCATCACAATAGCGCATCTGCCAATTTTGTGCCGCAAATTCTTTGGCAAATTTTTCAAACCATTCCGGCTTATCTTCAATGCTGATAACTTTAAGTGCCCGCTTAGCCCAATACATGGAAGAATAACCGGTTCCGTATTCAAAAATTTTTTTATCGTGATAATCAAATTGTGACAAATACTCAATCGCCGGATATGTATACCAAGGTATCGGATTTCCGTCACGATCTACGCACACTTTTTCATTCATACTGCGCTCAATCGCAAAGTCTTTTTGCCACATTTCAATAAATTGCTTAAACCGATCACTATACATTTTTGTCTCCTATGGCTTTTATATCACATTTTGTGTAAAAAGAAAGCATTTAAAACCAATAAATCGCCTTAAACTTGAAATTTAAGGCGATTTATAAAGCTATAAAAATAAAACAATAAACAAGGAGTAGTAATCAGAAGAACTGGCAGCTACCGACTCTCCCGTGTCTTAAGACAAAGTACCATAGGCGATAAGAGGTTTAACGACCGAGTTCGGAATGGGATCGGGTGGGACACTCTT